>Ga0208061_100150_pt1 | contig 24555 bp, 28 predicted proteins | sample DeeseametaMP0555_FD_184209 | JGI IMG/M metagenome (GOLD analysis project Ga0208061, IMG submission 184209) | Marine microbial communities from the Deep Atlantic Ocean - MP0555 (SPAdes) | ecosystem: Environmental > Aquatic > Marine > Oceanic | place: South Atlantic Ocean | collected 2011-01-23 | reverse complement strand
GTGGCCCTCAAGTCCATCAAGCCCGGCGAAGAGCTGCTCCACGACTACGGCGACGATTGGGATTAACCGCAGGAGCTATGCGTAGGGTGCACCGATTGGGTCGCCTCAGAACGGGCAGGGCGAGGTGAATTCCTGCCAGAGCCCGGTCAGCGGGTGGTTGAAGGCCAGCCACTGGGCGTGCAGCAGCAATCTCGGGCTTAGTGCTTCAACCTCCGGCGGCGCATACATGTCGCAGCCGATGATGGGGTGGCCAAGCTCCCGGCAGTGAATACGCAGTTGATGGCTGCGGCCGGTGACCGGACTTAACGCCAGCCGGGTGCGGTTGTGGACTTCGTCCCGTTCCAGCACCTGGTAATGGGTCAGGGCGGGCTTACCGGTCTCGTAGCAGACTTTCTGCAGCGGACGGTTGGGCCAATCCGCGATCAATGGCAATTCGATGCTTCCCTGATCCTTTTCGACCAGACCGTGTACTACTGCCTGATAACGTTTCTTGACGGTCCTTTGCTGAAACAGTCGGCTCAGTTGGCTTTGTGCCTGACGGGTCAGGGCGAACACCATGATGCCGGAGGTATCCAGATCCAACCGGTGTACCAGTCGTATATCCGGATCCTTGATCGCCAGCCGTCTAACCGCACAATCCTTATTTTCCGGTGCCCGCCCGGGCACACTCAACAGATAGGCTGGTTTGTTGATCAGCAGAACATGATCATCCCGGTATATTGTGCCGACCCGCTCATGGCAGGTGGGCACAATATAGTAGGGTTTGTCGGCGAGGGAACTCATGAGGCAATTCGCCGTAGGGAGTCGCAAGTGTCGAGTGACGAAGCACCGGCCCGGTTTTGCCTTTCGCTATGCATTACTCGCTTCTCGCCACTTATTTTCCCCAGAGAATCGCAAACACGTCGTCATAACGGCTGGCGAAGTGCACGGTGAGGCCGGCTTTCAGATACTGGGGCAGCTCATTGAAATCACGTTGGCAAGCGTCCGGAAGGATTACCTCACGGATACCCACCCGCCGGGCGGCGATGACTTTCTCGCGGATGCCTCCCACGGCCAGTACCTGACCGGTGAGGGTCAGCTCGCCGGTCATGGCGACCTTGCGGGGCAGACGCTTTTTCAGTAACAGAGACAGCAGGGCAGTGGCCATGGTAATGCCTGCACTGGGGCCATCCTTGGGAGTGGCTCCCTCCGGCACATGAAGGTGAATGAAGGCCTCATCCAGCTGCTCCTCGCTGAGACCGTATTCCTTCAGATGGCTGGCCACGTAACTATAGGCAATCTCCGCGGACTCCTTCATCACATCGCCCAGCTGGCCGGTGAGTTTGAAACCGCGCTGTTTGCTGTGGACCAGGCTGGCTTCCACCGAGAGGGTGGCGCCGCCCATGGAGGTCCAGGCGAGCCCGGTGACCACTCCGACACCACGTTGGGTTTTTTCCGTCTGGAAGTAGGGCTGGCCCAGAAAATCCGCCAGGTTCTTGCCGGAGATACTCAGTTTCTTTTCACCGGCGAGCAGTTTGACGGCTGCCTTGCGGATAATCTTGTTGAGCTGCTTCTCCAGGTTTCGAACCCCGGCTTCGCGTGCGTAGCCCTCGACAATTTGCCGAAGTGCACTGTCGCTGATGCGAAGTTGTCCCGATTTTACGCCGGCACATTCAAGGGCCCGGGGCCACAGATGCTGGCGAGCAATTTGCACCTTCTCTTCGGTGATGTAACCGGACAGACGGATCACTTCCATGCGATCCAGCAACGGCCCCGGAATACTGTCCAGCGTGTTGGCAGTACAGATAAACAGGGCGTGGCTCAGGTCCAGCCGTTCATCCAGGTAGTGGTCGAGAAAGTCCTGGTTCTGTTCGGGATCCAGGACTTCCAGCAGGGCCGAGGCCGGGTCACCCTGAAAAGACTGGCCCAGTTTGTCCACCTCGTCGAGCATGATCACCGGATTGGCGGTGCCGGCTTCCTTGAGTGCCTGCACCAGTTTGCCGGGCATGGCACCGATGTAGGTGCGCCGGTGGCCCTTGATCTCGGCCTCATCGCGCATACCGCCAAGACTGAAACGATAGAACTGCCGACCGAGGGCATCGGCTACGGATTTGCCGATACTGGTCTTGCCCACACCAGGCGGGCCCACCAGCAGAATGATGGAGCCTTTCACTTCACCACGCAGGGCGCCGACGGCCAGGAACTCGACAATACGGTCCTTTACATCATCCAGACCACTGTGGTGCGCTTCGAGAATGCGGCGGGCGTGTTGCAGATCCAGGTTGTCGTCACTGTACTGCCCCCAGGGCACACTGGTGAGCCAGTCCAGGTAGTTGCGGGTAACGCCATATTCCGGGGAGCCGGTTTCCAGCACCGATAGTTTCTGTAACTCGTCCTCAAATCGCTTCTGTACCGGTTCCGGGGGAGCCAGCGCGCTCATGCGCTCACGGAACTCCTCGGCTTCGGCGGTTTTGTCGTCCTTGCTCAGGCCCAATTCACGCTGGATGATCTTAAGCTGCTCGCGCAGGAAAAACTCACGCTGGTGCTGACTGACTTTCTCGTTCACCTCTTCGGAGATCTGGCTTTGCAGGCGAGCGACTTCCAGTTCTTTTTTCACCAGGGTGAGCACTTTTTCCATGCGTGGTTTCAATGGCACGGTTTCCAGAATGGCCTGGAGCTCCGAACCATTGGCACTGGTCAGCGCTGCGGCAAAGTCGGTAAGCGGTGACGGTTCGCTGGGGGAAAAGTTCTGCAGATAGTGCCTCAGCCCCTCATTGTAGAGAGGGTTCAACGGCAGCAGTTCACGAATGGTATTGATGATGGCCATGCCAAAGGCGCGGATGGTTTCATCCGCCTCGGCGCGGGGTTCCGGGTAGCTGACCTCGGTCATGAAAGGCCGCTTGCGGTTCAGCCAGTGCTCAATTCGGAATCGAGTGGTGCCCTGGGCCACCATCTGGAACTGGCCGTTCTCCTCATTGAGGGCATGGACCTTGACCAGGCACCCGTATTCCGGGAAATCCTCCTGGGTGGCCGTATTCGGCTCCTTGTCGCCCACGTAGACCAGGCCCAGAGACTGGTGGGGTGTCTGGCTCACCCGTTCCAGGGTGGCTTGCCAGCGTTCCTTGTCCAGCATGACCGGTTGCACGAGCCCGGGCATAAAGGGGCGATGCTGCACGGGGATCAGGTATATTCGCTGGGGTTTCAGCTGGTCGGGCAGCGCCAGGCTGCCCGAGGATTGCTCAACAGTATTGGTGTTGTCTTGGCTCATAGTGTTGTCACTTCCATTCAGCGTGGAAACAACATGGTGGCGATGGGCAAAAAATCAATTGTTGATGATCAACAGGTCGGCTGACAGGGATTTCGGGGTTTTGGTGCGGCGCTCCACCACACGGGCGTCCATCCCCGCATTCTCACACTTTTCTGCCAGGGCATAGAAGGGCGAACGTCCCGGGTCGGCAATGATTACCTGCTTGACCCCGCTGCGAAGTCCCCGGCGTATCAGGTTGAAGAGCACCGGGGTCAGTTCATCCCAGAAGCAGATATCGGCGCCAGCGATAATATCCACGTCCGCCAGCCGCTTTTTAGTGAGTTTTTCAAAGCGATCCTGCTGCCGGGTTATCTGGACCTTGTTGATCTGGGCATGTAAATCCAGATAGGGGAACACATCCGGGTCCGCATCCACAGCGGTGACCCGGCAGCCGAAACGTTTGGCGGCAAAGATCGACAGGGGCCCCCAGCCGCAACCGATATCCATCATGTGCTCATCGGCGGACACTTTTCGTCGCGTCAGATGGTCCATGATCAGGAAGCTGGAGTTCCAGACCTTGTTGCCATGAATGGAGGGTGTGTGATTGGCACGTTTCAGGCGGCGGATTTCCCGGTGGCCGGAACGCAGCAGGGTGATGCCGCGAGTGCGAATGGTATGCGGCTCTCCGGCGCGTATAACTGTTCCTGACATAATCGCTCACCAGCGGCAAAGCTAGAAACAGTAAGGTCAAGCCCGGCGGGATTCAAGCCGTATTATGCAGGCATACTATGGGCAGACAGTTTCTGGATGAATAACCATAACGATTACACCCAGATGATGAGAGAAAGTATTGCCGGTGTCAGTGGTCTCGCCGCCGGAAGAACCCGTTATTTACGTGCCCTGACAGCCATGTCTCGAGTGGCGGCTGTCTATGCCGGTGGGGTTGGCAAGGACGACCGACATCAACGGCATTGCCGGGGCGCAGATATCCTGGCGGCTCTGTGTCGTCGTAATGGGGCGTTCTGGGTCAAGGCGGCCCAGTTCTTCAGTTGCCGACCGGACGTGCTGCCGCAGGAATATATTGAAGCGTTTCAGGCGTTGCAGAATGACGCGGCGCCGGTTTCCTTTGCACGCATCGAAAAGGTGTTGAGGAAATCCTGGGGCAGGGACTGGCGTGAGCGGTTTCGCTGGATTGAAGAAACCCCGGTGGCGGTAGCATCCATAGCTCAGGTGCATCGCGCACGCCTGGAGGATGGCACGGATGTGGCCGTGAAAGTGCGCCTGCCCGGTGTCAGCAAGCTGTTCGAGCAGGATGCAAAGGTATTTCAGGTTCTGGCGGCGATTGCGGCGCCCCGATTCCGTGAGTTCGATCTCAAACAGGCCATCGAGCAACTGTTGATCATGACTGCCATGGAATTGGATTTTCGTAACGAGGCCGCCAATACCCGGCGCTTTTCCCGCCAGCCCCATCATGACCGCATCCGTATTCCTGATTTGATCGACGGGCTGTGCTCGGAACGGATTCTGGTTACCAGCTGGGAGCAGGGCCAGCGATTGCGTAACCATCTGGATGCAAATCCGGAACAGGCAAAAGATCTGCTCTCGGTGCTGTTGACCAGCTACCTGCAGCAGGTGACCCGTTTCGGGGTCTACCAGGCGGACCCGCATCCGGGGAATTTTCTGGTCAACGATCAGGGCCAGGTAGTGATACTGGATTTCGGCGCCATCGGGGTGCTGACGCCGGATCAGGTCCGTCGCTACTCACGACTGCTTTACGGTCTGATGGGCTTTGAGGGCGAGGTGGATATTGGCGAACTCTTTGTCCAGGCCGGTTTTAAAGGCGGGAGCCCGGAAACACTGAAAGAGCTGGCACTCTTTGTGCTGACTGACAAGGTCAATCAGCAGGGGCCGGTGGCGGCCATGGGCGAGCTGATGCAGCGGTTCCGGGAAGAGCGAATCAGTATTCCCGATTCCTATATCGGCATCTCCCGGGTGTTGATTACCCTGGGGGGCTTTCTGATGAGTTATCAGGTGCCCTTTGACTGGACCCCGCCAGAGCAGCGGCGGGTCCCGTCAAAGGGAGCCGCCGAATGACGTTTTCCTGGCTCCGTCTTTCAGGCTGGCTCCCCGGTCGGATCAGATCAGGATTCCGGCTGGGCCTCACGCCAGAACACCCGGAACGCGTCGGCACTTTTGGTGGGCGCTTCTGCCATGGGCACATGGCCAATGCCATCCAGAATCACTGCCCGAGCACGGGGTAACGCTTCCAGGAACGCCTCCACGTTGTCCACGCCCAGCAGTCGGTCTTCACGGCCCCAGAGAATCAGCGCCGGCTGATTCAGGGTCGTCAGTGTACCGGTGCCCTCAAGGCTCATGCCCGGGTCCGTGTCCATGTCTTGCCAGATCTTGTCCGCCACCGGGGCATTCTCGGCCTTTTTTGCGCCCATGATGTCGATAAAGAATTCGGGAATATAAGGGGCATCTTCCATGGCCCATTTGAGCGTGGTGTGGAACTGTTCAGGGCTGCGAGGGATCAGGGGATTGCTGTCACTGGAGGCGAGAATAGCCTTGAATTCCTCTGTCTGGCGGGTCAGACCGGCGGAATCCACCAGCCCCATGGAAAGCACCCGCTGCGGTGCTGCCTGCGCCAGCGCCAGGGTGATGGCGCCGCCCATGGAATTGCCGGCCACGTGATAAGCCGGAATTTCCAGGGTTTCCATCAGGTTAACCAGACGCTCGGCCTGTGCGGCCATGGTGTAGTCCAGAGTGGTAGTGCGAGTGGTTTCACCGTGGCCTGGCAGATCCGGCACCACAAAGTGGAAGTCGCCTTCCAGTTCGTTGACAAAGCGCACCCAGTTACTGGAATCGGCGCCAAAGCCGTGAATCAGCAGTACCACCGGCTTGTCTTGCTGGCCTTCACTGCGCAACAGGTGCCATTGAATGCCGTCTGCGGTCTCCACAGTATGATCTGTGAGGCCAGCACGGCTTTTTTCCAGACCCAGGCCGGTTTCGTAGGCCCATTTTGCCAGGCCGTCACAGCCGGAAAGAAGAAGGGTGCTGACCAACAGCAGGCTGAGTTTGAATGTGTGCATGCAGGAATCCCGTTTGTTGTTTTGCCGAGCCATGAGGATAGGGGATTTTGTGGTCGAGTGTCCTTCCCTGCGGGCCAATATACCGTGCGTCGTTAATGGTTCTGAAGGCAGCCAGCAAAGACCCTATCGACTCTTCAGATTCCAGACACCGGCGGCGACAATCAGCAGCGTGCCAATGAGGGTGGTCAGGATCAGGGTCTCTCCCCAGAACATCCAGCCGAGCAGAGCAGCCCAGACTACGGAGGAATAGTTGTAGACGCCTACCTGGCCCGGACGGGCGATTTGATAGGCGGTGGTCATGGCATATTGCCCGCCGGTGGCCACCAGGCCGATGCCGAACAGCCACAGATAATCCGTGCCAACAGGCAAGGTGCTGGCCCAGGGCAGGGGCAGGGCGGAAAACAGGGTGGCGAACAGGGCAAAGTAAAACACCACGCGCTGGGCCGGTTCCGATACCGCCATACGCCGAATGCTCACCTTGGCCACGCTCATGATGGCGGCACCGGCCAATGCCACCCACATCACCGGGTTCACGCTGCCACTGCCCACATCCATGATCACCGCAACCCCGGCAAACCCGCCGATGATGGCCAGCCAGGTGTGCAGACTGATGACTTCGCGCAGCCATAACCAGGCCACGATGGGCAGGAAAAACGGCACGGTCATCTTCACCAGTACGGCTTCCGCCAGGGCAATATGCCCGATGGTGTAGAAAAAACAGAACATGGCGGTGACGCCGGTGAAGCCGCGGATCATGTGCAGATGCAGAAAGCGGGTGCGCAGCTGGCCGAAGCCGCCACGGGAGGCAATGATCGGAATCAGAATCAGCAGGCCGAACAGATTACGGGCAAACACGATCACCTCGGTATCGAGGTGATCGGACAGGTGCTTGATCATGGCGGCCATAACCGCCAGCAGGCCCTCGCCAAGGACCAGTAGCAGGGCGCCTTTAAGAGGCTGGTCGTTCACGGGATTACTGGCTGGCCGGCAAGGGAGTGCCCCACAGGTCGTGCTCGTCAGCGTGTTCGATATTGACCTTCAGGCGCTGGCCAGGTTTCAGATCGCTTTCCCCGTTGAGATAGACCAGCCCGTCGATTTCCGGGGCATCCGCCTGGGAGCGGGCAATGGCGCCTTCCTCGTCCACTTCATCCACCAGGACTTCCAGGGTACGGCCGATTTTCTTTTGCAGCTTGGCAGCACTGATGCGTGCCTGCACATTCATGAACCGCTCGCGGCGCTCTTCCGCCACGTCCGGGTCCACCGGGTCGGGCAGGGCGTTGGCCGGCGCGCCTTCCACCGGGGAGTAGGTGAAACAACCCACACGGTCCAACTGGGCCTCCTCCAGCCAGTCCAGCAGTATTTCGAAATCCGCGTCGGTTTCACCGGGGAAGCCGGTGATGAAAGTACTGCGCAGGGTAATATCCGGGCAGATTTCCCGCCAGCGACGAATGCGTTCCAGGGTGTTTTCGGCATGGGCTGGGCGCTTCATGTTCTTGAGAACACTGGGGCTGGCATGCTGAAAAGGAATATCCAGATAAGGCAGGATATGACCTTCGGCCATCATCGGGATGATGTCGTCCACATGCGGGTAGGGGTACACATAGTGCAGTCGTACCCAGGCACCCAGTTGGCCCAGCGCCTGACACATCTCCAGCATGCGGGTCTTTACCGGCATGCCTTGCCAGAACCCGGTCTGGTACTTGCGGTCCACTCCGTAGGCGCTGGTGTCCTGGCTGATAACCAGCAACTCCCGAACACCGGATTTCACCAGTCGTTCGGCCTCATCCATTACATCGCCAATGGGCCGTGAATCCAGTTTGCCACGCATGCTGGGGATAATGCAGAAACTGCACTTGTGATTGCAGCCTTCGGAAATTTTCAGATACGCGTAGTGACGGGGTGTCAGCTTGATACCCTGTGGCGGCACCAGGTCCAGGAAGGGGTCGTGGTTCTGGCTGGGTGGCACAACCTGGTGAACCGCGTTGACCACCTGTTCATATTGCTGGGGGCCTGTGACAGAGAGTACCGAGGGATGCACCTTGCGGATGGCATCCTCTTCCACGCCCATGCAACCGGTGACAATGACCTTGCCATTTTCGCTCAGGGCTTCACCAATGGTTTCCAGGGACTCGGCCTTGGCATCGTCGATAAAACCACAGGTGTTGACCACCACCACATCCGCATCGTCGTAACTGGGTGTGACCTCGTAGCCTTCCGTGCGAAGCTGGGTCAGAATACGTTCAGAGTCCACCAGGGCCTTGGGGCAACCCAGGCTGATGAAACCGACTTTACCGGACATAGTGATACCTCGAGATTGGCTGCCGTTCGCTGATGGCTGACACTGGCTGGGCGAACGGGGGCGCAATTCTACCGCCGTCACCGCTTTGAAGCCATGCCACAGGGCTGGTCTATCAGACAGGAGGTTTTTGATGCGCTGTTTTGTCGGCGTACCGGTGACCGGGCCCCTGGCCCGGGAATGCAAGGAGCTTGCCCTGGGGTTGCCGCGTGCCACCCCTCGACCCAATCTGCACCTGACGTTGGCCTTTCTGGGGCAGTGCACCCCGGCTGGAGTGGGCCGGCTGTCTGCAGAATTACGGTCGTTGGCCGACCGCTTCGCGGCCTTTGACCTGACCTTTGATCGTTGTGAACCCTTCCCCGCAGAACAGGGTCCATTCCTGGCGCTGACCGCTACCTGTTCAGAGGCGCTCAGCGCGCTGCATGAGGGGCTATGGGAATGTCTTGGCCGACAGGGCATTGATCGCGAACAGCGCGCCTTTCGCCCGCACATTACCCTGGCGAAGCCGGGGCTGGCCCTTGCGACGCAAACCGGCGCCTGGCAGTTGACCGTAGACCAGTTATGTTTGTACCAGAGTGAGTTGATCCAGGGGGAGGTTCCTACCTATCGGCCTCTCTCCCAGCACCCTTTGGCGGGGTGAGAGGAATCGGAATGAGGGATTGCCGGTTGAATTTTTCCTCGGCACCTGCAAGGTTGGAGCCTCTGCAAAACCGGACCCAAGGAGTCTTACCATGGAGCTAGTCAGTAACAGTCTCACCGATCAGGCTCCCATAGCTGAAAAGTTTGCCTTTGCGGTGATTGACCCGGACAACCATGTGGCCTTGTCCAGCAACATCAATCCTCATCTGGCCTGGAAAGGCGAGCCTCCAGGAACCCGTTCCTTCGCGGTGATCTGTCACGACCCGGATGTGCCCAGCGCCGGGGACGATGTGAACCAGGAAGACCGTGAGGTGCCTGCGGACTTGCCCCGGGTGGATTTTTATCACTGGACCCTTTTCGATATTCCCGCAGACCAGAGCGAAATCATGGAAGGCAGCCATTGTGAGGGGATCACCCCGCGGGGCAAGTCGGGACCGTCTGCTCCCCAGGGGCTGCGACATGGTCTCAATGACTACACCAGCTGGTTCGCCGGCGATGGTGAGATGGAGGGGAACTACTTCGGTTATGACGGCCCCTGTCCGCCCTGGAACGACAGTATCGTTCATCGCTACGTCTTTACTGTCTATGCCCTGGATGTGGACAAGCTGCCGGTGGCAGATGACATGAGCGGAGCGGCGATTGTGGCCGCCCTTGAGGGGCATGTGCTGGACAAGGCCAGTATCACGGTCAGCTACACACTGAATCCGCGACTGGCGGACTGAACCTGCCATGTGCAGACACAAAAAAGGCCGCTTTCGCGGCCTTTTTTGTAGACCCTTCGGCGAGGGTCTGAATTGGTCGGAATAGCAGGATTCGAACCTGCGACCCCTACGTCCCGAACGCAAAAAATAGCCCGATTTTTCAGTCTGTTGAATGAATAACATATTGATATAGAAGGGCTATTTGTTTGCTTGTGTTCGCCGTTGTCCGTTATTATGCCCTTTGTGTGGCCACAGATTGGCTACACAAAACCGGAACGGCAGACCATTACGGTCAAGGAATCAGGGGCATGGCCAAGCGAGCATCCATCACCAGCATCACCGATACTGCGGCTAACAAATGGGCAAAAGAGGCAGAGGAGCGGCGGGCGGTTTACTGCAAGCGAATCCCAGGCTTCCACCTGACCAAACTCAAGTCAGGAGCCGTTTGGCGTTATCGCTACACTGATGGCAGTGGTAAGCGCCGAACGGCGACTATTGGCAAGTTGGTACACCTGAAAGCCGATGAAGCCGCCAAGGTCGCGCTGGCTTGGAGGGAAGGGGAAACCGATCCGCTACAGGAAAAGGCCCATTCTCGTCATATCCGTAAGCAGGAAGCTGCTACCGCTGAACAGCGCACCCTGCGACACTATCTTGAGAAACGGTATAAGCCACTGATGGACAAAACGTGGCAGCCCGGCCCCGCCAAAATCAATTACAGCCGTATAAAAGGGCACTTTGCGGATCTGCTAGACCGCGACATGGCCACAATCAACAAGCAGGACATACACGCTTGGCAAGCCCATTGCGAAGCCCCGAAAGCCAAGGGAGGCCGTGGGCTACGCTACAAGACGATTGAACGCACCTATTCCAGTCTGAAAACGCTGCTACGTCAGGCCGTGAAAGATGACGTGCTGGAGGTTGACCCCCTTGAGAGGTTCACCCTAGAGACGGCCAGCATGGACGAGCAAGAGCGGATTAACTCTGACCCCAAAAAGGCCGAGCGCCGTATGCTTACCGCTGATGAGGTTGCCGGGATCACTGAGGGGCTGGAGGTCTTCGCGGAGGAATTGAGGGCAGAGCGCCGCAATAGCCGCCAACATGGGAAAGCCTACCTGCCGGATCTGGACGACAGGACTATGCCGCACTGGTTCATCCCTTTCTGTCAGTTGGCAATGAGAACAGGCCTTAGACCGGGGGATCTGTATTCCCTGACGTGGGACGAGCTAAACATAAAGTTCGGCAGGCTGACCAAAATCACCGAGAAGTCCAAGCACATGCGCCGCAAGAAGCGTGACCCCATCGCGGTAGACCTGCGTTTGAATGATGGGACGCTGGCGATTATGAAGACATGGTGGAAAGAGCAGGGCAAGCCTGAGGAGGGGCTGGTATTCCCGTCCCCGCGAACTGGCCGGGAGCTGGATAGAAAGGCCCACATAAAACCATGGACACGGGTTAAGCGCCTTGGAGGACTGCCGGACAACCTAAACTTCTACGCATTCCGGCACCACTTCATTAGCGCCATGATTAAGGCCAACGTGCCCATTCTGACCGTCGCCAAGATGGTGGGGCAGAAAGACGCCACAATGATTCAGGAATACTACGGACACCTTTGTGAGGATCAGGCGCTAGAGGCGTTGGATATTGTGGCTGCCAGCCTCAGCGGCGGCGAGAAGCTGAACAAGGGGGTTGTGCTGTGAATGAATCAAAAAGCAATGATTCTGATATTAAGAATATAACCCAATATGCGGAAGAGTATGGTTTTAAGGTATTGATTGACGATTATAGGACAAGGTCAGGTAAAGATTTGAAGTGGCTTATGGAGAATGCCTGCATATACCCAGAATGTGAGCGTCCGCCATGGCTTTTAAAAACTATTGGGGCAGGTTCTAATTTTGACGCTCTGACACTACGTTCAATTCATGATGCAGCAATATTGGTTTGGATAACGAAAATTGAAATTGTAGATAACAAGATGCCGCCTGAGTTTACTTATGCATCGGATTATTTGGCGCAGGCCTTAAACTCGTTGCGTGCTGGGACGTATTTAAAGAGCCTTCCTGATATTGAGCGTGGCGAGAAGCAAATAGAAAGTAGCAGTAGAGGAGGGGACGCTACCGCTGAGCGCCATAGAGAAAAATGGCCGAAATATCAGAGCTACATTGATAAGGAGTATGCCAAGAACCCAAGACTGACTTATGCGGATCTACAGCGACGGGCGGCCAGAGAGTTTCAAGTATCTGAAAAAACGATCAAGCGAAACACTACAAACCCCAGAACAGGAAAATAAGTAGGGACAGTGCCCGCCACTGTCCCACTGTGCATGGCATTAAATAAGAATCCCTCGAACAAATACGGGATTCATAATGCAAACCCAAGAGCACACACGCCAGCAAGCTTTCTACCGTCCCAAGTCGGCCTGTGCCTACCTTGATATAGGCCGAACCAAGCTCTACGAGCTGATGGAGTACGATGCCAATTTTCCGCGCCCCGTCCGGCTAGGTGCCCGCTGCATTGGCTGGACTCGCAGCCAGCTAGACCAATGGCTTGAAGCCAAGGTTGAGGAGGCTGCGCGATGAAAACCTTCCAAGAATTCCGAGAGAATAGCGGCCTAGTCCAGCTTCGCGCCAGCTCATCCGTTGAGGAAATCACGGCCGTTCTGATGGATGCCGACACCCTGCCGCACTGGTTCGACCGGCAACGCGCCCTTGAGTCCATCGCGCACCGTGTAGGTGTGGGTGTAGACCTGTTGTCACGCCTTGAAGCGGAGGTGACAGCACTATGAGCCAGACACAAAAAAGCCCCGCGCCGATTGCCGCCGGTTGCGAGGCCCAATATCCAAATAAGCAACCTGACTATATCACAATCGCTCGCCAGATTAAGGCCAACCGTCGGTATATGCGTGCCACTACCGCGATGCTGAGCGGCCATGTAGACCGTCCTGACTTAGACAAGATCGTTGGCACCACCAATGCGCCGGAGTATGTGCGATTAATGCGCAAAATGGGGCTTACGATTGATATGGAGCGGATTAAGTGCAATGACCGGGATGCAATGCGAATGTGGTATGGCCGGTATCACTTGAGCCAGGCAGACCGCGACGGGCTGCGCCATGCGGTAGTAATGCAGGGGGTGAAGTGATGACCTCAGCACAAAAATTACTCAATCGCTTGGAAAAGGTGCGTGATAGAGGGCAAGACCGCTATTTGGCTTGCTGTCCCGCTCATGATGACCGTTCGCCGTCCCTCTCTATCAAGGAATGCGACGATGGCCGCTTGCTGGTGCATTGCTTCGCCGGTTGTCCAACTGGTGACGTGCTAACAGCTGTTGGCCTGAGCCTTGGCGACTTGTTCCCCGATGGACTGCGTAGCCATCACAAGCCGGGCTTGCCTCATTGGAAAATAGAGCGCCTTCGGGCACATGCAGACCACGAGCGTGCCGTGCTGGCTTGTATGCGGTCTGATGCTGCCCGTGGTGAGCTTGTAGACCCTGAGCGTGCAGCCAAGGCCAAGGAACGGCTACGCAAGATTGGGGGGCTTCTCAATGACTGATGATATAGATGCCATGATTGAAGAAGCGGAAGCCGAGAAAGGGAGAGGCTATCCAGAATTATTGGCCGCAACCCAAGAGCTGACTAAGGACGCCGACACGGCCAGCGTTTCAATGATCGTTGGTGAAGCTGCCCGATTGAATCCCATTGAAAAGCGCCGGGTACATGAGGCAATCAAGAAACAGACCGGACTGACGCTAGGGGTAATTGCTCAAGCTGAAAGCCACAGCCGCCAAGACATTGCCGGAATTGACCACCTGACCCATGCGCGGGATCTGGTGGGCCAAATCGGCAACGACAACGTGCTGGCCGCGCAATCGTTCGTGTGGCGCTGGGAAACCACAGGGGTATGGCGCAAACAGGAAGACCGTGCCGTTAAGCAATGGGTTCAGGCGCACTTAGGTGAAAATGATGATGGTGTGAGTAAATCCGATGTGGACAGCGTAGCCGACCTGTTCCGAACAGAAGTCTACCGGCCAGAGCTGGAGTTCGACCAAGGCCCGGCGGAGTGCGTGAACTGCCCCAATGGGGAGCTGATGCTATCCGGCGAAGGGTGGAAGCTGGAGCCACACAACCGTGAGCATTTCCGCACTACTCAAGTGCCGGTTGATTTCGATCCGCACGCGACAGCCCCACGCTTTGAGCAATTCCTAGCCGAGGTGTTCAAAGGCGACCCGGACGCAGATCAGAAGGCGCTGGCCCTGCTTGAGGTGATAGGTTATTCCCTGATGGCCCACTGTAATTATGAGCAATTTGTGATTCTGGTGGGCGCTGGTGCTAACGGCAAGTCTGTGCTTTTGGCAGTGCTTGAGGCCTTGGCGGGATCTGGCAACGTGGCCGGGGTACAGCCTTCCAATTTCGGTAACGCCTTCCAACGTGCGCACCTTCACGGAAAGTTGGTGAACATTGTCACCGAGATCAAACAGGGTGAGATCATCGACGACGCCAGCTTGAAGGGCATCGTTTCCGGTGAGCCAACCACCGTTGAACACAAGCACCGTGACCCGTTCGAGATGCGCCCATTCAGCACTTGCTGGTTCGGCACTAACCACATGCCTCACACCCGTGACTTTAGTGACGGCCTGTTCCGCCGTGCCCTTGTGGTGGAGTTCAACAACAAGTTCAAGCCGGAGCTTGGCAACTGCGACCCGCTGCTGAGAGACAAGCTAATGGCAGAGCTGCCGGGCATCCTGAACCTTGCGTTGAACGCCTATGCCGGTGTGGTGGCCCGTGGTTCTTTCACCGCGCCAGAAAGCTGCAAACAGGCCCGAAACCGTTGGCGCATGGAGGCGGATCAGGTGGCGCAATTTGTCGAGGATGAATGCACCGCTGATGCCGTGGGTAGAGTCGAGCCGAAACGCTTGTTTAATGCCTATCGCCAATGGGCAGACGAGTGCGGGATTCACAAGACGCTGGGCCTTCGCGCCTTCGCTGATCGTGTAGAGGCGCTGGGATTTGAGCGATACCGAACCAATGGAGCCAGGTACATAACCGGCCTTGATTGCAGACGGGCCAACTTGATGTAGATGCGGAGGGCGTGCCATTTGGTGCGCCCTTTCTCTTTATGGACAGGAAAGTGACGCATGAGTGACGCTTCTTTAATGATCCGTCACTGCCACCAGCCCAGAAAATACAGCTGTTTCAGAGCATTAGTGACGTTAGTGACGCTTCTTTTTATATATTGCGTGTGGGAAAAAGAAATAAAGGAAAAACCTTCTCTCAGGGTATGGGGGTATGTAGGGAGATCCGTCACTATCGTCACTTATAGATATTGTGAATTGCGGAATATAAACGATAGCAAAAAACTATGGACTATTTGAGGGCGTACCCTTGAACATTAGACCCCTGCGGTAATTAGGCAGGAAAAAAAGCTAATAAATACATGAAATATAAGGATTAGTGTTCGATTTTGTTCGTGCCGATTAGCCAGTCTGTGGCCGCTTGCGAGAAAATAGGCCCATATTAGAGCGTAATTAGGCACTCAATGTCCCACAAACACCCCCCGGATAAATTCGCACAAGGCTGGCTGTCTGAGCTGGATGGGCGCACCGGCATCGCTCAGGTGATGCGGGAGCGTTACGCGGCCTTTACGGCGGATCTGGGAGGCGCTGAACACTTGAGTTATGCCCAGCGTAGTCTGGTGGAGCGTGCCTTGTGGCTGGAGTATTGGCTGGCCCAGCAAGAGCAAGGTCTGGCAACAGGCGCAGAGTTCGACGTGGGTAAATGGGTACAGGCGGCCAACTCCCTGCAAGGCATCCTGTCCAAGCTGGGGCTTGATCGTCAGGCCCGTGACGTTCCCGACCTGTCCAGCTTCATTAAAGCGAGGGCAGGCCGATGAGCGTCACCATCCGCGACCTGATGACCGACCCGGAGTTGTTCGGGGATCAGTTTGCAGGTGATAGCTTCATCGCATGGCGTAGCCTGTTGGCAGGCTTTTATGGTCTTCCGCTGTCTGACGGTGAGCTGACCCATTGGCAGGAGCTTACCGCACGCGAGAGCGCCTCAGAGCGGGCGCACAACGAGCTTTGGCTAGTCGTTGGCAGACGTGGCGGGAAGACGCAAAACGCGGCCCTGCTGGCTGTTTATGAGGCCTTCTTCCGTGACCACCGGGACAAGCTGAGTCCTGGCGAAGTGGCCACCGTGATGCTATTGGCGGCAGATCGAAAACAGGCCCGCTCAGTGTTCCGGTATATCAGCGGCCTGATTGATTCCAGCCCGATGCTACGGGCATTGGTGGTGCGGCAAGACAAGGAATCCATAGAGCTGTCTAACCGCACTGCTATTGAGGTGCATACCGCCAGCTTCCGCGCTACCCGTGGCTATTCCGTCTCTTGCTGCATTGCTGACGAGGTGGCTTTCTGGCGCTCGGATGATAGTGCAAACCCTGATTTTGAGATCCTGAACGCGATCCGCCCGGCCATGGCAACACTGGATGGCAAGCTTGTAGCACTGTCGAGCCCATATAGCCGCCGTGGAGCCTTGTGGGACGCCTACCGCCGGTATTACGGCACTGACTCAAGCATTTTGGTGGCACAGGCTCCAAGTCGCACCATGAACCCCGCATTACCTGCCCGCGTTGTAGATGAAGCATACGCACGCGACCCCGAGGCGGCTGCCGCTGAGTATGGCGCTCAGTTCCGGTCGGATATTGAGGCGTTTATACAGCGTGAGGTGGTGGAAGCGGCAACACGGCCACAGCCGTTAGAGCTGCCGTATCAGTCAGGCATCCAGTATCAAGCTTTTGTCGATCCGGCTGGTGGTGGCGCTGATGAATTCACCCTCGCCATAGGCCACATAGAAGACCAGATCCTTGTTGTGGATGTTGTGCGCGGTCGCACCGGTAAACCTTCCGCCATCGTCGAGGAGTACGCGGCCCTGCTTGAGAGCTACGGCATCAACAAAGCCACGTCCGACAGATATGGCGGCACATGGCCCGCCGATGAGTTCGCTCGCTATCGGATAACCGTAGAGCAATCAGCCAAACCCAAGAGCGACCTATATAAGGACACCTTGCCCGTGCTGAACAGTGGCCGGGCAGAGATACCCCCCGATGACAAGCTAATAACACAACTGGCCAGCCTTGAACGGCGCACCGCAAGAGGTGGCCGAGAAAGTATCGACCACCCCCCCGGAGGACACGACGACCGTGCAAACGCGGTAGCCGGGCTTATTGCCAATACGGCCATTGGCCAGCGTTATGTGCCCATCGCAGACATGCTTTAACCACAACCGGAGCAACCACGATGACCACCAACACGATGAAGAAAGTAGAAGCCTTTAATCAGGCAGCCAAGGCAGCGGCGGAGACAATCAGGCCGCTATATGAGAGCGCACGGGCTGACGTAGAGGCAGAGCGCGACACCTTGGCAGCCAGCACCGACATGCAATCCAAGATCGACACCTATACACAGATCATCGTGGAGGCCGTCGAGGCGCTGGACGTGCGCGAAGAGACGCTATCAACAGCCCTTAATCAGTACGTTGCCGCTATTGCCAGTGGTCGCCAGCTTTCGGCCACCAACCAGCGCAACGGCGCTTTCTGGATTGCCACCTTTAACCGTTACTCGCGTGATTGGGGACAGCCTGCCCGGATCAAGCTACTTGCCGCGTTAGTAAAGGCCACACAAGGGCGCGTAGACGCTGGCGTGATTGACTTCCCAGACAGCCTGGCTAAGTCATTGGAGAGCCTGCAAGACGCTGAACAGCTTGCTGAGCTGATTGCCCCGGAAAAGACCGAGAGCTACCGCAAGAAGCTACAGCGCGATGCGGGCAAGTTACTCAAAGCCCAGCGCCTGCTGGACGCGTTGGCACAGGCTGAGCCGCGCTTGTTTACGACTGACGTGTCTGATGAAGCTGCCGTAGGCATCCAGAACAACCGCGGCGGACAGGTTAGCGTTGCTGGCGTTGCTCTCGCTGGTGGGACTATTACCGAGGTATCAGCTGCTGAATTCGACAAGCTGCGCAATCACCCCATGTATATCGCAATGACCCAAGACGGAACGCTGAGAATCACTAGCGCCGCTCAGTTGGCCGTCGCTGTTTAAGGAGATCGAGCCATGACTACCCATTACTTCACTGATGCCGCCGGACAAGGTGCCCAGCACTTGGGCTTTGTGCCCCATGAGGAGCTGGATCTAAGCGACGATGAGCTGGAGAGGCTAAAAGCCCGCGCCAAAAAGGCGGTGACGATGGATGCGGTTCACCAACCCCGCCAAATCCCCCGCGAGTATGCAGAATATCTCGGCCAGACCGGCGGGGAAAGTTATGAGGATTGGCTGGGAGGTGGCTATAAATGAGGGTGAAACTATTTCGGGCAGTACCTTTTGCAAGGGCTGGCTATCAGGAATATGTCGCCCATGAGTTGGGGCGGGCTGGTTCCGATGTACTGAAAGTGTACCGCCCCCCCGGCGAGGTTAAACGCTCGGCGCAATCCTTCAACGGGGTGCCGGTTACGGTAGATCACCCTGATGGGGGCGTGTCCGGGGATTCAGTGAGCCGGGATATGGTCGGCATTGTGTCGGCCCCCTTCTATGACGAATCCAGCCAACAACTGAAAGCCGACTTTCTTATCTGGGAAGAACAGGCCATTGCCGCCATCGCTGACGGTTTGCGGGAGTTGTCCGGCGGGTATGCAGCCGACTACAAAGAAACAGCTAAAGGGCTTGAGCAACGGGACATCCTGGGCAATCACGTTGCTTTGGTTCCGAAGGGCCGGAGCGGTTCGGCCCAGCGCATAGGCGGTTAAAAATGCTCCGTAGAGGCCCGTTGGAGCCTGTCCAACTACCGGCGGAGAGTGGTTTCCTCGCGGTCGGTACTTATTCCTACGAACGCACAGGCAGGCTTATGCAGAGTAGCCAGCAAAACCTGATTGAGCTATCTGCGTTGGCGCACCATCCTGCCAACCTGTGCAGCAACAGCGAGGCTTGCACAGCTTTGTGGATGGCCGCAATTAAGGACTACGCGAAGGATGCGCGTGCCTATGCCAACAAGGGGAAGGCTCCCGATGATGGAGAGGCGTTTGCCGACCTGCTAACCAGTTGCCGCTTGCTGGCGAATCTATGTGAGCCGCTGGGGCTGAATCTGGATGCCGCAAGGCGGATGGTTTACGAATTTGTGGGGTGATGAGTCCGGCGGGTGGTCATAGAATATCACTGATGTTAGCGGGTCTGCCTTTTGAGGATTCGCGTTCCCTTCTAAGCATGGCGTCTGCGATTTGTTCGGCTTTTTCGGCTATCAAATGAGCTGGAAACTCCGGGTTTGCAGCTAGGCCTTGGATAGCGGCGGCTTGATATAGAGCCCTTTTGTCTGTCGTGCAATCTTGAGACGCCATTTATTTTCCTTCCAAGTGATTGTTATGGTCAGGCCCGTAAGGCGTCTCCTGCCAGCATTTTAGATAGCGGTCATGTATCCAGTCGCGGTAGTCGAAGCTCACGGGCTTACTAAATATGAAGTTCAAGTCATCTTGCCATTCGTCTATGGGCACACTTTTAGCGTAGTTCGGCGCGCCCATGCGGTGGTCTGCAACAGCCTTGAGCAACACTTCTCGATAACCATCACAGTATGTCCCAGGGTCTACTCTCGCCATGAGAGGGGTGCTGACGGTTAAAGTTATAGCAAGGGCAATGATCCTGTTCATGCGCTTAATCAAGACAGACGAAGCGTGCATGGTCAAGGTGCTAGTAAGCGATGGCTATTTTCTCTCTGAGACGAGGCAAGGGCATGGGTAAAAATAGGCCGGATTTTCGACAATTCTCGGGAAAGAACTGCAATAGTGAAAAATTTACGATTGGCTACATTCTGGCCACATTCTCGGTGGAGGAGATTTTAGGCACAAAAAAAGCGACCCGGCATCACCCGTAAATCGCTGATTTTGTTTGCTTAATTGGTCGGAATAGCAGGATTCGAACCTGCGACCCCTACGTCCCGAACGTAGTGCTCTACCAGGCTGAGCTATATTCCGGATCTTGTGCTGGCGCATTCTAGCAGCGAAATTTCAAAATACCATACCTAAATAACCGTCGCCGGCCTGTTTGCGCAGATTCTGGTCAACGACGGGCAGGGCAGGCAGAATGCGCCGCCTGAACGACACAACCGGGAACGGTATGACAACCTTTGAGCACCCCTGGGGCCGATTGACACTGCAGCGCTGGCCCCGACGCCGCAATGACCCTCTGCAAGCCTGGGATAATGCGGATCTCTACCTGCTGAATACCTTGAAAGCGCGGGCACTTGGGCCGTCCACGCTGGTGGTGAATGATCAGCAGGGAGCATTGGCATTGGCGTCACTTCAGCAGGGGCCTGTGGTGAGTAACGGCGATTCTTTTCTGGCCCGGCGGGCCCGCTGTCATAACCGGGATCTGAACGGGCTGCCGGAGGAGGGGAGGCATCTGTGGCCCTTCGATACTCTCCCGGAGTCTCCGGATCAGGTGATCATGCGGGTTCCCAAGTCATTGGCATTGCTGGAATGGCAGTTGCAGTGGCTGAGTGAGCAGCTGGCAAAAGACACGCCGGTCTGGCTGTCGGGGATGGACAAGCACCTGCCTCGCCAGCTGGTGCCGTTGATGCAACTGTATCTGGGCAATGGTCGGGCAGAGCTGGGCTGGAAAAAAGCCCGCTTGTTCAGTGCCGTGGCGCCTGGTAAGCGGCTGGCCGAGGCGCCGTACCCCACCGCGGTGGAGGGCCCCATGGGGCCGTTGACGGTGCATGCGGGCGTGTTTGCCCAGCAGCAGCTGGATATCGGGGCGCGGTTTTTCCTCGAGCACCTTCCCGGCACTCTGTCAGCGGGGACCAAGGTGGCGGATCTTGGCTGCGGCAACGGGGTGATCGGGCTATCGCTGCTTCAGGCACACCCGAGCAGTCATCTGGTGTTCTGCGACGAATCCTGGCTGGCCCTGCAAAGCGCCCGTGACAATGTGGCCAGGTATTGCCCGGAAAGCACCTGCGACTTTCATCTTGGTGATGGCCTGGCCGAGTACGATGAGCGTTTTGATCTGATCCTTCTCAACCCGCCGTTTCATGAAGGGCATGTGGTCGGTGATTACGTGGCGCGGCGGTTGTTCCGGCAATCGAAACAGGCGCTGAACACTGGCGGAGAACTGCGGGTGATCGGTAATCGCCATCTGGGCTACCACAAATTACTGGGCAAGCTGTTTGGCAAGGTAGAGGTGTTGGGCAGCAACCAGAAATTCGTCGTTTGGCGCTGTTCGTAGGGTGCACTGAACCTAAGGCGAACTGCACCATTCGAGCGCCGGTTCGGTGCAGTTCGCCTTAGGCTCAGTGCACCCTACATTTTCCGATTCCCCGTTGTGCGGCCCTATAGGGCGATTTCTTCAAACGAGCTCACTACCCGGTGCTGGCTTTCCCCCTGACTGCCTTCCCGGTCCAGTCGGATTGTCTGGAACCCCGCTTCCGCGGCCGCATCAAGCTCTGCTTCTATATCCGACAGGAACAGCAATTGTTCCGCCGGCAAACCGATGGCCTGCTGAATCGTGCGGTAGCTGTCTACTTCCTGTTTATGCCCGGAGGTGGTGTCGAAATAACCGGAGAGCAGGCCTGTCAGATCCCCCGCATCGCTATAGCCGAAGAACAGCTGCTGGGCGGCAATGGAACCGGAAGAATAGACATACAGGTCCAGTCCCTGCTGCTTCCAGGCTCGCAGGGCCGGAGCAGTATCCGGGTAAAGGTGGGCAGTGTAGTCGCCGTTTTCATAGCCCGCCTTCCAGATCATCCCCTGCAGGGCTTTCAGGGGCGTGGCCTTGCGGTCCTCGGCGATCCATTGCTGGAACAGGGCATTGGCGGAAGCGGGGCTATCCAGCCGCTGGCCGCTTTCCTGCTCGGCCGCTTGAATGTGTGACTGGACGTCCTTTTGCGTCCAGTGCATTTCCAGAAACCGCGGGAATTGCCTGGCAGCATAGGGAAACAGCACTTCCTTGACGAAGGAAATGCTGCTGGTGGTGCCTTCAATGTCGGTGACAATTGCCTTGATCATGGGGATCCTTACTTTCAAGCCTCAACAGGCTCTGCAGGGGCGCAGCGTTGCGAACAAGCACTCAAGTGACGAGTGACCCGGTGCAAGTTTCGAAAGGCAAAGGTTTGATGCTCGTGTTTGGGTTTTCGTAACTCGCAACTCGATCACTTCGCGACTCAAGCGTCGCTCCTGCAGGCAGCGAGGGGATTAGCCCAAACGGTTGAACCGCCGTGCGATATCGCTGCCGGTAAAATTGGCCACCCAGCCCTCCGGATTATTGAACAGGCGGATGGCCACGAAGCGCGGATTGGGCCCCATATCAAACCAGTGCGGCGTGTTGGCAGGAACGCTGATCAGGTCCCCCTTGGTGCAGAGCACCTCGTAGACACGCTCGCCGATGTGCAGGGTAAACAGGCCCTGGCCTTCCACGAAAAAACGTACCTCGTCTTCACTGTGTCGATGTTCTTCCAGAAACTTCTGACGAAAAGCCGCCTTTTCCGGGTGATCGGGCACCATGCTGACCACGTCCACAGTCTGGTAGCCTTCCTCCGCGATCAAGCGGTCGATATCTGCCTTGTAGGCGGCAATCACTTCTTCCTGCTGCGGATTATCCGACAACTCTTGTGTGGCCTGCCATTGCTCATAGCGAATGCCTGCATCGGCCAAAACTTTGGCCATGGCTGCCTTGTCAGTCAGGTGTTGTTCAAGGGTGTCTGGCTGACTGTCTTGAAAGATTTTCAGTTCGCTCATGGGGTCATACTCCTTGCAAACGGCGACGATCCAGCTCTACGGCGAGCAAGGTCTCCAGCGCTTCAAGTTGACGGTAACAGGTGGGTAAATCCCGTGCCCAGGTGTAAAGGCCATGACCGCGGATCAGGTAGGCGTGGCTAATGCCATCGTCCGCCATGGCGGCATCCACCTGATCGGCCAGGGTGGCGATGTCCTGGGTATTATCAAACACAGGAATCCGTAGCCGGCTGTCATGGGTGGTATAGCCGTCCAGAGCCTTGAGCAGCTCATAGCCTTCCAGGGTGATGCTGTTGGCAGGCCAGTGCATGGTCAGCACGGTACTGGCATGGCTGTGGGTATGCAGGACAGCCCCCACGTTGTCATGGCGACGGTAAAGCTGGGTGTGCAGCAGGGTTTCGGCCGAGGGTTTGCCATCGCTGGCGGCCTGGCCATCCATGTCCACGGCCATGATATCGGTTTCCTGCAGCAGGCCCTTGTCCTTGCCGGAACGGGTAATGGCGGCATGGGTGGCATTCAGGCGCACGGAGTAGTTGCTACTGGTGGCCGGCGACCAGCCATGTTGATAGATGCGCTGTCCCACGGCGGCCAGAGCCCGGGCAGCTTCACGGTAATCGGCAGTAGAGTAGGGGCGATCAGTCATGCGGTTATCCACAAAGATGGGCCATCAGTGTAGCGGTGCTGGGGTTCTGGATCACGCCTCGCTCGGTGACGATGGCGGAGATCAGCGCAGCCGGGGTCACATCAAACGCCGGGTTGTACACGGGACAATGGGCCGGCGCCAGGGTCTTGCCTTGAATGCTGCGGACTTCGCTACCGTCGCGCTCTTCGATGACAATATGGCTGCCGTCCGGGAGTTCAGCATCCAGAGTCGACAATGGCGCTGCCACGATAAAAGGAATGCCATGGTGACGCGCCAGTACGGCCAGATTGTAGGTGCCGATCTTGTTGGCCGTATCGCCATTGGCGGTAATGCGGTCTGCGCCCACGATCACGGCCTGTATTTTGCCCTGCTGCATGAGCTGACCTGCGGCACTGTCTGCCACCAGGGTAACGGGAATGCCGTCGTTGAGCAGTTCCCAGCTGGTCAGGCGGCTGCCTTGCAACCAGGGCCGGGTTTCTCCGGCGTAGACTTCCTGCAGGTTTCCCCGCGCCCACGCCGTACGGATGATGCCGAGCGCTGTCCCATGGCCGCCGGTCGCCAGGGCTCCGGTGTTGCAGTGCGTGTAGACGCTGGCGTTGTCTGGAAGCAGGTCGGCACCCAGCTCGCCCATGCGCTGATTGGCTGCCAGGTCGTCCTCGTGAATGGCCTGGGCGTCCGCTTTCAGGGCGTTGACCAGGGCTTGCCCGGACTGATCAGCGGCCAGCGTCTGCAGGCGCTCCAGGGCCCAGAACAGGTTGACGGCGGTTGGCCGGCTGGCGGCGAGAGTGGCGATGGCCGGGGCCAGGGCCGCTGCGGATGCACTATCACCCAGGCGTGCGGCTTCCAGTGCCAGGCCATAGGCGGCGGTAATGCCGATGGCAGGTGCGCCGCGGACCACCATGTCCCGAATGGCGCTGGCGGCATCATCGCTGCCATGCACAGGCAGCCAAACGGTTTCCGCGGGCAGTCGCCGCTGATCCAGTAACTCAAGGTGGTCGTCATGCCAACGGATGGCAGCGCTGTTAATCGCCATCGATGATGTCCTCGTCATGTCCGTCAGGGTGTTTCAGCGGTGTTCTGTGGTATTTGCGACGTATCCAGTTGGCAGCCCGGAACACGCCAGGGCGGCGCATGATAGCGCGTTCCAAACGGTATTTCCCTGGAAAGGTGCTGGCCATCAGGGCGATCAAAATGGTG
>Ga0208061_100149_pt1 | contig 24583 bp, 20 predicted proteins | sample DeeseametaMP0555_FD_184209 | JGI IMG/M metagenome (GOLD analysis project Ga0208061, IMG submission 184209) | Marine microbial communities from the Deep Atlantic Ocean - MP0555 (SPAdes) | ecosystem: Environmental > Aquatic > Marine > Oceanic | place: South Atlantic Ocean | collected 2011-01-23 | reverse complement strand
CGCGCGCTCGCCAGGTTCTCAACGTTCATCACGACCCCGACGACGCAGCAAGAGGAATCCGAGCAACATCGCCAGCGGCAAGTGCGCGGGCACCTGCCTTGGCTTGACCACCGCGCAGCACCCTTCAGGATCGGTCTCGGGCTCGGGCTCCATCGGACCTTCGACCTCCATCATCTCGACGCACATGCCGCTGTCGCACATCATGCCGTCGATGCAGTCGCCATCCTCGGAGCACGAGGTCGCGCAGACCTCACCATCGCAACCTGCGAAGGGCTCGCAGCTCGTGGTCTCGGCGTCACCGCATGTTCCCATGCCGTCACAAAGCCGCGCGGGCGTCGCGCCGCTCGAATCACAGCTCGCCGCAGCGCACTCGACGTCAGCGGCGTGCAACGCGCAAGCGCCTGCGCCATCACAGAAGCCCGTCTGACCACAGGTCGAGACATCCTCGGCCTCACAGCCACCGCTCTCCACGGGCTCCTCGCCAGCGGGAACCGGCGAGCAGAGACCGTTCGGTTGGCCGGTGTCGTCCCCGAAGCAGGACTCGCAGGGGTTGTCACAGGAGCGATCACAGCAGAAGCCATCGCGCTGACCACCGCCAAGACAGGCGCCCACGTAGCAGCTCTCGTTGGTCAGGCACTCGCCCTGGCCAAAACCTCTCGGGCGAGACCAGCGCAAGGAGCGCACGGTCTCGAAGCCAGCGACCGCGGTCGCCGGGCGGGGTGAGAGGAGGTCGGTTTGCACGATGCGCACGAGCCCTCGCTCACCGCCCACGAGGAACTGGTTGTCGTGGAAATCGATGGCGTAGATGGTCGCGCCGGAGAGCACGTTCTTGGGTTGCCCGGCAGGTTGATTGCGAGGCGCGCCATCGCTCCCCACAAACTGCACGCGGCCGTCGGTGCCACCGACGAGCCACTCGCGACCGCTCCACTCGACAGCGTAGAGCGCATCGACGCCTGGCAGTGAGACGCGCTCGGAGAGCGTCATGCCGTCGCTGCCGACGAGTTGGAGGACGCCTCGGCCATTGCCTTCGCCGACGACCATCCACTCCGAGCCGCTCCAGCGCGCGTGATGGACCACATCGAAGCCTTCGAGCTGCTGAGGTTGACCGACGCTGCTTCCATCAGGACGCACGCGCTCGACGTAACCCTCATCGCCTGCGACGAGCCAGAAGTTGCCGTTCCACGACGCGGCGTGGATATCGCGCCCTTCGATAAGCGAGAACGCCTCGCCGACGACCTCGCCAGCGGCGTCGATCTGATAACCCGCGCCGCCCGCGCCGCCGATAAAGAAGGTGCTGCCGTTATTGGATGCCGTGAACAAGTCACCGCCTGCGGCGGTGGTTTTGACGCCCGAGATATCGTCGCCGCGATCGGAGACGATCGCGTACTTGCCATCGGCGCCGACCACTGCGACGACCTCGTCGCCAGGATCTGCTCCCATGACCTCGGCGCCACCGAGTGGCTCCGGGTACTCGAGTTGTAGGGAGAGGTCTGCCTGCGCCTCGATCACGAACGAGGACTCGGTCCCGATGAGCCAGCGATCCTTTGCCCAGCGCGCGGTGCGAAGCGGCGTCCCATCACCGATGGTGACCGCATCTCCCATCGGGGTGCCATCATCACCGACAAGTCTTGCTTGCCCTCCATCACCGAGCGCGAGCCAGTTGGTGCCGTTGTGATAGAAGGCGTTGACGCGCTGCCCGTCGAAGACCTGCTGGAAGTTTGGCGAGTCGTCGATGCTGTTGTACTCCCACAGCGCGACGCGACCATCCTCGGTGCCGATGATGAGGTTTCCAACCGCAGCAGCCGCGGCGGTGACGTTCACGCCAGCGCCGAGGTCGAGCGGAGTGGGGTTCGGATAGTAGGCAATCTGCGAACCGGCGGCCACAAACCACGGGTTGTTCATCGCCATCTCGTCGGGGTTTCCGACGATCGCGCTGACCGGCGCGCCCTCGAAGGTCTTGTCGTTGGCGACCTGCGTGAACATGCTGTTGAAGACAAACAGGTTGCCGCTCTCGGAGCCGACCAACCACTGCTCTGAGCCAGCGCCATAGGCGCCAGAGATGAGCTGCTCGACGACGCTCGCCTGTCCTCGGATGTTCTCCTCGGGTTCTCCATCGAGGTTGACCAGTTGGATGCGCCCTTCCCCACCACCGACGAGCCACGCGGTCTGTAGATCGCCCGTGTTGGCGCGGCGCTTTCCGAGCGCGGCGAAGCCGACAGGCTGATTGAGGATCACGTCGCGTTGCTCACCGAGCGGGCGGCCGTCCTCGTCCAGGAAGATCGACTTCCCGGTCGGTCCGAGCACGAGCCAACCGTTCTCGTTGGTCGAGCCCGCGGTCAACCCGGTGCCACCGTTGACGAGGCGCCCGACGAGCTCGTCGGGTTCGCCGTCCTCGCCGACGAGGTCGAAGTAAGAACCGCCAACGGCCACGTAGTTCGGGCCATTGGGATCGGTCACAGCCTGCTGGACTGTGCGCGTCTCGGTCGCATCTTGTGTAGAGACCGCCGCGTCGTTGGAGAGCGCGCCAGAGGGCGCACTCGAAGGAGCCGAGGTTGGCTCACTCGATGTGTCCCCGCTGCCGCAGGCTGTGGCCGAGGCCATCGCCAGCGTGAAGAAAGAGGCGACGAGTATGCGCCCTGGTGCCGCGAACCGGATTCGTTTCTGCATCAGTACCCCAACAGTGTGACCAATTCATGAAAATGCCCGCGCGCGAAGCAGCGCGTGATGCGATTAAAGCTCGACCGTTCTTACTTGCAAGCGCGTATCGCGCCGCTCGATGATAGCCGCGCAAGTTTGAATCAAGACCTCCCTCAAATCAACCAGCCCCTTCTCGATGACCACGAGCAAGCGAGGAACCCGATGAGCACGTCTTATGATCCGATGGCCGATCCTAGCTACCCCGATATCGCGACGCAGGCGCGCACGCTCCAGACGATCAGTCTGCACGGCGCGCTCGCCACGCTCGATCCTCGCGAGGGTTACCCCTACACCTCGCTCGTCGAGCTGGTGGGGCTAGAGGATGGTGACGTGCTCTTCTTTTTGAGCGATCTTGCCGCGCACACCACAAACCTCAAGATCGATCCTCGCGCATCGGTGCTCCTGCGCGATCCATTCTCACACGATGATGTCCTGGCGCGCGCGAGGATGACCTTGATGGGCGAGCTGGTGCTCCAGCCAAAGGATGACGCGCTGAAAACGCTCTGGACAAAGGCGCACCCCAGGGCGGCCAATTACATCGGCTTCTCGGACTTTAACTTCTACAAGCTCGAGGTCTCCAGGGTGCGCTATATCGCGGGCTTCGGGCGCATGGATTGGCTCGAAGAGGCAGGATACAAGGAGGCCGCGCCCGACGTGTTGGCGCCATCGCTGTCGGGCATCCTGACGCACATGAACGAGGATCACGCCTATAATATGATCGACTACGCGCGAGCGTTCGCGCAGCTCTCCTGGGTCGAGGACGCGCGCATGATCAACCTCGACGCGCGAGGCTTTGACCTCGAAGTCACTGGCTCGACCGAGGAAGGCCCACAGATGGAGCGGCTGCGGATGATGTTCTCCGCCCCCTGTGAGAAGAGTCATCAGGTCCGAAAGGAGCTCGTCGCGCTCGCTTCACGAGCGCGCGAGGTGCTCGCCGCGAGCGACGAAGAAGAATAACCGGGAGGTCTCGGAGCGCCGGGCCCACAAATGCTGGCGGCCCGGCGAACCTGGCACGATTTTCGATAGGCACAAAAGAGAGCGCCGACCCGCTGGATATGCGGGTCGGCGCTTTTTTTGAAGATATTAGAAAATTCGAAAATCGTGCCAGGTTCGCCGGGGTGTTTCCCCTGGTGGCTCACCAGGAGCGAATCAACGCAGTTGGATAGGGATCGCGCCGGTGCGCTCGCGGCGACCGCTCGGCGAGTTGAAGGTGCGGCTGGCGATCTCGCGGCCGTCGCGCAGGACGACGATTCTCGCGGGGACGGAGCGGCCACCGTCGTAGTTCTGGATGACGACCGAGAGGTTGCCCTGTGGTGGTGCGTCGGCGCGCCAGATGACGCGTTCGATCGAGGTCACGTTCTCGGCACAGTAGTTGCGGTTGTTCGGGCAGGAGGACTCGTTGTCGAACTGTCCGTTTCCGCGCGTGCCGCTGTAGGAGTAGCTCGCGCCGCCATCTTCGGTGAGGAAGAGGTCGAGGTCGATGTTAGCCTCCCACTCGAGACGAACCTCGAGCCCGCTGCCCGAAGGCTGCGGCTGTGGTCCGGGCTCGGGCATCGAGCCGGAGCAGAAGGGGCGACCGGAAGAGTCGCGCTCACAAGCGCCATCACACTGTTCGAGCGTGTCGAGGTAGGCCCCGTTGCAGGTCTCGACGACGTAGTGCGTCGAGCCGTTGCGGCTCCTGCCGCACGCGGTGCCGACGGTGCCCGAGCAACGGCCACCGGACTGCACGCAGTAGGCGCCCATGGAATCCTCGACGCAGGTCTGATTGGAGGAGCAGGACTCGGCCAGCTCGACGCCACCGCCCGAGCAGACGCGCGCCACGGCGTTCATGTTGCTCGCGCAGCGGAGCGTCGGGTTCTGACAACCGCTCGGCTGTGGTGTGGGGTCAGGCGTTGGCGAGGCGCTCCCTCCGGTCGCGACCCATGCCTCGAAGATCATGTTCTTGGCGGCCTGGTAGGTCACGGTCATGAAGCCATTATCACCCCAGGAGCGGCCCCAGGAGTTCATGATCTTGAAGGTGCGGCTGGCGTCGTTATAACCGACGGCGAGGACGGCGTGGTAGCCATGACTGACACCAGCGCCCGGGCGGCGGTAGGGGCTCAAGGGGAGATCGACGCGGGAGTTTCTGCCGCGCAACCTCTGCATCTCTCCAGGCGTGCGAATCGAGAGGACCACAGGTCGTCCCGAGGCGAGCTGCGCGCGGATAGAATCGATCTGGCTATCGCCGATGATGGCTTGTGTGATCGGCGCCGAGTAATTGCTCGCGTAGAAAAGACGGCGCGTTTGCGTGATGCGACGCTGGCGCGCTTCCTCGACGCCGTTGCCGAGGCTGCAGGCGCGCACGATGCTCATGTCGTAGGGCACCGTCGCAGCGGAGGGGATGCCGTATTGCTCGAGCGCCGAGGATGCCTCGTTGTAGGTCATCCCTTCGCTGGCGCAGCGGTTGGTGGTGCGGCGCCCGGCGGCGTAGAGGAACGCGGGGCTCATGATGTTGGCGGAGTTTCCGCTCGCGCGTGAGATGTTGGTACCCGAGCGGCTCGCGAAGAAGAAGCTCGCCATGCCGTATCCGGCGGCGAACGCGAGGCAGCTTCCGACCTGCCCCTGGTTGCCCGCTTGTGGCAGGTAGCCGGTTTGCGTCAAGTCGACGGAGGCTTGCAGGCCAGCGGCGGCGACGCCCGAGTCGAGCTCCTGCACGATGGTGCTCTCGATGACCTCGGGCATACCTCCAAAGAACTCCTCCTCGGTCAACGGCAAGCTCGCGTAGTAAGCGTCGAGCTGATCGGGGTTCACGCAGACACGATCCACACAGGAGAGGCCGCCGCTACAAGCGTCGGCGCCATCACATGGGCCGCCGAGCGCGCCGACCTGCGTGCTCTGCTCGAGGCAGAAACCGCGACAGACGAATCCATCTTCACAGGTGGAGTCGATCGAGCACTCGTGGAATTCGGAGCCCCCATCATCGAAGCCAAACCCCGTCGCGTCGATGGGGCTCGTGTCCACAGAAGTGGACGTCAGCGTGCTCTCGCCGCAAGCGGCGAGCATCAAGGAGAGCCCCAGTGAGAGGATAACTTTGGAGGTTGTGTTCTTCATCGCGTCGACCTGTCGGCAAAAAGAAATGCGGAAGCATTCAGAACAGACATATCATTTTTATCCAAAACGCGTGCCAACCGTAAGATGCCATGACATTCCACTCAACTGATTGATTTTGTGTCGTGGTGCCTGGCGTGGCAGCCAAGATCGATGCGTTCTTGCCACACAAACTGGGGTCGATTGACCCCAGCGAGGGTGTGTCCTCGATACCACACCAAACCGCGACAATTTGACGCAACGGCGGGGGGAGAGTGGACACGCGCGCGCGTTCATGCCATAACGGCGAGGCATCTCGGATGAGCGCGGCTGTCTGCGCCTGTTCGGGGAACGAAAAGAAACGTGAAACCGTAGATTTCACTGAAGAATCGCAGCGAAATCCACACCAAACAATACAGGTACTGTCATGGCTTCTGGCGAACTTGGAATGGGTAAAGAGGTCGCACAAGGGATCGGGGGCGGCCTCGTGGCGATCCTTATTTGCGTGACCATCGGTTCGATGATCGGCTCGGCGCTCTCGCATGGCCCCAAAGAGGCTCACAAAGAGGGCGAGGGGCATAACGCGGCGACCGAGCAGCCTGCGGCTGGCGCAGAAGGTGAGACCGCGAAGCCTGCTGGCGAGACGGCAAAACCCGCTGAAGGGGACGCCGCGCCCAAGTGAGTCGCGCTCGCGCTCACGCTCACTCTTCCGCGCTATCCCTGGTGATGCCTCGCATCACCAGGTCCAATCCAGCAGCGAGCACGCGCTCGAGATCCACCTCGTAGCCGATCGCATAAGATGCCTGGATCCCATCGATCAATGACTTGAGCAGGTAAGCCACGCTCCCGGCGTCGACGTCGCGGAGCTGGCCTTGCTCGATCCCCCAATCGATCAACTCGGTCATCTTGTTGACGTGGTTCTCCTGGATCTCGCGCAGCAGGGCCTCGATCTCCTTATCACGCAGCGCCATCTCGCCGATGATGGCCATAAACCTCGGGTTATCCGCCGAGGTCGAGAACAGCGCGGTGAAGTGCTCGCCGAGCGTGAGGAGCTTCGTGGCCATATGGCCCTCGCCCACCACGACGGAGTCGATAAAGGAGACGGCGGCGTCGTACTCTTCCTGCACGAGCGCGCGGAAGATGTCGCGCTTGGAGTCAAAGTGAAAGTAGACGCCCCCCTTGGAGAGGCCGGCGGCCTTGGCGATCTCGTCCATCCTCGTGGCGAAGTAGCCCTTGGCGAGGAAGCACGCCTTGGCCGCCGAGAGGATCTGCTTGCTCCGCTCATCGGAGCTCATATGTTTGGTCATGGTCCAGCTCGCTTCTATCTCAAAACAAACATCGGTCAAACGCCGCGAGATGCGGCCATTCATCATACGTGACGCGACGCTATCGAGTCAGAGGAGGACTTCGCAAGGGTTGTCGGAGCGATTCGCTCGGTGAACTCAACCAGGGAAGTGGATCTCGTCAGTGGTCAACTCGAAGGTCAGCAGCTCGCTTTGATGCAAGAGGTAGACCGTACGGTAAATGAGAGAGCGCTGTGAAGGTGGGAACTTTCGCAAGAGCCCGTGAAGGGAGAGCCCTTCCTCGATTTGTTTGGCCACCCTGAGCTCGTTGGCGCGCAGCTTGAGGAGGTTGATGTCGAACGGCTCCGGCTGGCGCATGTACATCGCCACATGCATCAGCTCCTTGTAGAAGGCGTAGAGGTGCTCGAGCGTGACCCTCTCGCGGCATCCCCTGACGAGGATGTCGAAGCAGTCGACATCGAGCGGGTAGCCGTGCGTGCTGGGCTCCTGGTTCTCGAAGTAACCGTAGACGCCATCATGCCAGGTGAAGAGGTCGAGGAGCTTCTCGGCCATCTGCTCGGAGAGCAACCTGAAGATATCGTGGGCAGGGATCGCGCCAGTGGCCACGAGCGCATCACCGAGGCGACCGCCCCACTCGCTCAGGCGCGCCAACCCCTCGCGCAGTTGTTCCTGGGAGATGATGTCCTTGGACATCAGGAAGGCGCCGAGGCGCTCCTCCTCGAGGTTGGACTCGACGTAGATGATCTCGCCGTTCTGGAAGAAGGTCGACTTCGATGTCTTGCCTCGTGAGGTTTGCAGACGCCCCGTGCTCTTGGAGCGATGAAGCCTGGAGAGCATCCGCGTGAACGAGAGGCCAGCGAGGTCACCCTCGTAGCTGTCGAACTTCTCGCGCAGCGCCTCGACATCGCGCACGGAGAGCTGCGAGTTGGCGTCATCGCGCGAGTGAACGCGGCGCTCCTCGGAGGGAGGGTCGTGAGTGAGCGTGGCGGCCTCGCTCCCGTCGTCGAGCATCATCCCCGCGCCCGCGATCGCCCCGTCAAATGCGTCAAACTCGTCTGGCTCATCAGGCTCGATCTCGGTCTGGGCCTCGTGGATTTCCTCTTCAGGCTTCCTGCGCCGGGCGGGCTTGAACACGGCCGCTTCGGCGGTCTGGCTCACCTTGGGACCCGAGGGACGATCGGACTGAACCTCGGAGAGTTCGGAGATCTCGGCAATGTCGAGCCACTCCTCCTCGCCCTCGAAGCGCACGCGCTCGGCCTTCTCGATGGGGCGCACCTTGAGGAACTTGAGCATGGAAGAGAGCGTCATCGGCTCTTCGAGCGCGCCATCGCCGCCCTTGTATTGATAGCGGCGCTGCTTTCGAGGGGCTGACTGTTCGAGCTGATCGACGAGCGACTGATCTTCGAATGTGTCCGAGGTGAGGTTCGGTGAGACCGACTGAGAGTCTCCGAGCGCGACCATGGGCGCGTGCGGATCGAGGCGCCTCCTGGCCTTCTCCTCTTCGATCTCTTCGCTAAAGAGGCGGCGCATGAACGTGGAGACGTTGGACTCGGTGACGCGGATGTTGTGTCGGAAGCAGAAGTCGACGAGCGCCTGATAGAACTCGCCAGCGCTCTGGTAGCGCTCCTCGCGATGGCGCGCGAGCGAGCGCTGCACGATCTGACGCAAATCACTGGGGAGCGGCTCGGTCTTCTGCAAGCTCTCGCGGATATCGGCGTCGCGCACGCGGAGCATCACGTCGAGGTCCGAGGCGCCGACAAACAGGCGGCTCATCGAGAGCGCCTCGAAGAAGACGATCCCCGCCGAGAAGATATCACTGCGCGCGTCGATGCGCTCGCCCATGACCTGCTCGGGGCTCATGTAGCCGACCTTGCCTTTCAGGGTGCCGGTCTCGGTGAGGTTGCGCTGGATGGCCGCCTTGGCGACGCCAAAATCACCCACCTTCACATCCCCGGCGTAGCTGATGAGGATGTTCGAGGGGGAGACGTCTCGGTGGATGATGCCGAGGTCTTCGCCGTAGGGGTCCTTGGCGCGGTGCGCGAAGTCGAGCCCCTTGAGCATCTCCATGGTGACAAAGAGCACGAGGTGCAGGGGGACCTTGATGTCGAGCTCGGCGCAGCGCGCGAGGACATCGAGCAGGTCCTTGCCATGCACGAACTCCATGGCGATGTAGTACTGATCGTCGAGTTGACCGAGGTCAAAGACCTGGACGACGTTGGCGTGATAGAGGCTGACCGAGATCTTGGCCTCGTTGATGAACATGTTGACGAACTCGGTGTCGTCGACCAACGAGGGGAGGATGAGCTTTATGGCGAACTCTTTCTCGAAACCCGCCGCGCCGAAGGTCTTGGCGCGATAGATTTCGGCCATACCTCCGGTCCCGATCTTGTCCAGCAAGACATAACGACCAAATGTCGTCCATTCTCGCGCGTTCTCAGCCACGAATCCTCTGCATTGCATTGGGAAGCATTCTGCTATCTGGCAGCATTGCCTGTCACCCGGTCACTCTGTCAAGCGATTCTGACGCCTGCTGACAGCAGCTAGCACCAGCGAGAGTGTACCCCTAACCCCCATCAGATGCACGAGGCATCATACTGTCATCGCCATCTTGCCCGGCGGGGTTGCTCTCCTCTGATGAGGGCGCGGGGCGACCTCGCGAGGCGCTTGGCCGAGGCGCCCTGATGATCTCGGGCGCGATCTCTGCGACGATCGCTTTGAGCGCCTTGCTCGAAGCGATGGCGACCCCCTCCGGGGTGCGCTCGTCGATCGCCTGCTCTTTTTTGACGACGCGCGACCAGATCACGTCGCCTGAGCGCGTATCGACAGCCTGCAAGTCGAGCACGATGCGCGCGCGCCACTCGTCCTCGGAGACGTCGACCTCTTCGAGCGCGATCAGGCGCCCCTTGAGCAGGATATCCACGCCGTTGGCGAAGCCGCTGCGCACCCCCTTGAAGTAACCGCTCTCGTGGAAGGCATCGCGCATCGCGTCGGTGACCATCACGCTGGGCGGCGCGCTCCAGCGATGGAAGTTGTAGTAATCGAGCCGGTAGGGGCTCTTGCGATAGATGATGCGCGTGTCCTCGTAGGCGGCGTTGGCACTCAGGTAATCGATCCCCAACACGAGATCGCTGCGCTGCGCGCCGCTGATCTCGATCGGCTGACCGAGCATCTGATAATAGTGGATCGTGGGCGCCGGCGAGCGACACGCGCTCGAAAGCAACAAAAGGGCACCCAGCACCAAGGCGCCAAGAATCCTGACGGAGTTGGCTCGGTTCTCAAGCATCGCGACATCCTCCCTGTGGACGCGGCAAACAAATCATCGATACAGTTACTTTGGCAGCGGGCGCTCTTCGGGTTGTTTGTCGAAGACGAGCTTCGAGGGTTGATCGCGAAGCTCCCGGCTGAGCGCTTTGAGGTTCTCGGTGGTCTGGCGCATGTTAAAGAGCATGGCGCGCAGCTGCTCCTGGTTGGAGCTGACCGTGCCGATGACCTCGACCAGAAGCTGCTGCAAGGTCGCGATCGCGGCCGTCAAGGCGTCCGTATCGATCGCTGCGACCTTCCCCTGGAGCATCACGTTGGTGTCGCCAAAGCCGCGCACGAGCTCGTCGATCTTGGCGTTCTCGATCGTCTTTCGACCGGTCTCGAGCGTCAGGCGCCCCTCGCGCAGCACGCCGCGGAACTCCACGCTGGCGCTGCCGACGTTCTTGATCGTGGCATCGATCGACTCCTCGTTGCGCTCGACCAGCTCGCGAACCACGATCAGGGTCTTGGTGACCTCGATGGTGAGCTGGTTGACGTTGGAGACGAGCTCGTTGGACTGGATCAGGATCTCGTCGATCCGCTTTCGGTTCTCCTCGCGGGTGATGTAGGCGAGGTTGCGGGTGATGTCGTCGGCGGTGGCCGAGAGCTCGTCGGCGCGATCGGTGAGGCGGTCGATGAGCCCGACGCCTGCCGGGATCTCGGAGCCTTCCTCGAGGCGCTTTGCCTCCTTGGTGCTCCCCTGCAGGTCGATGTATTTAAGGCCCGTGATCCCTTGCGAGAGCATGAACGCCTTGGTGTCGACCTTGACGGGGGTCTCCGGCTTGATGCCGATGGTGACCGTGATCTCCTCGACGTTGTTGGGGTTGACCTCCATCTTGCGCACCTGCCCCACGGGCACACCGTTAAGCGTGACCGTCGAGCCCGGCTGGAGCCCCGTCACGCTCTGCTCGTAACGCACGACGTACTCGTCCTCTCGCCGGTCGAGGTTGATCCCCACGAGCAGCAAGAGGACGGCCACGCCGACGGCGATCGTGATCGCCATAAAGATACCGAGCTTTGCCTTCTCTGCGCTTGAATCCATCGCTTTCTATCCCAAGCTTTGAGTCCATGACCCGTTGCTTACTTCCCGTGTTTGCTGCGGTCCCACTCTCCGCTGACGCGTTCGAAGACGCTGTCCTTCCCTCCATCACTGACATAGTCAGGAGGGATGCGGTGGAAGAAGTCATACACCTTCTTCTTGGACGAATCGGTCAGCTCTTCGACCGTGCCGATCGCCTGGATCTTCCCATCTGCGAGCATGATCACGCGATCGGCCAGGATCTTGATGCTCTCGAGCTCGTGGGTGACGACCACCATCGACATCTCGAAGAGCTCCTGGAACCTGCGAAGGATCTCGTCGAGGCCAGCGGCCACGATCGGATCGAGCCCCGCCGAAGGCTCGTCGCAAAAGATGATCTCGGGGTCGAGGATGGCCGCCCTGGCGAGCGCGACGCGCTTTCGCTGACCGCCCGAGACGTCTGCTGGCAAGCGATACTCGAGCCCCTCGAGGCCAACGATCGAGAGCTTCATCCGCACCATCTCGCGGATCACATCCTCGGGGAGGTTCGTGTGCTCTCTCAAGGGGAGCGCCACGTTCTCGAAGTTCGTGCGCGAGCCAAACAGCGCCCCATATTGGTAGAGCATCCCCGTGCGTCGCATCAGCTTCGCGCGCTCGAACATGTCGAGCGCGTAGAGATCCTCGCCAAGGAGCGTGACCTTACCACGAATGGGAGGCAACAACCCCACGATCGTCTTGAGCAGGGTCGATTTACCAGAGCCGGAGCCGCCGAGCAGCGCCGTGATCTGACCACGCTCGAAGGTGACGTTGAGGTTCTCGAGGATCACGACGTCGCCATAACCGGCGTCGACGCCCTCGAGCGTGATGATCGGTTCACTCACAGCCAGCCTCCAGCGACGGTCGAGAGCGAGGTCCCGATCGCATCGGCCACGATCAACATAAAGATCCCCATGACCACAGAGCGCGTCGTCGCGCGACCCACGCCGCTCGCGCCTCCCTCGATGCGGACACCACAAAAGCACCCGATCGAGCCGATGAGCCAGGCGAAGATAAAGCTCTTCCACACCCCGTGCCACACGTCCACAGGATCGACCGCCTCCATCGTGCGCGTCATATAAAGCGTGGGAGACATATCCACGTAGAAGACGCCGATGATCATCCCGCCGACCATCCCCAGCACGATCGAGAGCAAGGTCAGCGACGGCCCCACGAGCGTGATGGCGAACATCTTTGGCAGCGCCAGGTAGCGCTCCGGCTCGAGCCCCATGGTCTTTAGCGCGTCGAGCTCCTCCTGCACCTTCATCGTGCCGAGCTCTGCGGCGATCGCGGAGCCAGAACGCCCCGCCAGAATAATCCCCGTCATCAACGGCCCGAACTCGCGCGCCATCGACACGCCGACGAGGTTAGAGACGTACACCGTGGCGCCGAACTCGATGAGCTGATCGGCGGCCTGGAATCCGAGCACGAGACCAATAAGCACGCTCGACAGCGCCACAATAGGGAAGGCGTCGACGCCGATCACCACCGCCTCGTGGACCACCGAGCCCTTGGGCATCCGCTGCCCTCGCAGAAACAACCCGGAGAGCTCGCTCAAGAGCTTGCTCACGAAGGCAAAGTAAGCGCTCAACTCGTCGCGCGCGTCCAGCCCCCAGTCGCCCAGTGATTCGAAGAAGCCAATGCGTGGCGGATCCATGCTCTGATTGGGATCGCGCGCCGGCATCATCTCGAGCGCTTTCTGCTGTGAGTCGGAGACGTTCTCGACGTGGAGTTCGCGGCCTGCGGCGGCAAAGATCTCGCTCGCCACCGAGATCACGGCGATCCCCGAGGAGTCCAGGTGGTCGAGCTTCTCGAAGTCGAGGATCACGACCTCGAGGCCCGACTCACTCGAGAGTTTGGAGAGCTCGTCATAGAGCGCGCGAGATTGGGCGAGCTGCAAGTCTCCTTGCAACACGACGCGCGCGCTACGACCGTTGCGCAGGACTTCCAAGCCAACCACTCCACAAAGTTTACAGGATCGCTCGTCGACGAGCGGTCAGGTCTAATCGTACCACCCGACCCGCGAGCATCCTTTTATCACGACCCAGGGCCCCCAAAAAAGCATCCAGATCTTCTGCGCACGCGCTCAACCGAAAGCGAGCGCCAACAAGGCGCCTCCCCACAGCAGCAAGTTCGCGATAAATGGCCAGTCCTTCAAGATCAGCTCCGTCGGAGAATCGAGCGATTCCGAGTTGAGCAGCTGATAGAAACGCGTGATTCCGAAGACCGCGAACGGGATCGTCACTGGCAAGTAAGGCGAATCGAAGGGGGTCGCGCGCGTCCTGAGCGGTTGCTCCGGGAGCGCCGCGGTCAAGGTATAGATGGTGTACCCGGCGATGGTCAAACCCGCCACGAACAACACGCCAAAGTCCAGGTGCTCCAAGCGATAGCGCTCGAGCACCGGGCGCGACTTCTCCGTGCGCCCCTCGAGCAGCAGCTTGAGCTCGTGGAGCCGCTTGCCAAGCCCCAGATAGAGCGCGAGCAGGAAGGTGCAGATGATCAACCACTCGGAGATGAACACGTCGATGGCGAACGCGCCCGCCAGCACGCGCAGCACGAACCCGGTCGCGATGATCGTCACGTCGACAAACGCCACGTGCTTTAGCACCGTGGAGTAAGCCAGGTTCATCACCAGATACCCCGCGCACACGGCGCCGAGTCGCCAGTCGACGAGCCAGCTGACCGCTTGCGTCGTCAGCCCGAGCGCGATGGTCGCGCCGATGGCCGCCTTGACGGGCAGTTGGCCGCTGGGGATCGGGCGGTTGCGTTTGGTCGGGTGCGCGCGATCCTTCTCGATATCGAAGATGTCGTTGAAGAGATAGACCGTCCCTGACGTCAGACTGAACAGCAGCGCGCCCAGGAACCCGAGCCCGAGCAAGCTCGGCTCGAGGAAGCTCTTGGAGAAGAACAGCGGCGCGAGCACGAACAGGTTCTTGACCCACTGGTGAGGACGCAAGGTCTTCAGGAGCCCGAGGAGCATCCCGCCAGCGGTCACCTCGACCTGTGTTGGCGAGGTTGCCGGCGCGTCCGTGTCTGTGGTGCTTGTCGATTGCGTGGACATATAAAAAACAGCGCAGGTCGTGAATAAATGGCCTCGCTCAAGAAACATCCCTGGCGATGCCGCATTGCTATAGCAACTCGTGGCAGATGCCACCGCTCGGAGCACAAACATGGCGGTCGGACATCACGAGCGAACCCTTGGCCGCGCTGACGCGTAACTGGCGGCGTGACCTTTGGAGGGTGTTGACCCGAATCGCGGCGAAATCCTAGCTCGATTCGAGTCTGATTGCACGTTGGGAGTCGACGCCCTCGAAGATGCCCGCTGGCGAAGGGATTCGAGATGCTCGACAACCCCGGAGCAGCGCTGTAAAAAGCACCCGGGTTTTGGATATTGCATCCACCCCTCTCATAAACCGCGGCGCCCGATAGTACAGGGACGTCGCGGCAATGATCGTTGACTGAAATGGCTGGCAGGGCACGATGTTCGACTACCTCGCAAATTACAACCCCCCCACGCTCGTGTTGCTCGGGTTGTACTTCGCGATCCTCATCACGCTCTCGTTCTACGGCTCACACCGCTACCTGATGATCCGGCTCTACAAGAAGTACGCCGCCGGAAAGAGCGACCCCGAGCCCGCGGAGCGCTTTGGCGACGAGGATCTGCCTCACGTCACCATCCAGCTCCCCATGTTCAACGAGCGCTACGTCGCGCAGCGCCTGATCGACGCCGTCGCCCAGATCGACTACCCGCGCGATCGCCTCGAGATCCAGGTCCTCGATGACTCCACCGACGACACCACCGAGCTCTGCGCTCAGGTCGTCGCGCAAAAACGCGAGGAGGGGCTCGATATCGTGCTCATCCACCGCGAGGATCGCACCGGCTACAAGGCGGGCGCGCTCGAAGAGGGGATGCATGTCGCCAAGGGAGAGTTTATCGCCGTCTTCGACGCGGACTTCGTGCCAAAGAAGGACTTTTTGCGCCAGACGATCGACTACTTCACCGATCCCGGCATCGGGATGGTGCAGGCGCGCTGGGAGCACATCAACCGCGAGTACAGCTTGTTGACGCGCGCGCAGGCGATCCTGCTCGATGGGCACTTTGTCCTCGAGCACACCGCGCGAAATCGCTCGGGGCGCTTCTTTAACTTCAACGGCACCGCCGGGATCTGGCGCAAGCAGGCGATCCTCGAGGCTGGCGGCTGGGAGCACGACACGCTCACCGAGGACCTCGATCTGTCCTATCGCTCGCAGCTCGCTGGCTGGCGCTTCATGTTCCTTCGCGACGTGACCGCGCCGAGCGAGATCCCGGTCGAGATGAACGCCTTCAAAGCGCAGCAGCATCGCTGGGCGAAGGGCTCGACGCAGACCGCCATAAAGCTCCTCTGGAGGATCTTTCGCGCCGACCTCCCCTTCCATATCAAGCTCGAGGCGTTCCATCACCTGACGGCCAACATGGCCTACATGTTGATGCTATTTCTGGCCGTGCTCATGCCGCTGGCCACGTTGATTCGCGTCCACCAGGGGCTCTACGAGACGCTCGTCTTCGACCTCCCGGTGTTCATGAGCGCGACCTTCTCGATCTGCTTCTTCTACTGGGTCTCACAGCGCGAGATCGGGCGCCCCACGGGCGAGATCCTGCGCATGATCCCGGCGGTCCTGGGCATCGGCATCGGCATCAGCATCAATAACGCCAAGGCCGTCGGCGAGGCGTTCATTGGCTACAAGACCCCCTTCGTGCGCACGCCAAAGTATGGCGTGGAGAGCTCCGGGGAGCGGTGGGCGAACAAGCTCTATATCAAGAAATCGACGGTGGTAACCTTGCTCGAGGTTGGCCTCGGGCTCTGGTTCACCTACGCGATCGTACAAGTGCTGCTCGATCCGCAGCGCTCGTTGTTTAGCCTGCCGTTTTTGATGCTCTTCCAGTTTGGCTTCTTCTACGTCGCCTCCTTGAGCGTCCTGCAGGCGATCGGCAGGATGCGCCACGCCGCGGCGGCGAACGCCGAGGCGATGGCGGAGTGAGCCGCGCAGGGAGCATCGCGGCGCTCTCTTGCGCGCTGATGCCAGGCATCAGCGCCACGCTCGCCATCGCGAACAGCGCGCTCTCCCCCTCCACTGCCCTCGCGCTCTACGCCGCGCTGTTCCTCCCCTACATCGCGCTCCTTTACAGCGCTCGCGCTGTATCACCGACAAGAAATCACTGGCTCGGGCTGATGCTCTTCGCGCTCGCGCTGCGGGTGTTGTTTGCCTTTAGCGAGCCGCTCTTCTCCGACGATATCTTTCGCTACGTGTGGGATGGGCGCGTGGGCGCGGCAGGGATCAACCCTTACATCCACGCGCCAGACGCTTTGGAACTCTCCCACCTTCGCGATCAGGTCATCTGGCCAAAGATCAACCACCCCGAGATCCCCACCATTTATCCTCCGCTGGCGCAGATGGTCTTCCACCTGAACGCGCTCTGGCATGGAGGAACCAGCTCGCTGCGGATGCTCTTCGTATTGCTCGAAGCGCTGATGCTGGGCGGATGCTGGGCGATTTTTTCGTGGAAGCGCTCTGGTGGCAAATCTCGCGATGAAGACAACACCAGGTCGAGCCTGTTGCCGCTGGCGGTGTATGTGCTCAACCCGCTGGTGCTCGTCGAGGGCATCTGGAGTGGTCATATCGACATCCTGGCGTGGGGGACCTTGACGTTGGCGCTGGTGATGTTCGTTCAACGCAAATCCCGAAGCGGCGCCATCGGCGCGGGGTTGTTGCTCGGCGCCTCCTGCGCGCTAAAGCTCATCAGCGTCATCTTCCTCCCGCTCTTGCTGCTCGCGCCAAAGGACGAGGACACCCCGAGGCGCGAGCTCTTTATCCGGCGCGCGCTCCTGGCCATGGCGATGCCGCTGATTGTGGGCGCGAGTTATCTCCCTTACCTGTCGGCAGGTGGCGAGATGTTCGAAGGCTTTGGCGCCTACGCTTCGCGCTGGAGGGGGAATGATGGCCCGTTTCGCGCGCTGATGACGACGAGCGCGGTCAGCCTCAAAAGATGGGCAAAGGAAGAGCAGCGACAAAACCCGGACGATCCAGCAGGAAAGGTCTTCGTGACGCTCTCGACGCTCGGGCCGCTGTATATGAAGCTCGGGTGGACCAAGCAATGGCAAGGGAAGACAATCCCGGCGAACACCTACGCCGACGATCAAGCCTCGCAGACAGTGGCCAAGTTGATCGTGGCGGGGTTGATGGGGTTGATGCTGCTCTGGTGCTTGCTTGTGGTGCGCGATCCTCTAAAGGGAACCTTGTTATTGATGGGGACGCTCTTCTTTTTGGCGCCCACGCTCTACCCCTGGTACGTGGCCTGGCTCGTACCGCTGGCGGCGCTGACGAGGCACCGCACGCCGCTCCTGTTTGGCGCGCTATCACTCGCGGCGTATTTGGCCTGGGTGTCATCCGAGGCAGGCGGCGGGTGGGTGGTGCCGTGGTGGGCGGTGAGCATCGAGTTTGGCGTGGTGTTCTTTGCGGCGTTTTACGAGGTCACGCGCCCTGTCTATTCTTCTTCTTCGACCTCAGAAAAATAGCGCTCGAACAGCTCTGACCTGCCGACTCTGCTCAACACTTCGCGCACACGCTCGAAGTTCAGGTCGCTATCATGCTCTCCCACAAGGGTGTGCACATCCTCGAGATCTCTTGCCCCTGAAGCGAGCAACTTAAGTACAATCAAACTCTCCAACGAACAGACGTGAACATCCACATCTGCGATGTTTTTGGTCACGGGATCTTTCAGCGCGACCCCAATGGCTCTGCCATGGTCTTGTTGGTAATTGTAATTGAGGACTTCGATGGGAAAACACCCAGGAGGTTGCACTTCCATCGTGGCGAGGAAGGGATCGGCAGGATCACCGCTTGGATGGAACCGCACCTGTCCCTCGCCAAACAAGCGCTTCAAGACGCGAAGCGGTTCGATCGAGTCTCCCTTGTAGACAGCGAGATCGATATCCTCGGTAACACGCACGCCTCCCCACAACCGCACGGCGTAGCCGCCGATCAAGACACAAGGGATGTCTTCGTTCGAGAAGGCGTCCTGGATTTGTTTGATTACTTTGAACGAGCGCTCGAGCTTCGCTTGGATTTCGTCTGGCTCAGCCACGATCAGGATCTTTCACGAGTTTGTCAAAAGCTTCGCTGAGTAAGGGCTCGTTCGAAGGTTTTGTGTCGAGCCCCTTGCGATCTGCATAGTTTCGCTCGAGCTGTTCATTCAGCTTGGACGGAGGGCGCTGCGTCTTCTCTTTTGGAATGGTGAACTTGTAACGCATCTGTTTGCCTTTGTTGTCTGGGCGAAACAATCGATGAGACATCGACGACCTACAGAACAAACAATAATCAATCTCTCAAATTCTTCAAGCATATGCATTGTTCCAAAAGCTTATGAGAAGCAAACCAGAACAGGCGTCATGAGTTTGCCATGCTGCTGAAAAACGGGCATAATAGATGTATTGTCGCGCATTCACCGAGACCTGCCCCGGTTATCTGTTATGTCCTCGCGAAAACGGATCGGTATCTTACGGCGTTTGTTGCCAAACTCGTCTGACAACAACCTGACATCACTGCTGGTGATCTTCCTGGCGGGCAACGCGCTCGTGGCCCAGCAGGCGTGCTTTCTCGGGCCATGTCTCTCGCCGGTCGAGCCTCCTCCTGCGGACATGGATGATGGCTGGGACATCGGCGAGGATGGTGATCAAGGCGTCAGCCAGGATATGTACATTGGCCCCTGCCTCTCGCCGCCTCCACCCGACATGGAGGTCGATATGGGACCATGCCTTTCTGCGGATATGCCGATCGGCCCCTGCTTGACGCCGCTTCCTCCCGATATGGGGCAGGATATGGGCGAAGAGGTGGATATGGGCCCCTGCCTCTCCCCTCCGCTCGAGGACATGGGCAAGGAAGAGGACATGCCCGTCGGCCCATGTCTCTCGCCGCCGCTGGAGGATATGGGCGCCATCGATGGCAACGAGTTGCAGACGCCAAGGCACGAGAAGGTCGCGCCCGAGCGCGGTGATATGGAGCGTCAGAAGCTGCTCGCCAAGCTCTCGGACAGGTTGCCTGCCGACGTGTTGGCGAAACTTGGCAAGGACCTCGGCTAACCACAGGACCTCATCATGAGCCAACACGCACGCATCGACATCCTCTCCAAGCTCAAGGGGAGTGATCCGCACCTGCTGAGGATGATCCTCGCCGGGTTCCTGATCACGGGCGCGGCCGCGAACATCGCCGGTTGCTTCCTGGTGGGACCATGCCTCGACGTCGGCCCCTGCCTCAGCCCTCCCATCGACAACAACGAGAACTGGGATCAGGGCGGTGACATGCAAGGCGACATGGAACAGGGCGACCTCGAGGTCATGCCCTGTTTGACCGCGCCTCCGCCCGATATGGAGGTCGGCCCATGTCTTGGCGCGCTGCCTCCTGACATGGGTCAGGACATGGCCCCGCAGGAGGACATGCCCGTGACGCCATGCCTCGATGTTCCCGCGCCCGATATGGGACAGGATATGGGCTCGCTGACGCAGCCTGCGGACAAAGAACTCCAGGTCGCGCAGCGCCAGGAGATCCTCGACAAGCTCTCGAGCAGGTTGCCCGCCGATGTGGTGGCGCGCCTGCAAGCACCCGATCCCGAACAGAGTTAAAGGTTAGACCAGATGGGCATCCTCGAACTCGGCTCAGACCACAACGTTCCCCGGCTCGACTTCGAGCTGATGCATGGCTGCGATCACGCCTGCGGCCACTGCTACAACGTCTGGGGCGCAGACGATGACGATCCTCAAGGCGGCTACAAGAAGGGGACGCTCACGGGTGATGCCTTCTTGAACATGGTCGAGAAGGCGATCGTCGACTCCGGCGCGCGACACGTGACCATTACAGGCGGTGAACCTCTGCTGCACAAGCAAGCGCTCGAGGTCATCGAGCTCATCGGCGGGCTGACCGACTCGATGCAGATCATCACCAACGGCAGCCACATCACCGAGGAGGTCGCCCAGGTCTTCAAGAGGAGCGGCATGCGATCTGTGCAGCTCACGCTCCTCAGCGCGAGCCCTGGAAAGCACGACCTGTTAAAAGGCGCGCAATGCTTTGACGACACGGTGCGCGCAGCGCTCACGCTTCGCGACTACAAGATCCCCGTGCAGGTCTGCTTTGTCGCCATGCGCGCCAACTGGGAGGACTTCGAGGAGGTCGTCGAGTTGTGCCACCTGCTCGGCGTCTATCAGATCTCTTACAATCGCATGTCACCTACAGGTGGCGCGGTGCACCACATCAACCGATTGATGCCCGAGGTCGCGCACGTCAAGGCGAACCTCGAGACCGCCGAGCGGTTAGGCCGCAAGTACAACATCCGCATCGCCACGGCGATGCCGATCCCGCCGTGCCTCGTGCGCATGGAGCGCTACCCCTGGGTCGAGTTCGGCTTCTGCTCCACGGGCACCGAGTCGCCAAACCTGACGATCGATCCGCTCGGCGTGGTGCGTTCGTGCAACCTCTCGAGTCATCCTCTGGGGAACATCGCGCACGAGGATTGGGACGCGATCCATACGCGCATCCTCGAGTATCAGGATGACTTCCGGGACAACGTGCCCGAGGTCTGTCGCGGGTGCGCCTACGAGCGAAGCTGTCAGGGAGGTTGCAAGGAGAGCGCGTTCGCCACGTTCGGTGACACCGCGCACCCCGAGCCCTTTCTGCACCTGGCGCACTCCCCGAACTGGCGCGAGGATCTGGCGCTCGAGAAAGAGGCGCCCCGCTACGACTGCCCCGGCTCATCGCTCGGGCAGTAACCTCCCTGAAAGCACCCGAGAGAGAAGACGCCATGCTCATCGATCGCGCCGACAAGCGCCCTTGCGTGCTGCTGATCTCGCCAGGGATCATCAAGTGGACCGATATGGACTTTGGCCTCCCTCACCTGGTGAGCATCGGAGGTTACATCCAGCAGGAGCTCGACGTGCGCGTCGAGCTGCTCGACCTGAACTACGAGGGTGGCGATCACAGGCACCTCGAGCGCGTGCTCGACGACCTCGGCCCCTACCTTCTGATCGGCATCTCCTGCTTCTCAAGCTTCGATTACATGCGGGTGATGTCGCTGGCGAGGTTCTGCAAGAAACTCTACCCCGACGTCCCGATCGTCACCGGCGGTTATCACGCCTCGGCGTTGCCTGATGATGTGTTGTTCGAGGACTCCCCCTTCGACGCGGTGATTCCTGGCGAGGGAGAAGCCCCGATGCGTCAGATCGTCGAGAAGTTGCTCGGCGGCGAAAAGCTCGAGCGCAGGGTGTGGCCCAAGGGGGTCGTCGAGGATATGGACGCGCTGCCGCCTTATAAATGGGAGCTCCTGAATCGCTACTGGCCACGCGCACACGAGATCGGGCGCAAGTTCCAGATCTACCTCTCGCGCGGCTGCGTCTATCACTGCACCTTCTGTATGGAGCGCGCCAAGTCGGGTTATCGCTGGCGCTCTTACAGCCCACAACGCGCCGTCGCGGAGCTCGAGCGGCTCTCGACCTTTACCGATCTTTCGCGCTGGGTGATCAACCTCGCAGATCCTCTGTTCGGGTTTCACCGCGAGTGGCGCCGAGAGGTTCTGCAGGGAATCATCGACAAGGATCTTCTACCGAGGCAGTACTGGACGCTGACGCGCTCGGATGACTTGCACGAGCAAGACATCTCGCTGCTCGCGCGCGCGAACTTCTCGATCGGCATCGGCATGGAGAGCGGCTCACCGGCGATGCTGAAGTTGATGCAGAAAGGGAACAAGCCGGAAAAATACCTCGAGGCGCAGCTTCGTCTGGCGCGCCTTAGCCGCGAACATGGCCTGAACTGGGCAGGAAACATCATCGTCGGGCACCCCGGCGAGACGCCCGAGTCGATGCGGGAGACCTTCGAGTTCGTCACCGAGTTGTTCACCTCTGCGAGCGAGACGTGTGGGTGGCTCTCGCTCGATCCATTCCGCCTGTATCCGGGCAGTCACGTGCACGAGCAGATGGCGCATTACGAGCTCGAGTACGGCACGCGCTTCTATCACAAGGAGTGGTGGAAGAGCTGGTACGATGGGCCTTTCCGCGCCGAGCACCTGGACGCCAGTGATACCGTGGACTTCGCCACGCGCGTCAACTTCATGTACGACAACTACGCGCCGTTGATGAAGGAGATCCTCGACAAGTTCCGCGGTCAGGGCCGCTCCATCGACCGCGTCTTCAAGCGCAGCCTGGAGGAGCAAACGCACCAGATCAGCGAGGTTCGTCGCCAGAGCCTGCTCTCGCAAGCAGCGCGCACCAGGACCGCGCTCGAAGGGAAGATGGCGCCAAAGCACACCGAGGCGAGGCAGCAGGTGCTCGACTTCCCGCTCGGCCTGCACATCAAGGACGAGAACGTACGGCTTCGCGAGGAGGCCGTGCGCAGGTTGCTCGAGCGAGGCGTGCTCCGCACCGCCTCGCTCATCGAAGCACTGCTGACCACCCCCGTGCACACCTTCCTCGGCGAATCCAACGCGCGAAAGATGCTCTCTGGCCACGGCGATACACCCGAGGTCGAGGGGTTGCCTCCAGGTTGGTTTGGCATCGGCGTCTACGCCACAGCATTCGAGGCGCTCAACCCTGGCGCTGGCGAGCGCGTGTTGGACGCGCTCGCCAGCAATGGATGGGTCGCCTCGGTGTTCTCGCAGATGGTCGGCCCTCAGGGCGAGGTCTTCGCGATGAACCCTGGCGACTTCGACTCGGGATATACGCTCTCGACGAGCTTGCGCGAGGTCGCGCACAACACACGCGTCTTCGCCGGACCCGCGACGACGCTCCCGGAACCTGCGAGCACCGAGTTGGACGCGATCTGGCTCGGCGGCGCCCTCCCCCTGGCGCCCAAACCCTTCCGCGAGGCGCTCGCCGAGAAAGGCCGCCTGGTGACCTTCCTCGGGCCAAGGTTCGATGATCAGGATCTGGTCTGCATCACCAAGAGCGAGGGCGAGTGCAAGGAGCGCACGCTCGGACGCACGCGGGCGCCGGTGATCGCGGGGCGTTATGGCTGGTTGCGAAGAATGCCCACCGCTGGCGCCGCCGAGTGATTTTCAAGAGATGGAGATCCTGACCGAATGGCGCGCCCATGTGAGCGCGCATTATGCCTTGCTCGCGCAGATCCCGATGCCGGGCGATGCGGCCAACGTGCATGTTCCCGGCAGAGATCCTGTGAGCGACGCGTTATGCGCCGCGTGGGCGGCGGCCGATGCGGGTTCGCGGCTTCGGGCGCAGATCACACCGCTCTGGTATGAGACCGTCGAGGATTACTTGCAAAACCCCGAAGCCGCGAACCCGCATCGGCTCGACAGCCCACGCCAGAACAGCGAGACGCTGGCGAGTCGACTGAGGGAGGGGGTCCGGGCCCTGATCGACGAACAGAACATGCAGGCGGTGCTGGGCCCGGACCCCCTCCCTCAGTCGACGCATCGCTGGCTTACGGAGACGCGATCTGCGCTCTACGAGCGCTCGAGCGAGGCGCCAATGTTGAGGATCATTCACACGCCAGCGCTCGGCTATACGTGGCGAGGGGTTCACTTCACGCGCGGTCGCGCCACCGAAAACAAGGCCGGCGAGCGCGTCATCGCCGTCTCGCTCGACGCCGACCCCGAGCAACTCGCCATCCAGCTGCTGCACGAAGAAACCCACCCGGTGACTGACCCCGCCATCATCGCGCGCCACAAAAACGTCGCGCGCCGCACTGACGGCAAGGGCCAGGGTGGCGCGCTGCATATGGAGCTCGAACAACTCGTCGTGGACGTGGACGCCGCCATCATCGCCGCACGCGCCCCGGAGCTATCCGAAGCTTACGAGCTCTGGCGCGCGCAGTTCGGGATGTGAGGTTTCTGCGACGGTTTTGCAGGATGCGCCCCCCGCGCACCCCCCGCGGCCCTCGCTGTCGCTCGTCCGCGGCCCCCCTGTATCTCGCACTACGTGCTCGGGAGGGGGGCAGACCTGGCGTTGGTTGGTCGGCTGGTGGCCCACGGGTTTGGCTTACTGTGAGGTCGGTGTTTTACTCTTCTCGAAGGTCGTGCAGAGCGTGTGGCATGCCCCCCGCGCTTCGCGCTGCCCCCCAAAACGGGGGGCGATCCCGTGGCTTCTTGAACGTTGGTGTTTTGCGCCAGGGCGCTTCGAGATTTGCG
>Ga0208061_100147_pt1 | contig 24672 bp, 14 predicted proteins | sample DeeseametaMP0555_FD_184209 | JGI IMG/M metagenome (GOLD analysis project Ga0208061, IMG submission 184209) | Marine microbial communities from the Deep Atlantic Ocean - MP0555 (SPAdes) | ecosystem: Environmental > Aquatic > Marine > Oceanic | place: South Atlantic Ocean | collected 2011-01-23 | reverse complement strand
GGACGTCGTCCCCCCCAGCGTAGATCAGCGATCCGCCATGAGACGAGACGATGCTCTGGCACCTCGAGGCGAACTCCTCGTCGAGGACACGGCTAAATTGCTGGTGTGCGTCTTCCGAACCCAGCGCGTCGATGGCTCGACCCATATGATCGCCATCCGCCAACAGCAGTGCGTAGTAAGCGAAGGGTTCACGAACCTTGATCGCGCCAAAGAGGTGCTTCTGGGCGTCCTGTATTTCCCTTGCGGCCCGTGCGACCTCTTCTCTCCCGAGATCGATCCCGGAGAGCAGCGAGCCTGGTCCCGAGGTCTGCACGCGGTTTGGATAGAGCAGTAACCCATCGTATCCCCATGCCTCTTCCCCTGCAGGAAGGGCATGATGCACCTGGTGCTCGAGGGCATTTTCGTCTCTCGGGTCTTGTACCGCGTAGCGTGGGTGTGTGGGTACCCTGGCGCGATGGTGTGCGAGCTCGCGTCCGAGGTGCACCTGCAGCGTCGAAAGCAGCGACTCCCATTCGGCATATGCCTCCCACCTGTCGATGCGACACCGCGTCGGCGCGCTCGCGATATGCGAGGTGCTATGGAATGGAGGGACATCCGAGGAGGCATCCTCACCCGGCGGTGTTCCCAGGCGCTTCAGGAGTCCGATACCACATAGCCGCTCCTTGCCTCTTACACCGAACGCTCGGTAACGCATCCACTCCTTGTAGCCGCTGTTGTAAACCTGCTCGTCGATGACGGATTCGCGCACACCGTCGAGCGCGGACTTGGGAATGCCGAAAGCCACGGGCTCGGCAGATGACCAGTTTCGCGAGTTCTTCCGGGCGGCGAGGAGCGCCTCTGCGCGCTTGCGAGCATACGGGTAGTCGTCAGGCTCGAAGGGGACCGCGACCCAGAAGTACTCCATCAGATCCTTGACCTGACGCATCGCGCGCGCTCTATCGAGATCCGTCGTGGGTTTACCCAGCGCCTCCAATGTTCTCTGGATCGCGTCGAACTCACCCGCGGCGAGGTCTTCGAGGAAAGCGTCGAGGCTCTCGCGTCCATGTTCGGCGACCTCTCTCACTCGCTCCTGCTCAGCGTGAGGGAGCGTGAGCTGGATCTTGTTCGCGACGGCCACGTCCTCATCACCCACGGGGTTCAAACGCCCGGGAAAGACAAGCGCATCGTGCTCTGAAGAGGTGCTCTTCTCGATCAATGCATGAGCGACGTGGCGAGACGCCTCCGAGAGCAAGCGGGAGCCATACCAGAGGTCTCTGCATCGCCTTGCCGATTTGATGAAGTCCTGAACTGGACCGATGTGCACGAGTAATATCGTCTTTTTCAAGCTCTCCCCTCCTTGCTGGGTCTGTGAATGATTCGATGATGGGACTTTCTACTGAAAGCCCACTATTCGAGAGCCTCTCGGAAGGCCGCAGCTGCCTTCTGCAGTACCCTGGATGGGTTTTGTTTGTCCGGCGACGCCTCGCTGCCAGCATTGGGCGATGGCATCCAGGCGTGGTTGACCCTGTTTCGAAGCTCAAGATGGCCACACATGGTTAAAAAATCGTCCTTGAGGCGACTTTCGAGAATCAAAATCAGCTGATCTTGTGCCGCTGTCCTGTTCCAGCGATGCGCTGGGTCGGTTCTTGTCAGATTGAGCAGCTCGTTGGCTTCCTTCCTTTGGATTGCCTTATGGCCTGCCTCTTCGAGCACGAGCGCGGCGAATGTGGTCGCCCACTCCCTAGCCACAGTAAGTGCCTGTTGATAGCGTCCGTGCCGCTCGAGCCATTCGATCCATTCAATTTGAGCCAGGAGCCCTTGGCGCGACGACCAATCGCGAGAAATCATGGGGGAGAACCTGGACCCGAGTTCTTGGCGAAGTGGGTCGACGAACCGCCCGAGCTGTCGAGAGAGGCCTTCCCACGGTTGATTGGCGCTCTCTACGAGCAGCTCGATCGAACCGCTCGTATCGCCATCGCCGAACAGCGCGGGGATGGCGTTCATGTTGGCAAGTTGTTCGAAGCGATGGATCTGCTTCTCGAACCCGGTCAGCGCGTTGGGGGAGCCCTCCTTGCCACGCGTCGCGCGCATGAAGTTATTGCGTTGATCCTGCACGAGCTCGCCGATCCTGGCGACGCTGCCCGTACGATGGAACTCGCGAAAACCCGCCGCCCAGTCGCGCAGCTGCCACAGGCCGATAAGATCCACGAGCGGGACCGCCTCCAGGTCCTTCTGGTACGCCCCGTAGAGCAGGTGCTCGACCCTGCACGTGGGGTTGACCGCCTGGATGTAATCGAGCACCAACAAGGCAATCGCTGGTTGAGCGCGGAACCCATGTGTCATGTCGAATGACAGGACGGCGTTATCCGTCATCAGGCTATCCGAGAGCGCCTCGAAGAGGGCGATGATCGAGGCTTCATCGAAGTGGCTCGGGATCTCGATAAATGTCGGCGGGGTGAGCCCGTGCGTGGCGAACTCTCGCGCGAGTGATTCTCGATGAAGCTCGCGCGCCTTCTCGGTGGCAAAGATCGTCGTCTGCAACGTCGCAGCATCACCGCCGACCTCCCTCACGAGGCTGAGCGCGCTCGCGGTCTGGACAAACGTCACGACAGGGCTCGTGAAATCATCCGCCCAGGGCGCGGCGTAAGCGCACGGATCATAAGCATACGTCTTCGTGTCCTTGTCATACCTCCCGGTCCCGAGGAACCCGAAGAGGTGTCGGTTCTGTTCGGTCATCCTTGGGCCCCGTTCGTGTCAGAGGAGTGGTCGGCATGTGTCGTGATATGGCCAAAGCCAAAGGAGGTCTTCTTGCCGATATGAACGGTCGTTGCGATCTGGAGCAGGCTGGCGAGCTGTGAGACCTCTCCCTCGAAGACGATGTCTCCGATGAGACCCGAGAGGGCGTGCTTTCTGCGCTGCCTGCTGCTGTAGCGATCGATGTCGAGGCGGCGCAGGTCGTGGTGCGTGACCTCGATGTCCAGGCCCCGGATCTGTTTGGCGATCCCTCCCGCGTCGAGTGAGAAATCACCGCTCCCGTGCATCCCGTCGAGCAGGCGAAAGCGGTCCGCGCAGGCATAGGCGAGCTCTCCGGCGTCGAGGCGCTCGACCATGTTGCCACCACGCGATAGCTGGAGCGGGGTGGACAGGGTCAGGTGCAGCCGCGAAGGGGTTCGAGCTGATGATGGCTCACTGGAAGGGAGCGACAGGTTTGTCGGTGAGAGCGCGGCGAGGTCGAGCTCATCTGGCTGATCCTCACTCCAAATGCTCTTCCCGCTCGATACGTCAGTGACTGCTCGCAACACGAGCTCGCCGCGGCCCTTGCCGATCCCGAGCGAGGCCATCCTGACGAGCGCCGTGATCGTCTCCTTGACGCGCGCTGCTCCCTTGCCAATCAGCGTGACGTCGAGCTCGAAGGTATCCCCCGGGAACAACACCCCGCCGACCCCCGGCGCGGTCAACACCACAGGGTGTGGCGCGAAGCGTGAGCCCTCGAGGCGTCCTGGCGCGTTCTCCGGGACGGGCGTCTCCATCAGCGCGCCATAGGCGCACAGCCCTGGCCAGCCACAGCTATCCTGACAGGCTCGTGTCTCGTTCCCCTTGCACGAGGAGGACTTGAGGGCTGCGGAGAAGGCGCCGCGGAGCGTCGAGCCGACGTAGTCCGGTAACTCGACGAGCTCCCTGGCGCCAAAGCGCGCGCGCAGCTGGAGAATTCGAAGCTTCTTGGTAAAAATCATACAAGCTTTCTGCCAGTCACAGGTCTCGATGTCCATCTCCAATCCGTTATATGGCGGCTCGGACACGGGCGAGGGTGATGTGTTCATAAAGCAGAGAGTGCTCGAACCACGCTTGCTGACACTTTCGTGATGTGATGCTGATAAATTTTTTGGGAAAAGTACGATTCGAGGGCTTTTGTCGGGTTCTCCTGGCGGATGCTTTGGCCTCATCGACGCGCTACTATCCGCGAATCCTTACAAGAAATGTCAGGATCATTGTCACGATGTCAGGATTTCGTGACATCGTGACATGCTGCGCCATCACATCCGCCACGCCGAATACAAGGCGTGGCTCGAGGCCGTCGGAGAAGCCAACCAAAGCGACCTCTGCATCCTTTTGTGTCAGCGGAGCATAAGAAACGCCCTCCATGTGGTGACAGGGGCGCGCACCGTCGTGTGCGCCATTTAAAACCACTGCATGAAGGAGTTTCCATGCGTTTTCTTATCGCCCTCGGCTGTTACATGTTGAGCGCCTGGAGCCTGTTCTCCGCGCTCGACCGCGCGACGAGCGTCTACCGCTACTCTCACGTCGGCGGGGACGCCTACAACCTGATCATCAACGGCACGCACGCGACCGCGCTCGTGGTGTTCGCGTCGATGCTCGCGATCGTCGGCACCCTCTCGCTGCTCTCGCTCCAGCTCTCGCGCCTGATCAAAGCCATCGAGGCGAACCTCCCAACAGAGCAAGCCGCCGCGGCGACGATCAACGACGACGACGCGCCGGAGTCTCCGGCGCCGGAAGACTTCGCCGATGACGTGTAGCGTGGGAGGAGCTCACGAATACCGCGCTGACTGCAAACCATTCACAGTCAGCGTAGGTATCGAGGAGAGGTCAGCGCTCAGTAAGGATGGCGCGCGAGGATGAAGCGCGCGAGCGCGACGGGGTCATCCTCCCCAGGGAGCCCCGCGTGCCCACGAAGCAGCGTGTTTAGGCCAGGTTGGAGCTCGGCGAACTCGCCGAGGTGGCGCGCCGCCAAGGTCGTATCCTCGCGTCGCACCGCCTCGGTGAGCTCGAGGAGGCAGACATCGACGGCCACGGTGCCGTGCTGCGCGAGCGCGTCGAGGTTTTGGCGATGACGAGCGTAAGCCTCCGCGTCGTTGAAGACGCGGTCGTTCGAGAGCAGCCAGCGCGACGCGTTGCCGCGCAGCGCGTCCGAGATGCGCTCTCTGGCGAGGATGCGCACGAGCGCATCCTCGCTATCTCTGGTGCGCCCGAGCGCGAGGTTGGCTCTCGCCTTCGAGAGCGAGACGTAGGGGTTATCCCGGCAGCGCTCGCCGCCTTGCTCCATCAGCTGCTCGAGGTGCGCGGTGTCCGAAAACAGCGCGTTCGCCTCGGCCAGGTCGTCGCCGATTTGCGCCTTGATCGCGCACAGTGTGTAGAGCGCCGAGATGGGGTAACTCATCTCCTCGTGCTTCCAGCGTCGCCACCATGCGTTGGCCGCCTGTTGTTCGTACTCGATCGCCTTCTCGAGGTTCCCGCGCGCGGTCCAGAACAACCTCCCGATCGAGCCCATCAGCTGGATCTGCGGGTCGAACGCGTCGAGCACATCGCTGGCCGGGAGGTTGCGCAGCGCGAGCTCGAGCAGGTCATCTATGGGCCCCGGCGTGTTCGTGTCCGCCGCCTGCTGCACGATGTGCGCGAGGACGCGGATGCGCGTCGGGCGAGGGAGGCGCAAGAACCACTCGCGCCTCGGCATCGTGAGCTCGCCGCGGTTGTTGTGGTGTCGCATCGCCACGGCCGCGGCGAAGTCGAGCCGGTCTCGCTGCCAGCTCTCGAGCTCATCTGACCACGCCTCTCTGGCTGCCTGCGCCGCGCGCGCCACCGGCCCCCACGCGATCGTCGCGCTGCGCTCGCCGACCGCGAGCCTGAAGAGCGAGTCGATGCGATCGATGCGCTCGGCCTCATCCGCCTGGGTCGAGACAAACGATATGTCGCCCTCCTCGCCATCGCGCGAGAGCGAGTGCACGAGCGCCTCGTGCAAGTGCGCGAAGCCAAGCACGCGCACGCGCTCGAGGCCAAGCTCCTCACACAGCGCTACAGCTTCTGTAGCCTGCTCTCTGGCCACGAACACCTCGCGCACACCTGGCGCCGCCTGCGCGATGATCGTGAGCTTTGCTCCTAGCCCATCGACCCTCCCGAGCACGCCGTACTCGTCACAGGTCGCCGAGGCGATGAAGTCACCGGGGAGCGCGCGCTCGAGCACGTGCGAGGCGAGCGCGAGGCCGAGCGCGAGACCGAGCGAGGGGCCCGTGATCGTCTCGGTGTTGTCGGCCACGAGCTTGCTCGCGCGCAGCACCCAGCTCATGTACTGGTTCATCGACTTCCAGAGGAAAGGCAGCGTGCGCGGCAACGTCGTCACCGCGTTTCGCCAGGCGCGCTCGCCCTCGGGGCCAAAGATGACGCCCCCCTCGCGCTCCGAGACGCGAAAGCGCCAGAGCGAGCCGGCGCCATCGCGCACCGTCACGAGCGCGACCTCGCCAGGGTGGAGCTCCCCGGGGCCCGCGTCCACGGCGCGCGCGGCTTCCCAGGCGTCCGGGTCGAGCTCGGGGTCAGGCCACAGCCAGGGCGCCTGCGCGAGCTCCTCGCGGATCCTCTTTTTGCCTCGCTTCGTGTCGCGAGCGCGCACGAAGCAGGAGTTGCGTCGGTAGAGCCTGTCACTCATCGGATCAACGCCCTGCGGGTCCACCACGCCTCGGGCGCGACGGTGAGCTCTCGCATCATGCGCTCGTTGGCAAAAAAGTCGACGCCGCCAAACCGATCCTCGTCCGTGAGCCTGGCGCCTAGCGCGTCGATCTCGACGATCACTTCATCGAGCTCGTCGGCTCTCCCTGCGGCCGCGAGCAGCGCGCGCACCGACCCGAGGTCGGCGCGCCCCTGGCTCACCGCGGCGACATTTGCTCCTGTAGGGTCATCGTCCTCGAGCAACCGCTCGAGCTGCTCCTCGAGGATATCCGCGCGCGCCATGGCGAGCATCGCGAGCTGCTCCTGTTGCTGCGCTGAAAGCGCCCTTGCCCAGGTGTAGGGAGCAGGTTCAGGCGTGGGCTCGCCGGCGAGCATCTTTTGAAGGGCCGCTTCGCGGTCCTGTTTCGAGGCGCGCATAAAGCGCGCGATGGCGCCGGCCGCGATCAACGCGCCGAGCTCGCCGGCGACCTCGTGAAGCTCCTTCAACTCGTCGACGAGCGAGGTGTCCTCGCTGCCCGCGAGCCACTCTTCGATGGGCGGCGCGAGTTCATCCGGGATGTCCAGGATCGCATCGCGCGTCTCGACGAACTGGACGGTGAAGTCATCTTCGTTTCGCTGGAACACGAGCGCGCTCCCCTCCCCAGGCGCGCGCGCCACGATCAGGGAGTGCTCGGCGCGCGCGAGGTCGAGGCGAAGGAAGCCCTCCTCGTCGCGCCAGACCGTATCGGTCGTGGGCTGTGGCATGAGCTCGATGTCAGCGCCGCTCTCGTGGAAGAGCTCGATGACGCGGGCGCCGGGGACATCGTAGCGCTTGAGGTCAAAGCCAGCGCGATCGGCCGCATTACTCGGGATGTAGGTCCCGAGCGCGTCGTCGAGCGCGGCGATATCGAGCGCTTCCCCGCGCACGAACCCCTTGCTGCTGTCCTCTCTCGCGCGCTCGAGCGCCTCGGGCTCGCCGAGGGTGTCGACCTCGAGGCCGAGGTCGAGGAGCTGCTGCTTGATCTTATCGTTACCACTCATCTCAAACTTCTCTTCTGATGTGTCCTTACCGAAACCCGAGGCCAAAGTCATCGTAGACGACGCCCGGATATCCCCAGAGAGCGGGCGCGGGCGGTGCGCTGACACTTTGTGCGAAAATAATCTACAGGCTCGCGATAAATGCGTACACGAAGTCGAGCTCGGCCTCGGTGATACCGAGCTCTGTATGCGTCAGCTTGCCCAGCTCGCGCGTGAGGTATTTGCGCGCTCGGCTGCACTGCTGCTGCAGGGTGTTGAGCTCCTTGTCGAACTCAGGGTGCGCCGTGGTCCACCCCGGGTGATTCGCCAGCACGATGCTGTGTTGCGTGGCGTCAGCGCTGTGGATCTCTAACATCACATCGAGCGCGGAGGTCGTGTTCTCGCGGGTGTCCGAGCGCGTCAGGAGCGGAATCACCCTCTCCTTCAGGAGCGCGCTGACCCACCCATCGATCCCCTCGACGCCGTTGGTTTTTGCGACCTCCCCGAGGTTGGGGTGCTCCCCGAGGATGAGGACGGCGCGCTCCTCCGGGGTCTGCGCGTCCTCGTAGGAGAGGCGCTCGAGCGGGTCGATGTGTTCACCCTCATCGGAGGTTCCACCCACGTCTCGATTCCTCTGGTGCCTGGCTTCCTTCATCGACGCGCGCCGTGCCTCGTGAACGATGCACTGACGCAGGTAGGCTTTGGCGTTGTCCGTGGTGTAGCCATCGGCGCTGTTGGCGAACCGGAGCATCAGGTCGCCGATGATCTCGTCGGCGCGATCGAAGCGCTCCTGCAGGCTGTAGTGAGCGTCGGAGGTCTTGGCCGCGAGCTTTTGCCAGCGCGTGGGCGCGCCTGGCGAGCCGAGGAGCTCTTTTCCGAGCACCTGCAGCGCCTCGATACGATCGGGGTGATTCAGGCCGAGGCTCGCCAGCGCTTGCTGGAGCGTCATGACCCGAGCTGTCGGGGAAGTGGACATGAGGTCTCCTTTTTAAGGAAGTCGCCACGTGCGAGCGTCAGCTCCAGCAGTGGGGGAGCATGAAGGCCTGATCGCGAGCCCAGGCGGGTTCGATACCTGGGATATCCGCGGAATCATCCACGCGCCTGTCTCGCAACCACTCCGCCGCGGACCCGAGCGCCGCGGCGTGAGGGCGCCTCGGCTCTCCAGGGCAAAGCCTCAAGCCAATGTTTATCTCGATCTTACGATCGAGTTTGATCAAGCTACGAGTGTGGCGAGCATGGCGATAGGTGAGGTTTGCGAAGAAGTCTGCGAGCACGAGCCCGGGGTGCACGTCAGCGCCGTAGGCTTGGATGGCGCCCACGCGGAACGTACGGCCCGAGTCAAACCCCGATGGTCTGCTGGCGAGCGTGGCGTCGATGGTGGCGCGATCGAGCTTTGTCTTCTGGCCAAGTACTGGGTGGATCACATCGCGCGTGGCGATGGTGAGGCGCACAGGTCGGTCATCACCCTCGAGCGCGAGGAGCTCGTCGATGCGCTCGAACAGCGTCGAGAGCAGCGCGAGGTAGCGATCCTCGCTGCCAGCTTCGAGGGGCTGTGATTCTCCAGCGATCACGCCGAGGATGCGCTGTTGCGAAAGGTCTCGCCCGAGCCTCGACATGCGACACCGCAGCGTCGAGGCGTGCGATGTAAAGGCAACAAAGCATGGCTTGCTGTCTGTGACACGTTCGAGCGCATCGAGGTGCTTCTTCTTTGGCTCTCTGCCCTCTTCCAACCGTTCGAGCGAGTTTTCGAGCGCCTCGGGCGCGGTCTCCTCCCAGTGCCGTCGCGCGGCATCTGCGGACGCCGCGAACCCGTGACGCTCGGCGAGCACGGGGTGCGCGATGGCCCAAAGCGCGTGGGCGGTGGGGCGATTCGCGAGCCAGGCGTGCATCGGCCAGGGCGCGAGCGGCGCGATCTGCCGGATCGCCTGCCGGATGCGCGCGATAAGGGTCGGCTCGTTCTCACATTCGACGAGCACCGCGCTCGTGAACACGGCGCTCTTCGGGTCATTGAAGTTACCGGTCTCGTCGATAAAACAGAGCCACTCGGCCATCGATTCTGACTCGCTCAAACGCTCTCTCCTTTCTCCTGGACTCGCCGCGCGTTGTTTTGGAGGCGCGAGGATAGCACCGAGATAGCCTCTCGAGCAACGCGCTCGTGAGATGCCTGGCGCGGACGTGTTCGCGAGAGGTTTCTGACCAAAAGTGTCAGCAAGCGCTCGTTCGCGACCTCCACATTACTGGAAGCACTTTCACGACCTCGAAAGAGAGAGCACATGATCAGGATCCTACACACAGCAGACTGGCACCTCGGGGTGAGCCCGAAGCATGTCCCGCGCGGCGAGGAGCACGCGCGTTTTCTAAAGTGGCTCGTTCATACCTGCGAGGAGCAAGCGGTCAATGTCCTGCTTATCTCGGGCGATGTCTTCGACAGGCAGCAGCCCGCGAACGCGGACATCCGGCTGCTCCATGACTTCCTGCGTGACTGCAAGGAGGTCGAGTCGCTGCGCCACGTCGTGATCACGAGCGGGAACCATGACCCGGACGCGTTGATGGGCGCGCTCAGCCCTGTCTACGATGATTTTAGCGACCCGAAGATCCACACCATCGTCGGCTCGCGCCGCCAGCACTCGCCAGAAGCCTGGGCCGAGCGTTGCGTGCGCTCCATCGAGGATGGGTTGACGGTGTGCGCCCTCCCCTACCTGACGATCACCTCGATGGGGGCGAGGTCGGGGCGGCACACGGTCCAGGATCGCCTCGAGGCAATCTATACGGCGATGGCGGATCGCGCGCTCTCCGAATACCCATCGAACGTCCCGATCGCGATGGGCCACCTCTCGGCCCATGCTAAAGAGGCGTTCGAGAAGACCCACTCGATGCGTGGGATCTTCCTCGGGGCGTCGATGCCCGCGGACAGGTTCGACGAGCGCTTCAAGTACATCGCGCTCGGGCACTATCACCAACACCAGGATTTATGCGGTGATGGCCGCGTGCAGTTCTGCGGTACGCCCGTGCCGACCTGCCTCGAGGAGGCGAGGTCGGTTCGAAAGGTCATCCTCCTCGAGGTCGATCCAGAGGTTGGCGATCTCTCCGGAGCTCCGGTCACGCTCGATGTGCCCACGTGGCGCGAGAGCCTCGAGTTCAGCGGCACGCGCGAAGAGATCGAGGCGTGGCTCTCATCCATCGAGGTCGAGGATGAGATGGAAGAACCCTACCTCTACATCGAGGCGACCGACTTCTTCACCCTGCGCAGCATCGTGGACTGGATGAAGGAGAAGCAGATCCCCGGAAAGATCGCGCGGCTTCGCTTCCCGACAGAGGGTGGCGAGGACGACGTCGCCGAGGACGAGGGGCTCGATCCGAACCTCGACGCGATGGGCGTGCTCGAGCTGCTGTGGAAGAACAGCAAGGACACGAAGAGAAAGGGGGAGGATGGCGTGGAGGTCCAGGTGGAGCTCGACGCGGCGACCCGCGCGCTCGCCGAGGAGATCTTCTCGAACGTCGAGAAAGCGTGAAGCGTTTTCGAGAACAAGCCACTGAAAACAAACCACTTTCCATCAGGATATCCAGATGAGATTTACACGTATTTCGCTCCATAACCTCGCGAGCTGGCGCGGCAAACATGTCCTCGACCTGAACGGTGAAAACCGCGTCGAGGACGGGGAGGTTGGTTACAAGAGCGTCGATAACGCGCCGCTGTTCTTGATCCACGGGGTCACGGGCGCTGGCAAGAGCTCGATCCTCGACGCAGTGCTGCTCGCGCTCTTTGGTCGCACGTTGCGCCTGGGCAATGACAGCGCCCAGACGACGACCGAGGAGAAGGCGCAGGAGCACCCCGCGCAGCTTATCTCTCGCGGTGAGGGCTTCATGAAGGCCGAGGTCGACATCGAGGTCGGCGAGGAGCTCTACCGGTTCGCGTACCGCGTACAGCGCGCGCACAAGAAGCCTGATGGCAACATCCAGAAGGCAGTACGCACGATCGTGAAGCTCGATCCCGAGACTGGCGATGAGCTCGAACAGTACGATACCGAGAAGCAGGATGCGTTGAAGGAGGTCCACGAGGATGTGCTCGGTGGGCTGACGTTCGAGGAGTTCTCGCGCAGCGTGGTGCTCGCACAGAACGAGTTCTCGAGGTTCTTCGACGCAGACGCGAAGGAGAAGTCAGCGCTTATCGCGAAGCTGACCGGCACCGAGATCTACGCGCGCTATGGCGAGGCGCTCAAGACCGCGGCGAAGGAGGCAAAGGACGCGCTCGCGACGCTCGAGGAGGAAGGGAAAGCGCTGCTGAAAGCCGACGAGCTCGCCGCTGCGCGCGAGGAGCTCGAGAAAGATCAGCAATCGCGAGAGGCTGCTCGAACCGAGCGCGATGAGGCCCACGCATCACGCGAAGAGGTCAAGAAGCACGAAGATGCCGCAGATCGTATTGCGACGCTCGAGCGTCGCGTCGAAGAGGAGACCGAGCGTGGAGAGGTCTCTGATGAAGAACGTGAAGCGCTCGCGCGACACGACCTCGTGTTCGGCAATACAGAGGATCTCCGCGCGCTGAAGACCAGGCGCGAAGAGCTCGTCGGCAAACGCGAAGAACTCGCCGAGCTCGAAGAGGAGCTCGCGGGTATCGATCCTCCCACGGAAGCTCAGACAGCGGAGCGCTGCGACGCGCTCGTCGCCTTGCTCGAAGAGCACGAGCGGCTCGCCAAAAAAGCTGACGCGTCGAAGCGCGAGCTCGAGCGCGTCAAAGGCGATCGCGAGAAGCAGGCGACCAGGGTCGAGGACTGCAAGAAGAAGCTCCGAGAGAGGCGCGCGACCTATGGGAGCTCTCGCCACGCCGAACTCGTCGAGTATGTGAAGCATGCCCCGCTGCTCTTTGGCCTCGAGGCTGGCGCGGCGCTCTCTGCCGCGCATCGAGAGCGCGCGAACGACTACCTGTCAAAACACGCGAACCTGTGGGCGCCCTCTTCCGCGAACCGCTTCGCGGATCACCTCGCGCTCGTCGCGGAGCTTGTCGACGAGAGCACGGACGCGAGCGCCTACCTCGAACTCGAGCAACAAAAACGCGACCTCGCGCGGCTCGAAGAAGAACTCGCCGCGCTCGCCGCGCAGCTCGAGACTGCCACTGCGGTGGAATCACAAGCGCGCGAAGAGCTGGAGGATTTTAGCAAGGAGCATGGCACGAAGGATGCGCTCGAAGCGGAGCGTGAACAGGTAGAAGCCGCGCTCGAAGCGGCGAAGTGGCGCGGCGAACTCCTCGAAAAGCAGAAGTCGATCCAGGGAGACATCGCTTCGCGCGAAGAGAACGTGCGGCTGCTCGAAGAGAAGCTCGCCGCGCTCTTTGAAAACCTCGGTGATGACATCGACACCTTGCTCGGCCACCTGCTCGACGATCCCGAGGTCGAGCGCATCGAGCGTGGTTCGAAAGATCTGCGCGAAGCGAAGGAGAAGCTCGCCACAGCTCGTAAAGAGCATGAGCCCGCTCTCCTCGGTAGGGCCAAACTCGACGAGATCGCGGCTCACGTGGGCCTGGCGCCAGGGAGCGATGAGGACACAATCCTCGACGCGCTGAAGGCGCGCTATGCCTTGAAGGAAGAGGTGGTGGCGGAACTCGGCAAGAGGATCGAAGAGGTCGAGGAGAAGCTCTCGAAGCACGAAGAGCTGGTAGCCAGGGGCCTCGAAGCGGCCATCGAAGAGGCGCGAGCGCGCCACAATCGGTTGGTTTTGCTGAACAAGGTCGCGGGCGGCGAGCAGATGCAGGAGATGAAGCAACGCCTGAACCTCGGTGTGTTGCTAAAGAACACGAACGCGCGCCTGAAGAGGCTCACGAGCGGGCGCCTCGAGTTAAAGCAAACGACATCCTCGAACACCGCGGAGTTCGACCTGAAGGATCTGCAGGCAAACCGCACTGGCTCGCGCTACACGTTGTCTGGCGGAGAGAAGTTCCTCGTGTCGCTCGCGCTCGCGCTGGGACTTCGGGACATGCAGGGGAAAGACGCGGCCAGGATGCCACGCAGCATGTTCATCGACGAGGGCTTCGGCGCGCTCGATGGCGAGCGCCGCGCCGAGCTGTTGGAGGTGCTCGCGGAGCTCGGCGGTGAGAAAGGTACCCAGCTCGGGATCATCTCGCACGTCAGCGAGATCAAGGACCAGATGGATGTCTCGATCGAGATAGAGAAGGTGAACGAGCAGTCGCGGTTCGCAACTGAAAACGCGGCGAACTGAGAGCTTCTGCCCGCGAGAGCTGATATCCCCAAACCTACACCACCTCGCCCGTAACATCAGAAGCGCTGCGGCCCGCAAAAAGAAGCCGCCGGGTCATTTTGCTGACTGGAACCAGACGACTCCAGCCTCATGACAAAATGACCCGGCGGCTTCTTTTTGCTCGGGCACGACCTCCGCGATCTCCTGAACCTGAAACCTCCAAATCGAGGAAGGGTTCGCGACTCAACCCGAACATCGACGCTGGAGGCATCACGGTGTCGTTTCAGTCCTCTCCAAATCGAGGAAGGGTTCGCGACCTACAGCGTCAGCGGAGCAAACACGGTCAGCCAGAACCTGTTTCAGTCCTCTCCAAATCGAGGAAGGGTCAGCGACTCTTTGGTTTCGTGATGTCATTCGTCGCATCGAGCGAAGTTTCAGTCCTCTCCAAATCGAGGAAGGGTCAGCGACGCACACATGATTGAGACCACGCAAGGCAAGTTCCGCAAGTTTCAGTCCTCTCCAAATCGAGGAAGGGTCAGCGACCTACAGCCAGGACGCCCTCGCGCAGCAAATCCACCGGTTTCAGTCCTCTCAAAATCGAGGAAGGGTTAGCGACTCAGTGTAGGCGATCAGCTGTTCGCGCGCGGCGCGTGGATGTTTCAGTCCTCTCCAAATTGAGGATGGGTTCGCGACGCATCTTCACCACGCTGTCTAGCGCGACAGAGGAGATGTTTCAGTCCTCTCAAAATCGAGGATGGGTTCGCGACGGCTATCGCCACCCCTGGTACAACGATCAGATCGATGGGTTTCAGTCCTCTCAAAATCGAGGATGGGTCTCGGACGGGCGAGTACAAGTTCGATCCCAAGAAATTGGGGGGGTTTCAGTCCTCTCAAAATCGAGGATGGGTCTCGGACCCACCCCCAAAAATTTGTCATGCAGATCAAGGGGTTGCAAGGCCGTTTGCATTTTGTGGGGTTTGTGATCGCCATCTTACCGGCGTTTATATTTGAATGTCGATCAGAACCTAGGTGTTTCGCCAATGATTTCATAGCCTTACACGTTTTGCATTTTCTCGACGGTGGAATGCGGGTTTCCACGTTTCAAAATCGGAAATGCAAAACAGTCGCCATACGATCGTTTATTTGATATATCCGATAGCATCGAGGCGAAAACGCAAAAGGGAGGGCCAACCGGCTCTCTCGAGCTGGTTGGCCCTCCCTTTTTGCACCACCCCGGAGCTCCTCCGCTCCCCCTCAGCAGTCCTCGAAGTAGGCGTCCGCAGCCCAGCCTACAGCCTCGGTCAGCGCGGCGGCCGTGGCCGCGTTGACGACGTTGCCGAGGCCAGGCACCCAGCCGATCAACGCCTGGCTAACGGTCCGACCGACCGCAGCCGAGGTGAACGTCAACAACAGGTCCGCGGCAGTCCCACGCGTCAGCGAGACGTCGTGCTCGTGGCCAATGGCCATGATCATCGTCGTCTGCAGCCCCGCGATGACCGGTAGGTCCGAACCGGGTACCTGCGCCATCCCTGCTCCCACCGCACCCGTGGCAACCGCCGCGGTGTGGATGATCCCGTGAACTCTTTCGTTTCGTGTTGTCATGGTCGCCTCCTTCCTGAATGAACATCAACAGTGAGCCAGGTCCTCTTCAAAGCCTGGCTGCTTTCCTTCACTCTATGTAAAGGCTGAGCGCGCGTTCTCGAAGCAGCGCGCTCGCCGTGATGTTTGATAGAGAGCGAGCCCTGCAAACCCGCTGACACTTGTGGATCGATTTTATCGAGGATTGTCGGAGGGGCGCGCTGGCACGACGACAGAATGTGTGGTTCAAGGGATGACTCATAAAACAAGGAGGCTACTGTGACCCGACTCATCACGATTCTTGGCAACCCCACACGTGGTGCCTCGCCCACGGAACAGTACAGGCGCACGTCCTACGCATTCCCGGATGGATGGACCTCACCGTCGCGAAGCTTCTTCGGGCTCGCGCTGTTCGAGTGGTTGTCCGGTCAGCGTGGTGAAGCGATCGAGGAGATCGTGGTCATCGGGACCTCGGGGTCGGCGTGGTCGACGTTGCACGAGCTCGTGCCGGGTTGGGATAGCGACCAGGCGGCGAGCGATGACTGGCTCGAGCTCAAGGAGCGCGAGCTAGAGAGTGGGGTCACAGCGCAGATGCTCGAGCTTGTTAGCGAGCGTCTCGCGAGCCATCTCGAGGGTGTGAGCGTGCGGTGTCTGCTCGTTGGCCATTGCGACACGGGCAAAGAGCAGATCGCATTGCTCGGTCATATCGCGCAGGCGATCCCAGCTGGCGAGCGCGTGTTCCTCGATATCACGCACGGCTTTCGCCACTTCGGCGTGCTCGCCATCCAGTCCCTGATGTTTCTCACCTCCGCCATCGACGTCGCGATCGAGGGCGTTTACTACGGGATGTTCACGCCCAACCGCGCGGTCTCGCTCGCGGGCGGACAGGAGCTCACCGAGTGGGCCGAGGCGCTCGTGTTGCTTCAGCGCGCGGGGCAGCTCGCGCCGCTCGTGCCACTGCTCGAGCCTGGTTATCCCTCCATCGCGAAGTTGGTCGACGAGCTGCACTTTCTTATCTCCATCAACGCCTTCGATCGCGCCATCACGAAGTATGGACAGGTGAAGGGGCAGCTCGGGCAGATGCGTGGTGGCTCGCCTCTCGATGCCGCCATTGGTCGCATGATCATGGCGGAGTTGGATGACATCTTCGCGAGCACGAGTATCTGCGATATCCAACGGAGGATGGCGCGCCGAGCGCTCGAAACAGGCGATCTCATGCGCGCCGCGGTGCTCACCTACGAGGCCGTCCTGAGCGCGGGGATTTCAGATCCAAAAGAGGTGATGCGCTATGATATTCGTGAAGATGTCAGCAACGACATCAAGTCAGGCCGGCCCTGCCAGGGGAGGGAGAGAAGCACGTTCAACACACTGAAGATGGTGCGCAACTGTGTCGCGCATGGGACCAATCAACACGCCTACCACAACTCGAACGCTGCTGTTTCGCGCGCGCTCTCGTCTCCCGATCATCTGCGCGCCTTCGTCGAGGACGCCATGGACACGCTCGAACCGCTCGTGGAGCGGCTAAAGACGACACCGATCGTGTGATTTGTGTCCTTGAGTCCCGGTGGGAAAACCTCGCGACCTCTCGTTGTGGCATGGACGCCGTGTCGATGAGATAAAGTGTCAGCACGCCCTCTTTGGCGTGCTCTCGGGTGGTGTGAGCCAATGCAGGCGCCACCTATCGGAGGTCGTCGCCATGAGAAAAGATGCCTACAGAGAGGTCGAACTCGACGCGCTCGCTGTTGTATTCGTCGGTTGTCGCGTGGACGCGTGAGCGGCATCGGGTTTACCTACCTCGTGTGGTGCTCACCTCTCATTGGATCGAAGGAGGTCGCTTCCCGCCCAACATCCGTTGCTCCAGAAACCAGAAGACGGGGTTCATCCTCCCGAGCTCTTCAGGCGGAGATGGGACAGGCATACAGGGGAATGCGAGCCTCCCTCGATGACCGATCTCACCGAGGATCGCGTCGATGCGCCGAAAGTAGCGCCCTGGCTCGGCGAGCTGGCTCGTGCCTGGCGCGAGGATCTCCGGCGCATCATCACGCCCTTGCAAGCGAAGAAGCTCGACCCACAAGACGCCGAGGTTCTCGAGCGGACTGCGCAAGACATCGGAGAGTTCTCGCCCCTCGGACAACCTCACCAGGACGTTTCCCAGACTCTTGTGCAGGATGTCGAGCAAGAGCTCGAGCGCCCCATCGTGAGCGGCGATGGCTCCGATCACAGATGTGTCTCTGCGCGTGGCGATACCGAGCGCGTCCATCAGCTTGTTGGTCATCGACGGTTGAAAGAACTCGCTCGACATGCACCACGGGAGCATCGTGCCGAAGATAAGCTCCAGCCAACGTCGCTTGTCTCGGTCACACGCGAGCAGCGCGCCGATCGTTTGCAGACGCGTCGAGTAATGTTGTGGGTTCTGACTCATGAACTGGTCAAGGTTTTGCAGCTCCCTTTCCAGCTCGATGAAGGCAGCGTCATGAAACCCAGGCCGCTCACAACCGAGCATCCCCAAGAGATAACAAAGGGTTCTCCTGAGATCGTCCGAGCCCTGTCTGTGACTATACATCGTGTCGAGCAACTGTATCAGCGCTTGTCGTTGACGCTCGACTGGAGGCGGCAAATCTCGGCCCTGGTCGATCACGCGCGAGACGGGTCGATCGAACGCCCCGTGCATCCAATCCTCGAGCTGCGCCTCAGTTTTTTGCAAGGCCTGATACTCTAGCCCCTGGAACCAGTCCTCGTAGTCACGGGAGTTGTCCTCAACGCGCCGATAGTAGTTCCTGGCCTCAGCCAAACCTGCCGCTGGCTGCCAATCAGGAAGCGCCTGACCTCGATATCGGCCTCCGTCCGGGTCGAAGCCCCGCTCTACCCTCGCGCCGGGAGCGTCGAACAGGATCGCGATATCTTCCTCGGCTCCCCAGCGATGCTCGAGCTTCCCCGACGCGACGACCTCCCCTTTGCTGTTCCCGAGCACCCTCGCTGTGTGCACTCCATCGAGCAGCACGCATCGATCTTCGCCGCTCCAGAGATAAACCTCGTGGAGCGATGTTTGCGGATCGAGCACGAAGCGCTCGCGTAGCGCGTAGCGCCGCGTGTCCTCGACGCCGGGGATGGCGCTCGATGCGCCCGCGAGCTGTCTGTAAACATATGCGCCTCGATAGATAAACTCACCGTGGATCTCGGGCACCCAGTCTCGCCAGCAGATCACGCCATCGAGGTGATGCTCCCCGATGACGCGAGCGCCTCGCGCGATCAGGCTTCTCTCGTCCCAGTGCACGGCGCCGCCATGGACACTGTCGAGCTTGCGTGCCGCAGTGCTTTGGCAGATGGACACATCCGCAGCTCTATTTTTTTTGCCCCTCTGAGGCCTGAATAAAACGGTGTCCCCTTCTTTGGGTGCTGGGCCACCAGCCAAGCACGAGGCGTTAAAGAAATGATCCTTACCGTTTGCTCCCTTGATGAACCCGTACCAATATCCACCCTCCTTGGTTTTGATAGTTTTGACGGTGCCCATTTCTCCTTGCTGTCGAACATCTCGGTTCAACGATTGAAAACCGACCCCGAGCAACAGGAGCTCGGTGCGAGAGCACTCCTTCTTCAACCGCTTTATTGAAGGTCGACCCAGCGTCTCTTCAAGCCGCCCGTGCACATACGTCCCCCAGCGATTGCAGCAGCGCTCGAAGTGCTCTTGATCGTGCTCGAGCGTGCACCATCGGACCCCTTCATCCGTGTCCAGGGGTCGCCTCGCGACGCCTTGTTCGAGTAGCTCGCCGAACACGCCCGCGTCGTCGAGGCGCGCGATCTCACGAGGTTCGAGCCTGGGAAACAACTCTCTCAGGTAGTCGCGCGTCAGCGCGCGGGTCGTCGCGTGTTCGTCCCCCTCGAGCGGAGGCAGCGCGGGGCGACGTTCCCAATAAGCTTCGCCGTCCTCGTCGACGCGGTAAATCAACGGCGTCACCGAGAGCGCCGCGCCATCGGTGTCCGCGACAAGCAGGAGCGTACCGGGTTTGACTTCTTTCTTGCCGCGGTCGATCCCGAACGCGCCCGCCACGCTTCGCCAGGTCTCCATCGTTCGATTCCCCATCGCTGGAATGGCCCTGGCGAGCGCGCGCGCGATTCGACGCTCTGCTCCTGCGGTTCTATCGCCGATGGCATGCACCGTGAGGTTTCGACTCGACGCTCCGCGCATCCGCTCGCCGAGCTCGGCGACAAGGTCTGGCGCCATCCCTGGCGAGAAGGCGTGGCGGTGCCACAAGGGCTGATACGTGAGCGCCCACTCTCTCCTCAGTGGCACGTACTCGTTCGGCGCGAGGACACCTCGGAGCTGCTCCCGGACACCAGCTCCTTCTTCACCAATGTGCGCGTGGACGATGCGCGGTGGCGCCAGGCTCACAGACTCTTCGGACTCGAGCGTCCACCTCGCGAGGCTCAGATCCACGCCGAGCGAAGCCGCGGTCGCGGTCGCGATGCGCGGTCTCGAAGCCGCGACATCGAACTGCTCCAGCTGCAGCTCGCTGATCATCACTCGCCACCCTTCCAAGTCAGCGTTTGTGCTCGTCTTCGCCTTGCCGACCGAGAACTCGACCTCGAGGCCACGGCCGTCACCGCTGCCAGCTCCTGTGATCCTTGCCTCACACGAACGTCGCGCGTGGGCCCCCTCGATGACCACCTTGCCCCGATCGATCATGACCAGGAGGTTTCCTCCCCGCGCGTCGATCAGGTTCACTTGCTCGAGCGGCTGCCAACCTCCCGCGCCAGTGTAGTGCGCGAGCGCCATGCCGCCATCTTCGAGCAAACAGATGCGCGCCAGCGTGTAAGGCATCCGCACGCCTGGGAGCGAGGTCAGCTTCGAGAGCGCGCCTACAAAGAGCAATACCGCGAGCTGTTTCTCGATAAACGCGCTGTCCCAGACATCCTCGAGCGTATCCCGCGCGAGCCCGAGCATGAGCCATGCTTGCCACAGCTGCCCGTAGCAAGCGTGGTTGATGAGCACATTGTTCGGGGTGACGGGGATCTCACACCGCACCTCGCGCAGCGGCGTATCGCGGAACTGACCGACGACGCTCCGGTGCCTCTGTTCAACCTCTTCACGCGCTTTATTTGAGCCGAGCTCCAACATCGGCTCGAGCAGGTAACCGAGGTCCTTGCACAGGCGCCGCAGCAACCTGTTCTCCTGCAAGTCGTAGGAGTAGACGCGCTTGACCGCGAGGATCTTATCGCGCCCTCCGATCTTCTCCCTGATGTTGCGACCTGGCAACTTCGAGAGGTAGCGCATCCCCTTCTGGTCGAGCTCTGTGACGCGCGAGGGCTGCATCATCTTGTGGGCGCGGACAAGGCGCTTGTTTGGCGCCCCGGCGAGCTGCCTCAGGCTGCCGTGAATCCCCCCGACGATGCGCGCGGGGAGCGCGTGAGACCAGACCTGTTCCCTGCCATCGAGGCCCTCGAGCCACGCCTTCGCGCGCGTCGTGACACACGAGAGGGATGTCGGCACCGGGCCGAGGTTGCGAGCGTCGCGCGCGGCCACGTCGCCCAGGATCGCGTCCATGAAGAGCACGCTGTTCCAGACAGAGCGGCGGAGAGGATCGCTCTCCTGTGAGGAGAGCAAGGCTTGCGCGGCGAAGAGGTCTCTTGGAGCGTCACCGAGTTGCATTCAGTCTCCTCCTTCGAGCAGATAGCGCGCGCTCTTCCAGACGAAGACACCCTGCGCGGAGTTCATGGCGGCTTCCATATCTCCCTCGAGCGCGAGCTTGTGGTCCGAGTTTCGGATAAGATCGAGCATGGGCTCGAGGCAGCGCTGACGGCTGCTCCCCATGGTCTCCACCCCGCGCAGCTTGGGCATCACCTTCTGCACGAGCTGATCTTCATAGGCCCGGGTCATCGCCTTGGTGAGTTCGTCACCGAGCGGGACCTGCGTCTCCTTGGCGCTCCCATCGACGCCATCTTCACCATCAGCGTCGGCGCGCGATGCTTGCTGCTCGCGCAACAGGAGCTCGCGCACGTCCGGGTAGAGGAGCATGTAGCGCTCGATCGACTGCCAGACGCGGTGCCCGATCGCGCGCCCCGCCTCGCTCATGAGCGAGTTGATGCGCTCGAGCTCTTCTTTGAACGGCGTGATCTCCTCCTGTGTGAAGTCGCGCACGGGGCGAATCCACTTCTCCCACTCAGACTTCGGGAGCATCTTCGCGGGCTCTCCGAGGTGCAGGTCTCGACGATCCTTGAAGGTCTTTGGCCTGGGGAACCCGATGATGTTTCCTCGATCGAGGACCTTATCCGAGAGTGACACGGTGGTCTCGTCCTCGTTCATCGTGCCAGCCCACAGGACGTTGCGGCCGAGCGGGAGCTCGTACTTGTCGACGCCCGCGCCGAGGTCGATCTCGACGTGAACATCGTTCGTCTCCCCTCGTCTGCTCTCGAGCTTGCTCAACAGCTCGCTGAAGTAGAGCTCGACGTGCGCGAGGTTCATCTCATCGAGCAAGACAAGCATCAACGCGTCGTTAAACCCACCATCTTCTGGCGAGCGTTGCGATTGCGCCATGGCGCGCACCAGGGAGGTCGCGTTGAACTGGTTATCGACCGAGTTGAAGAACCCGAACAACGCGTGAGGGCCGTCCCAGTCCGGTTGCACCGCCTGGGACAGGAAGTGCAGCCCACCAAACCGGCTGTACAACCTGGGGAGCTCGGACTTTCCTGTGCCGCTGACGCCCGCGAGGACCGTGAGTGGGGACCACTCGGCGGTCTTGAGCGAGGTGTGGAACGCCTTGAGCAAGCGCGGCGAGAACTCGAACTCCGCGCTCCTGATCGAGCGCTGGATGTCCATGAGCCAGCGTCCCTCCTCGATGACCCCGCTTCTGAGCTTTGGCTTTTTTTTGAGATCGAAATAGGGCCGGTTGATCGCTTCGGCGCGCTTCGTTTCTTCGGCGCCCGCGTTGAAGATGCCCCGCAGACGCTCGAGGCTATCGTTGAGCATAGTGATCTCGAGCTCGCGTGCTTGCTTGATCCTCTCCTGGTGCTCGATCAGGCGTTGCGCCTCTTCGAGCTCGCCGACGCTGATGACCGCGCGCGTGCTCGTTCTCCTCGCCGCCGCGAGCTCCTCGGTCAGCCGATGCACCTCGAGGTTTACCTTTGTGAGCTCCTCGCGGTCTGCTCGGAGCTGCTTGACTTCAGCCTCGCCCGGTAAGTCCGCGAGGCAATCAGAGAGGCGCTCGATCTCTTTTTGGAGACCGCGCAAGTCCGCCAGGACCTCTCCAGGTGGTCGACCATCGAGGAAGCGTCGAAAGTCCTCCATCTCCTCGATCGCTCTCTGCAGGCGCTCACGGTCTGTGCGCAGCGTCTCGATGTGCGCGTCTCTCGCGTCGAGCTGTCTCTGGTGTGACTCGCGTTCTTGCTCCATACGTTCGGCGATGATGTCATCGAGCGTATCGAGGCGTCGCCTGTAGTTCTCTTGCTCGAGCTCGAGGTAATCCCGCTCTGCGTCGAGATCGTTTTTCTCCTGCCTGAACTCGAGGCGCTGAGCGGCGAATGCGCTCTTTTCCTTCTCGAAATTGGCGCGATCCTTCTCGAGAGCAGTGATTTCCTTTTGAAGCTCTTTTCTCAAGCGCGCGTGGATCTCTCGCGTGGTCTCTTCACACTCCTTCGCGATGCGATCCGCCTCTTTCTTGTAGAAGTCGATCGTGTTGGTGAACGTCTCACGGTAGGTCTGGAGCGCCGTCCTCGTCTCTTCGAGAACCTCGTCGGTCAGCTCCTTGCGATCGTTCGCGATATCTTTGTGGAGCGCAGTCAGCTCCTTCAACCGCTCCCGCAGATCCTGCTCGACCGCGGTGTAGTGCTTTTGCATGTTGTCGCGAAACTCAGCCTCGATCTTGCCAAATCCCATCTCGGCGTCTTGCTCGCGCTTGAGGGCTTCTTGCTCACGCTTCTGGATCGCGGCGCGCTCGTCCCTAACTTTCTTCAAGAGCGCCTTCTTCTCGCCCTCGAACTGCTTCTTCTCCAACTTGAACTGCTCCTTGTCATCGAGCAGCTTCTGGTAGCCTTCCTTGTACTTCTCCTCGCGCGCATCGAGGCCTTCCTCGCGCTTGTCTAGCTTTTCCTTGGCGCGATGGAATCCCTGAACCTGCTTATTGTATTCGGCCACCGCGTTCTTGTGCGCTGCGACCTCCTTCTCGTGCTTTGCGATCTCTTCTTCGCGAGCAGCGAGCTTTGCTTCGAGGTCCCTCACACGCTTCAGGGGATCGGGTTGTTTGATTTCGGTTGTCTGTTCATTGCCCGAGGCCATTCGTTCTCCTTTCAAAGGTCGCGTCCAACAGTCGGTTTACATCTTCCAGGAGCGCTCGCGCGTGCTCCGCTGACAGTTTGTAGTTATCTCCATGACCCCGCGCCCCGAGGATGCGCGCGACGCGCATCACGAAGTCTCTATGCCGCCTGAAAAAGGCGTGGGCGCCGGGATGTTGTTCTCCGCCCTTACGAGCGAGCATCAACAGCCTCCAGATCCGAATCGAGGCGGCCTTCGGGTAGCGCTCCCTCACCCTCGTCTTGAGGTGATGGGGGTTCGCTTTCCCCAGGACAGCGAGCTCATCGGGATCATCGGGGACGTGCTGCCCCGTGACGCGACAGAGCTTGATAAAGAGCGCGAGGTTCGCGTCACGATCCTCGCGATCGATCCGAGCCACATCGCGCCTCTCGAGCCGCCCCCGAAACCTGTCCGTGAGCGTGTCGATACACGCCTCGCAAAGCCTCGCGCTCTCTCTGAGCGTGTTCGCCGCGGCGTGGGCGGCGTCATCGCCGCGCGCCTCGAGCTCGAGCGCGTGGAGGCCAAGATGCGTGAGGGGGTCTTCGAGCATTCCCAGCTCCTCGCTCCGGATCTCGAGCGCGCCCAACCTCGAGCGCGCCTGCCGCCTGGCGTGATAGCGAAGCGTCAGGAGCTCGCGCGCTGTGTCCGGGGCATGCGCGCGCTCCTCGCCCTCTTCGCGCGGCGCGTCGCATACCTCGCGCTCGAGCGCGACCACACGCACCAGGTCGATGATGAAATCGATGTGATCGCTGAAGTCACTGACCTCGATCTGAGACCTCGGCGTGTGTTGTTTGCTGTTCCGTCGCGTCGACAGCCTGCAGAGCCGCTCGAGGATGTCGGGGTAGGCTCTCGCGATCGAGAGCAGCGGAGAGCACGGGTCGACGAGCGAGATGAGGAGCATCGCGGCGAAGCCGTGGTGCACATCCGCGTTCTCGTACTTGACGACGCCGTAGAGGCGGCTGTCCGAGATGCTCTCGGCCCATCCCTGCGCGCGCTCGCTCTCGCGAAGGATTCGGGCCTGATCGAGCGCCGCCTCGAGCCCTCGCGCGAGCGCCATGCCGCGTTTGAGGATCGACCTGTCGAGGTGCCCATTACACCGGTCCCTCGCCGCGTCGAGCTCGAACAGGAACACCGCCTCCGCGGCCGCCTGCAGGTCTGCCCAGATGCTGTTGACCTCCGCGCCGCTCAGG
>Ga0208061_100145_pt1 | contig 24727 bp, 14 predicted proteins | sample DeeseametaMP0555_FD_184209 | JGI IMG/M metagenome (GOLD analysis project Ga0208061, IMG submission 184209) | Marine microbial communities from the Deep Atlantic Ocean - MP0555 (SPAdes) | ecosystem: Environmental > Aquatic > Marine > Oceanic | place: South Atlantic Ocean | collected 2011-01-23 | reverse complement strand
AGCGCGCGCAGGTGCCCGAGGCAATCCTGGAAGTTCTCGTACAGGTTCTCGTATTGCTGCGTGGCGACGCCGAAGTTGATCGCGCGCAGCGTCTCGCCGAGCTCGGGAGCTTCCTCGCCCAAAAACTCTGGCAACCTCCCGAGCAACCCGTTGGTATGAAACAGCGTGATCGCGTTGGACCACTCGACCATCCGGTTGATGTCCCTCATGATCAGGACGGGTGTGCCCGCTGGCGAGGTCTCTTCATCCTGGGCCAGATAGAGCCCGCCGATGTTCACGTGGCTCAGGTGCGTCGAGGCGGCCACCGAGAACATGCCCCCAGCCCAGGAGTCGTAGGTGATGTCGACGTGGCACTCATCGCCAGTGCTCGCCAGCCTGTCAAAGAGCGCGTGGGTGCGGACCTGTCCGACCTTCCCCTGGATCTGCTCGGCGCCGAGCAGGCAGCGCACCTGTGTCTCTCCGAGGTAGCTGCTCAGGAATTGGGAGAGGTTATCGAGCAGCGCTTGATCCACGCGCCCCGCGTCGATGCTGATGCGTAACCCCAGGCGCAGGAACGCGGGATCGTCATGTCGCAATGCTGCGAGCTCGTGGACCATGTCCCAGTCGGACTCTGGCGAGCCGAGGAGGATGACCTCGTCCGGGATGGAGCGCTCGGCGCAGAGCCAGCGAAAGAGCGCGACGCCCAGGATGCGCGAGGGCTTCGAGACGTAATTGCCAAACTGGTAGCGAAGCGCCTGCCTCGCGCGTCCTCGCCCCCGCGGGGGGCCGAGGAAGATGATCACCTTCAAACCCATCGAACCGTAACTTCCTCTCGTGATACCGGGTTCGGTATCAACCGTTGCCTTGCTTCTCTTCGAGCTCCATCCAGCGCTCGAGCGCCTCGTCGAGCTCGGCTGAGAGCGCCTGCTTTCGCTCGGTCAGCTCTTGAAGCAGCGTGTAGTCATCATGGCGTTCGGCCATCTCCTGGTCGATCGCCTCGAGCGCGCCCTCGAGCTCTTCCATCTTTGGCCCGAGCGCGTCGAGTTCACGCTGCTCCATGTAGGAGAGGCGCTTGCTCGTGTTCTGCTTGGCGCTCGAGTCATCGCGTTTCCGCTCCTCTTCGAGCTTTTTGGCGGTCGCCGCGGCGGCGTCATCCTCACGCTTCTTCTCGAGCCAATCCGAGTACGCCCCTGGAAACTCGACCACGCTGTTGTCCTCCTGGAAGACGAGCAGGTGATCGACGGTGCGATCGAGGAAGTAGCGATCATGGCTGACCACGATCACCACGCCTTCAAAGCTCTCCAGGTAATCCTCGAGCACCGTCAACGTCTCCACGTCGAGGTCGTTTGTCGGCTCGTCCAGGAGCAACACATTGGGTTGCTCCATCAACACTCGCAGCAGGTACAGCCTGCGCCGCTCGCCACCGGAGAGTTTGCGAATCGGGTCCCACTGGCGCTGGCGGTCGAACAGAAAACGCTCGAGCATCTGCGCCGCAGAGAGGTTGTCTCCGCCGCGGGTGTCGATCTTGTTCGAGGCGCTCGTGATGTAATCGTGAACGCGCTGCGACTCGTCGAGCTCTTCGGATTCCTGATCATAATACCCGAAAACCACCGTCTCGCCGACCTCGAGTGTACCGCTGTCCGCTTTCAAGCGACCGCTGATGATGTTGAGTAACGTGGACTTTCCGGCGCCGTTGGGGCCGACGATGCCGAGCCTGTCATGCCTGGGGAAGACGTAGGTGATATCGCGCAGCACGACGTGGTCGCCGAACTGCTTGTGGATGCCATCGAGCTCGAGGATCTTCTTGCCGAGCCTGCTGGTGAGCGTGTCGATCTCGACCTCTCCTCGCTGCTCCGGCCCATAGCGCGCATCCAGCAGCGCGTTGGCGCGCTCGATGCGCGACTTGCTCTTGGTGGTGCGGGCCTTTGGCCCGCGCCGCAACCACTCGAGCTCTTTCTTCGCAAGTTGCTGGCGACGCTGCTCCTTTTGCTCCTGCTGCGCGATGCGCTCGGCGCGCGACTCGAGGAAGGCGCTGTAGTTACCTTCGTGGCGATAGAGCGTCTTCTCGGCCAGCTCGAAGATGACGTTGGTGACGCGGTCGAGGAAGTAGCGATCGTGGGTGATAAGCAGGAGCGCGCCCTGACGCGCTCCCAGGTAAGACTCGAGCCACTCGATGGTCGCCACATCCAGATGGTTTGTCGGCTCGTCGAGGATCAGCAAATCGCTCGGTCGCAGCAGCGCCCTCGCCAGCGCGAGCCGCTTGCGCTGGCCACCTGACATCTCGCTGACCACCTGGCGAAGATCCTCGATCCCCAGCGCGCCGAGCAGGCTCCTGGCCTCCCCCTCCACGCTCCACCCGTCGACGCGGTCCATCTCGTCAGCGAGCCTCGTGACGCGCGTCATCGCCTGGGCATCCTCCGGCGAGAGCTCGAGCTGATGGCAGGCGCGCTCGTAATCTTTCAAGACCTGGAAGGCTTCCGGTCCATCCTCGAGCACAGCCGCCAGCGCGGTCGCCTCTTCATCCAGGTCAGGCCGCTGCGAGAGCAGCTCGATATGCGCCTGACGGTTCGTGGCGACCTCGCCAGAGTCCGGCTCCATATGCCCGATGATGATGTTGAGGAGCGTGGACTTGCCCGTACCATTGGCGCCGATGATGCCGATCTTATCCTCGCTCGAGATCCCGAACGAGACATCGTCGAAGAGGGTGCGATCCCCGAAGCCCTTGGACAACTGCTGTGCGGTCAAGATGACCATGCTCTCCTCCTGTCAGTGGTGGTTTGCGCCGCCATTGTATAGAGCGGCGGCGAGAGCTTGCACAGCATGTTTTCACAACATCCCCCGCGCGCGCCCAGCGTGCTCACGCTCGCGCGTCGTCTGGGCACACAAAACCGAGAGGCGAAAACGCCAACCATGACATCGATGTCAGTCGTGGATGAGGGCTCCAACAATCGATGTCATGGTTGGATTTCGCGAAGGTTTGTTTTTTGATCGTAATGATGTGTTTTTAGGGTTTTTTGCCAAATTTTCACGCTGTTCGAGATCCTGGCACGTGCTCTGCAAAAAGAAGTGAGCGTGTCATGGAACACGCCCAAGGATGGGGTTGGTTTTTGCAGACTGGATCAAGGTAGAAGGAGCACGCGATGAATTTGGCTTACCTCGAGATCGATTATCACCGCTCGGCTTACGATGCGATGTCCGAGCAGCTCCGCGCGACGTTTATGGACCGCCTTGTCGTCTCCTGGCTCTATCACGAACACGCGCTCGAAGGCGTGGTGCTCGAGGAAGAAGATATCTGGCGCGCGCTCAGCAACCAACCCTGCCGCAGCTACTGCGACCGTCAGATTCACAAACAGATCCGACGCATGTACGCGCTCTTCCACCAGCTCCTCGACGAGGCGGGCTCTCAGGAGCCGATCACGCTCGATTGGCTCAAGGATACGCACACCGCGCTGTGTGATGCGAGCGACGAGGCCGCAGGTCGTTACCGCAAGCGCGACACCTCTCCCGGGGTGTACAACCTGGACGTGGTCCCCTCCAATTCCATCTCGTATTACTTCCGCAAGTTCATCGACATCTACAACGAGGAGCTCGTCGGCTCTCACCCCGTTCGCGCCGCAGCGATCGCGCACTGGGAGTTTATGAAGGTCTTCCCGTTTGACGAGCGCACCGGGCTCGTGGGCAGGCTGATGCTCAACGCCATCCTGATTCGCAACGATTATCCGCCAGCGATCATCCACGCCAACGATCGCCACACGTACTTCGCCGCGCTCTCGGGTCACCGCACCGATGTGATCCCGACCGTGGTCGAGGCCGTGAGCGCGACCATCGAAGCCGTGGAGACATTTTCTCACCGCTTCAATGCAACGATCACGCACCGAGTTGCATTGTAATGAGCGAGGCTTGATCGCTTGTCTGGGGGAACGAAGAAAACAACCCTCCCACAAAAATCCATCGCGAGCGATGCCTGGAGAGTCCTGCAACCGCGCTCATAAGAGCGCGCCAGCCCTCCAGGCTTTTTTGTGTCTGGAGTACGAGTCCCTGGACAGATCGAGGCCTCGTGGTTGATAAAACATGGCTTTGACCTGCATCCTTGTGCGACAAGATCGCGCTCACGCAGGCTGTGATCGGTTGAAATACCTGCTTGCGTGCGCACCTTTTTGTTCAGAACGCCCATCTCAAGGTCTGAGTCATGGAGTTCCTGTCCCTTTGGAGAAAAGCTAATGCAAAGAACGATCGAGCTGGCACGCACCGCGACTGCCCGCACCTCCACTGAGGTGGAGACGGCAGCCCAACCCGAGCCCAACGAGGAACTCCGCGTGGAGCACTTCGCGACCGCGAAGCTGCCCACGCAGTATGGGGAGTTCCAGATCGTGGCGTTCAAGAACAATCGCGATGGCAAGGATCATGTCGCCATCATCAAGGGTGATATCACCGGTCAGGAGCGCGTCTCCTGCCGCATTCACTCGGAGTGTCTCACTGGAGATGTCTTCGGGAGCCTGAAGTGTGATTGTGGCCCACAACTCGAAGCGGCCCTCGAGCAAATCGAGGAGCTCGGCCAGGGGATCATCCTCTACATGCGCCAGGAAGGTCGCGGCATCGGGCTCGCCAACAAGGTGCGCGCCTACAGCCTTCAGGACCAGGGCATGGACACCGTCGAGGCCAACCGACACCTCGGCTTCGATGACGATCTTCGGGATTACGACATCGCCGCAGAGATGCTCCGCATCCTGTCCCCCGCGAGCATCACGCTGATGACCAACAACCCTCGCAAGCTCGAGGGGCTGCGCGAGGCTGGGATCGAGATCGACGAGCGCGTCCCGCTCAAGATCACTCCCAACCCTCATAACCTGCGCTACCTCAACACCAAGCGCGACAAGTCCGGGCACCTCCTCTGAACCAGGGCATCTCGGGCTCGCTCCAAAATCGAAAGGCCAGCTCTCTTTTCAAAAAAGAGCTGGCCTTCTTTCGTGCTCCTGTCCTCGACGCTCAGAAGAAGACATCGTGGATATACACCGCGCCAGCACGACTCCCGGCGACGGTCTCGTTCGGTGAGCCCACCGCGATGGTGTTGCCATCAGCCGCGATCGCGACGCCATACTCCGAGACCGTGTCCATCGGTTGATACATGTGCTTGTGCGTCCACTTCATCGTGGCCCTGTCATTGACAAAGGCGTGTACGCCGAGCGGCGAGGGGAGGGCGCCGATGGACATCCCGGTGAACGCGCGCTCGTTGTGGAGGGCGACCGCGATGCCGTACTCGCGCGCGAACCCTCCCGAAGGGAGCGCCAGCTCGTTGCCTTGCTGCCACTTCATCGTCCGCGCGTCAAAGAGATAGCTGAAGACGGCGCCATCCTCGTTGTCCGCACCAGGGGCGCCCACCACGAGCTTGTTCCCTTCGAGCGCCAGCGCGTAGCCAAACAGCGCGTTGTCATCAGTGCTGTCGACGCTCTCGAAGATCTTCCACGTCCCCGAGTCCATCGAGTACAGGTGAACGTTCCCTCCCTTGCGCCCATCCCTTGGCGTCGGCTCGCCGACCGCGAGCCAGTTGCCATCGCTCGCGAGCGCGGCGCCGAACCCCGTCTCATCGTCATCACCTCTATCCGGTGGTTCGAGCGTGAGCGTCCTCTTCCACACGGTGGTTTCGCGCTTATAGATGTCGACGCTTCCTATATCGACCTCGGAGGGCGCGCCGACAAAGAGTTGATCTCCTTCGAGCGCGAGCGCCTGGCCGTAACGAGCCCGACGGTCTGGCGCGGCTGCTTCCAGTCGGCCTGTCTGAACCCATTGTCCGTTCATCGGGCTCAAGACAAACAGGACCACCGCGCCCGCCTGGTTTTGCCCGTTCAGGTTTAGTCCTGGCTCGCCGATAAAGAGCGTCTGCCCATCGAACGCGAGCGAGGACCCGAACTCGGCGCCTCCTTGCATCGAGGAGGAGGTCAGGCGATGGGTTTGCTTCCAGATCCTCGAGCTGGCATCGCGCTCGAAGATGTACGCCGCGCCCGTGTTCGCGTTCTCGCCAGGGGCGCCCACCACGAGCATATCACCGCGCAATAACAGCGCCGCGCCAAACTCGGCCAGATCCGTCTTTGGCGAGCTGATCGCGACCTCTTCACATGAACCCGTCTGGCACGTATTGGCGCCATCGCAGAGACAGTCGAGCATCTCGCCGCACGCGTTCTGGATCGTCCCGCAACCAGGTCGCGCCGGACAGGACTGCGCGACGTCGCACACACAGAGGTTCTCGTCGCAGGTTTGTGAGGAGTCCGCGCATCCTCCGCAGTCGACCTGGCGCATGGTGCCGCAGCCGTCATCGCTAGCGTAAAGGCCACATTCGATCTCGGTCGCAGCGGCGCAAATCTCGTCAGCCGTGAGCGGCACACAACCCATATCCCCGGTCATATCGCTCATATCCACCAGCATCGGCATATCGGGGTCCGACGTCATGATGGGCATATCCGCTTCTGGCGGGGTCATGTCCACGGGGGCGTTCATATCCGCGCTCAACATGTCGAGCATCGGCGTCGTGGTCGGCGGTGAGATGCTCGGCTGGCGACCTGTAAAGGGGGCGGGGTCTTGTAGATTGCATCCCGAGAGGGACAACCACGTGAGCGCTACGGCGATGACGACGGAGGTACGTCGCATGAGGTTCTCCGAAGAAGCAGCAAGGCGTTCGATAATATCCAGCGTGGATATGCTCTCAGTTGTGCGTGGGCGACGCAAATGAATCTTGCGCGGCTTCCCGCCTCAGAGCTCCGAGCTCTCGCGAGCGCAGTCCTTCGCACCTTCGGGAGCGGTGTCATCATCCGCGCAAATCTCGAGCGTGAGCCCGCCGATCTTTCCCTGTTTGGCCTGCGCCATCAGGTGCACGTAGTCCTGGTAGGTGATGTCTCCCATGAAGCGCAGGTTGGCCATGATGTGCTCGAACTTGGTCAAGCGCGAGCTGGCGAAGCGCCCCTTGTCGATATGTCCCCCGAAGCGGACGGGGTTTGGCAGGATCGAGGAGAGCACCGCGATTTGATCCACGCTCAGCTCCTCTGGCGCGCGCTGGAAGTAGTGTTGCGAGGCCGCGCGCAACCCGTGCAGCGAGTCTCCCCACTGCACGATGTTCATGTAGATCTCGAGGATGCGTTGCTTGCCCAGCTGGTGCTCGATGCGCCAGGTCAGGTAAGCCTCCTGCAGCTTGCGCGTGGCGGTGCGATCGCGCGAGAGGAAGAGGTTCTTGATGAGCTGCTGCGTGATCGTCGAGCCGCCTCGCTCCATCCTCCCCACCGAGAGGTTGTGCATCATCGCTCGCGCCAGCCCGCCAAAATCAAAGCCGTTGTGCTTGAAGAACTGCGCGTCCTCGGCTGCGATCACGCCGCGCGGGATGTGCGGAGGCAGCATCTCGTAGCTCACCCACGCGTCAGGCTCCACAGGGATCGAGAGCCCGCTCCCTTCGCCAGCCCACGGTGCTCCGGCGCCAGCGAGTGCCATGATGTCTGCCTGAGGGCCATCCTGGAGGACCTCGACGTCACCATCGATGTTGATCTCGAGGCGCAAGCTCTCTGGATAGGCGCTGTGACCGCTCGCGTGGAAGTCATAGCCAAAGTAACCGGCGAGCTCGGCGCCCTCGACAGGCGCGCGGATCACCGGCGGGAGCGCCTTTCGCAGAGCTTCTGCGTCGATGTCACGACCGAGCGCCTCGATGGCAAAACGCCACCCCTGACGCGCCTCGATAATCTCCCCTCGAATCTTTAACGGGCGCACTGTCCCGAGGTCCACCTCGAGCTTCGCGATGCTGAGCGCGCGCGCGTCCAGATCGAGCAGCAAGTCGCTCCTCAACCCGAGCATCGGGATACCCAGAGGCTCCTTGGTCAGCATCGGCAGCGACGCCTCGGCGTCGACGAATTCGAGATCTGTGGCCAGCTCGATGTGGCGCGTTCCGATATCGAGCGTCGCGTTCATCGTCCCTGTGATTTGTCCCGCGTGAAGCACTGGCGTCGCATCGAGCAAAACCAACAGGGGCTTGAGCGAGAACCTCCTCGCCTGCACAGAACCTTTGAGGGTCTCGAGAGGATTCTCCCAGGCCCACTGGAGCTCGATCGTCCCGCCCGTGCCACGTTCCTTGAGCTCGAGCTCGCCGGAGTGTTTGCCCGTCGCCGAGTCGACCACGAAGTGCGTGCGCGTCAAATCGACGCCCACGCCCGGATCGCTCAAGCCCCGGATGCCCACACCCTCGAGCTGCAACTCTCCCTTGCCCTCGCTCCACACCACGCGCGCCTGCGGCGCGGTGACGTTCATTCCGTTGCCGAGGTTGGGGAGCTTGAGCTCGACGGCGCCAAAGTCGATCGTGTCCTGCGCGCAACCCGAGCAGAGCACCACGCCTTGAGAGGTCATCTGGAAGGGGAGCTGCCCGCCGAACCACTCGTGAATGCGCGTCGGCTCCTGGTGCTGGAGCACGATCTCGTTGCCTTGCTCGCCCTGGACAGGTCTTGTCGAGAGCGCGAAGGGGACGCCATCTGGCAACCTCCCGTGCGCGCTCATGGTCGTGGGCAACGGGGTCCCTTCGAGCGGTAACGTCGCCTCGAGGCGATCGAGCTCTATGGGATGTGTCGATTGGAACGCGCGCCCTGCGCGCAGCTCGACCTCGACGTCCACGCCCACGATGCGAATCTCATTCAGCCCGAGCGCGTCTGCTGCGGTCTTCTCGCTCGCGTCGACCTTCGCGCCAGCGCGCCCACCAGTGGCGAGATCCGGCTTCCGCTCGAGCACGATCCTCGCCTTCTCCAGACGCAGCTCGCCGGGAATCGGTCGCCCCTGTTTGATGCTCCCCCAGATATCAGGAGACACATCGAGCGCTTCCATTCGGGTGTCGAGCACGTAAGGGCCACGGCGCAATCGCCCGCGCACTTGCTCGAAGCGCACGCCAAAGAGCCCCACAGGGCGCATCGACTCGATGTAGAGCTCGACGCCGCGCTGCGAGGCCTCCTTGGCCATGATGTCTTGAATAATAGGACCGGCGATGAGCGGCGTGCGCGCCAAAAACAACGCCGCCAAAAAGAGCGCGACCATCCCGACAGGCATCACCACGAACCAGAACGCGAGGTCGCGCTTTTTCTTGGCGACAGCCTCCGGCCTCGGGACCTCATCGGAGAGCTCGAGAGGATCGAACAGATCCTCCTCGCCGAGGTCTTCATCAGGCCAACTCAACTCACCGAGGTCTTCTGGAGAACTCAGCTCATCGAGGTCCTCGATAAAATCGGCGGGTTCGCTCGCGGTCGCGGGGAAGGGAAGCACCGAGCGCGCGGCGTCGAGCACCGCGCGCGGCTTCGCTTCGAGTTGCGTCCTCCCCGTCGGGAGGCTCTCCTCCTCGCTGGTTTGTGTCGCGCTGTGCGTCGACATGGCCTTTAACTTCTCGATAGGAGCGATGTTGCTCGGGTTCTGGGGTGAGCGCGAACCGGACGTATCTGTGCCCGGGCGTTCCTCGACATCGGACGAGCAAGCCCCGAGTGATTCTCGCTGATCTTGCATCTCATGTTGGATAGACCACCCCGTAACCCAGCCTCTCCCCGACGCGATTATGACGCAAGTACGCGTCATCACGTCGGTATATGGTCTCGATCGTTAAATACACCCCAACCGGCGAAAACACAAATTTCTTGTCCGTTTCTCTGCGCTCCTCGTCGCAGAACGCGCACATAAACGCTTGCTCGACTTCTCTGCGCGGACGCGCGAGCGCTGCAGGTGCTGCTTGTTTTGTCTGGATTACCACTGCCCATACTTCTAAGCTCTAAAACCAAGTCTTGCTATTATACCGCTGGTTACATGCTAGAGAACAGCTGGCTGGGCCTTGTGGTTTTGTCCCTGAATCGATCAGGAGGGGTGATGACACTCTGGAGGTCTATCGAGGTCGCGTGCTTGCTGCTCGCGTTGCTTCTTTCCATGTGGGGTTGCGGTTCTGAGCCCCCTTCATGCCCTGAGGGCCAGGAGCTATGCGGTACGCAGTGCTTCGATGTGCAAACCGCAGCGAACCATTGCGGAGCGTGCGGCGCGAGCTGTGAAGCTGGCGAGGTTTGCAACGGCGGCACCTGTGAGCTCGGCTGCGCGCAGGGAATGAGCGCGTGCGAGGGAGGGTGCTTTGACACCCAGGCAAGTAGCGCGCACTGCGGCGCCTGCGGCACCTCGTGTGAGGTTGGCCAGGTCTGCGAGGCGGGCGCTTGCGTCCTCTCTTGTTCGCAAGACCTCTCCCAATGCGATGGCGGCTGCGTCGACACCCAGTCCGACGAGAATCACTGTGGCGCCTGTGGTACGAGCTGTGGTCTTGGCGAGCTGTGTGTCGATGGAGCTTGCGCTCCCAACTGTGCAGCGGGGCTCGATGCCTGTGATGGCGCTTGCGTCGACACTCAGGTCGATCGCGCCAACTGTGGCGGTTGCGGCGTGGCGTGCGCGTCTGGCGAGGTCTGTGTTGCGGGAAGCTGCGAGTTGAGCTGCCAGGATGGCTTCGATGTTTGCGATGACACCTGCGTCGATTTGCAGGCCAACTCGAACTACTGCGGTGATTGCAACACGGCGTGTCCTGAGGGCGAACTGTGTGAGATGGGCGCTTGCGTGATTTCCTGCGAGCCAGCTCGTCTGGCCTGTGATGGCGCCTGCGTCGATCCTCAGACCAACGACAATCATTGCGGTGAATGCGGCAACGTGTGTGCTGCGGACCAGGACTGTTTCGGCGGATCATGTGTGGTCGCGTGCTTGCCCGGAGAAGAGCGCTGCGGCGCCGAGTGCGTGGATGTGCTCTACAACCCACAGAGCTGCGGCGCCTGCGGCGTGATGTGCGCCGCTGGCGAGTCCTGTATCGAGGGAGGTTGCTTCCCGTGCACGGACTGTCCCCGCTTTGCCTACATGTTTGGCGGGAGCGGGAGCGACACGCTCAACGGTATTCAGGCAGATGCGCTCGGGAACATCTACGCCATCGGCTCCTTCCAGGGGATGATGACTGCTGGCGATGAGGTCCTGACATCGGCAGGCAGCGACGACGTCCTTGTCCTGAAGTTGAGCCCGACTGGCAAGGTGATCTGGTCGTTTACAGCGGGCGGACCTGACGGAGATGAAGGCACCGCGCTCGAGATCGATGACGCGGGCAACGTCTACATCGCGGGAACGATCGAGGGGGATATGAACTTTGGCGGGACGCCCATCTCGGGCAGAGGCTTGAGTGATATCTTTGTCGCCAAGCTCGATCCGAACGGGAGCCTCGTTTGGGTCGAGGTCTTTGGCAGCTCGACGCGCGATGAAGGCACCGCGGTCACGGTCGCGCCAAATGATGGCGATGTGATCGTCGCAGGCTGGGTGACGGGTTCGGTCAACGGCCAACCTCACCGGGGTGCCGCGGATATCTTTGTCGCGAGGTTGGACAACAGCGGTGCGACCATCAAGGTCGACGCCTTCGGGAGCAACCAAGGAGACAGGCCACGCGCGCTCGCTGCCGATGCTGCGGGCAACGCCTACCTCGCTGGCGAGTTCTCGGGCACCGTCGGGTGGAAGGGCGGGGGCTCGGTCTCTTCGGGAGGGAGCCTGACCGCGTTCGTCACGAAGTTCGATGACGTCAACACGGTGCAATGGGTGGCGAACAGCCTGGGGAACTCAAACGAGGGCGCGTATGCCATCGACATCGATGGCAACGGTGATATTTACATCGGCGGGCTCTACAACAGAGACGTGACCTTTGGCGCACAAACCATCACCGCGTCGCAAAATACGGACGCCTTCGTCGCCAAGCTCGATGACGCGGGCAACTGGATCTGGGCCAAGGGGCTTGATGGATGGGGCGCCGAGGCGATCGAGGGGGTCGCCGTCGCGGGGAGCAAGCTCTACGCCGCAGGTCGCGCCAATGGCGGCTTGCATGCCGACCAGATCGCCACCGAACTCGGCGGCCAGTTCGACATCTTCCTCGCTGAGTTCGACACGAACGGAACCACGCGCGGGTTGACCTCCGCCGGAGTGACGAGCTCGAACGCCGGGCTGGCGATCGCCAGCGATCCTCAGGGGAACTTCTACCTCGCTGGCCGCTCGACAGGGCAGCTCCGGCTCGGAGAGGTCCTGGTCGCGGGCAATGGGAACTTCGATGGCTTCCTGGCTCGCTATGACGCGAGCGCGGAGCCGCTCTGCCCGACGCGCGCACACGAGGTTTGTAATGGCATCTGCACGCAGGTCGATAACAACTCCGCCAACTGTGGGGACTGCGGTGTGACGTGCGCGACCGCTGCCGGCGAGGTGTGTGCTGCGGGCACATGCCAGAGCTTCCCGGAGGGGCTCGTGTTGAGCGAGGTCCACCTCGGGATCGATTCCTACATCGCCGTCGAAAACCGAGGATCGACCACGGTCGATCTCTCGACCATTTACTACCGCTCCTACGAACTCCAGTACTGGGCTTCGGCCAACGGGCAACTTCCCCCACATATGCTCGCTCCAGGCGAAGAGGTCTACCTCGTGAGCTCGACCGTCACCAGGTTGCCAGACGACCTCTCCTTGCCACAGGCGCTCTCTTCGGGCACTGGCGTCGCGACCGTGACGATGCTTTGCCTCGGTCCATGCACACAGAACTTCGCGGATAACCTGGTCGATGTCGTGGTCGCCGGAGGTTTTGGCTTCGATCTCTTTGTCCTGAACCCCGGCATCACGTTCTCGCCAGCGTATCTCTCGACGCTCCAGGGGACGGACGCGAACAGCTACCTGCGCACGGGGTCGATGGGGAGCAACCCGAACTTCCTCGAGAGCGACTGGACGGTCGGCCCTGCGACCCGCTGATGTGTCTTTCATGGGCGCCAGCGTATGGCGCTCTGGCAAAAAGAAGCCGCCGGGACATTTTGCTGTCAGGTTGGAGTCGCCTGAGAGTGTTGAAGAGGTGCGAACCACGGCCCCCCCGAAACACGCCTGCCATCATGAAGCAGTGAGCTTGCTTCGACCCACCATGCGCTAGCGCATGTGAGACGGCGTGTTTTGTCCCCCCCGGCTGCGCCAAGGGGGAAACTCGCGCTTCGAGTGTAGCGATGAGTTATGCCATGCCGCCCTTTTGCAAGACTCATCGCCAAAATCGAAGCGCGAGTTTCCCCCCTATCCGAGCGTAGCGAGCGATGGGGGGGCAAAAACGCGCCGTTTCACCTTGGCTATGGCTCCAAAACCATACCTCGAGAACTTTGCTTCACCGTGGCAGGCGCCGTTTTGGGGGGGCTTCACGCGACCTGTTCAAGAGCAGGGCGTTGTCTTACAGTCGTGGCCCACGACATCCTATGTCAGTTTGTGAAGATCACAGGACACCTTATAAGGATGAGGACCCCGTATGAGCGAGAGCGAGACGGAGCGCGAGACCACAGGCAACAAGCAGAGCGACACGCCCTGGTACAAGAAGATGCACTGGCAGATCGCGCTGGGCATCGGCCTCGGGTTACTCTACGCGCTGGTGGTGCGCGCGATCTGGAGTTTGCCGGCGATCGAACCGGCCAGCGCTGGGAGCGCGCAGGAGATGATCGCGCATGGCGTCTCACTGGCCACGCAACGCGCCGAAGTCATCGCCATCTGGGAGCGCGCCGCCGCGCCCTTTGTCTTCCTCGGTGATTTGTTCATCCGCGCGCTCAAGATGATCATCATCCCCCTGATCGTCGCCAGCGTGATCACCGGCATCCGCGGCATGGGAGACGCCAGCGAGCTCGGTCGCGTCGGCCTCCGCACGCTCGCCTACTACGTCGCCACGACCTTGCTCGCTGTTACCGTCGGGATTCTTGTTGTCAACATCATCCAACCTGGTCAGGGGCTAAACCTCACGTATGAGGCTGGCGAGGTGCTCGCGCCAAAGCCGATATCCGACGTCTTCGCAGAGATCATCCCGACCAACGTGCTCGATGTGTTCGCCGGCAACAAGATGCTCCCGAGCATCTTCGCGGCGGTGCTTATCGGGCTCGGTTTGCTGGTCATCGGAGAGGAGGGCGAGCCGCTGGCGAAGTTCTTCACCTCGATGAACGCGCTGGTGTTAAAAATCACTGACTGGATCATGATGACCGCGCCAGTGGGCGTGGGCGCGCTGTTTGTCAAAACGCTGCTCGACCCGGAGCTCGCAGACCTCGCGAGCTTCTTCACAGACCTCGGCGCCTACATGTTCGCGGTCGTCGTTGGCCTCGGCGTTCACTCGATCATCACGCTCCCGCTGCTGCTGTTCCTGTTCACGCGTCGCTCGCCGCTCCAGTTTATCCGCGACATGTCCACGGCTTTGCTGACCGCGTTCTCCACCGCGTCGAGCTCGGCGACCTATCCCGTGACGCTCGAGTGCGTCACGGAGAACGCGGGCGTCTCGAAGAAGTCGGCGAACTTCGTGCTTCCACTGGGCGCGACGATCAACATGGATGGCACCGCGTTGTACGAAGCGGTGGCGGCGATCTTTATCGCCAACGCGCTCGGGTTTGATCTGGGGTTTGGACAGCAGGTCGTCATCGTCTTCACGGCGACGCTCGCTGCCATTGGCGCCGCCGGTGTGCCGAGCGCGGGGCTCGTCACGATGATCATCGTCCTCGAGAGCGTCGGCTTGCCCGCGGAGGCTTATGGCCTGGTGGTCGCCGTCGATCGCATCCTCGATATGTGCCGCACCACCGTCAACGTCTGGGGGGACTCGGTGGGCGCGGCGATCGTGGCCAAATGGATCGAGGAGTGATAGCACCGCTGGCATTCTCAACGTCTACCCGAAAGCAAAGGTGACGCGCGTGGAAGGTAAGAGCATCGAGGTCAAGAACCTCGTGAAGCACTATGGCGAGGTCGAGGCCCTGAGAGGGATCTCGTTCTCGGTCGAGCCCGGCGAGATCGTGGGGTTCCTGGGGCCAAACGGTGCGGGGAAGAGCACCACGATGAAGATCCTGACCTGCTTCATGGGGGCAACCTCTGGCGAGGCAAAGGTCGCAGGCTTCGATGTCTTCGAGAACCCCGATGAAGTGCGCCGTCGCATCGGTTACTTGCCCGAGAGCGTCCCGCTTTACGAGGACATGATCGTCTGGGATTACCTGGCGTTTGTCGCAGAGCTTCGCGGCGTCCCGTCTGGCAAGCGCGAGGCGGCCATCGAGAAGACCGTCGAGATGACCGGTTTATGGGAGATGCTCGGTCGCACCGTCAGCGAGCTCTCGAAAGGGTATCGCCAGCGCGTCGGGCTGGCGCAGGCGATCATCCACGAGCCAGATGTCGTGATCCTCGACGAGCCCACGAGCGGCCTCGACCCGAACCAGATCGTCGAGATTCGCGACGTCATCAAGACCATCGGCGCAGAAAAAACAGTCCTCTTCTCCACGCACATCATGCAAGAGGTCGCCGCCGTATGTGACCGCATCGTCATCATCAACCGCGGCAAGCTCACCGCCGACGACACGCTCGAGCGCTTGACGAGGCGCATGCGAGACCGCTTCGACGGGTTCCAGGTCAGCGTCACCGATGGCAAAAAGATCGACGCCCAGGCCGTCAAGAAAGCGCTCTCCACACCTGGCGCAAAGGTCGAGGAGGTCTCTCGCGAGGATGGCTCGATCAACCTCAGGGTGAGCTCTCCTGGCGATCAGGACGCGTTGCGACAGGACATCATCGCGTGCGCGGCGAGCGGGGCGTTCGAGCTTCGAGAACTCTCGCTGTTTCGACCCTCGCTCGAGCAGATCTTTCGCGCCTACACCAGCGGCGCGACCGAGGAGAACATGGACGCGACAGACACCGAACAACCCACGCTCGAAGAGGAGGAGGAATGAACCTGCGCCCCATCTGGACCATCTTCAAGCGCGAGGTCAGCGCCACCTTCAACTCGCCAGTGGCCTACGTCGTGGTGATCCTCTTTTTGGTCATCACCGGCGCGTTGTTCTGGCTGCCGTACTTCCAGGAGATCAACATCCTCTCGCTGAGGAACTTCTTCGCGCAGGCGCCCATGTTCCTGGCCTTCTTCGCGCCAGCGATCACGATGGGGTTGCTCGCCAGCGAGAAGCGCAGCGGGACGCTCGAGTTGATGATGACGATGCCCATCAAGGACTCGCACATCATCATCGGAAAGTTCCTCTCGAGCGTGTTTCTGCTCGCGGTGGTTTTCGCCACGACCTTCCCCTACGCATGGACGCTGGACATGCTGGCGCAGGGCTTCGAGACGCAGCTCGATTGGGGCGCGACGCTCGCGGGTTACGTCGGCTTGCTGCTGCTCGGCTCGACGTATGCCGCCATCGGGTTGATGGCGTCGAGCTTTACCAAGGACCAGGTCGTCGCGATCCTGTCTGGGTTCTCCATCTGCTTCGGGCTGTATTTGATCGACAAGCTCGTCGGCAACCCCACCGGAGGCATGGCCACGCTGTTCGAGTATTTGTCGACGAGTTACCACTTCAACAACATCGCACGCGGCGTGATCACGATTTCGGATGTGGTCTATTACCTTTCACTGATCGGCGTCTCGCTGGTCATCGCGACCTCGAGCATCGCCTCGAGGCGCTGGTGAGGAGAGGAGGTCAATCATGAGTGATACAAAGCCTGAAGAGACAAAAGAGACCGTCGGCGCAACGCGAAAGCTCATCCAGGGCTCGCTCGCCACGACCGGCGTGCTGATCGCGCTGGGAATCGCCATCGCCGCCAACCTCGTCGCGAGCCAGTTGTTCTGGCGCGTGGATATGACCCAGGACAAGATCTACACACTGAGCGAGCCGAGCCGGGACCTCGTCGCCAACCTCGAAGAGCCCGTCTCCGTCAAGGTGTTCCTCTCGCCGGATATGCCGCCTCCTTTCCACACGCTCCAACAGCGCGTCTCGGACCTTCTCACCGAATACGAGGCCGCCTCTGGCGGCAACCTCACCTTCGAGGTTCAGATCGTGGAGGACGATGAGAAGGAGAACGACACGGCCAAGGAGCATGGCTGCGAAAAGGTCGCCATCGGCCAGGAGACGCGCAACGAGGTCAACATCCGCGCCGTCTACAAGTGCGTCGCCTTTGTCCAGGGCGCAGACCAGCAAGTCCTTCGCGACCTGCGCGTGACCGGCAATATGCGCTCGGACAACCTCGAGTACCACTTCACCAAGGCGTTGCTAAACCTTGGCGTGGAGCGCTCGCGAAAGATCGCCTTCCTGACTGGCTTTGGCGGACCTGCCGATATGCCTGGCTTTATCGATACGCTGGAAGGCCCCTTTCGCGCTCTCTACGGCGACCTGATCGAGCCCGTGGGCGTCTCCTTCGAGGAGGGGAGCCTGGAGGTCCCGGCGGATGTCTCGACCTTGATCTTGCTCGATCTGTCGAGCCCGGTGTCACCGAGGGCCAAGTTCGCCATCGACCAGTTCCTGCAACGCGGGGGCGCGGTCGGTTGGTATCAATCGGCCACGGCGACAGACCACAGCATGCTCGACGCGATCGCCAATAACGAGCAGTTCAAAGGGCGCCCGCTGCCTGACATGCGGCAACCTTCACAGCACGAGCTCGCCGAGTTCTTCGCCGCCTATGGCGTGATCCTGCAAAAGGACATCCTCGTCGATCCCTCGAACTCGATGACCATCCAGGCGATGACTCCGCAAGGGCCGAGCCAGGTGAGCTTCCCGCCAGTGTTCCAGGTCAACGAGCTCGACCGCTCGCTCCCTTTTCTGGCTGGCATTCCTCCTGTGGTGTTTCCCGCGCCCTCGAGCATCATCTTGACCGAGGAGCTCCAGAAGAACGAGGCGATCAAGGTCTCGAAAGCGCTGCGTACCTCGCCAGAGGCATCGCGCCACGTGCGGTTCCCCAACCAGCGCTCCTTCGAGACCTATGACAAGCTCGGCGAAGGGATGGATAAGGGGACACACCTCGTGGGCGTGGCGCTCGAAGGCGTCCTGCCCAGTTATTATGCGAACGCGCCTCTTCCAAAGGGAGTGACAGAGGATCAGCTCTACCAAGGGGAGAAGAAGTCGGCGCGGTTGTTCGTGGTGGGCAGCGGTGATTTTTATGACCTGGTGCCTTCGATCGGGTTCGATGACAGGTTGGCCGGGATCGGCCAGCAGTTGCTCTTTTCGAGCTTCGAGTGGTTGGCGCAGGACAACGCGCTCTCGAAGGTTCGCGACAAGAGGTTGCCGCGCTACATCGGCGAGATCGACCGCGAGACGCAAAAGAGCATCCAGTTCATCAACATCCTGTTCGTGCCTTCCTGCTTTGCTCTTATCGGTTCGGTGATGATGTTCCGCAGGCGAAAGAGGCGCGAGCGGCTCGCTGCGAGAAAGCGTGAGAGCGCCTCCTGATTTCGACCTCACGAGCCCTGTATCTCACCGCCCCCACGAGTTCGAGCGAGAGGAACGTCGATCATGTCCAAGCGTAACCTGTTTGTTGGCGCCGCCGTCATGGTCACCCTCTTCGGTGTCTTTCTCTTCTTGCAACGAGGCAAGAAGAAGAAGGTGACCCCACCCGAGCGATCGGTCACCGCGCCGTTAAAGGTCGGCCCGCTCGAGAACCTCGAGCGCGTCGTCTTGTTCCCCGCCAAGGCGCCTCATCCGCTGGAGGATGGTTCTGTAATCCAGGATCAGGCGCCCCCTCCCGAGAAGATCGTCTGGGAGAAGCGCGAGGGCGTCTGGTGGATCACCTCACCGATCGAAGGGCGGCTCAGGAAGAGCTACCAGGACAACCTCGATGGGTTGTTCGCCAGCGAAGTCGGGAGCGACGATATGCGCACTTCGCCAAGACAAGCTCCCTCGCTCTGGCTCTCTCCAGATCTGTTCACGAAGGCGCAGTTCTACACCGCGGGCTCATCCGAGGGCAGCGAGCCCGCGCTCTCATTGCTTGTCGGCAAGCAGATCGGCGTGCCAGGGACAAAGCTCCAGCGCACGTTCGTCCAGCAGGAGGGGAGCGACCACATTCACCGCCTGCACGCCGCGCTCGGGTTTTTGACCAGGCGCGATCCTCGCGTCATGCGCTCGGACTGGGTCGTCGAGCGCACCAACAGCTTCCCTCATCAGTTTGACTACACCTTCCACACGACCCCCACGCGCCGCTTTGTCTACGACGGAGAGCGCTGGGCAGAGGAGGGGAGCACCCAGCGCATCGATCAAACCCACGCGCAGCAAGTCGCCGGATTGCTAGGCGGATTGCAGGCGATCGCGGTGATCGATGACCAGGAGCCAAAATCACTCGGCTTTATGGAGCCTGGCATCAAGCTCGAAGCGGGGGATGTGTCGCTGGTGGTCTGGCGCCACGAGCAGCGCTACTTCGCTGCTCGTGATGGCAGCGCGCTTATCTACGAGCTGCCGCCAAAGCGTGGCGAGCAGCTTATCCTGACACCTGGCGACTTCAAGAGCAGGGTGGTGCGGCCTGTGGATCCTTTGGCGCTGACCGAGGTTCGCTTTTTGGGGGAAGATGGCGTGGTGCTCGCGCGCGAGGGGGAGGCGTGGAGGATGACCTCACCGACGCGCGGCGAGGAAATCACAGGGGCGTCGCTGGATGGTTTGCTGGTGCTCGTCGCGACGATGCGCGCGGTGAGGTATGTCGCGCCTGCGCTCGAGGCGCAGGCGCTGACCAGGGAGTTGGCCAAAGAGCGGCTCGTGTTCTCTACCGAGGATGGAAAACAACACACGCTGCTTATCGGAGGAGAGGTCGAAGGTTCCACAGGGGAGGCGCCTGATCGCTTCGCGCGCTTTGAAGACGAGGAGGATGTGGTCTTCGTGTTGCAGGGCGCGCTCTTGCAGAACCTTCGCCTGAAGGCTGACGATCTCAGCCCTGCTTCGCAGCAGCAGCCCAGGCAATGACAGCGCCCGCGCCGTCGATCTCGTTCAGGCGGCTCATCTCCTGGATGCCAGTGGGGCTCGTGACGTTCACCTCGGTCAAGTGATCGCCGATGATGTCGAGCCCGACAAACCACAGCCCATCTTCGACAAGTTTTGGCCCGACAGCCGCGCAGATGGCCAGGTCTCGCTCGGTGAGCTCGGCTTTGACGACGGTGCCGCCGACGTGAATATTGCCGCGGTTATCATCCTCTCTGGGGACGCGAAGAATCCCGCCGAGTGGCTCGCCGTTTAACAGGATCACGCGCTTGTCTCCCTTTCGCGCCGAGGGGAGGTAGCGCTGACAGATCACGCGCTCTCTGCCCGTGTGCGTGGAGACCTCGATGATCGCGTTGAGGTTGCGATCGGCCTCGTCCAGCATGAAGATTCCCTCGCCGCCATGCCCATCCACGGGCTTGACGATGCACTTGCCGCCGACCTCTTTCAGGAACGCCTTGATGGTCGCCGCCGAGCGCGTGACGATGGTGTCTGGGATGACATCCTCGAAGTGGAGCGCGTAGAGCTTTTCGTTTGCAGCGCGCAAGCCCGAGGGCTTGTTGACGACCAGGACGCCGCGATTTTCTGCCAGCTCGAGCAAGTGGCACGCGTGCAGGTAGGCGATGTCGAACGGTGGGTCCTTGCGCATGAAGAGGACATCGAAGTGATCGAGCGAGCCGTGTTCCGGCTCGCACAGCGCGTAGTGATTTCCCTGCTCGCGACGCACATCACACGCCTGCCAGACGCCAAATGCTTGCGCGCCGCGCGCCGAGAGGTCCTCCATCTTGAGGTAGTAGACCTCGTGACCGGCTTCTTTCGCGGCCAACATAAACGCGAAGGTGGTGTCTGCGTCGACGTTGACGTTCTCGATCGGGTCCATGATGAAGCCAAACTTCATGCGCGCTGCTCCTGCTGGTTGTTCTTATCCAATCACCTCGAGGGTGCCATCACTGGCCATGATCATGTAGGCACCAGACGTCAGGTTTCCAGCCTTCTCCTGTGACTCGCGGAGTCGATCGGTTGTTTTCGGATTGCTTTGCTGCGCTGCGCGGTTTGTAAAGTGCAACTGTGTGACGACCTGGAAAGGAGCCGAAAGATGTCGGGCGAGATGGAAGAACTGTTTGGCGAGTGCCGCGCCTGGTTCGATTCAGGAGGGGGTCTTGTCGAGGACTTGCTCGCGATCCTCGAGCTCGCGCACGAGGAGGATGTCGAGCGCTTCGAGCGTGAATGGCTCCCTTACCTCGAGCATGCTCCGTTGCCGGATACGAGCCGATGTTCGTTGCGTATCCACCGTCGCTTTGGCGCAATCCTCCCCGACGCGTTGCTCTATGATTTGGAGGCGCTCACCAGGGGCAGTGTTGTGATGGCGCCCGAGTTCTCCAGACTCTTCTCGACTCTTCAAACGCATATCCCGCTGAAATCCGCAGAAGCTGGAGAGGTGCTCCGACTCCTCGATGCGATGGCGCGCGTGAATCCTGCGCACTACGACTTTTTTGTGTCGCCCTGGCTGCGCGCTCAGACCTGGCCTCGGATAAAGATACAGACACTCGCCGGGCTCGATGCTGTGCACCTGCTTCTTCCCGAGCACGTTCAGATCTGCCTCGAGCTCACTGACGAGAACCTCTCGGAGGCGTTCGATTCACTGTTCGATCATCCTGCGCTCGCCAGCGTAGTGAATCTGCGATTGAATGGTTCTCACGAGTTGGCCTCGTCACTCGATTTCATCGCTGCCTCTCCTTATCTCGAGGGGCTCGAGCGGTTGAGCATGACCCATTGCAGGCTTTGGGAACTCGAGCACCTCGCCAACGCCAGGAATATGCCTTCGCTCGAATCACTCGACCTCTCTCACAACGATTTGAGAAAAGATTCGCTCACCGCATTGCTCGACGCCAGGCACTTCCCCGCGCTCTCTCACGTCGACCTGTCTCATAATGCCATCGCCGAGTTCGAGACGAGGAGAGATGCGATCGAGGCGGAGACCCTCTCCAGGCTTTTGGCCAGATGGGAGACCTGTGTTTTGCATGGGAATGGGTTGAGGCAGGAACATCTCGAATACTGGCTCGAAAACGTCGATGAACAGATTCCCTGGGAGCGGCTCGGGCTCGCCACGATGGCGTTTCGCGTCGCTCTCGAGTTGATGTCTCCAGAGAGCTTCTCGGCTTATCTGAAGCAGCCGATCGCCAGAAAGATCACGCACCTGACGTTGCTGCGTAGTGGTTCGAACGAGCGTTGGGGAGATGAGCATCTGGAGGTGTTGGCGAATACCTCGAAACTCGAGCACCTCGAGAAGATCTGGTTGCTCTATAGCGGCGTCACAGACGAGGGGGTCGAGCTGTTGGCGCGCTCGGCAAACTTGCCAGGGCTCCGCGTGATCGGAGCCAACTTCTGCTGGGATATCCGAAGCCCCAAGCCGAACCTCACAAATGTCCTCGGACAACCGCTGCGCTTGGAATGGGGCTCATAAGCCGCCAGGGAAGGGCGCGATGGCGTCGAGCCCTGATCGTGCTCGCCCGTTGTCTTTGAATGTCCGGGAAACCCCTTGCATCGTGAAGGGATGGTGGCATCCTGTCTCGACGCGTCGGTCAGAAGAATCTGCGGCGCGTTCACAAGGGTTGTGACCTGCGCCATCGCGAAGCGATATGCGGCTCGGACAGGATGCCGAGGCAGACGCGCGCGGGTATCGAGCAAGATGTCGAGAGTTCGGTTTATGAAGTATGCGCTTTTGGGGCTGCGCGCCGGGACAATCAGCGCGTTTATCCTGACGTTGTGGAGTTTCCTCGGGGTGATGGGGCCGCTCGAGGAAGCGAGCGAAGCGAGCGGGCTGCTCTATGTGGCGACCGCTTATGGGGTTTTGGGGTTTCCCGAGCTTTTGTTCGCGCTCGCGCTCGGCGTCTTGATCGCCATCTGGCACACGACGCTCAAGAAATCACTGGGCGATGGCTGGGTAAAGGCGCTCGCCAAACCAGACCTCGATCGCCGCGTCGCCTCGATGATTCTGGCAGCGCCGATCGGCGCTGGCATCGTCGCTGTCTTCATGCGCTTCGTGCATGTGTTGGTGACCTCGAAGTTCCAGCGCGTGACCTTCCAATCTCTTGGCCTCGCGCTCGCTGCCGCCGCGGCTGTGGTCGGCGTGTTGCTCATCTCGCCGCTCCTGACAGGCGGCATCGGCGCCGTGCTCGGCCGCATTCCACCACTTTCATCCGAGGACAGCGACAAACCGCGCGCGACGATCGCGTCGCTGCTGTTGCTGGCAGTCGGCGGTTTGGTGGTCATGATCGGCGGCTACTTCTACGCCGCGGGTCTAAACGTCTGGCCCGCGCAGACGCTCCAGATGGGCGTGGCGTTCGTGGTGATGCCCGTGCTGTTCATCGCGGTCATGATGAAGTTCGAGATCAAGCGCATCGCGTGGCAAATCGGCGTCCCCATCGCCGGACTGCTCGTCGCGCTCTTCTGTTTTTATGGCGCGTGGGGATGGTCCTCCTCCAACGCGGATATGAGCAGCGCCACCACGCAAAAGAGCAAGCTGCTCTCGGTGTTCGCCGCCAGGCTCCAACCTTTCGCTGATAAGGATAAGGACGGCTACGCCGGGAGCATGGGAGGCATCGACTGCGATGATAACAACCCCGAGATCTTCCCTGGCGCCAAGGATGTGCCTGGGAATGGCATCGACGAGGATTGCTCTGGTAAGGATGCGCCGTTGCCAAGTTTCGAGGATCATCCCTCGCGAAAGATCGTCAAGCGCGCGCTGGATGCGGCCAACAACGCCGCCATCAAGAAGGCAGAGCAGATCCCCGACCCTCCAAAGAACGTCGTCGTGATCCTGATCGACACCCTGCGCGCTGACCATATGGGCTTTATGGGGTACGAGCGAAAGACCTCGCCAAACATCGACGCGCTCGCGGCTGAATCGATCATCTTCGAGGACGCCTACGCGACCGCGCCGCACACGCCGCGCTCGATCCCTTGCCTCTTTTTTGGACGCTACCCGAGCCACATCAAATGGCGTGGGGGGCAATACAACTACCCCAAGGTTCGCCCCGAGAACCTGAGCATGTTCGAGGTGCTGCAAGAGAACGGCTGGAAGAACTACGGCTTCTCGAGCCACTTCTACTTCCAGGAGAAGCGCGGCATGTGGCAAGGCTTCGAGGCATGGGACAACGAAGGCGCTGGCACCATCGCCGAGTCCAACGAGGACATCGCCTCGCCACGCACCTGGGCAAAGACCGAGCCCAAGCTCGCCGAGCTCGCGGCGGCCTCGAAGAAAGAGGGCGCCGCGCCCTTTGGCGTCTTCCTCCACCTGTTCGAGCCGCACTCTCGCTGGATCGGTCACGACGAGTATGACTTTGGCAAGGGCGATACACCCGCCGAGCGCCACATCAACAACTACGACTCCGAGATCGCCTATGTCGACGCTTATGTCGGCAAGGTCGTCGCCAAGCTCAAGGCGCTCGGCATCTACGATGATACGGTGATTATTCTGACCTCGGACCACGGCGAGGCGTTCCAGGATCATGGCCTCTTCTTCCACGGGCAGAACCTCTATGACGAGGTCATCAAGGTCCCTCTCCTGATTCGCGTCCCTGGCTGGAAGCCGCGCCGCGTCGAGGGGCCGATCTCGCTCGTGGATGTGGCGCCGACCTACCTCGACCTCATGGACATCTCGGTCCCACAGGACTTCGAGGGTCAGAGTCTTGTCGCCACGATGCTCGGCAAGGCGCCCGTGCCTGACCGCCCGATCTTCTCCGAGCTGCTCCCCTACACCAACTGGAAGGAGCACCACAAAGTCATCATCCAGGGGAACCTCAAGTATATCCGCGTGCTCACCTCGAACACGCAGCAGCTCTATGACTTGAGCAAGGACCCCAAGGAGAAGAACGACCTCTCGCGCACGAACAAGGAAGATGTCGAGAAGATGCGCGCCAAGCTCGATGCCTGGATGTCAGGCGGCTAAAGCGCTGCGGCGCAACGTGTGCGATGGAACAGAAAGAGGAGCGGGTCACGGATTCTGTTTTGCA
>Ga0208061_100144_pt1 | contig 24970 bp, 21 predicted proteins | sample DeeseametaMP0555_FD_184209 | JGI IMG/M metagenome (GOLD analysis project Ga0208061, IMG submission 184209) | Marine microbial communities from the Deep Atlantic Ocean - MP0555 (SPAdes) | ecosystem: Environmental > Aquatic > Marine > Oceanic | place: South Atlantic Ocean | collected 2011-01-23 | reverse complement strand
TTTACCCCGCACGCGCTCTACGACGACTTCTCCGCGCCTTACTTCGATGACCTGCACGCGACGCTTCGAGGCGGCGCCTGGGCGACCACAGGCACGGGCGCCTCACGCCACTATCGCCTCTGGTTTCGCCGTCACTTCTACCAGCACGCGGGCTTTCGCCTCGCGCGCTCACCCGAGCAACAATGAGGTTGGCCTTGGACCCTCATCAACGCGCACTCATCCACGCCGCAGAGAGACTCGGCGTCGAGGCCATCATCGAACCTGACATCGAGGAGCATCCGTTCGTGCCGACGCCAGCAGACGCGGTGACCTACAGACGAAACGGAGCATCCACCTGCATTATCCACGGGCGGATCTTCGAGCAACTCACCCCGAAAGTGGACGCGCTCTGCGCGGACAAAGCGCGCGCCAAACGCTTCCTCGAAGAGCTGGGGCTCCCCACGCCGAAAGATCTGCTCTTTCGTCAGCAGACGCCACCTGACGTCCGCGCTGATATGATCGAGGCGTTCCTGAGTGCGACGGGCGCCTACGCCTACGTCGCCAAACCGCTCGATGGCACCAACGGCGAAGATGTCTACATGGACCTTCGCTCGAGCGAGAAGATCCTCTGGCGCGTGTCCGGGTTGCTCGAGCGCGGCGAGGATGTGTTGCTCGAGGAACAAGCCCCGGGGCAAGATCTGAGGGTTCAGGTGGTCGGCAGAACGCTGGTCGCGGCATGTATCAGAGAGCCCGCCTGCATCACAGGCGACGGTCACTCGACCATCGCCGAACTCGCCGCCGAGAAGGACCTCCTCGTCCAGCAGAACAACCCGCAAAACCGCCTGCTCCTCGATGAAGAATCACTGCGGCTGCTATCCGAGCAAGACCTCTCGCCAGCGAGCATCCTGGCGCGTGACCAGAAGATCTTCGTCAAGCGCGTCGCCAACATCGGCCAGGGGGGGCTCCCGGTCGACGTCACCGATGCGCTCCACCCGGATTATCACTCCTGGTGTGAGCGCATCGCCGAGGCGCTCGGGCTCGATATCTTCGCGCTCGACCTCATCGCAAACGACGCACACTCCGCCCCGGATAAGAGCGGCGCGGTGATCCTCGAGATCAACGCCCAACCCCAGTGGCTCCACCACACCTTCTCCCAGGAGCGCACGCACGATATCCCCGCGCTCCTGTTCGACGCGCTGCTCGGGACACGCGCTTGAGTCACACTCCTCACGACACCGGAAAACCGATGCGACTTGGCCTCTGCCTCCCTCCACGCCCGCGACCGGGCGAAGAAGGTTACGACACACCCGAGACCTGGGGATGTCTGCGCCGCGAGTTGCACGAGCCGATCATGGCGTTGTTGCACGCTCACGACGCGTTCGATGCCATCGTCCACTGCGACATCAGGCAGGCATGGATTCGCTCGGGAGAGGTGCTCGTCGATGGCAAACCACTTCGCGATCAAGTCGACGCCTACTTCTGGTACGCCGAGATCGACCGCCGCCCGGGGACCTTCCACCTCGAGGCGCTCAAGACGCTCGCCAGGCACGTGCCAGTCTATCCCGACCCGTGGCGCTGGGAGATCGCGGTGGATAAATACCGCGCACACCTCGCGCTAAAGGATGCGGGCGTGGCGGTCCCGGACTTCGTGCTCTGTGACGTGGCGACGTTGCCGCTGGTGGACCTGCACGCTCACCTGACCCCGCTCCTCGAGGAGTGGGGCGCCGCCGTCCTGAAGCCTCGTCGGGGCGCATGGGGCAAGGGTGTGATGCTTGTCGAGGACCCTGCCATGTTGCGTGATTTGATCGGCTATATTCGCGCGACTTCGGGTGATTCGCCAGATGGAGGGTTCTTGCTCGAGCGCTACCATGACAATGATCTGGAGCGTTGGTGCAGCGTCACGATGCTCGGCGGAGAGCCGATGTATGGGTATCGAAAGCGCGTGACAAAGATCGCGCAGATGGGCGCGGGCAAGCACAAGATCTTCGACGCGGACGAGCGCGGCGGTGAGGTCGATCTCGCGGTGCTCGAAGACGCACACACGAAGCAAGTCGCGCTCGCAGAACGAGCGCTCGGCTGCCCGATTATTGGCTTCGATATGATCTGGACCGAGGATGGCCCGCTGGTGGTCGACGAGAACACCTCTCCCGGAAACTACCTGGAGCTTTACGAGGAGGTCGGCATCGACCCGGCAAAAGCATTCGCCGAGATGATCGTCAACGCGGTGATGCACGAGGAGTGATTCTCACTCCTCGGAGGACGCCTCGACGACGGCGGCTTGTTTGGCGCGAGCCCTCAAGGCTCGCGCGGTGAGCGCCTCGACGCGATCGTCGTTGTAGTCGAAGGCTTCTTGCAGGTGAGAGAGCAGCTCGGACTCGGTCGGTTCGACGCGGTCGTCGGCTTGAATGACGCGAGTCGCGGCGACGAACGCCTCCTCCATGAGCCAGTCATGCTGGAGCTGGCTGGCGGCGTTCTTGCAAAACGTGAGCACATCCGCCGAGAACGTGTCCGAGTCGAGCAAAGCCCAGGCTCGCTGCACGCTGCGATTGATAAAGTGCTCGCTCGGGCGCTGCTCGGGCCAATCGAACGCCTCCAGAAGATCCGTGATCATATCGCGCTCGGACTCGGCCACGTGGCGATCGATGATCATGGCCAGCGAGACGATGTCCGTGAACGCCTCGACCTGGCGCTGCGTGAGCGTGGTGTAGCGGTTGTCAGTCACGAAAAGACCGAGCACGCGCTCGATGAGCTTCTTCATACAGTTATCCTCTGGGTGCACCCATCAAATTCAACGGTTCGGTCACGGAGCAGGCTGAGGCGCCTCATCATAAGGCTCGGCGGGCTCGTCGTCGCTGACCAAAAACGGCGCGCCAGCGTCCACATGGAACGCCACGGCGAACTCCTCTTGAAAGTCGGGATCATCGATCCTGTCGAGCAAAAACCACGCCCCCTGCACGCGCTCGGGGGTCACATCCACGATGACATATCCTCGCCTGGTCAGCTCGAAATATTTGATGTGCGGGTTGAGCCTGGCGAGACGCTCGACGATCGAAATCGGGACCTCGTCGAGCGCGCCGGAGGTCACCGCCGGAGTGACAAACTCCACCGCCAGAGCGCCAGCGCCGCTGTCAGGATCATACGTCTCGTCATCGTAAGGGTTCGTGCTCAGGTCGATCGCCCAGGATGTATGAATGTCGCCGGTGAGCACGACCACGTTGTCGATCATCTCGTCTTGGAGCAGATCGTAGAGCATCCGCCGCGTGACGTCATACCCATCCCACTGGTCATAGTTGATCGGACCTGTCTGTGTGCCGAGTTGCCCCATCATCACCTGCTGACCCAAAAAGCGCCACTTCGCCGTCGAGGAACGCAGCGTCTCGAATAACCACTCCTGTTGATCTTCACCTAGCAAGGAGCGGCTCTCGTCCTCGGCAGCGGTCTTGCTCGAGATCTGCTTGTCGCGTCCCCAGATGCGGGTGTCGAGCATCACCAGATCGACCAACCCGCCAAACGAGAACGCGCGCCAGAGGCGCCCCTCCTGCATGGGGAAGGCGCGCACAGGCATCCACTCGAAGTAGGCTTGCCGCGCGGCCTCCTTGCGCAACGACCACTCGCCCTCGTCCTCCGAGTGATTCTCGGCGCCATCCTTGTAGGAGTTGTTCGCCGACTCGTGATCATCCCACACGCAGACAAAGGGGTGCTGGCGATGCGCGTCCTGGAGGTCCTCGTCGGTGCGATACTGCGCGTAGCGCACGCGATAGTCCTTGAGCGTCAGGATCTCGACAGGAGGGAGGTGCGAGCGATCCACGGGCTCCCCGCCATCTCGCGCTGGATAGATGCTCGTGCGCGAGGCGTACTCGTAGATGTAATCGCCCAGGTGAACGACAAGATCCAGGTCGTGGCGATCGGCGAGCTGGCGGTAGACGTGAAAATAACCGCCCGAGAAGTTCGCGCAGGAGGTCACCGCGAAGCGCATCCTGTCCATGCCCTGCTCTTCATCAGGCGCGGTGCGGGTGCGACCGATGCTGGAGTCGCGGTCTTGCGAACGGAAGCGGTAGTAATAGGTCGTACCAGGGAGCAAACCTGCCACGTCGACCTTGGCCGTGAAGTCGCGAGAGCCGCTCGTGGTCAGGTAACCCGCGGCGACCAACTCGGTGAGCTCGGGATCGGTGCCCATCTCCCAAAAAATCTCGACCTCGGAGTCGGGGTCGGTCGGGCTGACGCGCGTCCAGAGAATCACCGCATCGCTCAACGGATCACCGCTGGCGACGCCGTGCGAGAAGAGCCCCTCGGGACCCTGCTCACCTTCGTAGCTGTACGTCGGCAGCTCGAGCGGCATCTCCTCTTCGGGGAGGTTGTTCTCCTCGCCCATCGTCTCGTCACAGGCGGTCAACGCGGTCGCGAGCGGGACGGCGCCCGCGGTCAGACCGAGGCGCCGAAGGAACTCTCGTCGTGTGTAGCTCATGCCCTGATCCCTCTCGTTGTCCATCTGTGTTCTGGGGCGCAGGCAATCTATCACGCAACGGCACAGACGCGAAGAGGGCGCGCTCGCTGACAGCGAGCGCGCCCTCTTCGCGTTCGTTTTATACCGGGTCGTTTTGGTTGCTCAGTAAGGTTTGTAGGCCCACGCGTCGACCTGACCTGCGTTCCAGCGCTGGCGCGCATGCCAGCGAATCGTGGAGACCTCCATCCCCTCGAGCGCGTGGCGGATCATGTCGAGCATGACGCGCGACTTCGAGGTGTCATGCGGCGCAGAGGTGCCATGTTTGAAGCGTTGATCGATGGTCAGGAGCCACTGCTCGGTCGGGTACCTGGAGAATGGCGCCGCGGTGAGCTCCCACTTTTGCCCCTCGTGCTCGAGGATCACGCGCTGCGCATGTCCCACCGAGCTGACGCGATCGAGACGCACGCCCATCACGCGCAGGCGCTCGCAGAGCTCGAACATCACGGCGTTATCAAAGGGCGCCGTGGGGCGCAGCGAGCGCTCCTCGAAGTGTGCGAGTGGCTTGAAGGTGACGTAAGTTCGCCAACCGGGGCGATCCTCGGCGTAGAGCTTCTCGCGTCCACCACCAATGCGCATCGCCACGCGCGTCAACAAACTCGCTCCCCAAACGATCATGAAGAGCGCGACCAGCAACTTGATCGCCAAAAGGATCATCCCAAAACCTCCGCGCGTTGTTATGTGGCGTCTGCTCGACCGCTTTTAGCGGTTAAAACAGATGTCATCTCCTCGAAATCCTGAGGGGATTATAAGCACCAGAACTCGATTCGTCAGGAGAAACATGTAGCGATGGGGAGCCCATTCCTGGCGCGTTCACCAAAATAATCGCGGTATTGCGCGGCGAGCCTGGCGACATGCTCCCACTCCTCCTCGAGGACGCCGAAGCGGCGGTGGGTGTCGAGCTTGCGAGTGTCCTCGCTCAAAAAGTCCGCGATAAGTGGCGCCGCGTTGGAGAACTGGCCGCTCGAATTCGGTCCGGGGATGAGATCACGCGCGTAACCATCCTCCTGCATCGGCGCATAGGTGCACACGGCAATCAGGCGATCGCCCTCGTCGAGTTCGCTGGCTAGGGCATCAGGGAACGCGAGCATGATGATGGCGTCGATTTCATTGGCGTAGGCCGCGACGCGCAATGGCGCCGTGCTGATCACGAGCGCTGGCCCGACGTCGCCAAAGCGCAGATGCTCCTGGAAGACCTCGAAGGCGGTGAGCTTCTGACCAGAGCCCAGCGAGAGGCGCATGTCGAAGAGCTTGCCGCGCCAACCTCGCAGGCCAGGCTCGAGCTCGAGCAGCTTCTCCCTCGAGAGCGAGAGCCCGCCCTCGATCGAAGCCTGTGATTCGTTGTCCAACGTTCTGCGCGCGTCCATGCCTGTCTTCCTGTGTTCCGTTATCACTCGCGTGTTCTCGAGGAGTTCCTATGCTCGAAGCGAGCGAATGATTCAGCCAGAGCGAGCGATCCTGTCGAGCAGGAGTTCGGTTTGCTCGATATGCCGCGCGTTTCCACGCGCGCGCCTCAGCTCGAGCGCGCGGCCGATGTGTTCGCTGGCCTCTTCGAACTCCGCGCGCCCTGCATGCCAACAACCACGGTGTGATGCGACAAAGTCCTCGTAGAGCGAGAGCTTGCCTGTGTCATCACTCGCGATCCTGGCCTCGAGCGCCTCGAAGCGTCGGGTGATTTCAGCGAGTTCGATCGTTTCATCGCCCGCGATGTAGGACTCTGCGAGCGCGACCGTCTGCTCGAGCCGGGCGAGGAACATCGCCTTGTGGCGATCGAGCTCCCGCCAGATCTCGATCGCGTCCTCCCAGGCATCACGGGCGTCCCGAAGCTGATCGTTTAGCCTCGCGATCCTGGCAAACTTGCCGAGCGCGCGCCCCAGATCGGCGCGCTCTTTCTCTTCGCCGCCAGCCAACGCGTCATAACGGCGCATCGCCTCCACGACCTCGCGCGCGCGCTCGACGCGCGCCGCCGCCTCGGGGCTTCCTGCGTCCAGGTAACGTTCGCGAAAGTGCTCGTCGAGTTCTGTCTCGGGTTTCGCCATCTGCGTTCACGGCTCCAGACCAAAGATACGTTTGGATGAGATCTCGAGGACGGTGTTTCTGTCGGGCTCACCGGCAGGATCTGTGATGAGGATCTCTTCGATCCTCGGCTGATCCTCGATGACGCGAAAGGAGACCTTGACCTGGAAGGTCGTGATCACGCGCTCGCCATCTTCCTTTGTATGACGCGTCTCACCGGGGAGGACGAGCGTGATATTGTCCCCATCGCGCGTAATGCTCGTGATATGACGGAACATCATCAGGTGCCCGATCGCGTTGACGTCGTGGCGCTCGATCAGTCTGGCGAGCGAGGAGGCGATCCTGTCGCCGTGCGCGCCCCAGACCTCTGGCGTGAAGAGAGGCTCGAGAGGTTCGGAGATGCGCTCGAGGACCACGGTATTGCGCAGCTTGCTCCACACCATAAGCGCCTGTTCTTCCATGGACTCCTGGCGGCCCAGTGATTTCGCGGTCACGGTTTCATCGGCGCCTTTACAACCCGAGACAAGGCGCGCGCTGGCGTCGAATTTGGCCATGCGCCGGCTGTTTTGATCGGGGTCATCGAGCCCTCGCATGCGCGCGTCCCGGTTGCTGATCACCCTGGCCGCGAGCAAATGGCCATCTGTAGTCACGAGGTAATGCCCGACCACCTCTCCTTGCGCCTGCGCGAGCACGCGCTTTCCATCCGGCATGAACGCGGGCTCGGGCTTCTCGGTCAGGCCCATGCGGGTCGACACGAGCGCGACGCGTTGACCCGAGACATCGAGCCAGCGCTCGATCTTGGAGGTCGCGCTCTTGCTGATCGGTCGCGGGGTCATGAAGTTTAGCGTCTTTGGAATGCGCGTCATGCCGCGCTCGGCCTCGACCTTCTGACCGCTGCCACGAGCATGCCAGGTGAAGGTCCACGCGCGCTCTTTTTCGTGACCCAGCGTGGTGTGATCAGGCAACGCAGGGAAGAAGTACACCGGCCCCGAGTACAACCCCGAAGCGCTCCATGTCGAGGTCGGACCCCGCACCTCTGCCAGCTCACCGCTTTTCGGCAAAAGCATCGTCATGGCCGCATAACCAGAGGGCAAGACGGCCGATGGCTGGTTGCTTTTTCCGCTGTCATCCTCGGCTCTGGAGGCGATGAGGATCTTGCCGGGCGCGACCTCGATGCCCGCGCCATCCTCTGCTCTCCTGAAGCCGAACTCGCTGTAGTAATCGATCTTTTTGACGGACTCGTCGCCCCCCTCGACGCGCACTTCGCCGCGCGCCAGCGACTCGTATCCGAGCACGCAACCTTCCGGCGGAGCAGCCCACTCCAGCGGCGTCTCGGGTGGTTTGGCGTCCTCGAAGCTGCTGATATCGATGGCGTCAGCGAGGGGCGCGAGCGCTTCAGCGAGCGGCGTGGCGGGGGTGGTGTAAGGCGCGAGGTTGGTGGGCGGTTGCTCTTCGGGGTTATTGATGGAGGTGTTCGAAGAGGAGGTCGTGGAGGCGGCCTCCTTCTTCTTTTCATCACAGGCAAGGAGCAGTGCGGCCGCCGACAGCGCCAACGCGATGGTTCTGATGTAGATGTGATCTTTCATGCGCTAACGCTCGTCCATATGCAGGCGATCCTTGGAGATCTCGAACAACTCCCAGTCGCGCTCTTTCTTCAGCGTGTCGATACCGACCTGAGTGATACGTGGCGCGCCATCTTCGACGCGAAAGTTCACGACGACGTGCAAGGTCATGCGTGATTGGTCAGTGAGAGACTTGTAATACTGCGCGTTGCCAGTCATGACCGCGCGCACTGTACCTTCGTCAGCGTCGATTTCGTAAGCCAGCTCGGGCGAACCCAGGGCATAGACGCCAAAACGCGAGACCATCGCGTCGAGTGATTTCTCGATCTTATCGCCGTGTGCAGCCCAAACTTCTGGAGCGAAGAGGGGTTCGAGAGGTTCGTCGATCTTATCTGAGACAATGGAGTTGCGCACCTTGGTCCAGACAGTCAACGCGAGCTCCTCAGGGCTCCTCGTGCGATCGAAGGGCGCCGCCGTCAGCGCGTTCTTATCACAACCTCGAACCATGCGCGCCGCGTAGTCCCCCTCGATCAATTGCTCGAACGCGTGGCCGCGGCCCACGGAGATCGCCGAGATCTGCGTGCTCGTGAAGCGCGCCGCGAGCAACTGCCCATCCTCGGTGATGAGGTAGTCGCCACGCAGCTCGCCATCGACGCGCTGCTTTGGTCCTGCCCCGGCCTTGACCTCCTCGTCCTCTTTGGTGTCGCCGCTCTTGTCGCGCGAGAGCCCCTCTCCGATCGTGAATCTGGCGTAAAGGATCGCGACGCGCTCTCCGCCCAATGTGATCCAGCGATCGATGGCAACCCTGGCGGGGAAGATCTGCTCGCGAGGTTCCGGCGCCGCTGTGTTCTCTGGGAGCGTCGTCGAGCCGCGCTCGATCTCGACCTTCAAGCCGCTGCCGCGCGCGTGGAACTTGACCTTCCAATCAAGCTCCTCCCCCACTGATTTCGGGATCAAGGGGAAGAACACCACGGGTCCAGGGTAGGTCCCGAACGCGCTCCAGGTTGCTGTTGGCCCCTGGACCTCTTCGATGAAGCCATCCTCGTGTTCGAGCCACACCTTGGCGGTCGAGCCAGCGGGCTGCACGCTGGGCGCTCGGCGCACATCCTGACTGGTATGCGCGATCACGATGTCACCATGAGAGAGTTGCCAGTCTGCAGGTCCCCCGCGCTCGAGCTCGAAGTCAGCCTCCACGTTCAGGCCTCGCGTGCGCATGACCACCCGATCGGGATCGATTTTCTTATCGTCATCGAGCCCGCTTGGAGGTCCGATCGAAAAGGTCGCGTCGACCTGGTAGCCGAGCTTGCATTGCTCGGGGATGTTCCACGCGAGCGGCTTTTCTGGAGGATCGACCTCCTTCGCATCGGACACATCGAGGGCGCCTTTAAAGGGATCGAGCGCCTCGGCGAGCGAGCGACGCGCGGGTTCTTGCCCCGCGCTCTTCTTGTTGTCTTCGCCCGATGAGGAGGCCGCCGCGCTCGTCGTGGAGGTCGTGGAGGCGGCCCCTTTTTTCTTTTCATCACAGGCAAGGAGCAATGCGGCCGCCGACAACGCCAACGCCGTCTTCGAGAATGTAAGGTTCACGCCGCCCTCGTTCGAGAAGGTAAAAAATCGTACGCGCTAAAAAACATGGGCTCACACCCTAAACCACCAGGCATGAAGATGCATCATGTGATGCTGGCCTGAGAATGGGATGGCGGCGTTGCTCACCCTCGACGATACGGTGTATCGCCTGCGGATTCGCGCCTTGCCCTCTCATCCCCATCCTTCGCATCACTCTTGATTCTCTTTCATGCATGACGATTTAGCGAGACTGTGCTTCGCAGGAAAGAAGGGTTTCGCGACCCCCGCGACAGATGTGGACGCGGAGCCCGCATTACAATTTACGACAAAAATGTCGAAAGTTGTTGATTCTTGTTTTTCGCGCTGTTACTTCTTTGAACGTCTCGAAGGAAAACAGGTGAGGAAGCGTGAGCGACGAGAAGGACAACAAGGAACACGAGCTGGCCGGCGAATTCGGTCGGCGCGTGGCGTATTCGATGCTCAAGCCAGCGGCCGCGATCGCGGACCGGTTGGGGTTGTCGATGGCGGACTTCGTGCACCTGTCACAGGTCGCCGTTTACAAGCGAAAGCGCTCGCGCGGGATGACGCTCGGCGATATGGCGAGCGAGCTCGAGGTGAGCTCGCGCACGCTGGATCGTCTGGTCAAGGCGATGCGCAACAACTTCTTCTCGCCAGAGCGCGAGCACGAGCTGCCGAGGCAGATCGAGTTCATGCTCTGGAGCGAGCCGTTGAGCGAAGCGAGGCTCAACCAGCTCATGTCCACAGAGGAAGCCGATGATATCCGCGAGGCGCTCGAGAGCTTGCTCGAAGCGGAGCGGATCGAGGAGCTCGACGGTCGCACGGTGACCTACCGCGCGACGCGACGCGCCAACCGCATCCTCGACGATGGTTTGGCCGCGCGCATCGACGGGCTGAACAACATGCTCGAGACGATCAAGGACACGGTCATCCGGCGATTCTTCGCCGGAGATGGCCGCGCCGGAGCGCGCACCGTCGCGCTGCGCGTGCGCCCACAAGATCTCGCAGAAATCGAAGCCATTTATGAATCCGCTGTCTGGCCAAAGCTCGTCGAGCTGGACGCCGCAGCGAGTGATTGCGACGAGGCCATCGAAGTCGGCCTCACCCTCGTCTGGTCGCCTCGAGGCGACCAGTCAAAGCAGGAGGATTGAGAGATGCATATGTTTATAAAGATGAGTTATCGCGCGCCCTTGCTCGCGGCTCTTTTCGTCATGGGATGCACGGAGCCTGATGATGTCGAGCTCTCCTCGGATTGCGGGGACGGCGAGGAGTTGAGTTACTCGGGGGAGACCTTCTGCGTCTATCGCGGCCCGATCATCGAGACGCGCTTCCAGTGCCCGCAAGAATATGGCACGCGCCATGACCTGGGCGATGGCGAGACCGTGGTTTGCAGTCGCGGGGATGATCTCCCTGGAGGCTTCGAGGAGCACCTGGAGGACGAGGGGTGGAAGATCGATGATCCCAACAACCAGATGAACCCCAACCTCGATCCGAACAGGAACCCGAACAACCGCTCGATGCCCAACAACACGACGCCCGATAACATGGCCACGGCGTTCGAGTTCGAAGGCTTCTGGAAGTTCGACGCCACGATGCTCCACGCGGGCAACAGGGGCTACTATGTGATCGAGCCCGCGACCTTCGCGCAGGCGAACAGCCCGGAGTCCGAGCGCGCGCTCGACAGATCGATCCTCTCAGAGGATGCGTCTCGCCAGTGTGCGGCGGGAGGAGATTGGACCGTGACTGGCGATACATCGCTGCGGGTTCAAACCGACTGCGAAGGCATCGACATCGAGGTGACGTTCACACCCACAGAGGGGCTCGATAACGTTTATGATGTGACGCTCGCGACGTTGGGGCTTGGCGAGGGAGAAGAGGACGTGAGCGCCGAGATGGGTTGGCGAGCGATCCGTTGCAGCATCGAGAGCGGCGAGCCGATCTGTAGCATCGACATCCCCCGCGATGAGGATGCGATCGAGCCGCCTGTCACTGACGCGCCCGAAGAGCCCTTCTTCTACACGAATGGTTACTGGGATATCGAGGCGCCGACCGGAGCGATCCGCATCGCGACCTACCAGTTCACCGAGACCGAGAGCATCCTCGAGGGGACGAGCATCGGAGACTTCGAGATCGGCGTCATGATGTACCCGCCCGATATGGCCACGGAGGCGCCCACGATCACTTGCCCGGCAAACGGATCGAGCGTGACCTCGGCGAATGGCCGCGTGCGCACCATCACGAGCAGCTGCGATGATGGCGAAACGCGTGAGATCGAGGTCGAAATCATCGGGGACTTCGACTTCACGCAGCCCGACTCCTACTACGCCTACACCTTCGAGACGCGCCTGGTGAACGGGCTCCCCGCGGACTACGAGGTCAGGGAGTTTTGGGGTGGTCCATTGGCCGCTCGCCCCTGTACACTCGAGGTCGGGCCGAGGCAGTGCTTTAACTTCCAGCAGCAACCGGGCGCCCCCTTCTACTTTGGCAGCAACTGCGACATCTCGGACGAGAACGTCTGCGAGAGTTACGCTCAATGCGAATCCGTGCGCGACGGCGATGGGAACTTTACCTCGTGTCAGAAGATCGATTGCTCGTCGGTGACCGACGAGCAGAGCTGCTTCGAGGTGCCACACTGCCAGGGGCTCTTTGTCAGTGACGGAGGCCGAGGAGAGGTCTTCGACGCATGTCAGGAGACGCGCTCGTGTGAGCTCCAGGACGCGACGCGCGATGCCAGTGTGTGCATTGACAGTGGCGGCAAGTGGCAGCGCACCGAGATCCTCGATCCGGGCCGCTGCGTCTGCCAGACCTCTGGAGAGATCGCCAGACTTTACGGCACGGCGCGTTACTCCAGAGAGTTCGGTTGTCAGTACGCCATGGAGTATTGCGGCTTGCTCGGCGGGACGTGGACCTTGCCCGAATACACGAGCGAAACGATCGTCGCGGACATCGCGCAGGCAGATTGCGTGAGCGATCCCTCGACGCCTGACATCGAGCTTGTCTGGAACAGCGCGACGCAAGTTTGCCACCGCTTCGACTTCGATGACACGACCCCCTATTGCCAACTCGGTGGTGTCAAGGAGTACAACCCACAGGCTGTCTACGAGACGATGTCTGGTCAGGGTTGGCCGAGCGCTTGCCCGGCGCCTTGAAACAACTGCTCCAACCTTCAACTCCCTCAAAGGCGAGCGCTTCGATTTTGGCGGAGAGTGATGCGCGAGGGAGCTTCGAGGGATGCAGTGAGTTTTGCATGCGCCCCCCTTCTCGACCTTCGGTCTCGGTCGGCCCCCGCGTCTGAACGACGCAGCCCCCACGAGTGTGGGGGCTTATTCTCGCGCTTCGAGACGAGGTTGGTGTTTTGCATTTTGCACCTTCATGAACCACATGGCTCGAATCAAAGCCCCAAGACGCAAAACCAATATACTTATTGATGGGTCATCTGGACGCCGAGGCGTTCCAGGGTCTCGATCGTGCTGTCGAGGTGCTCCTGCGCGATGGCAAAGGATCGCTCGCCGATCTGGAGCGCCTTGCAGGCGCGCGCGTGCTCGGTGGAGCCAAAGAGCTGCGCGTCCTCGATCGTGTCGAGCGTGACGACGACCACGGCGTGCAAGAGCGTGGCTTGAGGTGGCGTGAGCAAGCGCGCCTTGAGTTGCAAGAGCTGCTCACTGGGCAAGCCGCCACGGACTCTGGCGCGCAGAAACGCGATGATTTGCGCGAAGGTCTTCTCTGGCCAGTACTCCGAGAGCTTGGCGGGGTCCAGTTCGACGACTCGGCGTCTGGGAGTGCACTCGTCGCGGACCTCGTTGCTGATCTTCTTGAGGATGCCGACGGTTTCGATATCCGCCGTCATCGGCTCGTAGGCAAAGTGCATCCCGGCGATCGCTTCGAGCGCGGGGGGAACCTCTCCGAGGTAATCGATGCGCAGTCCGCCGTAGCGCTCGAGCTGGCGTAAGACCTCTTCCTCGGCGGTGGTGTCGAGGAAGACGGCGCCAGCGGCGAGCCGTTCGACGGCGAGCGGTTCGTCGCGTAGGGCGTGACGCACTTGGCCGAGGATGGTGTCGAGGCGATCGGGGTCATCGTGGCGAAGCAACATCCCGCTCGACCAGAGCGTGACGCGTCCCCAGATGCGCTCCCAGTCGCGGAGTTGGAACTCGATCAAATCCGCGAGCGGGGCGTGGGAGTGCTCGTCGAGCAGCGCGATCGCGCTCTCGGCGTCGAGCCCCATCGAGTACCCGCGCTGTACAGATTCCGCGGTGAGTTTGAACGTCGCCACGCGATCAGCGAGGTTCACGCGCTCGCCGATCTGATAGAGCCTGTAGAGGACCTCCATCGGCGCAGCGTCGAGGAAGACCATCGCCTCGAAGTTTGGTTGGACGAAGAGGCAGCCTGTTTGCTGCGTGTTCTCATCGACCTCCTTGAATCCGAGCAAGCGCTGACCATCAGGGGTCAGGCGCATCATCTCGATCCCCTGACTATCCTTTCCGAGTTCGACGGCGCCGATCCAGAAAAGCAAGTCGACGATGAAGGCGCGGACGTAGTGATCGACCTGGAGTGACAGACCTGCGTTGGCGAACACGCGCGGCAGGTAATCGCGATCGAGCTGTCCGCATAGCTCGATCACCGCGCTCAGAGGAGTCCAGCCATTGAGGTTCGCGCGGCGGAGCACCGAGAAGATGTAACCTCTGGCGCCGATCAGCGCGGAGCCATTATCACGCGTTTGTGAGAGCTGCGCCTCGAGCACATCATCTTGCTCGCGCCCGTCCTGAAGCGAGGGGCTCAGGCCCTCGCTCCACCCTTTCAAGTTCTGCACGACTTGCAACAGGCGCGTCCCGCGCCTCTTGTCCGTCATCGTGAAGTAAGCCTGCGCGCCGGAGAACTGGCCAACGAGACCTCGATCCTCGATCACCGTCGAGAGCCCCAGCTCACGCACCAACGCGAACAAAAACCCGATGTAGTTCGCGTGCGTGGGGGTGTCGATGTCGAGCCAGAGATCATGTGTATCTGTGGCGGCCGGGCGAGTCAGCCCGACGACAAAGCGCGAGAGCGAGCGGCGGTTTGGCGCACCCGATTTATTGAGCCGAAGGACGTCCTGTCCGAGACCTGCGGCGAGGTGAAGCAGGTTGAGCTCGAGGGACTGGAGGGACTCGACGCGCGAGTCGGTGATTTCGCCCTCCCAGGCGCCGATCTCGGCGTCGGAGTGGGTGATGCCGCGCTTGTCGAGCTCGTCGATGAGCGCCTGCGTCAGCGCGAGCTCCTGTTGCAGGAAGGCTTGTTGGTCGAGGACGGTCTCGAGGTCGAGCTCGCTCTGTCCAGAGCTTGGCAGGACTACGAGGACGCCGTGACGCGCCAGGACGCGAAGCTCGTTGCTGACGTCGCCCTGGCCGCGCAAGAGGAGCTCCTTGCGCAGGTTCTCCGCGCGTGCGCGTCCACCCGCGTTGGAGAGCGCGGCGAAGATGGCGCGATCGCTGCGGGAGAGTTCTCCGATGCGCTCGAGCGCATCGACGACGCGCTCGGGCTCGCTCATCGACGCGAAGACAGCGTCCGCGCGATCGGGCTCGCCGCCCCAGAGGGTGGCGAGGAACCGGCGTGAGCTCTGCGCGTAACCGCGCTCGAAGATCGCCTCGAGTTCAGATGACGCGAGGGGACCAGATCGTTGGCGTTCTTGCCTTGCGGCCATGCTCACTCCTCTTCAGCGGCAACGTCATCTTCATCATCGGCGAAATCTTCATCGCCCGGCTCGAGCACCTCACCGACGATGCGAGGATACACGCCACGCGCGTGTAGCGCATCGCGCAACCTGACGAGTTCCTGAGTCGGGGCGACGATCGCGCGTGCGCCGAGGCGTTGATGGATCAACTCGTCGAGATCGAGTTCGACGAGGATCTCTTCGAGGACGGCGGGATTCTCACACAGCATCAGTGAGATATTTCGATGCACCACCAGCGCTTCTCGTGCAGCCACGACGTCCTCCTCTCTTGTAATCGCGGGCCTCGCGCCGACTGAGCGGACGAGACCCAAATGGTTCGATGGTCGATCGATTCGACCTCGGGAGCATAGGCCCCATGACGCACCGTGTCAATCTGAACGCAGGTGCATGTCAAGCGGCCCATCGCCAAGCTCACTTCCCCTTGAAAGATGGCTTGCGGCGCTCCTTGAACGCGGCCAGCCCCTCGAGCCTGTCTTCGGTCGGGACAGTCACCGCGTAAGCGCGCGATTCGATGGCGAGTCCCGTATCGAGATCCGCCTGCATCCCCGCGTCGATGGCGATCTTTGCCTGCGCGAGCGCGATCGGCGCGCTGTCGAGCATCCTCGAGGCCATCGCCTTCGCGCTCTCGAGGAGTTCATCGCGCGGCGCGACCGCGTTGACGACGCCCAACGAGAGCGCCCTCTCTGCATCGCAACGTTCGCCGGTAAAGATAAGCTCTTTCGCGCGAGAGGCTCCGATCAATCTCGCCAGGCGCTGCGTTCCACCGGCGCCTGGGATGATGCCGAGCTTGAGCTCGGTCAGACCGACCTTGGTCTCGGCGGCCATGACGCGAATATCTGCAGCGAGCGCGAGCTCGAGGCCGCCGCCAAAGGCGTACCCATTGATCGCACAAATCACCGGCTTTGGCAGCGAGGCGACGGCGCCAAACGAGCGGCCGTAGTCATCGATGCGTTTTCTCACCGCGAGCTCGCTCATGGTCGCGCGCTCCTTGAGATCGGCGCCCGCGCAGAATGCCTTCTCGCCAGCGCCCGTCAAGATCACCACGCGGACATCGTCCTCGTAAGCCAGCTCGTAGAAGGTGTGCCAGATCCAATCGACCAGCTCGCCATTGAGCGCGTTCATCACATCGGGGCGGTTCAAGGTCACCACACAGATGCCGTCCTCATCGACCTCTTTGGTCAGGGTGTCGGTCTGAAACATCTCGGTCATGGGAGGTCGCTCCTTGCTGTTGTCTGGATTTGGCGTCGGCGTCGGCGTCAAAAGGGAAAGATAGGATGCGCGTGAAGATGGTAAAATGCTAACCTTTGCACCTGACCGAAGGAGGCAACCTTCGCACAAAGGACCACAGAGCATACAGGAAGAGAGGGCGAGATGACACAGGAGCGCGCAGAGAGTCTGGAGGACCTCCAGGAGAAGTCCGCGTCGGCGCCAAAAGAGCAAGAGCTGCCACAGGATGCACCGAGGCGGCCATCGCGCAAGGACTCACCGACATGGCAGCGCGTCGAGGCCGTGAGCCGCGTCTACTATACGGTGTGCCGCCAGGTCGCACGCATGATCAACGCGTTCGACCGTTAACGCGTGATACCGGCTCAGAGATCCTTGCGGCGAGATTGCAGGTAGTTGGAGCAACGCGAGGGGATGTCGATGTCGGCAGACTCCTCGAGCCAGAGCGCGATCTCGCTCAAAGACGCCACCGACATCCCGGCGTCCACGCCGAGGCTGTCGAGCAAATAGAGCAAGTCCTCGGTCCCGAGGTTCCCCGCCGCGCCAGGCGCGAAGGGGCAACCGCCGATCCCGCCGACCGAGCTGTCGAAGCAACGCATCCCCACATCGTAGGCGACCATCGCATTGGTCACCCCCATCCCGCGCGTGTCGTGCAAGTGGAGCGCGATGCGATCCTCGCCGTAAGCCTCGATCGCGCGCGCGCAATCCCTGCGCACCTGCATCGGGGTGCCGATCCCGACCGTGTCGCCGAGCGAAATCATCGCCGAGCCCATCTCGAGCAAGGTCCCCGACAGGTCCATCACGCGACCGAAATCGATCTGCCCCTCGTAGGGGCAGCCGAACACCATCGAGACGTAAGCTCTGACGGTGAGGCCGTGCTCCTTGGCGACGGTGAACATCTCCTCGAACTCGTGGAGGCTCTCCTCGATCCCCTTGTTCAGGTTCTTTCGGTTGTGCGTGTCACTGGCGGAGATAAAGAAGGCGGCGTGCGTGACGCCGACCTCGAGCGCGCGCTCCATCCCCTTCATGTTCGGGATCAGCGACCAGTAGTTGACGCCTTCGACAGGCTCGAGCGAGCGGACGAGCTCGTCCGTGTCCGCCATCTGCGGCACCCAACGCGGGTGCACGAAGCTCCCCACCTCGATATCGCGCGCGCCCGCCTCGATCAGTTTTTTGATCAACTCGGCGCGCTTCTCTATCGAGAGGATCGCGCTCTCGTTCTGCAGCCCATCCCTTGGCCCGACCTCGAATATCCTGACATCGCTGCCCATGACTAAACTCCCTTGCTTCTCATGCCTCGCAGTGGCGATGACGTCAGCGTCATCACCAAAATCGTAGGGAGACGATTCCCCTCCTGTCAATATAGGCACCGAAAATGAATGGTCGATTTTTGGGGATGAATGGTCGTTCAGCAAAAATGAACGGTTTTCTTTCGCTCCGCGGCCGCCCAAAACCTGCCTGCCTCGCTCAGGATCGCTTGAAGTAATAGCGAAGCTGGAGGCCAAAGCTCGTGAAGTTGGGCGTGGCGCGCCCCGGGCTATCGAGGAAGCCGCGTGTTTTAAAGCGCACGCCGGGGCGGTATTCGATGGCAAAATCGAGCGGCAGCTCGTGGAACTGGAGGATCACGCCTGCGCACAGGTTAAGATCTGCGACCCACGTGCCTCGGTTGCTGACGCCACCTGCGATCCCTGGCCCGAGCGCCCAGATCATATCGATCTCTCGGGTGCTCGAAATGGGCGCCATTTCAAAGATGTAGTCGGCGCCCACGGACCAGACGCGGCCATAACGGGAGGTATCCCCGGCGAAGAAGGGGCCGAGGTTGCCTTGCAACGCACGACCATCCTGCAAATAGAACTTGCTCGAGTACCCATAACCGAGCGCGCCGATCCCGACGCCCATCCCCATATGCCCCTTCTCCGAGAGCTTTGGTGGGCGAGCCCAGGCTGTCTCGGGCGCGCTCGCGAGCGCGATGACAGATAGGGAGAGCGAGAGCAGCGTCGCGAGGCGAAGAGAGCGCCTCGCGCATGTGGTGAATTCATCCATGAAACAACTCCACAAAGTGCTCCGCCCGCTGGGGGGGCAGGAGCGTTGCGACGCTCAACCGAGCGCGTCCTCGTATGCGCTCTCCTTGAAGCCGACGAGGACGGTGTCGTCGAGTTCGAGGATCGGGCGCTTGATCAACATGCCATCATCAGCGAGCAGGCCGAGGCGCTCCTCGTCCGTGTAATCGCCATAGGTGTTCTTGAGATCGAGCGCCCGATACGAGCCGCCCGAGGTGTTGAAGAACTTCTTGAGCGGCAGGCCGCTCTTTTCCCAGAGCGCCTGGAGCGTCTCGCTATCAGGGGTCTCGTCGACGAGATGAATCGCCTCGACCTCGATATCATTGGACTCGAGCCACTTCTTGGCCTTCCGGCAGCTGCTACATTTCGGGTAGTGATAGAATTTCAAGGGATGCTCCTCATATCGGGGATCAAGAAAAAGAAATCACTCGCGCCGTACTTAATCCGAGCGAGTTCGAGACGCAAGCGCAGGCTTCTTCTTCCAACCGCAGGAAACAGCGAGGAGCCTTGTCAGCGGGCCATCCTCGATGCATCTTCTCCAGGTCATTTTTACAATCTATCGACGATGAGGCTCCTCTTGTTCTTCGATCTGCTCGACCCCAAAGAAGGCGACCTTGTGAGCGCGCTCCCAGAAGGATTCGACGCCTGGAACAGTGAACACCAGCTCGTGCTGCGCTGCGGTCTGGACGGAAACTATGGTGAGACGCGGCTCTACGCGTGGGAAGGCAAGCTCGTGGGGGCGACGCGAAGCTCGATCATGGAGGACTTTGTCCCCGTATCGATGCGCGCGCCTGCCAGGCTTCGCCGAGATGGCCTCGACACCCACCTGATCCTCGTGCTCGTCACCGGCGAGCGCGTCGCGATCCCGGTCATGCTCGCCGACCGCGAGCGCATCGCGCGACTGCTCGAAGCCGCGCCAGGGATCATCGAACCACCTGCGCCCGAACAACCTGCGTCTGCGTCTGCGTCGACGCCTGAAGCCGAGCAAGAAGCCGAACCCTCGACATCCGCAACGAGCGAGGAAGAGGATCGCGAGGAGAGCAAGCGCGAAAAGATCGCGCGCAAGATGCTCGACAAGTTGCGCGACGAGGAACCAGACGGCGAACCAGAACAAGAAGAAGCTCCTCACGAGCACGAGGATCAGGAAGAAGTCGTGCACTACGACTTCAGCACCGCCGCGCGACCGAGCGCGATCACGCTCCCCGAGGATGCCATCCTGCGCGTCGGGCCGACGTTGATGAAGCGCTGGGATGGGTATCGCGATGACGAGGTCTTGCGATCACTCCACATCGGCGCCGGAGATCGCGTCCTGATCGGGACATGCGACTCGCCGACGGCGCTGGTGTGGTCGCTCGAGAGCGGCGCGATCGTGCGCGAGCTGGCGCTGGATACGCAGAGCGGAGACATCGAACACACCGCGCTCTCGCCGGATGGCTACACCTTCGTGGCATCTTACGAGCGAGGAGAGGTGATCATCTGGGATTTGCGGACGGGCATCGACAGGTTGCACCTCGACATCGACGCGACCGTGACGGCGCTGACCATCACTCACGATGGAGAGGCGCTCTTGCTAGGACACGAGAACGGCTCCGTCTCGGCGTGGGGGCTCGAGGAGGGCGGGCCGCTCGGGAGGTTTGACTTCGGGCAGGAGCCGATCCTTGCCATCGCGGCGAGCTCGCGCCATCAGATCATCGCGGCGCCAGACAACGGCGAGTTGTTTCGATGTGATCTCCACACCAAGGAGCACGCGCGCTTGCTGCGAGGGAAGGAACAAATCGTCGGGCTCGACCTGGCTCACGATGGGCACGTGTTGATTCGTGGGCGTGAGAAGATCGCGCTCTTCGATGTCGACGCCAGGATGATGATCTGGGGCTTGGAGCAACGGAACGCACGCGCCGCGGAGTTTGGCCACACGCAAAAGACCTTCTACGTGGTCAACCGCGCAGGGCGCGTGCTCGTCTATGATATCGAGGCGAGGATGGTCGTACACACCATCTCGCCCAAGGTGGCGCCGAGCGCGATAGCGCTCTCTGATGATGGTACGACCCTGGCCACGGGGAGTTATCGCGTCGAGCTCTTCGACATGCCGCACGGAGACGCGCGCGAACTCGAAGCGGGACACCACACCGCCATCACGCACGTGCACGTCTCGCCATACGGAGATGAGATCGCCACGTCCTCATCCGACGGCTCGGTGCTCGGGTGGACGCTCGAGCCTCCATCGCTCGCCTGGGAGCTTCGCGATGGCTCATTCGGCGTGATTTCGCCAGACGAGAAGTGGCTGGCGGCGGTTCGTCAGGATGGGGTCGCGCTCTGGAGCAACGCAGAAGATCGCGAGATCGGCTTGTTGCCAGGGCTCCAGGGTAGCGCCAGGGACTTGATCTTCTCACCGAACGGCAACTACCTCGCCGCACAATACTGGGGCGGCTCGGTGTTTGTATGGGATCTAAAGAACTCCCGGCTTCACATGGAGTGTGAATCGTTCGAGCGAACACGCGCGGTGGCCTTTGACAGGGAGGGGAAGACGATCGCGGTCTCGGACAACAAGGGGAGCGTGGTGTTCTGGTCTCTGGAGCGGCGCAAGGAGCGCGGCATGTTGCAGGCAGAGAGCACGGTCACGGCCATGGCCTTCACGCCCAACGGAGCGATGATCGCGACGGCCGAGTCGCGCGGTCAGGTCAGGCTCTGGGATATGAATAACGCCACCGAGCTCTACAAATGGGAGTACTTCTCAGAGAACCCACGGAGCCTCGCGATCTCGCCAAACGGGGACGCGCTGGCGCTGGGGTGTTTTGACGGGACATTGCTCTTGCTCGATCTGGACTCGGGCAAGGAGGTCTACCGCGCGAAGGCACACGAGGGCCTGATCACCTCGCTGGATTTCGACACCTCGGGCAGGCGTATCGTCACAGCGGGTGTGGATATGAACGCGGTGGTTTGGGATCTCTCGAAGTGGATGTAAGCAAAGGTGCGAAGTCGTGCTCGCGTGTGTGAGACTTTTCGCCTACACTCGGTGGGTGTGATTCGAATTTCAACATGAGGTCGAAATAATGTCCCAAACCACACCACAAACGTGGAAGCTCGCAGCGCTGGGCGCATCCGCACTTATCGGAGCGATGGGCATCGCTGTCATGACGGATAGCATGGGCACGTGCGTTTCGAAGCGCGGCGCGGTCGAGCAAACCAAGGAAGTCTCGAACGAGACGAAAGAGCTCGAGACCGCGTTGGCGGTGCACGAAGCCAAGAGTGAGCTCCACGCTCGCTCGCTCGAGCAGCAGAAGGAAGAGCTCGCCAAAGCACAGGCAGAGCTCGTGCAAACCAAAGCACGCCTTCTTCGCGCCGAAGAGAAGTACCACGACCACATCCACAGCCCTCATGACTCCGAGGCGCACGATCACGCGCACGAGAAGGCGCAGCTTCTGGCCAAGGCAAACCTCGGCGAGCTCGCAAAAAACAAGGGCAATATCCCAGAAAAGCTGAGCAAGGCTCAGGTCCAGCAAACCATCCGCAAGTACAACGGTCGGATCAGCACCTGCGCCAGACAGCACAGCGAAGACAGCCCCAAGGGCACCGTCTGGGTCAGCATCGACATCCACGAAGATGGCACCGTGAGCAATACGGAGATCATCGGCAAGTCCGCCAAATTCAGAGGCACGGACGTGGGCGATTGCATCCTCGGAGTCGTGCGTAGAATGGACTTCCCCGAGGCACGCGAATCGCTCTCGATCTCGCAATATCCATTTGTTTTGAGATAAAATCTCGAACCAGTAAGACATTCAAAAACAAAAGAAAAACGACATCCCCGAAAAGGGATGTCGTTTTTTTTTGAATTTTTTTAGATCCGTTTTCGTCGCGCCCCGTTCAACCAAATCAAGGGAGAACGCTCATGCGCAGTTTGGGTGACTGCACGAGATTTCGCGAGGCAAACGATGAAGCCAGATCAAGGTCATGACATGAACACGGGGTCAGGGAAGAAGTTCAACTGGGTGAACGGTCTTATCCTGACAGCCATCTGTTTTCTCTGCGTGGTCGTCGTGGTGAAGTCCTTCGGGACCACCGTTTCGGCAAAATTCAGCGAGGCAAACTCAGCGGTGGTCTCCGAGGTCACTTTCGGAGGAGGCAGTTACTCCTCGAGTTCGTCGAGTTCTTCGAGCCGGGATTGGCTCGGGAGAAGCACCAGGCCAAAGACCGTGGTGCAGAAAGAAGTCGTTCGAGAGGTCGTCGAGCACGACAGAGGCAGCGCCGCGAAGCTGCGCCGCGCCGAGAGAGCCGCTGCCGAAGCCAGAGCACAGCTTCGAGCACAACAGCAAGAGGTCGCGACAAAACCGGTCACGTCCGAGCCGATCGACCAGCTCGAGGAAAACGACAGCAGCATCAAGGCCAAAGATTACGGCGTCAACCCGATGACCGCGACGCGCGATGATCGCCTCTCGACGTTCGCCATCGACGTGGACACCGCGTCCTACACGCGCGTTCGCAACCGCCTGAAATCCAACGCCACGCCCTACGCCTCGGAGGTCCGCGTCGAGGAGTTCGTCAACTACTTCGACTATGGCTACCCGAACCCGAAGGAGGGCGCCTTTGGCGTCAACCTCGAGGCCGCGCCGAGCCCGTTCAGCGTCGAGAAGAACCGCTACCTGGTGCGCGTCGGCGTTCAAGGCAAGCGCATCCTGGACAAGGATCGCAAGCCCACGCACCTGACCTTCCTGGTCGATGTCTCCGGTTCGATGCGAGCTTACAACAAGCTCCCGATGGCAAAGAAATCACTCGAGACGCTCGTCGACAACCTCAAGCCGAGCGACACCGTCTCGATCGTGACCTACGCGGGAAGCACGCGCCTCGTGCTCGAAGCGACCAGCGCGCGTGATGCCAAAAAGATCAAGGCCGCGATCCAGAGCCTCTCCACAGGAGGAGGCACCAACATGGGCACCGGGATGACGCTCGCATACGAGCAAGCGAGCAAGAGCCACAAACCTGGCCACAACAGCCGCGTGGTCGTCATCAGCGATGGCGACGCCAACATCGGCAGCACCTCGCACTCCGCGATCCACAAGACGATCCAGGGCTACATCGCGGATGGGATCACGATGTCAGCGATCGGCGTCGGCATGGGCAACTACAACGACACGATGATGGAGCAGTTGGCCAACAAGGGGAACGGCAACTACTACTACATCGACTCCCAACGCGAGGCGAACAAGCTCTTCTCCGAGAAGCTCACGAGCACGCTCGAGGTGATCGCCAAGGACGTCAAGATCCAGGTCGAGTTCAACCCGGACGCCGTCTCGCACTACCGCCTGATCGGGTATGAGAACCGCGACATCGCCGACAGGGATTTTCGCAACGACGCCGTGGACGCTGGCGAGATCGGCGCTGGTCACTCTGTGACCGCCCTCTATGAAATCGTGCGCGTCGATGACGCGACGGACTTGCTCGCGACCGTGCGCATTCGCCACAAGGACCCCGAGGACGAGCGACCCATCGAGTACAACTACCCGCTCACACGCGGCAACGTGTACAGCGACCTCGCGGACACCTCCAAGAGCTTCCAGTTCGCCACGGCGGTGGCGACCTTCGCCGAGCTGCTGCGCAAATCTCCCTACGCCAAGCACGTGAGCTACGAGCTCGTCAACGAGATCGCGCAGGGTTCGGCGGGCAAATACGAAGAACGTCACGAGTTCATCGGGCTCGTGAACCAGGCCACAGCACTTCACAAGAGAGGTTATTGATTTCGCGAATTCTCGCGGTGGGCCGACGACAACGCGCACTCGCTGGAGACATCCGACAAACCCTGCCTTACGACCAACAGAAGCAGGAAGTCACCCAGTGAGAACGCTCCCGAGGCACACCGCAGAGAAACGAGGGGAGCGATGGTCGAAGATGAGATCCTGACCAGATCTCGAACTCGACCATCGCTCCCCTCACCATTTCTTGCCATGCGCTCGAGCGCATGGCGCGAACCTCTCACTTCACTCGCCCTCGAGCGTGGAGACCGCCCTGGTCTCGAAGCGCTCGTCGACAAGAAGCCACCCTGTCTTCTTGTCGGCTCCTTCGACCTCGACAAACCATTCGGAGCCTGGCTTTTCGGCTCCCTCGAGCTTCCACCCCTGCGAATCATCCGGGCAGTTTCCGAGCGCGAAGACAAAATCATCGCCCTGCCACCCCGTATAACAGGTCCCCTCTCCTGCGTAGGCGTATTTGTAGAGCGTGTCGTCCTTGCCAAAGCTGTGATCTTCGGGCTCGCCAAGCTTTAGCGAATCGGGCTCGACCACCGAATACCCCTTGTACTCGATCGGCTTGGTGGCGACATACGCCACGGGCTCGAGCACGTGATATTTGTAAG
>Ga0208061_100143_pt1 | contig 25115 bp, 21 predicted proteins | sample DeeseametaMP0555_FD_184209 | JGI IMG/M metagenome (GOLD analysis project Ga0208061, IMG submission 184209) | Marine microbial communities from the Deep Atlantic Ocean - MP0555 (SPAdes) | ecosystem: Environmental > Aquatic > Marine > Oceanic | place: South Atlantic Ocean | collected 2011-01-23 | reverse complement strand
GTCCGCGCCCTCGACCGAGTAGACCCCATTGGGTCCCGCGATCGGGTTGAAGTTCTGGACGTCGACGTTCGCGCTCTCCTGAGCAAAAGCGGCGCTCGCTTGCGTGAGCAGCAGCGCGCTCAGCACGAGCGTCGATGGAATGGTGAGCTCGCGTGCAGTAATCCTCATAAATATCTCCATCTTCAATCGCAATGGGTCTTTTTGATGGGCGCTGGCGCCCGCGACTCTAGGCTAAGGAGCCGATGCCCCGAGAGCAAGTTTGATCGTGTCGTACAGGGTGGCTTGGTTTAAAGTCCCCAGCCAAGGAATGATGACGAGGATGGACAGGACGCTCCATCTCACCAGAACTCGATATCGATATGAGGCAGCCATGGCCGATGATTGCTCGCACGATCAACCGAACACTCCAGATGATGACGCCAAGATCGCGGCGCGAGCGCTCGAGCAAGGGGACCTCGGGCACGCGCTCTTTCATATCAGTTGGGCGCTTCACGCCCAACCCACCAACCCTGGATTTCTCGAACTCTTTCATTTGATCCTGGACTCGTCCGATGATCCGCTCGTGCTGACCTCGCTCGAAGGACAGGAGGTCTCTATCGCGCACGCGGGAGTCCACGCCTTCGTCCTCTTTCGCGAAGGGATGCCGAGCGAAGCAGTGGCGCTCATGGCTCAGATCGTCGGCACGGGCGAGGGGTTTCGTTACCTGGATTGGATCGCGCAGTGGTTCTCTTCAGATGGGATGCTCGAACAGGTCGAGCTCCCGCCGATGCTGCATCTGATCTCGTCGCTCGCCAGCTGTGTCCCCGGCAACAAGATCGAGGATCAGGAGATCGCCGCGCCCGTGACCAACGCCAGTCCGGTGTTCGAAACATACGCGCGCACCCACGAAGATCCGCTGCTCAAGAGCATCACCGCCAACGTCTTGCGAAAGGTCGACATGTTCGAACCTGCGCTGGAGCTCGCGCTGGAGGGCTTCGAGGGGACCTCGACGGGGATGACCGCGAGCATCGTGGCGATGGTCTACAGCTCGATGGGCGAGGACGAGGAGTCGATCGCGTACTACGAGCGCGCCGTCGAGCTCGACCCCGAGTTCACTGGCGCCATGCTCGATATCGGCGATCGTCGCACCGCGATGAGACAACCCGAGGAGGCGATCGGGTGGTACATCAAGGCGCTCGAGGTCGACCCAGAGAACTCCTGGGCGCAAACGCACATCCTGCTCAACCGCTACTTGCTCGAGCCCGAGTCCAACCACGAGACGGTCATGGACCTCCTCGAGCTCGCCGAGCGAGGTTACCCCACCGCGGGCGATGCCTACAGGCGCTTGGGCGAGCTCACTGACAACTACATCGCGCACATCCCGGCGCCCTCGGATGCTGGCGTGAACGCGCTCTACAGGCTCGTCCTCGAGTATGCTGACTCGGAGGAATCACCCGAGGAGATCTCGTATGGGTCGAGCTCGCTCGAAGCTCCGAGCATCCTGAGTTGTTTCTGGGCGCACCTCGGCGTCATCCCGACGATCTCGACGCATGTCCCCGAGCCAGACCCCAGGCTGCCGCGCGTCGAGAACCCGAAGCACTTGCTCTGGGGTTACGAGGGGACGGGCGCCGTGCCCGCGATTGCTCCGGCGAGCGAGAAGGTATCCGAGATGGTCAGCACGCTCGCTGGCTCGATTTACTTCCTCCCATTGTGGCGCGACCGCGCCCGAAGCTTCGAGTTCGCCCCGAGCCCCGAGCTCGCCGAGGATATCCTGGGGATGATGGTTCATCCCTCTCCTCCACCCGAGGGCATCCCGATGTGGATCTGGATGCCGCTGTTGCAGGTCGCCGCGGCGACCTGCATCTCGGTCTTCGATGAGCCCGAGTGGGAGGGCAGCGCGCGGCGCGAGGCGCTCTTCGATGTGCTCCGTGGGCCGATGGACTGGTCGGTTTCGGCCGCGGCCATCGTGCTCGGCGAGGTCGCGCACGAGTTCGCGCCAGGGGATGCTCCTCGCCAGGAGATCCTCGACGAGCTGCTCGCGACCCGCGATCACGCGCCGACGACAGGTTACACCTGCTATATGGACCCACTGCTCGCGACGCTGCTTCGCTTTTCCGAGATCTCGCCAGAACAACGCGAACTCTTCGAGAAAGAGCGCGGGATTTATAAAGACTGAATTCATCCTTAGAGGGAGTTGAAGATATTCTCCACATCGTCTGACTCGCCAAAATCGACGCAGCCAGCGTCGAAATATGCTCGACGATACGTTGTATCGCCTGCGCATTTCTCCTTGGCTGCCTTGATTTTGGGCTTCGCCAGACTCGGTCCGAATATCTTCAACTCCCTCCTACGCATCACGCCAGCGCGATGCGCGAAAGAAGGCCCGCGCGACCCGGGTGAGAGAGGAACCCAGGTCAGGCGTTGTCGCGCGGGCCTTCTTTCGCGAGGCACCACAAACGGCGCACCAGCTTTCCTGCTGGCGACGGTCCGTTTTTCTTATTCAGGGAAGGGGCTAGAGAAGCGCTCGTCAGCCGCGATCGTCTCGTCGGTCAAGGTCTCGAGGAAGGCGACCAGCGCGTCGCGTTGCTCGCGCGAGAGGTTCATCTGGATGGCCGCGCCACCCCCCGGGCCGCCAGGACCACCCGGACCACCTGCCCTCAACACCGGGTCGAGGTTTGGCGTGTCCTGGATTCCCATATTGTAGAAGTCCACCACATCACCCAACGTTTGCAGGCTGCCGTCGTGCATGTAGGGGCCTGTTTGCGCGATGTTTCGCAGCGTCGGAGATTTGAACGCGCCGATCTGATTTTGCTGCCCGGTCACGCCGCCGATGCCGTCATCGGTGTCATCGGGGAGGCCATTGTCCGTGGGCCGCGCGAGCTGGAAGAGCGCGAGGTTGTCACGAGGAGGTCCGCCGTTTGGAGGCTCGGGCGCGAGCGGGTTGTTTGGCATATGGCAAGCCGCGCAGCGTCCGCGCGAGTCCGGGTTGTCCAGCCCGAAGAAGATCTCTTTGCCGAGGTTTTCCTGCGCCGTGTAGTTCTCGAAGTCTGCGGTGATGTCCCCATTGGCAGCCGCGATCCCCTCGTCCCAACGCGAGCGGTAGGAGACGATCGAGCGCACGAACTGCGCCAGCGCACGAGAGATGCGGTCGCTGCTGACCTCGCCATCGCCGAACGCGTCCTCGAAGAGCGGCGCGTAGTAGTCGGCAGCGGCGACGCGCTCCACCAACTCGTCGAGCGTCAACCCCATCTCGACCGAGTCCTGGATCGGCATCAACACCTGATCCTCGAGCGTGTCCGCGCGCTGGTCCCAGAACATCGTGCCATTGCGATAGTAAGCGATGTTGATAAGGGGCATCGAGTTTCGCCCTGTGACCTCGCCGTCAAACCCTTCGGAGAACTGATCCGGGTCGGAGAACCCATCCCCGCCCAGGTGACAGGATGCGCAAGCGATGGTCCCATTCTGACTCAGGCGCTTGTCGTAGAAGAGCACTCGCCCGAGCGTGGCGCCCGCATCGCTGACGCGATTTCCATCCGGCGTGTTATCCGACGCGACCACGCCCTGAGCGAGGAAGTGTTGGGGGAGCTCGTGCGAGTAATCGAGCACGTTCGCCGGGAGCTGGGGTCGCACGTTCGCCAGGTGCGCGATCGGGTCCTCGGTGGTCGTGTTATTCGAGGTGTTGTTGGCGACCGTATTGTTGCCCGAGGTCGTGTTATTGCCCGAGGTCGCGTTGTTGGTGACCGTGTTGTTGGCGTTATTACCTGTGGTGGCGTTGTTCCCGGCGGTCGTGTTGTTTGCAGTGGTCGTGTTGTTGGCGCTCGTATGAGCGTTCTCCTCGTGCGGTGGATTTGGCTCGTCCTCTGTCCCGAAGAGGCACCCCTGGGTCATCAAAAAACAAGCGGTCAGGAAAGGCAGCGTGGTGAGGTGTCGGGTCTTCATGGTCAGTGCTCCTGAGGCGGCGACCCCGACGACAGGAAGCCGGGGCGTGGTTTGACCTGAGACCGTTACAAGATGTCTGCCAAGGTGCCGGAGAAAAGCGTGTTTTGCTTTAAAGTGTTTGTTTTTCAGTGTGTTGTGGTGGTGTGGTTTTTGCGCCTCATGGGTTCCTGGCGGGTGAAGATATGGCAGTCATCCTGCAAATGCTGCATGCCAAAACGTGTGTTGTGTCGACGAAAGAACCCCAGGCTGAACGGATGACAAGGGCGTTCGAAATGGTTACTCTGGTGAGGACATGATCCTTCCATCATACAGGGATCTGATCAACCTATGAGAGTCAGAAGGAGGATACCATGGCAGTTTCACTCGATAAGCCCTTACCTGAAGGCTTTGAAACGTGGTCAGCCCAGGAGAAAGTCGAGTACATCGAGCGCTTGTGGGGTGTGGTTTTGAAGGAACACTCCCTCGATGAACTGCCTGTACCCACTTGGCAGCTCGACGCAGCCGAGCAGGCTTGGCACAACCACCAGCAAGCCCCCGAGTCATCACGTTCTGGGAAAGACTCGATTCAAGCATTGCGAGCTCGACTTCAAACAGCATCACAGGGGTAAATTGTGGCGATTGTGGTCTCTGCGGACGCGCAGTTTGACGAAGCCCAAGCGTTCGAGTTCGAGCTGGAGCGTGGGATAGTAAGAGCAACTGAGTTTGTGGATTCTCTCGAGGCTCTTTATCAACGCCTTGACTCCTATCCTGAATCCGCTCCGATCCTCGAACACCATATACGTCGGGTAGTTCTCCAGAGGCTTGGATACAATGTCTTTTATCGTATTGATGGCACAGATGTTGTCATCTTGCGCATCCTTCATGGACGAATGGATCCCACTCATTGGCCGATCTGAACAGACGTGGATTCTCACCTCTCCAACCATTCCATCCTCGGTCGATGCAACAACTCGCTGAACCCGACTCGCCCATATTTTAAGCGCTGTGCTGTGCCACCCAAAACACCTTTGTTTCGAGCCTGTTGCAGAGCATGGGCTCGTGGGTTAGCTCGAAGGGCTCTATGGCGTCGCGGTGATTTCTAGCCCCGTTGCTCGAGGCACATATCGAGGAAGGTGCGCGAGGCTGTGCTCATGGTTCGATCGGTGCGCCAGATGAGCCCGAGTTGTCGACTCAGCGGACCGTCTTTGCAGACGAGGCCACGCTCCGGTTCGCTCAGGGCGAACCGGCTCACGAACGCCGCGCCGATTCCCTGGCGCACCATTTGCTTGATCGATTCGATCGAGCGAAGCTCCATCACGATCTCGGTGCGAATCTGCGCCTCGGCCATGCTCCCATCCAGAATCCGCCTCACCGCAGAGCCCGCCTCGAACAACACGAGCGCCTCGCCATCGAGCTGCTCCCAACGAAAAGACCGCGCGCCATCGAGCGCGTGACTCTTCGGTACAATGAGGCGAAGCTCGTCCTCGACCCACTCCTCGATGTGCAGGTGCGCGGCGTTCGAGCTCGGCAGCGCCACGGGCAGTGTCACGATGCCGAGCTCGAGCTCGCCGCTGATCACTGACGCGAGCACGCTCTGGCTCCCTTGCTCCCGGACAAAGAGCTGGATGCTCGGATAGAGGTTGTGAAAACGCCCGAGCAGCGATGGCAGGAGGTAGGTCGTCGCGGTCGCGCCGCCTCCGATCGCCAGCGATCCTCGCTCCAAGCCCGCCAACTCAGAGAGCGCGCGTTTGCCATCCTCGAGCTTTGCCAGTGATTCCTCGACGTGCTGGCGCCAGACCTCGCCAGCGCGCGTCAACACCATCCCCTTGGGCGTGCGGTCGAAGAGCCTGTAGCCGAGCTGTTCCTCGAGCTTCTGGAGCTGCGCCGAGACCGCCGGTTGCGTCAGGTGCAGCTCGGCCGCCGCGCGCGTCATGTGCCCGATCCTGGCCAGCGTCAAAAAGCTCTCGAGCGTCGTCAGGTCCATGGCTTCGCTTCCGGTGATTCTGGATCATCGAGGAACGCGTCGAGCGCGGGCGGGATATGAAACTTGCCATCGTCACCACGCCGCATCGCGGTGTGGAACTTCACATATCCGGCGTCGAAGTGGGGCATATACACATGAGGCATCTGCTCCTTGCGAGACTTCACCCACTCGATCTTTAGCTTGTCGCCAAAGCGTTCGGATTCACAGACGAGCAGCCTCACCTTGTCCTTACCCTCGAAGTGGAGGTTGGCGCTCTCCTCGATCTGGTGGACGAAGGAGAAGTGGAAGAAGTCTTCGCCATCAGCGTCGAAGTAACCCGAGCCGTGGACCACGGTGCTCACCCACTCGTGATCCTGGATGATGTGAATGATGTAATCGTGCATGTTCGCGCCCATGATCTCCCCCTTGAAAGATGAAGTAGTTTCCTTGTTTTGTGTCAGCCACAAAAATCACCGAGCTTCGCCAGTTCTCGTACAGATTCGAGCCAGGAGAACTCGGCGTTATCACTGAACACGTAGTAGATCGCGCCGTTGGGTAGCATCACGACGGTGATGCCTCCGAATCCTGACATAAACGGGATGCGTCTGTCGCAGGGAAACCCCTGCGCCCTGGTCACCTCGAGCGCCCAGAAGCCGCGATGGTAATAGAGCCCTTCGCCAGCGAGCACGCCATGTGGTGCAGCCGTGCGTTGCAGCGCGCGCTGGACGCGCGCTGCATCCAGCAAGTCATCGCGCCCGCCGCTCGCGTGCTCCTGGAGCATCTTCGCCAATAAGACGATATCCGACGGCAGCCACCACGAGCCATGGCTCCCGAAGTGCTGTGAAGCGCCTCCGATTGTGCGAAGCCCGTCACGCGTTGCATCGCTCAGTTCGAGCGGCGCGAAGACTTGTTCGATGAGCCACGCGTAAAGATCCTCGCCCAACCAGGACTGCATCAGCCGAAACGCGAGGAAGGTGTCCGAGGAGTGATACACCCACGGTTTTCCTTGTTGTGGTGGGAAGGCGAGCGCTGCGTCGGTTTTTGCCTGATCCTCGGTGGCGAGGAAGAAGTCGGCCATCCTCGCGCCGTCTTCATCGGCCATATACGTCGTCGAGTCGTAGTGTCCGGACGTCATCGAGAGCAGCTCTCCCAATGTCACATCTTGCCAGCTCGCGGGCACATCCTGGATGTGCTCCCCGAGCGTCACGTTCGCGTCGAGCCCGTTCTTTTTCGCCAACGCGAGGTAGGCCATCCCTGCCACAGCGCTCTTTGCCGTGGAGTAAGAGGGGAGCGTGAGCTCATCGCAAAACGGCAGCGCACCCTCTCTCGTCTGACATCCCGAGTGATAATGCTTTCCATCCCAGTACACTCCCTGGAGCGTGATGTGTGTCTGGGTCAGTGATTCACCAAGGCGCTGAGGTTCGATCCCCAGCGCGCCAAGATCCTCGAGCGGCGCGACCTCGGGTCGCTCGGAAAACTGTGTGAGGTATGCGCCGATTAGCTCGCGACGCTCACTTCTCTCGATGTTCGTGGGAGAGGCTTCGACGGCGAGCCATCCCCACATGTCGAGCTTGAGATAGAGGCAGGTCTCCTGGGAGATCTGGTAGTACGCGTCCTCGACGCGTAGCGCTTTTGAAGGATCGCTCTCGTTCTCGTCGTAGTCGTAGAGAAACATGAGCGTGCCATGAAACGAGCAATTCGCGTGGGGTTGTATCAGCGTGAAGGGGAGGGCAGCGCGCGAATATCCTCCGTCACTGCGTTCGTGCCAGATGTGTCCTTCTCCGATCATTGCCCACCACTTGCTCGATGACCCCAGCGCGCGCAAACCGCGCCACGAAGGGATCAGGAGCCTGTCTTCCGCCCTCGAGATGAGCTCGACCTCGATCGTTGGCAGCTCTCGAAGGCTCGTATCGAGCGTCGCGTTGAAGTCATCTCGGATGGGGCGCCACTGTGACTGCGCTGGCGAGAACGTGATCTTCGCATCGATCGGATCGATAAGGCGCGAGCCGCTGTCATACACATCGAAGGCGTCCATGGAGAGTGGCGCCATCGAGGGAAGCTGCGAGCCCTGGAGCATCCGCTCGTACGTGAGCAGCTCGCGCGTGGGCGGCGCGGGCATGTCCAGATCTGGATTGGCATCGGGCAAGTCGCCCTGGTCTAAGTCTGGGCCAAGGTCATCCATATCCTCGCCGTCGCCATTTTTCAGATCCTCTGTGGGTCCAAAATCTGCGGCGAGGCGAAGATCGGCGCCAGCGTCCTCGCCGCTCTGGAGATCCGGCGAGGAGTGCATATCCTGGGCGTCATCCGGTGTCTGGCAACCAAACAGGAGCAAGTTCGCGACCAGCGCCAGGGATAGAAATGAACGCATGAGAGGTGTGGTAGTTGGAGCGGAGGTGGTTGAAAAACAAGGTGATAAAAATAATTTATCACAAGTATAGCGCGAATCAATTTTCATTATCACTGTGTGTGCCCTAGATTCCTGGCATGAAGAACGGCGCCGAGAAATCACAGGGCTGATTTCGGTTTCTAACGACGCCGGGAGTGAAACCCATCGAACTCCGCCAACCGAGAGGGAGGGCACATGACACAAGACAAGTACAACGCCAAGGCAACACTTTCGACCAAAGCCGGTGACGTCACCGTCTACAAACTCGACGCGCTCAAGGACGCAGGGATCGGGCATGTCGACAAGCTGCCATACTCGATCAAGGTGTTGCTCGAGTCGTGCTTGCGCAACCACGATGATTACGTGGTGACCGACGAGCACATCGAGAGCCTCGCGAACTACGACGCCAAGAATGTGGCGGAAGCCGAGATCCCCTTCAAGCCTGGCCGCGTTGTCCTCCAGGACTTCACGGGCGTCCCCGCCGTCGTCGACCTCGCTGCACTGCGCAGCGCGATGGCGCGCATGGGCGGCGACCCCGACAAGGTGAACCCGCTGATTCGCGCGGACCTCGTCATCGATCACTCGGTGCAGGTCGACGCGTTCGGGAACGCCGACGCGATCCGCATCAACCGCGAGTTCGAGTTCGACCGCAACAAGGAGCGCTACGAGTTCCTCAAGTGGGGTAAGGAGAACTTCTCGAACTTCTCGGTGGTTCCTCCCGCCACGGGCATCGTGCACCAGGTCAACCTGGAGTACCTCGCTGGCTGCGTGCTGACCGAGGATCGCGATGGCGATAAGGTCGCGCTCCCCGATTCGCTCGTCGGCACCGACTCGCACACCACCATGATCAACGGCCTGGGTGTTCTGGGCTGGGGCGTGGGTGGCATCGAGGCCGAGGCGTGTATGCTCGGCCAGCCGATCTACATGCTCATCCCCGAGGTCGTTGGCTTCGAAATCACTGGCAAGCTCAAGGAAGGCGCCACGGCGACTGACCTCGTGCTGACCGTCACTCAGATGCTTCGTAAGCATGGCGTCGTCGGCAAGTTCGTCGAGTTCTACGGCGAGGGCCTCGATTCGCTCACGTTGGCAGACCGCGCGACGATCGCGAACATGGCGCCCGAGTACGGCGCGACGATGGGCTTCTTCCCGATCGACCAGAAGACGCTCGATTACCTCGAGCTTACAGGTCGCAGCGAGGAGCAGATCGACCTCGTCGAGCAGTACGCCAAGCTGCAAGGGCTGTGGCGTTCGGATCGCCACGAGATCTCCTACACCTCGTCGCTCTCACTCGACCTGGCGGAGGTCCAGCCTTCGCTCGCTGGTCCAAAGCGTCCACAGGACCGCGTCTTGTTGAGCGAGATCCAGCCTGCATGGCAAGACGTCTTCAACACCTACGCCAAGGAGCGCGAGAAGACCGGCGTCGAGACGACGTTTAACGGCAACACCTTCGATTTGCGCGATGGCGCGGTGGTGATCGCAGCCATCACGAGCTGCACGAACACCTCCAACCCGGACGTGATGATCGCCGCTGGCCTCGTCGCCAAGAAGGCAAACGAGCTTGGCCTCAAGGCCAAGCCATGGGTCAAGACCTCGCTCGCCCCTGGCTCGCGCGTCGTGACCGAGTACCTCCAGAAGTCGAAGCTGCTCGATGACCTCGAGGCGGTCGGTTTCTACAACGTTGGCTACGGCTGCACGACCTGCATCGGTAACTCCGGCCCGCTCCCCGACCCGATCGAGAAGTCGATCGTCGATAACAAGCTCGTCGTCGCGTCGGTGCTCTCCGGGAACCGTAACTTCGAGGGTCGCGTCAGCCCGCACACTCGCGGCAACTATCTCGCGTCGCCTCCCCTCGTCGTGGCATTCGCCATCGCTGGTACGGTCGATATCGACCCTTACAACGATCCGCTCACGACCACCGAGGATGGCAAAGAGGTCTTCCTCAAGGACATCTGGCCAACCAACGCAGAGATCCGCACCGCGCGTCAGGGCAGCGTCTCGCGTGACCAGTTCGTCGAGCAGTACGCTTCGGTGTACGAGGGCTCGGACGAGTGGAAGGTGCTCACGCCTCCAGACGGCAAGGTCTACAAGTGGTCCGAGGAGTCGACCTACATCCAGGAGCCTCCTTTCTTCACCAACATGAGCAAGGAAGCGCCTCCCATCCAGGCAGTCAGCGGCGCGCGCTGCCTGGTCAAGGTCGGCGAGTCGATCACCACTGACCACATCAGCCCCGCCGGCGTGATCCCGCTCGACAGTCCGACGGCGCACTACCTCAAGTCGAACAGCGTCGAGATCAAGGACTTCAACTCCTTCGGTTCTCGCCGTGGCAACGACCGCGTGATGACGCGCGGTACGTTTGGCAACGTGCGCCTCAAGAACCAGCTCGCGCCTGGCACCGAGGGTGGTTACACCACGTACTTCGGACCAGAAGAGTCCCCCGAGGCGCCCGAGTGGTTGACCTATGACTCGCCACGCGACCCCGCTCCTGGCGATGTCTGCTTCATCTACGACGCGTCGGTGAAGTACCAGAAGAACGAGATCCCGCTGGTCGTCCTCGCAGGCAAGGACTACGGCATGGGCTCGAGCCGTGACTGGGCCGCCAAGGGCACCTACTTGCTCGGCGTCAAAGCTGTCGTCGCCAAGTCCTACGAGCGCATTCACCGCTCGAACCTCGTCGGCATGGGCGTGCTCCCCTTGCAGTTCCAGGCAGGCGAAGGCGCGGACGAGCTCGGCCTCGATGGCACCGAGACCTTCGACATCGCCGTCGATGACGACCTCAAGCCAGGCCAGGAGATCACCGTCACGGCGACCAACGCCGATGGTGAGTCCAAGACCTTCACCACTGTCTGCCGCATCGACACCCCTGTCGAGGTGGACTACTACCGCAACGGCGGTATCCTCCACACGGTGCTTCGCCGTATGTGGAGCGAGTGATTTCTTACTGACATCACGTCAGTGACATGAGCGGTACGAACAATCCCCTGGCAAACCTTTTGAAAGGTTTGCCGGGGGATTGTCTTTGGCGGCCTGTCCGTTGATCCTACCGAGACCTCTTTAACGACCGCGCGAGTCGACGCCGGAGCCGCCAGAAATGAAAGGACGCGAGACACATCAAGAGATCGAACTTCGCCCAGCGCGCCGCTCACACGCAGGCTCCATCGCCAGGATGTCGCGCGATCTGATCGAACAGGGGCTTGGCTGGACCTGGCGCAGAGCGCGCGTCGAGCGCGCGCTCTCGAGCAGCGATACGCTGGCTGTGATCGCCGCCAGAGGAAAGGAGTTGCTCGGCTTTGCCATCATGACCTTCGACAGGGATGGCGCGCACTTGATGTTGTTCGCCGTCTCACCGGACGCGCGTCGGGCTGGCATAGGGAGCAGGTTGCTCGCCTGGCTCGAGACATGCGCCATCGACGCGGGGATCTCTCGAATCACGCTCGAGGTTCGCGCCACCGCGCGCGATGCGCGCGCCTTCTACGAGGCGCGCGGTTTTAAACCCGTGCGTCTGCTTCACGGGTATTATCAAAAACGCGAGCATGGCGTGGCGATGCGAAAGGACATCATGCCACCACCTGACTCTGGTGCGACGGGATCGGGCGGCAAAGATCCGCTCGCGCACATCTTCGCCAGCGCGGCGCGCGACGAGGATCGCTGAGGTAGGTGGCCCACAAGACGCTTCGAGAGAAGCACGACGCAAAACAGCAACCGACCAACTGACGCCGAGTCTGTCCCCCTCCCGAACAAAACAATGAACTCGATCCCACAGAAAGGCACCCCCGCGAGCCATAACCCGACCAACCGACGCCGAGTCTGTCCCCCTCCCGAGCACGTAGTGTGAGATACAGGGGGACGGCGGCGAACGAGAGTGAGGTCGCTGGGGGCGTCCCCTGTCCGATTTTGGCACCTTGTTTGCGATCGTCTCTTGCAACATCTACCATTCCATCGCAGAAACGGATCGAAAAGGAGCGCCTTTTCAGAAACGCGAATGTTCGCGGAATCATGGGGGGAAGGTGTGATGCCACGCATACGAGGTTATCGTGAAATATTGGAAATATACTATCGCTCTGCTCGCCGTTGTCGCGGTCGCAGGTTGTGCCGAGTCCGAGGTGTCGACGCGTCCCGTCAACAACAGCGACGAGAACAACACCAGCAACAACACGGCGTCTGACAACAACACGCCAGACAATAACACGACCCCGCCAGGTCTTTGCGGGACGCAAACCTGCGTCCCTGGAGAGTCCTGCATCGAGGAATCATGCGTCGCGGACAGCGATGGCGACATGGTGCCCGATGGCGAGGATAACTGCCCCGGTGTGGCCAACCCCGATCAGGCTGACACGGACGGCGATGGGATCGGTGATGTGTGCGAGGAGCCTGATCCTGTCTCGGATTCGGACTCTGATGGGGTCCCCGACGACATGGATAACTGCCCCGAGGTCGAGAACCCCGATCAGGCCGATGTCGATGGCGATGGGATCGGTGACGCATGTGATACGTCGAATGACAACGACCAGGATATGGACGGCGTCGCCGACGATATGGACAACTGCCCCGAGGTCTCGAACCCGGGTCAGACTGACACGGACGGCGATGGCGTCGGCGACGCCTGTGACACCGACGACGACATGGACGGCGTCGATGATGATCAGGACAACTGCCCGCTGGTCTCGAACCCCAGCCAGGATGATACGGATGGCGACGGGATCGGCGACGCCTGCGATGATGGCGACGGCGATGGCGTCACTGACGATACGGACAACTGCCCTGATGTCTCGAACCCCGCGCAAGGGGATCAGGACAATGATGGGATCGGTGACCTGTGTGATCCTGACGTGGACGGCGATGGGGTCCTCAACGACGGCGACGGCTCGGGTTCGGAGACGGACAATCCTTGCGAGGATGGCGAGACGACCAACTGTGATGACAACTGCGTCTCCTCGCCAAACGCCGATCAGGCTGACAACGACCAGGACGGGCAGGGGGATGTCTGTGACCCGGACAATACGCGCCTGACGAACAAGCCCTTCGATATGGCCTGCGCTTTCGCGCGTCAGGCGGGGCCGTTCACGCCGAGCCTGGAGTGGAGCCTCTCGATCTCGGCCAATGATCCTTACCCCGATCGCAACCAGGTGATGATGACCCCTGTGGTGGTCAACCTGAACGATGACAACCTCGATGGGATCGTCGACACGCGCGATGTGCCCGACGTGATTTACACGACCTTCCAGACCAACCAGAACCCTTCAAACTGGGACGAGCTTCGCTACGGCGTCCTGAGGGCCGCGAGCGGCGATGGCTCGGGCTTGCTCTGGTCGGTGGGCTTTAACGAGCTGATGCTCGAGGCCAACAAGGGAGGCATCCAGGGCTCCGGGAACATCGCGGTCGGAGACATCGACAACGACGGTCTCCCCGAGGTGATCGCGGGGTTGTGGCATAACAACGTGCAGACCGGTGGCCTCGTGGCCATCGAGAACAACGGCGCGGTCAAGTGGAAGACGAGCCACTCCGAGGGTGGCGTCGCGCTCCCTCGCCAGTTCGACTTCTGGTGGGGAGGTCCTTCGCTCGCGGACATCGAGGGCGATGGGCAGCCTGATATCGTGATCGGCGCGCTCGTGTTTAACAACGACGGCTCGCTCAAGTGGGACGGGACCAAGGCGGCCAACCTCGTCGGTGATCCTGGCCAGGGCACGAACCCTCGCAGCGCCTCGGACAACTCGCCGACCTACACCGGCACACTCAGCGTGGTCGCTGACCTGGATCGTCTGCCCAACGCGAACAACCGCTACGAGCAGGAGGTCGTCACGGGCCGCACCGCCTATCGCGCAGATGGAAGCGTGATGTGGGAGGCGCCATTGGCGATGCGTGATGGGTTCCCCGCGATCGCGGACTTCGACAACGACGGCAACCCCGAGGTGGTCGTCTCATCGCGCGGTACGGTGAGGATTCATAACGGTCGCACGGGCGCCGTGATCTGGAGCGTGGATGTGCCTTCTGGGCGCCTCGGCGCGCCGACGGTGGCGGACTTCGATGGCGATGGAGACCTCGAGATCGGCGTCGCCGGGAAGGACTCTTATGTGGCGCTTCTGGTGGACCTGAATAACTCCGCGCCGACGTATGAGGCCGCCAAGTTGTGGTCGAACACCACCAAGGACAGCTCCAGTAATATGACGGGGTCGTCCGTGTTCGACTTCGAGGGCGATGGCGCCGCCGAGGTTGTCTACAACGACGAGGAGTTCTTGCGCGTGTATGACGGCGCCACGGGCGCGGTCCTCTTCGAGCAACCCAACACCTCCTTTACCGCGCTCGAGTACCCGATCATCGTCGACGTCGATAATGACGGCGAGGCGGAGATCGTGGTGGGGACAAACGACTTCGAGTGTGGCGATCAGTTGGCTTGCACCAAGGGTTTCTCGGGCTTGCGCGTGTACGGCGCGGCGAACAACGCCTGGGTCGCGACGCGACGTGTCTGGAACCAGCACGCTTACCACATCGAGAACGTGGACGAGCTCGGTCAGATCCCTGCGCAGGAGCCAGCGAGCTGGCTCTCACACAACACCTATCGCCTCAACGCGCTGACGGAGATCCCTCCCACGGCGGCGCCGGATCTCGCGCCGGAGGATCCTTCTTCGGCGGCGGATGGCTGTGGCCTGGTGAACCTGAGCGTGTGGGTGACGAACTCGGGCGCGGTGCGCGTCGGAGCGGGCTTGCCGGTGAGCTTCTATGCGGTCGACGGCGTGCAGAGGATCTACCTTGGAGAAGCCACCACGCGCTTGCCGCTCGAGCCGGGTGATTCCGAGAAGGTCACGCTCGCCGCGAGCTTCCCCCAGGGAGGCCCCTGGGACGCCGAGGCGGTCGTGGATGACGCGATGGGATCGGGCGCCGGGACGCGTAATGAGTGTGAAGAGGCGAACAACGTCATTCTCATCGATGCCAACCTCAACTGCCCTTGAACGTGCCCATTGGGGCATGTCGCGCGTTGACGCGCTCGTGAACATGGCTTAGTTTGCGCCGTGATAGTTAACATGGTCGTGGTGCGACGCCATCCACGTTCAAGAAAGGATCATCGATGATTGTTTGTCCCAATTGTGACAAGGAAAACGCTGACGAGTCAGTTCACTGCGGTTTCTGTGGACATCAGCTGCAAGAAGGCGGGAAGAAGACCATGTTCGGCATGGCCGCGCTCGATGCTGCTGATATCAAGGCTGCCGCTGAGAAGGCAAAGGCCGCGAGCGCTGCGGGTGGAGCGCCCAAGCTCAACCTCCCCACGCCAGGTGATCTCGGCGGTGGTGTAGGCGGCGATGACGCCAACGCCAAGACCGAGATGATGGAGTCTGTGCCAGAGCCTGCCAAGCCTGCTCCAGACCCTTTCGCGGATGATTTCGCGGCGCTCGAGCAGCAGTTTGGCAATGATCCCGACTTCCAGGACAACGCCCCTGTCGATCCGAACCCCGCGCCAGAGCCTGGCCCCGGCCCAGGTCTTGGGCCGAATCAACCAGGCCCCGATCTTGGCCCCACGCCAGGACCAAACGCAGGCCCCGGTCCCAACGCAGGCCCTGGCCCTGGGCCGAACGCAGGTCCTGGTCCCGGTCCTGGCCCGAATGCGGGCCCTGGCCCTGGCCCCGGTCCCAACGCTGGCCCCGGCCCGAACGCCGGCGCGATGCAGAAGGCTGGTGGCGGTGCGGTCGTCCAGAAGAAGAAGTCCAAGACGCCGATTATTATCGCGGTCGTACTCTTCGGGCTGTTCTCGATGGCGGGCTGCTCTGGCCTCGCGCTCTGGTCCGTGTGGGACAAGCTCTGAATTATCCTGTCGTCGCTTCTGCTAAAGCGACGACCTGAGAAAAGCAAAGAGGCGGTGATTTCTCTCGAGAGAAATCACCGCCTCTTTGCTTTTCATCGAATTCACGCCAACGCGTCACGCGTCGTAGAGCAACTCCAGCGCTTGATCGGTCCATGTGTCGAGGGTGCCGAGCTCCCAGGCCAGGTGGAGGATCGTGTAGCGGTTGCGGATATCCTTGGAGTGCGCGATGGCGCGGCGTGCGCGATCTCGCGCGACGTTCAGGTCCACGAAGCGCACGGGGGCATCGGCTTGGCGAAGCTCCTCCTCGATGCTGTCCTTGGTGCGAAGCGTGCGCTGGACGCGCTCGAGGATGGTGGACCAGTTTTGCTTGAGCAGCGTGAGGCGCGCGCGCATCTCCTCGCTTGTCGGGTAGGCCTTCTCTGCGTGCTTCCTGACGGGGCCATGCAGCTTGCCAAAGCGCTCCGCGAGCATCGCGTCATAATCCTCCCACGAGGAGAGCGCGTCGACGCGCGCGTCGACGTCGATGGCGTCCGGGTCCATCTTGGCGAGCTGCTCGTAGAAATGTGCCGTGGTCAGGGTGCCCACGCCAACCTGGCAGCCGTGGAAGTCATACGGCTCATCGAAGGCATGCGCCGTCATGTCGATAAAGTGACTGATCAAATGCTCGCCGCCGGAAGCAGGGCTCGAGGAGCCGGCGATGCTCATCGCCAGGCCGCTCAACATGAGCGAGCCGAGCAAGCCCGCCATCGCGTCGCGATCCCCTTTCTGGAGTTTTGGCGCGACGCCATCGAGCATCGCCGATCCTGTCTCGATAACCTCCATCGCTTCGGCCGAGTGGAAGGTCCCGTTGAGCTCTGCGGAGAGCTGCCAGTCGGCGTTCGAGACCGGCTTGCTGATCAGATCGCCCAGGCCGCTCGCGATCATGCGCGCTGGCGAGGTCGCCATCACATCAAGGTCCGCGATCACGACAACCGGCGCCTGGCAAGGGTTGGTGGTCTTGACGCCGTCGGAGAGGATCGCGGCGATCTTGGAGGTGTATCCGTTCATGCTCGGCGCGGTGCCCACGCATGCGGCGAGCAGGTCTTGCTCGGTGGCGGCGTACTTGACGATGTCATTGATCGTGCCGCTGCCGACGGCCACCGCGGCGGCGTAGTCACCGGCCGCGAGGTGCTCGGAGAGCGCCGCGATCGAGACGTCGTCGCACACGGGGTGCCCGTGCCCTGGGCGATCGGCGATGTCATAGCGCTCCCAGGCGATCCCTGCCTGTGTGAGCGCGTCGGTGAAGTCTTTTCCGGCCGCTTCCCAGGTGTGCTCGTCGACGCCGACGAGCCACTTGCCCTCGGGCAGATGCTGCGAGAGGAGCGCTGGCGCATCCTTTATCGCGTTCTCGGCGATCAGGATCGCGCGGGTGTCGAGGTGTTCGTGATAGCGGGTGAGCAGGTCGTCGATGATCGCGTTGATGTCCAAGGAGGTCTCCTGCAATGGTGGTTGATAACGCATACCTCGCATTGTTCTAACCACGCATCTCCTCGCCGCCAAGTGCCGCGACGAAGGAGTTTGTGAATATCTTGTAGCGAATCTTGAGTAAATGCGGGCTGGTAAGATGTCTAGTTGCGGTGATAATGTGTGGCATTCTTCGATGAGAAGCTCTTGTGATGAATAAAGGAGGGAAGGTGCACGATTCACGTTTGGAGTCGCTCGATTTGCGCTCGAAGGTCGCGATGGGCGCTGTGATCGCCACGTCGATTTGTTATGTCGCGACCAAAATACTTATGGTGGTCTCTTCGTCCGGCATTATGGAGTCGAGCGACGGGGCGATCTTGATAATGCTGGGGATGGTGATGGTCGCGTCAGGCTTGGGGCTTATCGGGTGCTTCTTGGTCGCCGTGATCGCGTGGTGCATGTGGGCTTATCGAGCCTACGCCAACCTCCCTGAGGTGTTCGGGGTCCCTATCGAGAGTTCGCCGGGGTGGGCTCCGGGGAGTTTTTTTATCCCCTTTGTCAACCTGTTCAAGCCCTATCAGATCATGAAAGAGGTCTGGGACAAGGTCGCGCCGTCGCATGAGGTCGGGCAACACAACTGGCTAAGTCTCTGGTGGGCGTGCTGGATCGGCCAGGGGGTGATCAGCCGGGTGACGGGGGAGGGTATGCTCGAGACCGTCGGGCTTGGCATCTACGCCTTGCTCAATGGGATCGAGGGCGTGATCTACGTCGCCGCCGCCTATGGCGCGGTGCAGGTCGCCTATCGCATCACCAAGTTCCAGTGCGAATACGCCGGAGAGGGGAGCGCGCGCATGGCAGATTACTTCAGCTAGCGCGGGCGTTGGCGACGAAGAAAAGAGGGCGCGCTCGATGCATCGAGCGCGCCCTCGCTTGCTCTGGCGCTGTGTCGCGCCAACATTTGCAGTCAGCGGCGTGTCACACCGCGATGATTTTCCAATGCAAAAAGGCAAGGCGTGCTCGCAGAGGTCAACAGGGCGATCGGGTGGATGACAGGGCTGCCCATCTGGCTGGGGTTGCTTATTTTGGGGGCGAGCGCCGGGATCGAGTATGTGCTCCCCCCGTTCCCAGGTGACACGGTGACGCTTGCAGGCGCGATGCTTATCCCGCTGGCGGGCTGGCCGCTGTGGGCGGTGTTGTCGGTGCTGGTGTTGGGATCGGTGATCGGCGCGTTTTTCGATCTGATGGTGGGGCGTTGGCTGTCGTTAAAGAGTGAGCGCCAGACGTTCTTGCATCGTTGGCTCAGGAAGGAGGAGATCGCTCGAAAGATCGATCGTGTCACAGAGAAGTTCGAGCGCCATGGTGCGATCTATATCGTCTTGAACCGCTTTATCCCCGCATTCCGCGGTGTGTTCTTCCTCGCTGCGGGGATGGCGAGGTTGTCGACGCCAAAGGTGCTCTTCTACGCGGCGCTCTCGGCGACCTTGTGGAATGCGGGGTTGTTGCTATTAGGTATGGCCTTTGGGTACAATTTGGATCGGATCGTTGGCTTCGTGGAAGGGTATACGAGGATGGCGTTCCTGGTGATCTTCGTGATCATGGTGGCGTGGATCGGGTGGGGGTGGTGGAGAAAACGATCGCCAGACGATCGCTGATATGGTACTTTCGCCGCAGAGATCGAGGATCATGCCGATGATACGGTAGAAGTGGACGTGCTGGGGCACGACCGCAAAAGAGACTCCGAGTTTCGGGCGGAAAAATTTGCCAGCCCGGACCCGGGGCACTATAACCAAAATCAGCCGACGATGTTGTGGCCGACGTCACTGGTGGAGCAATATGTAGCTCGACCAGATGATGCGGTCCTGAAAAGTAGTGTTCGTCGGCGATTCGAACAGATCGTCTTCTCCGCCTTCTCCGTACGTGTATATGAGACAAGGCGGTGATCGCACCCGGTCATAAACCTTGAAACGGTGCTTCTGAGCGAGATGGGAGGCTTATCTTGAGCAGTCACGACAACAAGCGCCAGACATCCACGTCTGTCACCACGACCACCGCCACGGAGACGGTGCGTCAAGGACATGATTTGGGTGTGCTGACCCCAGAGGAGGAGAAGGTGCTGCGTATGCTGCACGGGCTTTCCGAGGAAGATACTCACGAGCTCAAGTTCGCGCTCGGCGCGGACAAGGAGCTTCGCGCAAGGCTCGCTCTTCTCGAGAGCTATTTGCTCGATCTTTTTAGCGCCGATCAACTCGATGAGACGTTGATGGACGAGATCCGCGCACTCAAGGACTCGATTACAAACTGAGCCCTGTGATGTCGCGGGATTCCCGCACACCGTCACGGATCCACAGCCTGGATGGCGCTTCGCGCCACCCAGGCTTTTTTGTTTCCAGATAAGAAACACCCCCTGTTCTCACCCCGTTTCCTCTCTGGAAACAGACCCTCCTCACCCGCATGACTTGTATCGGAGCGCTTTGGTGCTCACCATCCACTTGGTGGAAACCTGGCCAGGTAAACTGCTTTCGACCGAGAGGCCAATGAGCCAAGAGAACCAAGACAAGTCACTCCACAACACGCTCCTTCGCCGACGTACATTCCTGCGCGGCGCAGGTGTGGTCGCCACGAGCGCGTTGCTCTCCGCTTGTGATCGCAACAGCGCCCAGCTTTCCAAGGGCGCCCCAGAGGAGACCGAGAAAATGCCCCGACAAACCACAGAAAAGAAAGATCGCATGCCCGTCGTCTTCCTTCCCCATGGCGGAGGACCCTGGCCCTTTATGGATGATGAGCTCTTCGGGCGTCCCGGCATGTGGGACAAGATGCGCGAGTATATGGAGGGGCTTAGCATCTTCTCACCAGAGCGCCCGCGCGCCTTGCTGATCGTCTCGGCGCACTGGGAGGAGGCGGTCCCCACGGTGATGACCTCGCCAAATCCCCCCATGTATTACGATTACTACAACTTTCCCAAGGAGACCTACGAGATCCAGTGGCCCGCGCCCGGCGCCCCCGAGGTCGCGCATCGCGTGCAGGAGCTGCTCGAGAAGGTCGGCATCACCACCGACGCCAACGACACCCGCGGCTTCGACCACGGGACCTTCGTGCCCCTCAAGCTCGCCTACCCCGACGCCGGAATCCCCACCTTCCAGCTCTCGCTGGTCAAGGGGCTCGATCCGCTCACGCATATCAAGATCGGGCGCGCGCTCGAGCCGCTGCGCGATGAGGGCGTCTTTATCATCGGCAGTGGGATGAGCTACCACAACCTGCGCGCCTTGCTCGGTCGCGGCGTCTCTGCCCAGAAGACCCTCGATGACTCCAAGGCGTTCGACGAGTGGCTCGCCGCCCTCGTCGATGACGAGGTCTCCAGGCGCGAGACGTTGCTCGTCGAGTGGGAGAAGGCTCCCGCCGCCAGAGCGTCTCACCCGCGCGAGGAGCACCTGCTCCCGTTGATGGTGATCGCTGGCGCCGCGGGCGATGATCCTGGCACCACGCCCTACCGCGATGTGGTCATGAACGCGCACGTCTCGGCGATGCACTTCGGGTGAGTTCAGGTGCGAGATGAAAATGGCTCCATAACCGCATGTTACAGGGGGCTTGCCACCCCCGCGCGAGGTTTGCTAGAACCCTTCCCGACAACTTGGTTGCAAACACTCCCTAACCTGGGCCTGGAGTCGGTTTATGTTCGAGAAGGTGCTCGTGGCAAACCGCGGCGAGATCGCCGTTCGCGTGATGCGCTCGCTTCGCGAGTTCGGCATCAAGAGCGTGGCGGTTTATTCTGAGGCGGATCGTGAAGCGCTGCATGTGCGCTACGCGGACGAGGCATATTGCGTGGGACCGGCGGCATCCGCCGAGTCCTACCTGCGCATCGAGAAGATCCTCGAGGTCGCCAAACAGAGCGGCGCGCAGGCGATTCACCCCGGATACGGCTTTTTGTCCGAGAACGCCGCCTTCGCGCAAGCCTGCGAGGACGCGGGCGTGGTCTTTATCGGGCCAAAGCCTTACGCCATCACGTCCATGGGCTCCAAGACCCACGCAAGGGATCTGATGCGCGACGCGGGCGTCCCCCTCGTGCCAGGAACGCCCGATGCGATCGAGGACCCCGCCGAGGCGCTCGAGTTCGCCAAAAAAGCTGGCTTCCCCGTGCTCGTCAAGGCCGCCGCTGGCGGTGGCGGCAAGGGGATGCGTCGCGTCGATCGCGCCGAGGACTTCGTCGCCGCCTTCGAAGGCGCACGCCGCGAAGCGCTGAGCGCCTTTGGCGATGGCGATGTGTATATCGAGAAATACGTCGTCAACCCGAAGCACGTCGAGTTCCAGGTGCTGGCTGACTCGCACGGCAACGTCGTGCACGTCTTCGAGCGCGAGTGCTCGGTGCAACGCCGTCACCAGAAGATCACCGAGGAGACCCCCTGTCCCGTGCTCCGCGAGGATGTGCGTCAGGCGATGGGCGAGGTTGCCGTCAAGGCCGCCAAGGCGGTCAACTACGTCGGCGCGGGCACTGTCGAGTTCCTGATCGATGTCGATCAGAACTTCTACTTCCTCGAGATGAACACGCGCCTGCAGGTCGAGCACCCGATCACGGAGATGATCACGGGGCTCGACCTCGTGCGCTGGCAGATCAAGATCGCGCTCGGTGAAGAGCTGACCTTGAAGCAAGAGGACATCGAGCGTCGCGGTCACTCCATCGAGTGTCGCATCTACGCCGAGGACCCCGACAACAACTTCATGCCAAGCCCTGGCCACATCCCCTTCCTGCGCGAGCCGACCGGTCCTGGCGTCCGCGTGGATTCGGGCGTCTACTCTGGCGCCACGGTGCCCGTGCACTACGACCCGATGATCGCGAAGTTGACCGTGTGGGGCGAGGATCGCGACCACGCGATCGGCCGCATGCGCCGCGCTCTGAGCGAGTATGTCGTCGGTGGCATCACCACCAACATCGCCTTCCACGAGGAGGTGCTCACCGCGCCCGAGTTCCTCGATGGGTCCTATGACACCGAGTTTATCCCCAACCTGATGCGTGGTCGCGAGACGCCTGCGCCGAAGCTCGGCGTGCCAGCAGAGATCGCCGCCGTGATCGCCGCGCATCGCCGCGACGAGGCGCTTATCGCTGGCGGCGGTGGGCAAGGTCCCGCCAACGCGCAGCAGCAAGGCTCGCGCAGTCGCTGGAAGACGCTCGCCAGGTTGGAGCAGCGCCGCGAGTGGTGAAAACCACCGGGGCGCGAGACAGGATCGCTTCTAAAAGCAGTAACGGACAGGAAGGTGTGAGTGATGGCCAGCAATTATTTCGTGGTCGATGGAGAGGACGAGCGTCAGTACGCCGTCGAGACGCTCGAGGATGGCAGCTACAAGGTGACCTCGCCGGCTGGCGAGTCCTTCGTGGTCGATGCTTATGAGCCCGAGGCGGGGCGCATGCATCTTATCTACAACGGAGAGGCGCACGACGTCGGCGTCCGCCACAATGATGATGGCGTGGTCGTCGAGATCGCCGCAGAGCGCCACGTCATAGATGTGCTCAACGAGCGCCAGAAGCGCATGCGCGTCGCGGGCGTCGGCGGCCGAGGTGCAGGTGGTCCCGAGCTCGAGAGCCCGATGGCTGGCAAGGTCGTCGCCATCAACGTCTCGCCAGGAGACGTCGTCGAGGAGGGCGAGTGCGTCCTTATCATCGAGGCGATGAAGATGGAGAACGACCTCAAGGCGCATATCTCCGGCACGATCGGCACGGTCGCCGTCGAGGTCGGCCAGGCGGTCGAGGTCGGCGCGCTGCTCGTGACGATCGAGGCAGACGAGTGAGCTTCTCGCGGTTTTTGTAAATCACAGGTGGTGCAGATGAGCGATCAGGGTGATGGGAAGAAGGGTCCAGGAGACGAGTTCTACGAGGAGCTCGCCAGGGCGCAGCAGAAGTGGGAGTCGGATGTGCTCGAGCCCTTGCTCGATCGCTTCGGCGTGCGCCGCGAGGAGTTCACGCGCTCGGGCGGAGAGGCGCTAAAATCACTCTACTCGCCAGCGGATGTGAGCCAGGAATACCTGGAGCAGATCGGCTTCCCTGGTCAGTACCCGTTCACCCGAGGCGTGCAGCCGACGATGTATCGCGGGCGCTTCTGGACGATGCGCCAGTACGCTGGCTTTGGCACCGCGGCGCAATCCAACGAGCGCTATCACTACCTGATGAGTCAGGGCACAAAGGGGCTCTCGGTCGCCTTCGATTTGCCCACGCAGATGGGATATGACTCTGACTCTCCGCGCGCCCGTGGCGAGGTCGGTAAGGTCGGCGTCGCGATCGATTCGATCGCGGATATGGAGATCCTGTTCGACAAGATCCCGCTCGACAAGGTCTCGACCTCGATGACCATCAACGCCACCGCCTCGACGCTGCTCGCGCTCTATATCGCGGTGGCAGAAGGGCAGGGGGTCAGCTCGGACAAGATCCGCGGCACTATCCAGAACGATGTCCTCAAGGAGTACATCGCGCGCGGGACCTACATCTATCCTCCGCACCAGAGCATGAGGATCATCACCGACATCTTCGGCTACTGTCAGAAGCATGTCCCCAAGTGGAACACCGTCTCCATCTCCGGGTATCACATCCGCGAGGCGGGCTCGACGGCAGCCCAGGAGGTCGGTTTCACGATCGCCAATGGGATCGCCTACGTCGAGGCCGCGCTCGCTGCAGGGCTCGACGTCGACGCCTTCGCGCCGAGGCTGTCCTTCTTCTTCAACGTGCACAACAACTTCCTCGAAGAGGTCGCCAAGTTCCGCGCCGCGCGCAGGTTGTGGGCGACGTTGATGAAGGAGCGCTTTGGCGCCAAGAACAAGAAGTCGATGTTGATGCGCTTCCACAGCCAGACGGCGGGTTCGACGCTGACCGCGCAGCAACCTCAGGTCAACATCGTGCGCGTCGCGCTCCAGGCGCTCGCGTCCGTGATGGGCGGCACGCAATCACTGCACACCAACGGCTGGGACGAGGCGTTGAGCTTGCCGACCGAGGACGCCGCGAGGCTCGCGCTCCGCACCCAGCAAGTGATCGCCTACGAATCGGGCGTCGCGGACCTTGTCGATCCTCTCGGCGGCAGCTACGTCGTCGAGGCGCTGACCGACGAGATCGAGCAAGCCGCGCGCGATTACATCCGCCAGATCGACGAACTGGGCGGCTCGCCAGAGGCGATCGAGAAAGGGTTCCAGCAGTCCGAGATCCAGGAAGCCGCATATCAGGCGCAGCTCGCCATCGAGCGCAGCGAGCAAGTGATCGTGGGCGTCAACAAGTTCACCGCCGAGGAGGCGCGCCCCACCGATCTGATGCGCATCGACGAGGCGATCGAGCGCGAGCAGGTCGAGCGCCTTCGCGACTTCAAGGCTGGCCGCTCTCAGCAAGAGGTCGATGACGCGCGCGCAGCGCTCGAGGCCGCCGCCAGAGGTTCCGACAACCTCATGGGGCACATCCTCCACGCGGTCAAACACAAGGTCACCCTGGGCGAGATCTCGGACACGATGCGCGAGGTCTTTGGCGAGTACGTCGAGAACGTCGTCTTCTGAATCTTTATCTATTCTGGCGATACGATCGTATCGCCGAGCGAAAAAGCCGCCGCGCCATTTTGCTGTATGGAATCAGACGACTCCAACCTCTCGGCAAAATGGCGCGGCGGCTTTTT
>Ga0208061_100141_pt1 | contig 25323 bp, 18 predicted proteins | sample DeeseametaMP0555_FD_184209 | JGI IMG/M metagenome (GOLD analysis project Ga0208061, IMG submission 184209) | Marine microbial communities from the Deep Atlantic Ocean - MP0555 (SPAdes) | ecosystem: Environmental > Aquatic > Marine > Oceanic | place: South Atlantic Ocean | collected 2011-01-23 | reverse complement strand
GATTTTGGCGAGTCAGACGACGTGGAGAATATTTTCAACACCCTCTTAGAAAGAGCAGGGTGCTTCCGTGGCACGACCTCGACGCTGGCCTTGGCAAACGAGGAAGGCACTTCGGTTTTCGGTCGCGTGCGTTGGAGTGTTGCTTCGAGCAAATAAAAAGCGCCGGTGGTTTGCGAACCACCGGCGCTTTTTATTTTCAGGAGGAGGCTGCTGTGATCAGATCGGGAGCTTGTTCGTGATCACGTAGTTGAGGCACATCTCATCGCGCGTGCCCTCGCCCCATTGGACCATTTGAGGCTCGCGACCAAGCTGTTGGTTACGGCCCATGGAGTTGTCGAATTCGCAGCTCAACGAGATCTTATCGCCGCCATTGACCAACACCGGGGAGTCATACAGGTAGAACCCTTGCCAGTTGAAGTCCCACTCGGGGATGTCGACCATGCACATCTCCGCGCCATCGCGCTCGATGTGCACCTTGATGTGACGACCGAGCTCGTGCATGTGCGGCACCACGCCATACACCTTGATGAAGCCATCGGGCACGAACGCGGGGATGTCGAAGCTCGCGCCTTCCTGCGCGTTGGCGTCGCCGGGCTGGATCGCGAGGTTCGTGTCCGCGATCGGGTACATCTGCAGCTCTTGCATCATCGTGTCGGCGAAGTGGAGGTTGATCTTCGTGCGATCTGTCCCCACCGCATCGTTGATGGTGTTGTAGTGGATCTGGACGACGATCTTGGCATCCTTGGTGATGCGAATGCCGTGTCCTGGCTCGAATTGGATCGGCACGGTGCCAGGCACCCAACCCCCGAGCAGCGCGGGATCACCAGCGCGTGGACCTCCAAAGCAGGTGTAGCCCGGTGTCTCAGGCTCCGATGCCTCCAACTGCGCGAGGCGATCGTGTTGATCTGGCTCGACCGCGTACATCAACACGTGGTGAACGATCGAGTCATTGCCTGGCTCGGTCTCGAACGCGTTGAGGAAGACATCCTCGGTCAAGCCAGGATCGACGACAAAGCAACGGTAGTCGTCGAACTCGGTCTCGGGTGGAGCGGGTTTGTAATCGGTCCCGATATCGAGCACCACATCAGGCATCCCGAGGTTCATCGCAGGATCATCTGGGATGATGACCTCATCCGCGGGATCGCCCTCGAGCATCCCGTCGCTCACCCAGGTCTTGACCATCTCGATCTGTTCGGTCGTCAGGCTACGATCATGCTTGAAGTCACCGCAGTCTTTTGCTGGAGGCCACGGGGGCATGCGCTCGGACTCGAGTGATGTCGAAATGAGCATCCCCAACCCGCTGACCTGCGAGTACGTCTCGAGCTTGAAGGGAGCGATCCCGCCATCGGTGTGGCACTGCTGACACTTCTCCTGAAACAGCGGCGAGATGTGCGTGTAGTAGCTCACCTCCGCCGGAGTCGTGTTGTTGGTCGGAGAGGTCATGTTGTTTGCTGGCGGCGACGTCATATTATTCGCCGGTGGCGACGTCATGTTGTTCACTGGCGTCGTCGCGTTGTTCGCCGTCTGGTTGTTTGCCGGTGTGGTCGCGTTATTGGTCGGCGTCGTCGCATTATTGGCTGGCGTCGTCGCGTTATTGGTCGGCGTCGTCGTGTTGTTGGCGGATGCGTTGTTGGTCACCCAACTGTTGTTATTCGCGGGTTGTTCTTCGCCCTCGGGCTCGGTGCAACCCACCGCGCCGACGAGCAACGCCACAGCACTCAACTTCCAGTACTTCATCTTCTCTCTCCTTACCTGGGCGACGCGCGCCGAGAACCTCGACCGCGAAAATCATGTCTCCAAACGATGCGTTATCCTACAGTGAAGTCCTTGCAGATGCGAGAGTTTTCATGGGCTGCAACGCCATTCGGGACGTGGTAGCTTGTTGCGGCGAGAGAAACGACAAAACAAGCTCCCTCGCCGGGAGATACACGATGAGGTGTCTATGGCAGAGAACAACACGATCTTTGGCAAAATTATCCGGGGAGAGATCCCTTCTGATAAGGTCTACGAGGATGACCGCGCGCTCGCGTTCAAGGACATCAACCCCGCTGCCCCCGTGCATATCCTGGTGATTCCCAAGGAGCACATCGTCAACCTCCTCGACGCCGAGGAGGATCACGCCGAGCTGCTCGGTCACCTGATGCTCGTCGCCGCGAAGGTCGCGCGCGAGCAGGGCCTCGAGGAGGATGGCTTTCGCCTGGTCGCCAACAACGGCGCTGGCGTCGGGCAAACGGTCTTCCATCTGCACTTGCATATCATCGGAGGTCGCTCGCTTTCCTGGCCTCCAGGCTGAAGATGGCCGATTTTCAAAACAAGACGATCCTTATCACTGGCGCGGCGGGAGGCATCGGCGAATCGCTCGCTGATGCGCTCGCTGCACACGGCGCGAACCTGGCGCTTGTCGATCTTCCTGCCCCCGGCGAGCAGCAAGATCGGCTCGCGCTCCTCGCCGCAGATCTGAGACAGCGCCACGGTGCTGCTGTGCAGGTCTTTCATGGATCGGTCGCGTCCTCAGAGGATGTCACCGCGTGGTTTGCTTCGCTCGAAGATGGCGTCGATGGCGTGATCAACGCCGCTGGCAACCTGCGCGATAAGTCCATCCTCAGGATGAGTGAGGAGGATTGGTCGAGCATCCTTTCGACGCATCTCACCGGGACATTTCTCGTGTCACGCGCGGCTGTGATGGCGATGCTGCGGCGAGGCGCTGGTGGCCGGATTTTGAACATGACCTCCGTCGTGGGCGTGCGAGGCAACCTCGGGCAGGTCAATTACGCCGCCGCCAAGGCGGGCGTGATCGGGTTGACACGCGCGCTCGCGCTCGAGGTGCGCGCATCCAAAATCACCGTGAACGCGCTCGCGCCCATGGCCGATACGCCCATGACGCGAAACATCGCGCACATGACGAGCGCGTTTCGGCCAGAAGATCTCGCGCCGCTGGCGCTCTGGTTGCTGGGCCCACAGAGCAGTCATGTGACGGGCCGCGTCTTCGGCGCTCATGGCGCGCATTACTTCGAGTATGTCACCGAGGCCACGCGTGGCGTGGAGCTTTCGCCTGGTTCCTGGTCGCTCCGAGAGGTCGATGCACAATTCGACGCGATCACCGCGCGTGATGTCACCTTCGAGCAACGCGAGCGCTTCGGCGCTGACAGGTTGGCCGCGCTCGCGACGCTGTTCATGGAGAACCTCGCTGGAACGTTTGACGCCGAGGCTTCGCGAGGTTGGCGGACTTCGCTCGACTTCCAACTCCCGGGGTGCCTTCGCTTCGGGATGGAGCTGACCGCAGACGGCGCGATCCTCCATCCTGGTGGTGTGGATGAACCCCGCGCGACGATCTCGTTTGCCACCCCGGAGACATTTCGGGCGATCGTGACTGGCGATCTCGACCCGAGAGAGGCGCTGCTGCGTCAACGCCTGTTCGCGAGCGACCCGAGAGCACTGCAACGCTTCTTCGATTGCTTTGATTTTGAAGAAGCCGTGTCGCGCACCGCAAACCAACCCGCGCTCATTTCCTCGAATCAGGGAGACTGAAGATGCCACTGGAACGTTCGACCGTGGGCAAGACCTACGAAGGGGAACCGCTCGAGCTCACACAGGAACTCGTCGAGCTATATGCGGATGCGACAGACTTCCCGCTGTCCTTGCTCGAAGGAGGTCTCGCGCCGCCGTTGTTTGCGGTGCGGCCGCTCGTCACGGTGTTGTTCGCCGCCATCCTGGACGAGGAGGTCGGCATCGACCTCAAGCGCCTGGTGCACGGAGAGCAAGACATGCGCTTTTATCAACCTCTGCACGTCGGTGATGTGGTCACTCCAAGCGCTGTGATCGATGCGATCGAGGAGCGCTCGAGCGGCGAGACGTTGATGTTGGTGCAGCGCCTGGAGCGTGATGGTCAGCTTGTTTGCGAGGCAAAGAGCAACCTGTTCGTGCGCGCATCCTCCTCATCGACGGGCAAAAAGGATGCGGCGAGCACGGCTGCTGAAGAGACCTCCTCGCCTGAAGTGATTCACGAGGAGCGCGAGGACATCACGCGCGATCAATCGCTTCGCTACGCCGAGGCATCGGGCGATCACAACCCGTTACACAAGGACCCCGATTTCGCCAAAGCCGCTGGGTTGCCTGATGTGATCTTGCATGGGTTATGCACCATGGCGATCGCATCGCGCGCGGTGATCCAGGGGCCGTGTAAGGGAAACCTCGCCGAGCTTTCGCGCATGTCCGTGCGATTTGCCAAGCCCGTGTTCCCAGAACAGGTGCTCACCACGCGCGTTTTTAATGGGAAACCAACCAAGACAGGGATGCGCTACGCGCTCGAAACTCTGAACGAGAAGGGCGAGCCCGTGCTCACAAAGGCCTTTGCCGAGGTTACCTTCTGAGGCGAGAGGTGATTTGTTCGCGCGCTCCTCGCCTCATCGATGGTGTCAATCCCAACCGCCAAAGCTTCTGCTGCCACCTCCGCTGGGGGCATGCGCTTCGCCGACCTCCATGTCCATCGCGCCCTCTGCGAGCTCGAGCGCGAGCTCGCCGATGACCAGCGTTGCTGCGATCGAGCAAGCGCCCTTGGCGAGCATTTCGACAGCCAGATCACTGGACACCGAGCCGTCCATTTCGAGCTTCTGATAGGTTTGTCCCTTGTACCGAAGCTTGCAGATGTTGGGGGTTTTGACGGTGAGGAGCGCCTTGCCGTAAGTGCATGCGACGCTCCCCTTGCTGTAGGCGACGAGGAGGATGGAGTACGTCTCGTTGGCGCGCACGGTTGCCGCGGAGCGCACGAGCTCGAGCCTGAGCTCGTCGATTTGCTCGAGGTCAATGATATCGACCTCGAGCTTGCCGGGGTGCTCCAGCTCTTTGCCGAGTGAAATGGTCGCCTTTTTGGGGGCCTTGGCGCTCGGCGAGAAGGTCGAGTACGCGCCTGAAATCGCCGTCAGTTTGACGGTGCCCGCCTTCTTCGGGCTGACCTCGGGCTCGAAGGGTGGAGCGCCATACAACTCCATGTAACCGCTCGAGATTTTGTGTTTGAGAGGGCCAGGGTAACCGCGCACATAGACGCCATTGCCGCGACACACCGAGAGGTGAGCGCGGGTGGGCTTCTTGACCTCGATAAAGATGCTGTCGGTTACTTCTGTTGTTTGCTGGTCATTTTGAAGTCCGGAGATGGTCAACATGCCCTCGCCCTCTTCCTCGCCGCGCAGGAGAAAGGCGCCGCTCCCTTCTTCCTCGATCTTTGCCGTCGCGATATTCGTGGGCTCGACGCTCACCGAGACGAGCTTGTGGACGCGGTCATCGTCCTTGGCGACGCGGTTGCGATGGACGTAAAACTCGTTGGCGTAGCCGACGCCGAGCACGAGTCTGTTCGGGCGCTCGATCATCCCACCTGTGCCTGTCGTGCGGACATCGAATTTGCCTTCTTCTGTGTTGCCCTTGAACGCCGAGCAGGCCTGGTTCCCGTCTTCATCGCTGCCACCGCACACGCCGCAGGCGATGAGAAACGCCAGGAAGGGCATCAGGTATGCGGCGAGAGTGGAGGTGCGGGGTCGCCTCCTCGCCTGGCGGTTGGTTTGGTTCATGTGCACGGTCCTCGAGGGTCGGAGGTTGAGAGCGAGATCAAGCATCGAGGTTCGAGAGGTTCGAGTCTGCGCCAGAAGGTTGCGTTTGTAAACGTGACCACCGCTCGTCTGAATGCGACGAAATATCCTTGGCAGGTCATTGCGTTTGCATGGAGTCGGCGCTATACCGAGGCGCACGACACCCCTCCTCGTTTCTTCAAAGGGAGAGACGCGATGCTTTGGTCCAAAATGCAGCTCCATACCATGCCGGTGTTGGCCTGACCTCACCGGCACGATGTCACGCATATGCGATGACCTCCCGAGTCAGTCCGATCCCGGCGACCAAACCCCACGACCATCCCGAAATCGAATTCGATGATTACTGCGACGCCGCGACAACGAGCGCGCGCCGCACCGTATGGAGTGTTGCACCATGTCTGTTTCGACCAAACCCGCCAGTGGTTTCCGTGATTTCCTGCCCGCTGATGTTCGCCGCCGCGAATATGTCTTCTCGGTTATCCGAGAGGTCTACGAGTCCTACGGCTTCGAACCTCTGGATACGCCTTGCTTCGAGCGCTTGACGACGTTGCTCGGCAAGTATGGCGAGGAAGGGGACCAGCTCATCTTCAAGATCCTCCAGCGTGGCCGAAAGCTTGAGAAAGCGCTCGGCACGGATGATCCCAGCGAGACGGACCTCGCGGATATGGGGATGCGCTACGACTTGACCGTGCCGCTGGCGCGCGTCTACGCCGAGTATCGAAATGATCTCCCCGCCATCTTCAAGCGCTATCAGATCGCGCCCGTGTGGCGCGCGGATCGTCCTCAACGCGGACGCTTTCGCGAGTTCTACCAGTGTGATGTCGACGTCGTCGGCTCCGAGTCCCTGATCGTCGAGGCCGAGGTCACCGCCGCGCTCGCCGAGGTGTTGCGTCGCCTCGAGTTCAAGGGGACACGCATCCATCTCAACAACCGCCAGCTTTTGCGCGCGGTGATTCTTCGCGCCAAGATCCCCATCGAGAAAGAGGGGGACGCGCTCGTGGCGATCGACAAACTCGACAAGGTCGGCCTCGAGGGCGTGCAAAAGGAGCTGCTCGAGCGTGATATCTCGCAGGAGAGCGTCGATATCTTGCTCCCGTTGCTCGGCATCACCACGAAGGGGGAGCCTGGCAGCTTCACCAACGAGGCGACGCTCGACGCGCTCGAGGAAGCCGTGGGCGATATCGAGGAGGGGGCGCAGGCGATCGCTGACATGCGCAAGCTGCTCCGACTCGCCCAGGACGGACCGGCGGCAGACCTGCTCTTTATCGATCCTTATCTGGCGCGCGGGCTCTCCTATTACACGGGCTCGATCTTCGAGATTCGCAGCGATGATTTCTCGGGGAGCCTCGGTGGTGGTGGTCGCTACGATGGCCTGATCGGGATGTTCTCCAAGAAGTCGGAGCCTGCCTGCGGGTTCTCGCTCGGCGTCGAGCGAATCCTCGTCTTGATGGAGGAGCGCGGCATGTTCGACGCTACGCGACCTGATGTCGATGTGCTCGTCACCATGTGGGACGATGACTTCGCGCCAAACTCACTGCGGCTCGCCAACGAGCTTCGCTCGCAGGGCCTGCGCGTCGACATCTACGCGCGCCAAAAAGACAAGTACAAGAAGCAGTTCAAGTACGCCGACGAGCGCAGGATCCCGGTGGTCGCGATCCTCGCTCCGAACGAACTCGAGAAAGGGGTCGTCGCGCTCAAGAACATGAAGAGCGGCGATCAGGAGGATGTCCCTCGCGAGCAGGTCGCCGAGCGCGTCAAGGCGATGCTCTCCTGATCACAGCATGGGTCAGGTGTTGTTCTTTTGAAATGAGGCGAGAGGCATGCGGTATCGTGTGCCTCTCGCCTCATTCTGTTTTCAGCGCGTTGCGTCCACGCCAGGCATCGGCTACTGTTTTTGTGAGTGCTTACTTACAAGACACCGATAAAGCAATGAGGGGACCATGTTGCTTGGCGATGAAGTTGGCGAGCAGATCCAGATGATCCAGCAGATGCTGCGATCATACTGTGATTCTGAGATCGCTCCGAAGATCGATGCGCTCGAAGATGGCGAGATCCTCCCCTATGAGATCATGCGTCATATGGCCGATACCTTCGGCTTGCGGGAGATGATGTCCCCGGATCAGAGCGGCGAGGAGAAGGAGGGGTCGGGTGATTCTCGCCGCTCTTCTGGCGGCGGTGGCCTGCTTGGCGCTGGCGCCGATCCGATGATGAGTCATGTGGTCATGATGGAGCTCTCGCGCGTGAGTCCTGGCCTCGCGCTCTCTTTCGGCGCGAGCATCGGGCTGACCGGCGGCACGATCATGGCGCGCGGCACGCGCGAGCAGAAGAAGCGCTGGGGCAAGCCGCTGTTCATGCTCGATAAGATCGGCGCCTGGGGGCTGACCGAGCCTGGTGCTGGCAGCGACGCGTTCGGTTCGATGACCACGCGCGCCAGACCGACAGGGGATGGCCACTGGGTGCTCAATGGCCAAAAGACCTACATCACCAACGCGCCCTACGCGGATATTTGCGTGGTCTACGCCAAGCTCCAGATCGATGGCGAGCCCACAGGTGCGTTCGTCGTCGAGGCAGGCACAGAAGGGTTAACGCTCGGCCCTCCGATGGCAAAGATGGGGATGTGCGAGAGCCCCACTGGCGAGATCTTTCTCGAGGATGTCACGTTGGATGGCGAGCATCTGCTCGGCGGTGATCCTCGCGATCAGGTGCGCGATGCCTCGAGGGATCAGGCAAAGAGCACTCTCAAGGCCGAGCGCAGCGCGATGCCTGCCATGGCCGCAGGTATCGTGGAGCGGTGCCTCGAGATCTGCACCCGCTACATCGACGAGCGAGAGCAGTTCGGTCAGCCGATCGGCAACTTCCAGGCCGTGCAGATTCGCCTGGCCAGGATCTACATGATTCGCGAGACGATGATCAGCTGGTTGCTTCGTCTCTCTCGCGCCGAGCGCAAGGGGTTGATGACGCAGACCATGGCGAGCGCGGCGAAGCTCTATTGCGGTCAGGCCGCCGTCGACGCCTGCCTCGAAGCGATCCAGATCCTCGGTGGCTTCGGGTACATGCGTGAGGGTCGCGTCGAGAAGTTGATGCGCGACGCGAAGCTCCTCCAGATCGGAGGCGGGACCGATGATATCCAGATGCTGCGCATCGCCAGGGCGCTCCGGCAAAACTGATCAGGAGACACGACGTGATGAGGCGAGGAGCAGATCACATGATCTGCTCCTCGCCTCATCGTTGTTCAGGTACAGGTACAGGATCAGAGCGCTGCGTTCAGCTCGCTACAGCAGTTCTCTTCGGTGCACGCCTCCGACTGTTCTTCGGGGAGGTCATCGCATCCGGCTTGCTGATCACAGGTGCTGAGTGCCTGATAGGCGGTCCTGCATTCCTGCGAGACGTTGCACTCGTCGAGGCAACCTTCCATGCACGTCGCGCACGCTACGGGATCGGGGTCGAGCGGGTTGGTACAGGCAGGGTCCTGGGTCACGCAACGCAGTTCGCAGGAGAAGATGCACTGGGTGTAGGGGCAGCACACGCCGCCGTCCTCGCAGTAGTCTGCCTGACACATTGGCGCGTTGTTGGCGCTGCTGTTGGAGGTGACATTGTTTTTGGCGTTGTTCGAGGAGGCGCAAAAGAGCGTGCCATTGGCGACGTAGACAGCGAGGTCGAACTTCCCGTCGAGTGTCCTGGTGCTTCCATCGAAGGGGGACGCGACGGTGACGTTGCTGAACTCACCGGAGACCTTGTCGCCCGCGGCTTTGGGGCAGTCATCGAGGGTGATGGTGCCGCTCTGGCTCTCGAAGGTGCCGCCGTTGATCGGATCGAGCCAGGTCACGTGAGAACCTTCGGGCGGTGCGTTGATCGCGAAGCTTCCCGGGGCTGTCTTGCTCTCGCTGGTCTCGATGATCGCGCTGATGGTCGAGCCATTGGGCGCCACGAGGTAGAGGTGGAGCAGGTTGCCCACGATGGCCGCGCCGCTGGTCTCCTTACCCGCCTGATCGTCGGGGATCTCGTTCTTGGAGACTTCCTTATCGCCGCTCTCATCGGTGCTCTCGACCTCGAATGAGGTCTTGTCCGAGGAGCCCTTGTCGGTGTTGTTCGCGGAGGCATTTTGCTGCGCGTTTGCTGTATTGTTGGAGTTCGCATCCCCGTCGCTCGCGTCTTCTGTACATGCAGTCGCGAGTAATAGGAGTATCATCGTTGGCCAGATCTTGGTGTTGATAGACATCCAATGTCCTTTGTTCATGGTTTCAATCATCGAATCAATGTGCCTCACCACAGCGGCGAGGGCTTGGTGCGAGCGCGTGTCCTCGCCGGACAAAACGGGCTCGCTTCTCGGGGTCAGGTGCTGGCCAGCGTGCTTCACCGCGAGTGGAGTACCATGGACGCGACAAGATATATCGTATTCAACGCGGGTCGTGAGATATGTGCGATAAGGTAGGATAAGTTGTTGGAAAATAGCGCGGAGTCGTGATCGGCGTGACTTGTTCACGCGTATCGATTCTCGTAGGCTATGAGTGCGTGTCTTGCTCCCCGAGCAGCCATGCGTGCGAACGAGACCCTGGCACCCGAGAGGAGTGGTTCATGCCCAAGGCAAAACCGACCGTGATCATCAGAGATTGTCCCGAGTACGACACCGATCGGATCGAAAAGATCGTCGGCGAAGGGCTCGATACATTGGGCTTGCGACCTCATGGCCGTACCCTGGTCAAACCCAACGTCGTGGCGAGCGGAAAGCACTTCCCGCACGCCTACACGCGCCCCGAGTTTCTCGAAGGGGTCCTGCGCGCGATCAAGCAGCGCGCCGGGGATGATGTCGAGGAGATCGCCGTCGGCGAGCGGTGCGGGATCACCGTGCCGACTCGGTTTGCCTATGATGGCGCGGGGTATTACCCGATGTTCAAGCGGGTCGGGGTCAAGCACTACCACTTCGAGGAAGAGACCCAGCTCGAGATCCCGCTCTACCACGAACAGCGCCTGCGTGATTTCTTCTTCACGCCCGAGCCGATCGCCAAGGCTGACTTCTTCGTCAACTGCCCCAAGTTCAAGGCGCATCCGTGGACGACGGTGACCTTTAGCCTCAAGAACTACATCGGCATCCAGGATGATCCTCACAGGTTGATCGACCACGACCACTCGCTCAACGAGAAGGTCGCCGACCTGCAATACATCATCCAACCTCAGTTCATCGCCATCGACGCCATCACCGCTGGCGAAGGGCGCATGCTCACGCCGATCCCCTACGACATGGGGCTCGTGATCATGGGCAACAACCAGGTCGCCTTCGACGCACTCTGCTGCCATATCATCGGTCTCGACCCGTTGAGCGTGCCGCACATTCGCATGTGTCACGAGCGCGGCTTCGGGCCTGTGAGTCTGGATCAGATCGAGGTGATCGGGGATATCCCGCTCGAGGTCGCGCAGCAGCGCGCCGACAAGTTCCGCGTCGGTCTGATTCGCGTCGAGGATTACTTCGAGGGCACCAACATCCAGGCGTACTCGGGGCCTCCGCCCACGGACGAGTATGACTACTGCTGGGGAGGATGCCCCGGCGCGCTCGAGGAGGCGATCGAGATCCTTCGCCTGTTCGATACTGACACCGACGAGAAGATGCCGAAGACGCACATCGTCTTTGGCGCCTACGAGGGCGAGCTCGACGTCAAGGATGGCGAGCGCGTCGTTTTTCTGGGGGATTGCGCGACCTTCCAGGGGAAAATCAATGGCGAGGACTTCTCGCTCGAGAGCATCTATCAGGATCGCTCCACCAAGAGCCCGTATTCGGCAAAATCCGAGAACATCTACAAGAAGATGGTCGGCGTGAACTGGAAGATGTTCAAGGAGCGCAAGAACACTGCGTTCCGCATCGCCGGTTGCCCCGTCAGCGTCGCCGAGCAGGTCTTGATGCTCGTCAACATCGGCAAGCTCAAGAACCCTTACCTCGACGCTTCGCAGGTGATCTCGTTCAATCACGCCTACTTCTCCTCGAGGATTCGCACCGCGTTCAAGCGCATGTCCGGGAACCCCTACCAGATCAAGGGAGAGGCAAAGCGCGGTGACGCGCGACCTGTGCAGAACCTCCCGCCGCAGGATTCTGCGGCGGAGTGAGCTGACCTGCGAGCCGGTGCGGTGGTGCCAGAGGATGAGGCGAGGCGGAGGGGTATGGACCTTCGCCTCGCCTCATTTTTTTTCGCGAGTCTGGTCCAGCGAGCGGGCCAGCGGGGTTGTGCTGCGCGAGGCGTAGCCGCGCAGTTCAACCCGCGGGGGAGGGGAGCGGGACGCGCAACAACTCGCTGGGCGTCGTGTCGAGGAAGTAGTGGCGCACTTTCTCGAGCATCTCGCGCTGGCCAGGGAAGGGGACAAGCTCTCGCGCTTGCTCGACGGTGACCCAACGCCACGCGCTGTGCTCTTCGTTGAGCGTCGGTTCTGTGCCTTCGGGCACGTAGGCGACAAACACCGGGACGACGGAGATGCGGTTGCGGTCAGGCTCGTAGAACTGCTCGAGGATGTCCGCCGAGTAGAGGCGCTCCGGCGTCAGCGCTGTCTCCTCCTTCATCTCGCGCAAGACCGTCTCCCATGCCTTCTCGCCAGGTTCGATGCCGCCCGCGATCTGGCACCACTCGCCGTGCATGCTCTCGCCCGTGCGCTTTAGCAGCAGCACTTCGTGACCTGATGAGCATGGTCGCAAGACAACCAGTGAGATGTAATTGCAGACAAAGGGAACGCGTGTGGTGGTCATCCGTGATCTCGGCTCGGGGCTTTCGGGAAAAATGAGGTCAGGCGAAGTGTTCGCGGAACTTCTGGCGCTCTTCTTCGGTGAGGTTCAAGTGGTTGGAGTCAGCGAGCGCTGCGGCGCCTTCTTCGCCGACGAAGACATCGGTGTGCATGTAGTACTCCATCGGGTTGAACATCGTCTGGAAGGTCACGCCGAGGTGCTCGAGGTTGCCGAGCACTGGCGAGTTCGCCAGCGCCAGCGCGCCCTCGTTGCCCATGCCATTGCCCACGAGGTTTAACGTCTTCAGGCTGTGCAGTGCGGGCGCATTGGCGAGCATCTCGACTCCTGATGAGAGCAGCTGGGTGTTCATCAACCAGAGGTGCTCGAGGTTCTGCATCAGCGGCGAGGCGAGGAGCACTTCGAGCACCCACTCCGAGAGCATGAAGCCGCCGAGCCAGAGCGATGTGATGCTCGCCAGCGTGTCTGCCTCGGCGAGGATCGCGTAGCTCTCGCTGTGTTCGTGGCAGTGATCCAGGAACAGCGTCTCCAGGCCGGATAATCGCTCGGAGAGCGCGATCGCGCGAATGCCGCCCGCGCCGATGTTATTGTTCATCAACTCGAGCGCTTCGAGCGCGCCGATAAACGGCGACTCGACGAGGTACTCGATCCCTGCTCGTGAGGCGCGGCTGTCATGAACGCGCAGCGTTTGCACCGCGCCAAAGCTCGATGCGTTCGAGAGGTAGGTGAGCTTGCTGTCTCCTCTGGGCTGTCGCACGAGCTCCAGGGTGAAGCTCCCGAAGGGAGCGATCATGTACGCGTCCTCGAGCTGCCGGAGCGAGGTCAGCGGCGCGAACGAGAGCTTCCTGTCGCCGAGTTCTCGCTCGATATAGGGGAGCCACTCCGTCTTGTAACGTTCGCGGTCGTGCTTCGAGGCGTTCTCGATCACCTCCCAGAACCTCGCGAGCCATTCCTGGCTATCCTCGCGATCGCCGAGGACGCTGCGGAGCTCACCGAAGTCGAGTTTGTGTCTGGTCATGCGCTCTCCGGTTCAAGGCGCGTGGGCATCGAGGTAAGTTTGAAAGCGATCGCGAACGATCGGTTTCAGGTGCGGCGAGTTGGCGATCGCGCGAAGTCCAGTGCGACACACGGCGATGGTCGCGCTCGGATCATCGTCACAATGCTCGCGTTTGACGTCGTGCACCAGATGCAACCTCTCGAGGTTTGCGAGGTGCGGTGAGGCGGCGATCGCCTTGGCGCCCTCGTCTGTGATGTGGTTAAACGCGAGCTCGAGCTCTTTTAATGCCGAGATCCCCGGCTCTTTGACAAACGCGGCGATCGCGTCGTCGTCGAGCTTGCATCCCTGAATGTTGAGTTTCTCGAGACCTTGCATCGCGCCGCTGCATGCGAGCGCCGTGAGCACGTCGCCGTTTAGCTCGATGAACGCGATGTCGAGCTCGCGCAGGTTCTCCATATGTACGCTCTCGGCGATATGCCAGATCGCCTCGGCGGTGAGTTTGCACTGCGAGATCGAGAGCGCGCGAAGCGTGTGTAGCCGCGGCTCATCGACGATCGATTTCACGCCCAGAGGGCCGATCCAGTCGAACCCTACCGAGAGCCGACGCAGGCGCTTCAGGTGCGGCGAGGAGATGAGCTGTTGGATGCCTGCTCGCCCGAGGCGGCAATGTTCGATCCCGAGAAAGCCGACGGTCGCCATCGCGGGGTTTTTGGTGAACACCCAGGTGCTCGCGTGACCGAGCATGTTGTGCTCGAGCCGCAGCTCGAAGCTGGCGAAGGGGGCGATCTTGTAGGCTTCTTCGAGCGCGTCGAGGTCGTTGACAAAGGTCGCCAGCGGCCGCTCCCACTCGGGGCGAAGGCGCTTGATATAAGGCGTCCATTGCTCCTCGAAGCGCCTCGGGTCTGTCTGGCGTCCTTTGCGAATGCAGGCCCAGAGCGCGCGATGCCACGTGTCATCGTTTCGATAACTGGCGAACAAACTGCGGAGTTCGCCGAATTGTTCTCTCAGGTCGTCTGCCACGAGAATCCAGGACAAGAGCAGCGGTGGGTGCTTGTATCTGCCCTGTCATGGTAGCGGAACGGGGACGGTTTTCCAGGTCGGAAATGCGCCGATGAGATCGGTGGCAAGTCCAGCGGTGGTGCCGCAGCGCGTTGAACCGGACTCGCCGAAAAATTGCGGCGAGGCGAAGGGGCATGACCCTTCGCCTCGCCGCGAGGTTTGGTGGTGACGCATCGGCTCGCAGGTTAACGCGCATCATCTGGCGCGCTCGCTGTGTTATGCCGCTTCGTGGTCAGATTCGAGCTCGAGCGCGCGCCAGATGAATTGGCGGCGCTCCTCGCCGTGGATCTTGCGCAGCTTTCGCACCAGTGCGATCAGGGCGCGACCGGGGACCTCAGAGAGCTTCTCGACCTTCATCTTCTCCAGGTAGAGCTTCATGAAGGCGTCGTGCGTCTCTTCCTCGACGACCTCGTCGGTCAGGCGCTTGATCTCTGCCTCGGCGCGCACGAGCGAGGAGCCCTCGGGGACCGTGGCGAGCTGCGAGAGGATGTACTCCTCGCGGTCCGAGATACGACGCACGTCCGAGGTCGTCGCCGAGCGCTTGCGCAAGATCTTGCAGCAGGCGCGGATCTCCTCGGGCTCGATGCGACGCCAGCTGTCAACGCCATGTTTTTGCTCGAGTGATTCCTCGAATGCGTCCATCACCTCAGAAGATGCGACCTCCGCGACGAGCGCTCGCCACAAGGCGTTGGCGGCCTTCCACGCTTCGGTGACGGGTGGAGGGTCCTGCTTTGTGGACGCCTTGGCGGCGACCTCTTCTTCCGGCTGCTCGACGTCATCATTGACGACGGCGGTAGCGGCAGTAGGTGTGGTGACGCGCGCAGGCGTGCTGGCCAGCAGCTCGAGCTGGTCGCGCGTCTCGAGCGGCACGTCATCGTTGCTCGCTGCGGGAGCGGTCGCCTTGGGGCTTGTTTGCGAGGCGCCCTCTGGGCGGCGGCGAATGTTCGAGTTCGCGGCCTCGCGTGCGGGTTCGCGGGCCTCGGACGTTTCGTCATCATTGGCGGCGATCACGAGGAAGGTCTTCTTCAAGAAATCCTCGAGCGCGTTGGTGATGGCGCGATCGTAGCAGTCTTCAGGGCCAGAGATCGCTTGACCGATCCAGCGCGAGGAGAGCTGCTCCTCGGACTCGCTATCGACCATGGTGACCTCGAGGACGACGGTGACGCGCACCTGATCCAACGCGTTTTTGTGCGAGGGGAGGGCGACCTCGTGGTGGCTCTTGATGCAGGGGAGCAAGATGATGCGCCGCTTGCCGAGCATGTTTCGGATCATCCCGAAGTTAAAGGGCTGCCCGTGCTGTTCAGCGATCGCGATCTCCTCGAGGAGCTGCGCGAGCTTCATTGTCAGTGAGGTTGCTTTTTTCACGCTCATGATCGTCTCCTTCGCCAACCAAAGATTCGTTCAAATCTTGTCCGAGGCGTTGTGAAAGGGGCGTGAGGTTCAAGCGTGCCCCCTCCATCTACTCTCTAAAGAGTAACCACCGACGCGCGCACGTACAAAGGTTTGTTCGATCGAAATGATGTGAATAACCGTGACCAAAAGGGTGACGTGGCCACCTCTGGCACTCGATGTGAAAGCATATTATGTGCCAATCTCATTCCCGAGGCGGGTCATATCCCCTCCTCGAGTGATCGTATCATCGATGATGAAGGGGTGGTCGGTTCCCTGGCGAGGACCTAAAATCTATACATACTCGCACTAATGCTGTGTGAGATGACTGTAAGGGATGCAAGGAGCGCCAGGGATGAAAATTCGAGAGATGCTCAAACAACTCGCGATACGTTACGAGGACGGCGGCCCGATCTCGCGCCAACGAGACGCCGCGGCGCTCCTGCGCCTGGCGGATTCGCTCGACGAGGAGAGCGCGCGCACTTACCTGGATCGCTTCATCACGAAGTGGCGCATCGAGCAGGTCGTCAACGAGGCGCCGCTGATGCAGGCCTCCCCCGTGGTCAGGCGCCGCCCGATGCCCGAGCTCGAGCAGCGCATCTACGCCGAGCTCGCCCTCGGCGCGCCCAGAGAAGAGACGCCGCTCCCCTCGATCACCATCGAGTCAGAAACCGCGAGCGAGCAGGAGGGGAAGCAACCCCCCGCACAGGAGCAGCTGCCCGCGCACTAGCGGCGTCCATCGTCGTGCGCTCGCGCATCCTTTGAAAACAGCGGTGTGATTCTCACTCGCATCCTCGGGGTCGGTTGGTTATCTTGCTTGGCGACAATGACCACTTTCTCGGAGTGGAGTGAGGACACCGCGAGAGCCTCCCACCTCTCACAACCCGCCCCACCCTGAAACATCCGGGTAACGGACACCTGCGCGTTTTCTCGCGCGGGTGCTTATACGATCGGCCGCCTCCTCGCGCGCGCTCGCGCTGTCATCGAGGAGCTCAAGCGAGGTTTGTCTGTGACGAATGAAACGAAGTATCCGACGTGGGCCGAAGAGCTCGGCGATTTTCACGAATTCACCGACAAGGAGCTCGAGTACAACCCGGACGAGACGCACTGGCCGACCGCCAAGAAGCCCAAGAAGTTCGATCAGAAGAAGGCGATCGAACAGTTCGGGGAGATGCTGCGCACCGAGAAGGAGACCTACCCTCAGTACAAGCTGTGGAACCTGACCTCGCAGTGGCAGATGAAGTTCAACTTCTTGACCGACGATGAGGCGCGCTTCTGGCTCTACGCGCTCACGGACACCGAAGCCGAGATGGACGTCCTGGAGACGTCCAAGGTCATCCCGAAGCTCGAGGCGTTCGATCCGAGCGAGCCGATCGAGGCCAGCGTCGCCGGCGAGCGCCTCGAGAACGTGCTCTACGAGAAGTTCGGCGGCACGCCTCCCTACTATTATTACGACGCCAACCGTTGGGGGCCGCTGGCGATGTTGCTCCGACAGCTCTATGGCATGGAGGAGGCCTTCAAGCTCATCCTCGAGCACGTCCGGCTCGAGGACTCCGGGTCGTTCTTTGACTGGTTCGGGCCAACGGACGCCGCAGACCGCGCGCGCATGATCGAGATCGTCGAGGACGAACTCGACGAGGCCCAATTCGACGGGACCAACTACTCGATCCTCTATTACGCGGCGCCGCCGCTGCTCAAGATCGCGCCCTCGCAAAAGCTCATCCGCAAGGTCTACGACACGTTCATCTCGCGTGGCTCGCGCTGGTGGCATCAGGACATCCCGAAGCTCGTGCTCTTTTTGGAGGACGACGAGATCCTGCACTATTCGTCGAAGCTCGGGTTCAAGTACACGCCGCCGATGCTCCGTCACCTCTTCGTGCGGTTTGGCATCGAGCGCGCCGCTGATTTGCTCGACTTCGCGACCAAGCGGCCGAACAAGGCGAACGCCTCCGAGCTGCTGCCGGTCTTCTTCAAGATTCACTCGCGCGACATGGTGGCGAGGATGCTCGAGTTGGCGCAGAGCGCGGCGACCGTGGACCCCGCCACGCACTGGCTCCAGAACGAGGGGGTCAACGCCATCGATGGCATGATCGAGCTCGTCGGGCGCCAGGGCAAGAAGCGGCGCTGGGCCATCGAGCAGCTGCGCGTCCTGAGTGATAATGGTCACGACGAGTTGATCGAATCGCTGCTCGAGGAGCACAAGGCGACCGCGCAGAAGCTCGTGCGTCAGGAGGTCCTCGAGTTCGAGCAGGAGACCTTCGACGATCTCCCCGAGGATCAGTGGCCAGCGCTCTTCGAGACGCTCGCCAAGGATCACGCTCTCGACGGCGATGATGTGGCCTTCTTCGATCTCGATCAGGCGCCCGTGCTGCTCGCCAAAGGCGGAGAGCTGGCGGTGCCCAGGAGCGTGGTCTCCGGGATGCTCGGGATGTGCAAGGTCGCGCACCCCCTGGCGGTCGGAAAGCGCAAGCAGCCCGAGCAGATCAAGAAATACGTCAAGCAACTCCACACCTTGAGGGAGCATATCGACGACGAGTCCGGCGGGGACTTTGTCTGGCACCTGTTCGAGCGTTGGTGGGCGCAGGATACGCCCGAGGCGCAGAGCTGGTTTATCTGGATGCTCGGGTATCTGGGGACGAGCGCGCAGGCGACGCTGCTGCTCAAGCGAATCAAGGCGCACACGCAGTGGTTCGGGCGCGTCAAGGGACGCAACGCCAAGAAGGCGATCCAGTCTCTGCGCCATATCGACACGCGGCAGGCGTACACGACGCTGTTCCTGATCTCGAGGGAGATGCAGAACAAGCGCCTCAAGGCTGTGGCCGCGAGCGAGGTCGAGGCGCTCAAGAAGGAGAAGGGTTGGGACGATAACCAACTTCAGGACAGGATCGTCCCCGACGCGGGGCTCGATGAGAACGGGACCTACATCTTCGATTACGGCCCCCGTCAGTTCAAGCTCTACTTCAGGGGCGCCTTCGACATCGAGTTCGTGGACGAGGAGGGCAATCACTTCTCGCGCATCCCCGCGGTGCGAAAGAGCGATGAGGTGGACAAGGTGACCGCCGCCAAGGAGAGCTACAAGGTCATTCGCCAGCAGATCAAGGATCTGGTCAAGGTGCAGACCGAGCGGCTCGAGAACGCCTTGCTCGAGGGGCGCGTCTGGCCAAAGGAGGACTGGGAGGAGTACATCCTCTCTCATCCATTGATGATGCACTTCGCGCGCAAGCTGATCTGGTGCACCTGCGACGAGGAAGGCCGCGCCGAGGCGTTCTTCTTGCCGAGCGAGGATCAGAGCTGCGTGGGCACCGACTACGAGCCGGTGCCGCTCTCGAAGAGCCACGTGCGCCTGTGTCACCCGGCGGAGCTCTCGGACGAGGAGCGCCTGGAGTGGTCGGAGTTGATGACGGACTTCGAGATCGTGCAACCCTTCGATCAGCTCCAGCGGCCCGTGTTCAGGCCAGGAGACGAGGGCACCGATGTGGCGGATCGCGTGGGCGAGATCTTTGAAGGGCGCTGGAGTTGGTATGTGCAGGATACGACGCGTCGCCAGCTCGGTGAGAACTGGTCGGTGCGCACGATCAACTACAACCCGTCGATGGTCATGCGCGATCTGTTCGGGGTGAGGATCGTGATCCTGCTCGACAACCAAGGCTGGGTGTTGCCGGACGAGAACGCCAAGACGCCGAGTTACAAGAAGGGGATTTACTTCCTCGAGGCGCACCATCTGGACCCGAGGAACTTCAGGATCAAGGATAAGGATGTCCCACCGGCCGTTTACAGCGAAGCGATCGTGGCGTTGCGCAAGCTCGCGCAAGCCTGGGGCAAGCTGTGACAGGATATGGTGGCCCCTGCTCGGGTCAGGTGCTATAAGATCGTTAGCGGGGTACCAGACAAACGCTCGAGAGCGCGAAGCCTCTCTCTTCGAGGCCGAGCCAACCATGACTTGCATCTTTTGGAAGGCGGATCTCTGATGTTGCAGCCGAACCTACCTAATTTGAAACCAGGGGACCTGGTCGCAGGCCGCTTTCGGATTGTGGAAATGGTGGGCTCTGGTGGCTTCTCTGTGGTGTATCGCGCGCACCAGGAGGAGATGAACCGCTTTATCGCGCTCAAGGTCTTGAAGCCGCGCGCGGCGACTGATGCGCGCGTGGTCGAACGTTTTCGCCGCGAGGCGCTCTACGCCTCACACCTCTCGCACCCCAACACGATCACGCTCTACGATTACGGTCAGACGGACACCGGGCTCTTCTACATCGCCATGGAGTTTCTGGTCGGGATGGACCTGAGCGTGGTGGTGCAGCGCGGCGAGCCGATGGAGCTCGAGCGCGTCTGGCGCATCCTCGTGCAGTGTTGCAGGTCGCTGGCCGAGGCGCACCGCATCGGGCTGGTGCACCGCGACCTGAAGCCGGAGAACGTCTTCCTGGTGCAGCGCGAGGAGGGTGGCGAGTCGATCAAGGTGCTCGACTTCGGCGTCTCCAAGGCGATCACGACCTTTGGCAACGCGGGTCCCGCGACGATGGCGCCGCTCACGCAGGAAGGCACCGTCTTTGGCACCCCGTTGTATATGGCGCCCGAGCAGGCGATGGCCGAGCAGATCACGCCCGCCGTGGATGTCTACGCGCTCGGGCATATCGCCTTCGAGATGATCACGGGGCGCGCGGCCTACTGGGATTGCAACAATCCGATGGATGTGATGTTGCGCCAGGTCAATGATCCTCCGCTGGCGCTTCCGGCGCCGTGGAACGAGACGCCGTTCTCGCGCATGATCACGCGTTGCACGCAGAAGAACCCCAAGAAGCGCATCCCGGACTCGGGCAAGTTGCTCGAGTACCTGATGGATGATCGCTTCATGCCGTACATGGACCCCGCCGAGCGCCCGGTCAGCACGCGCTCGCTGCCGAGCATTCCCGTCCTGCAACCCAACAAGGAGGAGGGGCAGGTCGAGGCCGAGGAGCTCTATCGCTGGGAGCTCGAGGTTCTCGAAGAGGCTTACTCCGAGGTCCGCAAGACCGGGATGCCGCGCATGGTGATCATCCGCGGCAAGCCGGGGACGGGGCGCTCGAATCTGCTGCGCGCCTTCCTGCGAAAGATCAAGAACCGCGACAAGGTGGATGTGATTCACCGCCAGACGGCGGGCTCGAACATCCCGCCAGATGCTGGCCTCGAGGCTGACCTCGCGCTCGCCGCGGGCGTGGACTTGCAGTCCAAGGGTTTCGACGAGATCAAGCGCCTGATGGCCGAGATGTATGGCGCGCACGCGCCAGAATCACTCAACGCCGAAAAGGAACTCAGCAGCGGCCCGCTCAACACGCTCGTGTCGATGCGCGACACCTTCCTCTCGCGCATGTCGGTGCCATTCCGCCAGCGCGCGGGCAAGGGGACGCTCGTCTGGGGCGTGGAGAACCTCGAGCGCGCCGATACCTTGACGGTCTCCTTTCTGGACAGGTTCTACAGGGACTTGCAGGCGCACCCCGTCTCGGTGTTGATCGTCGTCACGGTCAGCCCGGACGACCTTATCCGGCGGCCCGGGATGGCGCGCTACTCGGAGCGATTGCTCAACGTCGGCAAGCCTTATGGCCGCCAGCTCTCGCTCGTGCCTCCGGGGCAGCGAAAGGCGGACGATGAGGGCAAGGCCTTCGAAGAGGTGCAGATGCCCTCGCGCACGACCGTCGAGGAGCTCTCGGTCTCGGGCTCCTACATGGGCGATCAGTCGCTCGATTTCCTCGATGAGCTGGTCGCCGATGACAAGAAGGCGGTCCCGAGCGGTCCAAAGACAAAGCCGATTAACATCGCCGATGTCTTCGATAGCTCTCCCGTCGAGGAGTTCACCGACGAGAAGGAAAAGGAAGAGGACAAGACGTTTGACTATGTGCTCGGGATGCTCGCGCAGGTGGGCGACGAGATCCCCTACGGGTTGTGGCGTCAGGTCAACGAGCAGTTGCTCGAAGGGCCGCTCCAGCGCATGGCGCCGATCATCATCGATCAGGCCGAGCGCTTTGGCATCCTCCACCAGACCAGTGATTTCATCCTCTTCACGAAGAACTCTTACTCGGCGGCGCTGCGCCAGAACTTCGAGTCGCTCAAGGACGCCAAGGCGATGCACGCGACGTTCGCGAGGTTGCTGCGCGGCTACTACGAGACGCCCAACCGCGATCAGCTCAAGATCATCGTCGAACACCTGCTCGGGAGCGAGCAATACGGCGAGGCGATCCAGATGCTTCGCGATGAGGGGCAGCGCGCCTTCCGCACGCTCGACTTCGACGCCGCGCGCGAATACTTCCTGCGCATCCAGCAGCTCATCGATCAGGTCGAGCCGGACGCACCGCTCGACCTCGACGGCGATGGCATCGTCGATCCGATCGAGATCGAGCGCCCGCGCCTCTGGCTGCGTCTTGGCGAGATCCACGGCGCGCTGCACGAGTACGGCGCCGCCGAGGATGCGATCGGCCGCGCGCTGCGCGAGATGCCGTCTGAGGATGACACGCTCGGCGGGCGCGCCTACAAGCTCCTTGGTGATTTGAGCGCGAACCAGGGCCGCTACGAGGACGCGCTCCAGTATTATGAGAACGCGCAGAACGCCTTCAGGCGCTCGGGCGTGGCCAAGTCCTACGTCGCCGTCACCGGCGAGATGGGCCACTGCGCCCTGATGCAGGGCCGCACGTTGCTCGCCGAGGAGCTGCTGGAGCAGGCGCTCGAGAACGCCACCAAGTTGCGCGATGACATGCTCATCGCGCGCTTGCATCGCTATCTCGGGCAGGTGTTCACGCGCCGCGCGCGCTTTGTCGAGGCGATCGAGCAGCTCGAGCTCTCGATGCATCTCTTCGAGAAGCTGCGTCGCGATGTGGACGTGGTCTTCTGCCTCGAGGAGCTTGGCAACGCGGCGTATGCATCGAGCAAGTTCGAGAAGGCGCGCGACTACTTCACGCGCGCCATCGCCGAGTCCTCGACCTCGCATGTCAGCTTCGGGCGCTCACCGCACATGGGGCTGGCGCGCGCGCTGGCGGCGTTGGGGAACCTCGATCAAGCCGAGGCGCACCTGGCCGAGGCGCTGGCGACGAGCCAGACCACGCAAGATCCTTTCAGCATGGCCGAGGTTCATCTGCACCTCGGGGATCTCTTTTTGGCCAAGCGGAGCGCGGAGGAAGCCGACGGCCACTACGAGAACGTGGTGCGCATCGCCAAGAGCATCGGTCACACGAGGTTGTGGCTCGATGCGCTGATCCGGCAGGCGTACACCTCGTTCGAGCTCGATGGCGCGGCCAACACCTATGATCTGTTGACGCGCGCGGCGGAGATGTCGCAGGCGATCGGAGATCGCGACGCCGAGCTCCAGGTTCGCACGCACATCATCTACTTCCAGCTCATGGAGCATGGCTTCGAGGTCAAGGGGGACACGTTCTCCTCGCTGCTCAACATGGGCAAGAAGATGCGGCTGGCGCGCACCCCTGTGCTTTGCTGGTTGTTCCGGGCGGACGTCTCGACGGCGCGCGGCGACTGGGAGTCGGCGCGCGACGAGCTCCGTCAGGCCTACAACAGCGCCGGTCAACTCGGGGATTACGCGCTCTTTATCATGATCGCTCGCCGCGACTACATGCTCCAGGAGAAGATCGGTCAACTGGGCGATCCGCACATTGGCGCAGGCTTCGCGATCGGCGCTTTGATTCCGCCAGAGATCGGTCCGAGGCGCGAGGCGCTCCCGGGCGAATATCAGCTGCGCTGATTCTATCTGTTTCTCATCCTTTCAGGTGACTGCGAGGTGCGCTTGCGCTCTGTGCTTGCACCACACGTGCGCAGGTCTTACTTTTGAGGTGCGCTTCCTCGGGGGTTGTCTTGTCGATCGCGATAAGAGTCGCGACCTCTGCGGGAACGCTTTTTTACGATGAACCATGCGTTCGAGTGTGGTTTGTTGCCTGCTGAACTCATGGAAGAGTGATCGCGCGCGAAGCCAAGGCTCGCACCGAGCACATGAAACGAGGCGTCGAGGCATGAGCGACCAGGACGATACCTTTCCAGACGAGCCGATCGCGAGCCTGGAGGAGACCTCTCAGGGGGCCTTCAATCCGGCGGATGATGTCCCGGAGCGTCCCCAGATCCCTCTCGAGGGTGGGCTTAATCTGAGCGTCTCGGTCAAGAGCCAGGACTCGCAGGTGCTCGAGGTCGAGCATCTCTTTGGCCAGAGCCCGATTTTCCAGGGTTTGGTCAAGGAAGAGATCCGCGAGATCATCAACCACGCGGTCAAGCTGCCGTTGCAGGCGGGCTCACCGCTGTTCTCTCAAGGGGACGAGGCGGACGCGCTCTTCATCATCCAGTCGGGTGAGGTTCAGGTGCGCGCGAGCTCTCCGATGGGCGAGGACATCGTGTTGGCGGTGCTCGGCTCGGGGACAATCGTTGGCGAACTCGCCCTGATCGATGGCGGTCCTCGTTCGGCGACGGTCGAGGCGTTGGGAGATTGCGACATCTATCGCCTGACGCGCGAGTCCTTCGATGCGCTGCGTGAGGCTCGCAACCCCGCTGCTTACAAGGTGATCCTGAACCTCGCGAGCACCGTCGACGCGCGCCGTCGCCAGACGGAAGCGCGCATCAACGAGGTCTTCGAGGACCCCGCGCAACATATCGATCAGTTCGAGGGGCAGGTCCACGACATGCTCGCGCGCTTGAGGAAAGCCTGACGTTTACTCTCCTTCCCTGTGTGAGATGAGATGGTTGTGGAGCAAGAGAAGATCATCGCGCTGTTGCGCCAGAGCGCTTTCTTTCAAGACTGGGAGCAGGCGGACCTCGAGACGCTTTGCGCCAACTGCGCCCGCAAGGTATTCAACGTGGGGGAGGCGTTGTGGACCGCTGGCGAGCCAGGAGATGGCGCGTTCATCCTGCTCTCAGGCAAGATCGAGCGCACCCAACTCGTGCGCCCCGATGGCCAGCGCTCCGAGCATTATGACTCGCCGGGCGATCTTGTCTCGCTCTCGACGCTGGTGCAGCCCTGGGAGCACACGAGCTCCGGCACGCCGCTAGAGCGCTGCGAGGTGCTCGAGCTAAAGCGCGAGAAGTTCATGGAGATGTTCGAGAGAGACGAGGTCTCGGCGTTTCGCATCGTGGACGCCATCGCCACCAACCTCGTCGAGGAGATGCGCGATTCCAACCGCCGCCTCCACAAGGTCTTCGGGCAACCCGCCGAGACCCTTCGTATGCTGCGAAGGCGCATGCGCGAGAACGAGGGCTGAACGCTCAGGTACATCCGGTTTTGGGCAGTTTTCGAGCAAGTTGTGTGAATGCATAACTTGCTCGATTTGTTTGGGTTGGTGCTGGAATGCTGCGGTGCAGCAATTTCGTGCATATAAAGTGTTTATGTTTTTGTTGTGCGCCCCTCGCACCCCCCGCGGCCTCGCTGTCGCTCGTCCGCAGCCCCCCTGTGTCTCGACCTACGGTCTCGGGAGGGGGCAGACCTGGCGTCGGGTGTGCGGTTTTTGGCCCACGGGGTGGCTTGTTGTGGGGTGTGCAGAAGGTGTGACAAGCCCCCCGCGCCTTCGGCGCTGCCCCCCGGAGTGGGGCGAGACAGGTGGCTTCTTGGACGTTAGTGTTTTGCG
>Ga0208061_100140_pt1 | contig 25488 bp, 21 predicted proteins | sample DeeseametaMP0555_FD_184209 | JGI IMG/M metagenome (GOLD analysis project Ga0208061, IMG submission 184209) | Marine microbial communities from the Deep Atlantic Ocean - MP0555 (SPAdes) | ecosystem: Environmental > Aquatic > Marine > Oceanic | place: South Atlantic Ocean | collected 2011-01-23 | reverse complement strand
TCGAGCGAGCCGATCCTGGTGTTCCCCAGATCGAGCTCGGTGAGGGTGTGAAGGTGAGGGCTCTGGAGGATGATATCGAGGTCATCCTCGGTGATGGCGAGGCCATCGAAGATAAGCCCGCTGATGTATTGCAGGCGCTCGTCCTCGGCGAGCTTCTTCGCGTCGAAGTCGTCCTTCTTCAGGTGTCCGAGGCTCAGGCGAAACTTCGCGCCCGGGAGCAGCCCGGCCAACACTTCGGCCTCTTCGAGCGAGGTCGTGGTGCCGAAGGGTTCTTCCAGTGCAAGGCGTTGACCTTCGAGGTAGGGGAGCCAGAGGTCGCGGAAGGTCGCTGGCGAGGCGCGCTGGTGCTCGAGCACCAGCGCCAAAAGCTTCTCTCGCTGTTGCCTGGAATCGAGCGCGTTGTGGAGCATGCTCCGAAGTTCTCCAAAGTCCGTGGTGTCCAACTCTCCTCCTTATGACGGGGCATTCACAAACAGGGCTTGCTTGCCTGCGCTGTGCGGCTAGACTGTGCGGCGCCAGGGCGTTTGTAAAGAGACCCCTGAACTTGTTTTTGATCGTCATACGCCCGATAAAGGGGCTGCAACGCACATCGAGGTGACTACAATGAAGAACAACATGAACAGCATCGTGCGCCAGGCGCAGAAGATGCAGAACCAGATTTCCAAGATCCAGGACGAGTTCGGGAACAAGAAGGTCGAGGCGTCGACCGGTGGTGGCATGGTGACGGCGGTCGTGAACGGCAACCAGGAGTTGCTCGGTCTCAAAATCGACCCCGAGGTGATCGACCCAGATGATGTGGCTCTTCTCGAGGACATGATCGTGGGCGCGGTGAACCAGGCGATGCAACAGGCTGGCGACATGCTCAACTCCGAGATCGAGAAGGTCACGGGCGGCTTCAACATCCCCGGCATGTTCTGAAAAGGCTCACGCCAGGCGCGGCACCGTTTGCCAGAAAGAAGCGACGGTCTAAAGCGAGGGCGTGATGAGGTAGGTGTCCAAGATGAAGACAAGCGACCCGATTACAAACCTTATCAATGCACTCTCTCGCTTGCCCGGCATCGGGGAGCGGACGGCGTCGAGGTTGGCGTTCTATATCCTGAACGCGAGCGATGATCTGGCGACGGATCTCTCGGACGCGTTGACGCAGGTCAAGGAGCGCATCGGCTTCTGCAAGCGTTGCTGCAACCTGACCGAGGATGATTACTGCCACATCTGCGCCAACGCCAAGCGTGATCGCAACATCCTGGCGGTGGTCGAGAGCACGCCTGATTTGCGCGCGATCGAGAACACGGGCGAGTTCCGCGGCACGTACCACGTGCTCCACGGGTTGATCAGCCCGCTCGAGGGGATCGGACCGGATGACATCCGCGTGGCCGAGCTGCTTCGCCGCCTCCAGGGCGGTGAGCCGGACGAGCCGCCGGAGATGGCCGAGGAGATCGACGAGGTGATCCTGGCCACGAGCCCCTCGGTCGACGGCGAGGCGACGGCGCTCTATTTGACCAAGCTGCTCAAGCCGATGGGCATAAAGGTCAGCAGGATCGCGAGCGGCGTGCCGATCGGTTCGGATCTCGAGTACACCGATCGCATGACGCTCTCGCGCGCCTTGCTCGAGCGCCGCGAGCTCTAAAGCCAGCACATATCGCGTTCGCGAAGCGTTTGATGAGGAGCATCTCCTACCAGGCTGATATCGACCTGGAGGGAGATGCTCCTCATTTTTATGGCACGTATATTTCGAGCGCCTTTTCTCGTGTTGTATTTCCAAGACACGGATGAGAAGCTCTTTTAACGCGGATGATTTGTCCGCGATATTTTGTGATTCGGGGGTTTACCCCGATTTTTCACGTTACGTTTATTCATACGATTTGGAGGTTTCACATGAAACACTCACCCTCGTTGCGCCGTCGCGTCTTCTTCGCGTGTGTGGCGCTCCTCACGTTTACATCGCTCGCGTTGTACGATCAGCAGGACGCGCAGGCCTTCTGTGGCTTCTACGTGGCGGGATCGAATGACAATCTCTACGCTGACGCCACGCAGGTCGCCTTGATGCGCGGTGGGACAATGACCGTGCTGTCGATGGAGAACAACTACCGAGGTCCGCTCGATGACTTCGCCATGGTGGTGCCCGTGCCGCGCGTGATCATGGAGGATCAGGTCAAGACGCTCGATCCCGAGTTGTTCCGGCGCCTGGACAGGCTCACCGCGCCGAGGTTGGTGCAGTACTGGGAGAAGGACCCCTGTCAGGATAACCTGGCGATCATCGATGGTGGGGGTGGGAATTGCTCGGCGAACGCCACGACGCCAGGAAACAACGTCACTGGGAGCAACAACTACGAGAGCCCGCCGTTTGATCCGACGCCAAACAACGTGACGGTCGAGGCGGAGTTCGTGGTCGGCGAGTATGAGATCGTGGTGTTGAGCAGCGCGGAGGCGACGACGCTCGAGGATTGGTTGGTGGCGAACAACTACAACATTCCTTCGGGCGCCACGGAGATCTTCGAGCAGTACATCCAGCAGGGGATGTATTTCTTTGTCGCCAGGGTCGATCCCAGCAAGGTCACCTTCGAGAACGGCCAGGCGGTCCTCTCACCGCTTCGGTTTTACTATGCCAGCGACGAGTTCTCGCTGCCGATCCGGCTGGGGATGATCAACTCGGCGGGGAAGCAGGATCTGATCGTGTATACGATCGGCGGAAACCAGCGCTACGAGCTCGCGAACTACCCCAACGCCCTGATCCCGACGAATATCAACGTCAAGGACACCGTAAAGCAGGACTTCCCCGCCTATTACGAGAAGCTCTTCACGCGCACGTTGGCGGAGAACCCGGGCGCCGTGGTGACCGAGTATGCGTGGAGCGCGGAGAAGTGTGATCCTTGCCCGGTCCCTCCGATGGGGCACGAGGACCTGATGACGCTCGGCGCGGACGTGCTGCTCGACACGGGGTATTTCCCCGGAGCGTTCGCGATCACGCGACTGCACGCACGCTACGGCAAGCATGACATCAGCGAGGACCTTGTCTTCGAGCAAGCCGCGCCGATCCAGGGAGGGCTCGGGGGTGCGGGGAAGGATCAGCGCGCCACGCGTGAGAGCGGGGTGAATAACTTCCAGGGGCGCTACATCGTCCACAACCGCTTCGCGGGCGCGATGAACTGCGAGTACAAGGTTCGCGGTCGTTGGACCGCGCCCCCGCCCGAGGGAGAGGACGGCGGCGTGAGCGTCTCGCCGGGGCCAAACACGACCGGCGATCTTGTCCAGGATGGGCTGTCGGCGTATTCGCTCGAGGGCTTGGAGGATAAGACCGTGCCCGAGACGGGGCGTGCCCTGTCCGTGGTCGATCGATCGCTGTCAGGGTGTGGCGGGATCTACAGGTACGTCTCTGATCCTGACATCACGCCGGAGAAGGCCAAGGAGCTTCAGCGGACGTTGGACGAGCGCGCGGAGGCTAACAAGCAGGCCGGCGAGGATTACGAGCCTGATTACACGACGCCGAATACGGCGTCAGGGCCAGATGATGAGGATGGCGCGAACGCGGACTCTGGATCGGAATCAGGCTCGGGTTCGGGATCAGGCGCCGCGAGCGAGAACAATGATGATGGCAGCGGCGGCGGTGATGGCACAGGTTGTCAGTCAGCGCCGGGAGGCGTGGGCGGAGCGATCCCCGGGGTGTTGATCGCCATGCTCGGATTCTTTGGGGTGTTTTTGCGCCGTCGCAAGTCTTTGGATTCGAGGGGGAATTGATGCTTTCAGATAGGCTTTTGTGTTCATGGAGAGCATAAAGAAGTTTTGACAAATCGAGCGGGCAGAGCACAATGGGCTCTGCCCGCTCCTGCGTGGTGCGAGGAGGTCATCAGGACAAGCGTCGAGCGAAGTCCCGCGATGGTGACGGCGTGATTGCAACCCTGGATGCAGATATGTTAGGCTGCCGGGGTGTCAAGAATAACGTTCCCACCATTTCTGACCACCTCATGCACATGCGCATGGACAGGACCTCTGCTGGATGCCCCAGGTGAGGTCATGGCGTGGAACATTTCTTTATCGGGAAACGAGGAGCTCCTCAGATGGTCATTTATGAGGAAGAGCATGAGTTGCTGACGCAAACTTGCGAGCGGCTCGCGCGAGATGCCCTCGCGAAAGCGATCTTTGTCGTGGACAAGGATGGGCAGCTGGTCACCTCGACAGGGGAGACGCAGGGCATCGATACAACGGGACTCGCGTCTCTCGTGGCGGGTTCGACCGCGGCGACAGGAGGCCTCGCGCAGATGTTGGGCGAGGAAGAGTTCCCGGTCCACTTCCACGAGGGCAAGCACACGTCCATGCACATTTCGGTGATCGCGCAAGAGATGATTCTCGTGGTGATCTTCGATGATCGTTCGAGCCTCGGGCTCGTGCGACTTCGGGTCAAGCGCGCCTACTCCGATATGAACAAGATCTATGAGAGCGTCCAGGCGCGCATGGGTGATGATACGAAGAAGATCGACATCTTCAGCGAAATCACCGATGATGACATCGACTCTCTCTTTGGCGATGCCTTCTAAGGTTGCACTCGCCAGCACATGGCCACGCCGAGGACGCGAAAAGGTGTCCTGGATGTGGAAGGTGCCTGGTAATTTCTTGGCACGGCTCACTTTCTCTCTTAAACAAGAAGGTGAGCATCTCGAGCAGGGTATGTCGGATACCTCCCCCAACGCATCCGTGGAAGCGGGGAACATCCATCATCACACCTGGTAGAACAGCGAAGCAGGCCAAACCGCGTCATCCACACGCGCAGCGGCCGAGGATGAGGACGAGTAGGAAGCATGTCGTTCATTAACTACGCCCAGCGGGAGATCATCCTCAAGATCGTGTATTACGGTCCAGGTCTCTGCGGTAAGACGACAAACATCAAGTTCATCTACGCCGGGACAAACCCCGACGCGCGTGGAAAGCTGATCAGCCTGGAGACCAAGCAAGAGCGCACGCTCTTCTTCGATTTCCTCCCACTCAGCTTGCCAGCGATTCGCGGGTTCAAGACGCGTCTGCACCTCTATTCGGTGCCCGGCCAGCTCTTCTACAGCGCGAGCCGCAAGCTCATCATGAAGGGTGCTGATGGCGTGATCTTCGTCGCCGATAGCCAACGTGCTCGTAAAGAAGCCAACATCATCTCCATGGAGGATCTCAAAGAGAACCTCCAGGCGTATGGCTACGATATCGACAAGATCCCCTTCTGCATCCAGTACAACAAGCGCGACCTCCCCACGGCAATGCCTGTCGAGGAGCTCCGCGCGGACTTGAACCCGGATGGGAAGTACCCCGAGTTCGAGGCTTGCGCCGTCGCTCCCGATGGCCCCGGCGTCTTCGATACGCTCAAAAGCGTCGTCAAGATGATCCTCATGGAGCTTCGCAAGACCAAGTAAGGGCTCACACCGCTTTTGCTTGACCTCCTGCTCGACTCCTCTCACTTTATGGCGAGGCGCTCCCTGACTCTTTGCTCAGGGCGGGTCCTCGCCATTTTCTTTTTCTTGCAGCGCTCGAGCACACCCCCATGCCCATGTCTGCCAGGATCTTGATCGTCTGCCTCTCCGCGCTCTCACTCGGCATCTCCGCGTGCAAGACTTCGGGAGGCTCCTCGCATCACAAAGACTCCCTCGATCAGACCTCGCCGCTGGCCAATGGCACCACCCCCACCACCAAAACCTCCGAGGTGGGCGATCTTCGCGTCATTCACACGCTCGCCTGGCCAGGATCGTGGGGGCAGTTTCTCGTGGGCGTCGGTAGCGGCGGTGAGGCGCTCGTGCGCCTCGAGCAAACCGGCACGAACCCCAGGCTGGCGTTTGCCTTGGTGAAGCTCGAGAGCGGTGAGTTGGTCGAGCAGTGGGAGGCAACCTCCACGCGCGCCTCCAGCATGATCACGGGTTATCCTGGCTTTCGCGGGATGCAAGGCGACTTCGATAAAGATCTCGCCAAATATGCGGGGTGGCTCGCTCGCGTTGGCCCCTGGACGCATCGCGAGGCGACGCCTCCGTTCGGTGTCCATGTCTCACCCGATGGCGAGCATATCATTTACAGTCAACAGCCCGACGATGGGCGCGATGGGGATTGGTTGATCCTGGCGAACGCCAACGGCCAACAGCTTCGCCGCTTCGATGATGGACTGCGCGCGAGCTACAACGCCAACTTCTCGCCAGATGGTGAGACCGTCGCCTGGATGGGAGGAAGCCGCGCATATGCAAAACCTGGCAAACAGGTCGGCTACGTGCTTCGCGTCGCGTCCGTGAGCGGCAAGATGTGGGATGTCCCGCAGGTGCGTGATGAGATCCGCACACCGATCTGGTCTCGCGATGGCTCCGAGGTTTGGGCGATCGGAAAACAAGGCCGGCGCGAGCGTTGTCTATACAGAGTCGAGATCGCGACCCAGGGAGTCGACGCGCTTCATTGCTTTAATGGCTTGATCGACCCGATGCTGTCTCCTGATGGCAAGCAGATGTTGTTGATGCTCAGCCCTGATGGTGGGAGCGAGGAGCGCGAGGTTGTCTTGCTCGACCTGAAGCGCGGCAACGAAGAGGGGCGGTTCTCGATCCCTGGGGCGACCGGCATGGGTCGATTTGGCGCCTGGCTCGATAATCAGACCGCAGTGTTCTTCGCGCGCAATGATAGCGCGTTGCAAATCATTCGACCTTCCACAGGTGAGCTCGTCCACGAGGTCGATCTCTCTGACGCTGGCGAGATCCGAGGGCGGCTCGGCGCTGGTATCTGGGGGAACGAGATGATCCTTCTTCGCCAACCGTCCGGTTCGAGCGATGTACAGCTTATCGGCGTTCGCGTTCGCGATTGAACTCCAGGCCAATATCTTCCCAGCATAACAGTGCTCGCGTTCGCTCGGCCTGAGGACAACGGATAAATTGAACCTGTGGCGTATCCTGGTGCATAGTCGAAGGTATATCCCAAGCGCGGAGGTTGTCGCGGGTGAGTGCTCCACCAAAACAGAGGTTCGATGTTGCGGCGAGGCGGTGGGTCTTTGTGGTCTCTCTCGCCGCGGTGATTTTCGCGATCCCTTCGGTCGCGAGCGCGGGTCCCTGGACCAAGGCTCCGGGTGAGGTTTACGTCAAGGCGAGCGAGCTGTTGTTTCGCTCGGATACCTACGTCGCGGCGAGCGGCGAGAGGGTGTCTGGAACGGACTACCTCGCCCTGACCTCTGCGGTGTATGCCGAGGTCGGGTTGACCGAGCGGCTCCACTTCCAGGGGTTCTTCCCCTGGGCCTTCACGCGCAATGAATTTACCGAGATCGACACGCGCTACGCCAACGTGGGCCTTGGCGACGCGATCGTGGGGCTGCAAGTCACGCCGATCAAGCTAGAGATCCCTTACGCCGTGCGCGTGAACGCCAAGCTGCCACTCTATGATGTGGCCGCCATCGATGGTCCCGAGGCCGAGATGTTCCCGGCGCTCGGTGATGGCCAGGTCGACGTGACGACGTGGTTGTCCGTGGGAGGATCGCTCTACCCGAAACCGATTTACTTCCTGGGAGAGATCGGATGGCGACATCGCACCGAGATCTTCTGGGGCGAAGGGAGCGGGATGGAGTTCGGCGATGGCCTGACGTTCAATGGACAGGTGGGCTACACCTTCAAGGAGCGCGTGCTGGTCGCGGGAAATGTCAATGGCATCTACTCGTTTGCAGATGACGCGATCACGCAAAGTTTCGTGACCCTCGGGCCGACCGTGGCCGTATTCTTGAAGCATGGGTTGGCGCTCGAAGCGGGCGCCTCGCCCATGGTTTGGTCACGCAATAACTCACCGGGGACCACCTATTCGCTCGGTGTTTCTTACTCGCGTTGATTCTTTCAGGACGGGCAGAAGATGCCTGTCAGGCGCATGTTTACGAGGTCTGTGATGTTCGAGGCAAATTCGACGCGGTGGATGCCAGTGATTGCGAGCGCGCTTGCGCTGGCAGTCAGCGCTGGATGTGGTCAGTACGTCAGCTATGGCGATGAGGCGCGGCCTGTCACCGGCGAGACGACGCCTGCCCCCGTGATCACAGACATCGAGGACTTCCCCGAGGTCGATCACTTCAACCACTATGCCTTCGGTGGGCTGGTCGCGTCGTTTACCTCCGCGAGCGATGATGGGCAGTACGTGTATGTGGATTACGAGGGGTTGGCCGACGATGAAGAGGCGCGCTACCAACTCGACACCTACCTCGCCACGCTCGCTGGGCTCGACCCCGGCGATCTGGCGACGCGACAGGGGCGCCTCGCCTACTGGATCAACGCCTACAACGCGACCGTCATCCGCGAGGTCATCGCGCAATTCGAAGGAGATCTCGGGTTTCGCGTGATCGATGGTGGCGATTTCTTCACCGCGCGCTCGTTCGCCTTTGGCGGTGTGTTCCTCTCTCTCGATCAGATCGAGCAGGGGGTGATTCGCGGGGACTTCGAGCACCAGAACGTCGTGACGCTCGGCGAGGAAGAGCTCGAACAGGTGCGCCAGTGGCACGAGCAACTCTGGGAGGATGGCGAGATCGATGCGAGGTTCCACGCCGCGGTGAATTGCGGCGCGCTCGGTTGTCCGAACCTGCTCGCGACCGCCCCTTATGTGTACCAGGGCGATAAGCTCGAGGAGCAGCTCGCAGAGGCCACCGCGCGATGGCTCGCCAGCGAAGAGAAGGGCGCCGGCCCGGACGGCGTCTCGATGTTGTTCACCTGGTACAAGCAAGACTTTGTCGATGACGCCGGGAGCGTCGAAGCGTTCATCGAGGCAAATCGTGAAGGAGGCGCTGGCGGCGTCTCGCTCGACCAGAACATCGAGTACGACTGGACGCTCAACGCGCCGCAGTGAGCTCCGCTGTGATGCGATCTTTCGGGGTGTTGTGAGCGGGCTGTGAGTCGGGCATCCTCGCGAGCCGGTGCTCCTCGTGATAAGGAGCAGGCTCTCGATACCGATTCATGACAGGTCGTATGAACACGTTGACAGTGGCGCTCCTCCAGTTGCCAAACTCCACGGATATCACTCTCAATACAAAGCGCGCGTTGCGTGCGCTCGCGATGTGCGAGCGTGAAGGCGCCGATCTGATCGTCTTCCCCGAGTGTTTTCTCACCGGGTTTACCGCCAAGCTCGAACCTTGCGCTCAGAAAGACCTCGAGCCATCGATCGCCGCGATCGAGGATGCTGCGCGCGAGGTCGGTGTGCATGTCGTGCTCCCCAGCGCGAGGGTGGATGATACAGGGCGCGTCGAAAATATGGGGTGGTGGCTCGATGGCCATCGCCGGGAGCCTTTTTACAAGGCGGGGTTGACCGAATCCGAGCTTCGCTTCTTCGCCAAACCCGAGCATCCGGGCGCGCGAACCTTCGAGGTTTGCGGTTACACGGTGGGGTTGCTCCTTTGTCGCGAGATCGCAGATCCCATCGAACATTACATCGCCGCGCCCGAACAACCCGATTGTTTGATCTGGCCCGCTTACTTCAAGTGGGACGAGGAGTTCGTCTGGGGGAGTGATGAACAGGGCGAGCTGATGGCTGGCGCCTGCGCGATCGTGGAGAGGCTGGGCATCCCGCTCTTGCAGTCGAACTATTGTTACAATGACGAGACGACGATTCGATCAACCGGGCCCGATGGCCGCGCGGTGGTGATCGCTCGCGACAACACGCTCGCGCTTCAAGGTTGCACATCGGAGATGTCGATGCTTCTCGTCGAGGTGTCGGGTGAGATGGGCGGTGAGCTCGTGCGTTGTGAGGAGCTCGTCTGGTGAGAGGGGCGGTGGCCCGCGACCGGAAGGCGCCGAAAAGTTTCGAGCGCTGGGTGGCTTTCTGCACCAGGTCGGGAAACTTTTCGGCGCCTTCCGGTCGCTCGGCGAGACGCTCGCGAACGAGAGGATCGAGCCCCCGGTTATACCTCCAGGGTGTACATCACGTCCGTGCGCAATGCGTACTTGTGGCCGCTCAAGACCTCGACGCCTTCATGCCACTGCTTGTGCGCAAAAATCAGGCATCGCCCCGGCGAGGGGATGATGTCGATCTCTGGCTCTCGCCGCGGGAATCGCGTCTGTCCGCCCTCGAATCCCTCGTTGAGATAAATCAGTACGGTGAGTTGGCTCTGGTTTTTCGCGTCTCGCCTGAAGGGTCCATCGTGATGCGGGATGAACTTGTTGCCCGGATCATAGCGATAGAGGCGCAGTCGCTCGTTCAGGCCAGTGGCTCTCCAGAAGACGATCTTCTCGGGGATCAGGTGTGAGATGCGCTCCCAGATCGCGTCGGCGAGCGCGGGGCTGTCATGTATGGCGCGCGCGTTGCTGCGGATGCGTTTGTGTTGCATCGGCGTGTTCTGGCGGCTCAGGATCTCGCGGTCATAGCCGATCTGTTCCTCGCTCCAGGTGATGATGCGCTCGCACTCTTGCTCGGAGAGCACGTTCTCGAGGGTCATGATCAGGGGTTGCTGTTGAATCAACTCGACGCTCACCTCGGGTGGGGTGTGATCGAGCAGCATGGTGGTTTCTTCATCATCGGTAGGCATCGCGTTCCTCCACGAGCGAGAAGGCGCCGCGGCGTGAGAATCAGTCATTCACGGCGCGACGCTTTCGGTTGCGTGAGCGTGGACGTGCCACGCTTCGTGGTGTGCCCTAACGAGGATGTGCGTCGAGGATATTCCGGGGCGCGTTGAACCGCGCTCGCGAAGATGTCTTCGCGATGTGCGAGCGCGCACACACCACAGCCTGCGGCGAGGACGCGGTGTCCTCGCATCGGCTCGCCGGTTAACGCGCGGGTTCACGGCGTGAGGCCGTGAACACCGACGCGCAGGCGATCAGTCGTGGGGTGGAGATCAGGTGGGGAGGATTTCCTGGCCATGTTCGTGTGAGAGCCGCACGGCGCGTGAGATCACGTCGAACAGCACGCCATAGCCGTGGTCCTTGCGGACGATATCGCGGTCCTGGAGGCGCGAGCGATCCTTGCTGTCGAGGTCCATCGCAGAGAAGACCACCACAGGGATAGAGCTTAACTCCGGGTTATCCTGGAGCTTCTCGTGGACCTGGAAGCCATCGAGTCCTGGCATCATGAGATCGAGGACGATGGCGTCAGGGCGGTGCACCTCGAGCAGGCGCAGGGCAGCGAAGCCATCGGGCGCCTCGAGGACGTCGAAGCCGGAGGGCTCGAGCGCGCGGCGTGCGAGCTCGCGAGCGCTGGAGTCGTCATCGACGATGAGCACGGAGCCATTGGTGGACGCGCCGCACAGGTTGAGCGTCAGTGGCAGAAGCCTCGAGTAATCGAGCGGCTTGACCAGGTAATCGGTCGCGCCGAGCGCGAACCCGAGCATGCTGTTGTCGACGACCGAGATGACCACGACGGGGATGTCCTTGGTCTCGGGGGCGTTGCGCAGCTTGGCGAGGATGGTCCAGCCGTCGGTGTCGGGGAGCTCGATGTCGAGGAAGATCAGGTCGGGTGGACCTTCTTCCTCGATGTATTCGAGCGCCTCGGCGCCGGACATGACCGAGATGAGGTTGGTCTGCTGGGCGAGGATCGAGCGTTGCATCAGCGCGTGAACGTGCGGGTCGTCGTCGATGACGAGGACATCCTTGCGCCCTTCGAGGGTGATGTGTTCCTCGGTGACGATCGCGGCGGAGCTGCCTTCGTGGAGACCTTTCTCCTCGATGTTTCGGACATCAGCGGCGACGCGAAGCGTGAAGCTCGAGCCCTTGCCTGGCTCGCTCTGGAGGTCGATATCACCGCCGAGCATGCCGGCGAGGTGTTTGGAGATGGCGAGCCCGAGGCCGGTGCCACCGAAGCGGCGGGTGGTGGTGTTATCTTCCTGCACGAACGGCTCGAAGATGGCCGCCTGGCGTGCCTTGTCGATGCCGATGCCGGAGTCCTCGACGGTGAAGCAGATCTGCTCGCGGATCTTGTCCTGCCAGACGACGAAGCGGACGACGCCCTCGTTGGTGAACTTGTTGGCGTTGGAGAGCAGGTTGAGCAGGATCTGTCGAAGGCGCGTGCGATCGGAGTGAATGGTGCCGATCAGCGGCTCGATCTCGACCTCGAGGTTGTTGCTCTTGTTGATGGCGAGCGGCGCGATGGTCGCGGTGAGCGACTGGCAGAGCTCTTCGACGACGAAGGTCTCTGGCGCGAGCTCGATCTTGCCGGCCTCGATCTTGGAGAGGTCGAGGATATCGTTGATGAGCGAGACGAGGTGACGCGACGCGGTGAGGATCTTGTTGGTGTCCTCGGCGAGCTGCTCTTCGCCGTCGAGCTCGGCGTCTTCCTGGATGAGCTCGGCGTAGCCAATGATGGCGTTGAGCGGCGTGCGCAGCTCGTGCGACATGCTCGCGAGGAAGGCGCTCTTTGTGGCGGAGGCGGCGAGCGCGGCGTCACGCGCCTTGATGAATTCGGTGGAGAGCGCGGCGAGCTCTTCGGCCATCATGTTCAGGCCGAGCATGAGCGCCTCGAGGAAGTCATCCTCGAGCTCGAACTCGATCTGGATCTCGAAGTCCCCCGAGGCGACGCGCATCATGGCGTCGATGATGCTCTGCATCCCGCGCTCGCGGGCGCGAGACTGCCTGCGTTGTTGCTGTAGCTCGGTTCCCAGGCGCCAGACCTTGTGCTCGAGGGTCCCTGGCGTGAGGTCGCCAAACTGCGACAACGCAGAGAAGTCTCCATCGAGCAACGAGTCGAGGAGGTTCTCGGTTTCCTGTGTGGTAAGACGTCGATCAGTCATGAAAAGCTCTTGGGGCGATGACCTGGCCACGCGAGAGACGGCGCTCCTGATGGTTTCGTTGTAAAAACCAGGGCATGGATAGCGTCTTGGTGTGGTGGAATCAAGGTCTAGCGAATGCTGAAACGCGCTGCGAATATATGCAACTGCGATTGTTTTTCAATCATCATTCACAAAGAGTCTAGAATTTTGTTCATATCAAAGACGCGAGCCCCCTGACTCACTGTTCTCATTATTATCATCTTTTGGTGAAATTTTCCTCTCTAAATGAAAAAAGCGCTGTTTTTACGAAACTTTTCTTCGTGTCGATAGAGCGGGAGGGTAACAGACAGCCTGTAACGGGCACCATTTCACGGTCTGATACAAGCGATCGACGAAGTGCTGTAACGGGATCACCTATCGATGCATCCAATCATGGACACTGCCTGTCAGGGTATTTGATCTCAGAGATGGACATTCCACTAAAACTGTGCTTTTCTCCCCGTGGCGGAAAAAAATCAACATCCCGATGAGAATCATGAGCGACGTTTATAAAACGGAAAAGAGTACGCTGACCGTGTTGGACGGCGGCATCATCGAGCATACCTATGAAGAGGGTGTCACCATCGACGAGGATGAGGCGCGCCGCGTGATCGATATCGTCAATGATATCATCGGAGATGGCCTCCTTCTGCTGCTCAACGACATGCGCATCAAGGCGCTGTTTACTCGCGAGGCGCGCGCATTCTTCCGCGAGAACACGCCAGACAACGCCTCGGTCGCCTTCATCATCAACTCCAAGCTCGGCGAAGTGACGGTGAACTTCTTCCTCAAGTTCAACTCACCCACCTACAACTTGCGCATCTTTAACGATCGCGAGTCCGCGCTCGGCTGGCTGCTCGAGATGGGCGCTGCCCACGAGAAGGCCAACTCCTGACGGCCCTTGCCTCGAGGCGCGCAGACGCTGCGCCCGGGCACCCCTTTATAAAATTCGCACTCCTCGAGCGCCGCGCGCTCGCGCTTCCCGAAACATTCCAAGTCCTTGCGGACGTTGACTTCGGGGATTGCAACGCGCCCCTTCTGGCGTTATGGATGTTCGCCCACGTTCTGTGACCTCACACCCGGTGTGATGAGATCGCGGCGTGCGCGAGGAACTGCATGCCTCGCCATCCCCTCGAGACAATGAACCATTCGCCGTGAGCGCGGCGCAAGGGAGTGCACGATGCAAACCGATTCCAAAGATCCCAACGCCCACAACGGCGGCGTCAACGCGATGAAGCCCTCCGAGCAGCAGGGCGCAGAGCAGGCGCAGCCGCGCGTGTTCATCGAGACCTATGGCTGCCAGATGAACCTGGCGGACAGCGAGTTGATGGGCGGGATCTTGAAGGGCAAGGGGTACACCGCGGCTGACGATATGGAGTCGGCCGATGTGATCCTTATCAACACCTGCGCTGTGCGCGAGAAGGCCGAGGAGCGCGTCTTTGGCAGGCTCAGTCAGCTCCTCCAGCTCAAGCGCGAGAACCCCGACCTCGTCCTCGGCGTGACCGGTTGTATGGCCGAGCACCTCAAGGAGCAGATCGTCGATCGCGCGCCGTATGTCGACCTCGTGGTCGGGCCGGACGCCTACCGACGCCTCCCCTCGCTCGTCGAGCAGCAGCTCGACGCGGGCATGGGCGCCGCCGGTATCGACGTCAAGCTCGACAAGGAGGAGACCTACGAGGGGTTGATGCCGAGCCGCGAGGCGGGCATGAGCGGCTGGATCACGGTCCAGCGCGGGTGCGACAAGTTCTGCACGTTCTGCATCGTGCCGTTCGTGCGCGGTCGCGAGCGCGGCGTGGCGCCAAACGAGATCCTCACCCAGGCGCGCCATCTGGCCGAGCTTGGCTACAAGGAGGTCACGCTGCTCGGGCAGACGGTCAACTCCTACAGGCACGAGGACACCGACTTTGCCGATCTGTTGGAGATGATCGTCGAGGTCGATGGGCTCGAGCGCGTGCGCTTCACCTCGCCATACCCGATCGACTTCACGCCAAAGCTCATCGAGACGATGGCGAGGCACGAGAAGATCTGCAAATACCTGCACTTGCCCGTGCAGTCTGGCTCCGAGCGCATCCTCAAGAAGATGCGCCGCGGCTACACGCGCGTCGAGTACGAGCAGCTCGTCACTGACATCCGCGCGGCGATGCCGGATGTGGCCATCTCCACCGATATCATCGTCGGTTTCCCGAGCGAGACCGAGGAAGAGTACGAGATGACGCGCGAGCTGATCGAGTCGACGCGCTACGACTTCGCCTACCTCTTCAAGTACTCGGAGCGCTCCAACACCTACGCGGCGCGCAAGCTCGAGGATGACATCACCGAGGAGGTCAAGCGCCGTCGCCTGCGCGAGGTGATCGATCTCCAGGAGTCGATCAGCGCCGAGATCTTCAAGTCGCGCGTGGGCGGGACCTACAAGGTCATGATCGAGGGCCCCTCCAAGAAGGACCCGAACGAGTGGTGTGGTCGCACCGACGACTTCAAGACGGCAGTGTTCCCGTATCGCGAGGGGTTGTTCAAGGGTGACATCGAGAAGGTGACCGTGACCCATTGCACGAGCCACACGTTGCTCGGCCAACTTGTTTGAACGTCGGGTGAATGCTGGTTCAGCAGGGTTGCATTTGCGTGGTGTTTGCACTACTCATGCTGCCTCTAAAACGAGCGCGATGAGCCAAAACTCCCGGCGCGAAGAGATAACGAAAGGAATCGGTGCGTAAAGCTCTCGACGCGGCGCCGATGGAAGGAGTGGATATAATGGAACTCAAGAATTGCTTGTTCACCTCGGAATCGGTGGGCGAAGGACACCCGGATAAAGTCGCTGATCAGGTCTCGGATGCGGTCCTCGACGCGATCATCGCGCAGGACCCCAAGGCCAAGGTCGCCTGCGAGACGATCGTGAACACGGGCCTGGCGATGATCTTTGGCGAGGTCACCACGAGCGCGAACGTCGACTACGCGCAGGTGATTCGCGACACGATCAAGGAGATCGGCTACGACTCGGCCACCGACTACTGCTACGACTACCAGACCTGCTCGGTGCAGATCGCGCTCGACAAGCAGAGCCCGGACATCGCCCAGGGCGTGATCACGGAGCTCGGCGAGGTCGAGGAGCAAGGCGCTGGCGACCAGGGTTTGATGTTCGGTTACGCGTGCGATGAGACCGAAGAGCTCATGCCGATGCCGATCATGTACTCGCACAAGCTGGTGCAGCGTCAGAGCGAGGTCCGCAAGAGCGGCGAGGTCGACTTCTTTGGCCCCGACGCCAAGAGCCAGGTGACGGTGCGTTACGAGGACAGCAAGCCGGTGGCGATCGACGCCGTGGTGGTCTCGACGCAGCACCTCGACCGCGTGACGATCGAGGAGGTTCGCGAGGCGGTGATGGAGACCATCATCAAGCCGATCCTCCCACAGAACCTGTTGCACGCGGGCACCAAGTACCACATCAACCCCACGGGTCGCTTCGTGATCGGTGGTCCTCAAGGGGACTCCGGGTTGACGGGTCGCAAGATCATCGTCGACACGTACGGCGGCATGGGTCGTCACGGCGGCGGCGCGTTCAGCGGCAAGGACCCCTCCAAGGTGGATCGCTCGGCCGCGTACATGACGCGCTACATCGCCAAGAACATCGTCGCCGCAGGGCTCGCGAGCCGCTGCGAGGTCCAGCTCGCCTACGCCATCGGCGTCGCCGAGCCCGTCAGCGTGATGGTCAATACGTTCGGCACGGCCACGATGGAAGAGGAGCGCATCAGCCAGCTCGTGCGCGAGTTCTTCGAGCTCAAGCCAGCCGGTATCATCTCGAGCCTCGACTTGCTCCGCCCCGTCTTCAAGGAGACGGCGGCTTACGGTCACTTTGGCCGCGGGCACTTTAGCTGGGAGCAGACGGACAAGGCGGAGTTGCTCCGCGACGCTTGAGGTTTGGCCCTGGCAACGAGCCGCGCCCTTTGGGGGAGTTCCTGGCGAGTCGGTAGAGCACGCACGTGATCTGGGCTCGCCATGTTCGCTCTGGGCGCCTGAAAACTTGACAGTACGCGGTTCTCAGGGGCTAGATAGAGCATCGAGGGCAAATCTGTCAGGATGAGCCTCGAAACAAGACGTGTTCGATCCTCACGGGTGGTATCTGTATAGACGGGGGCCTCAAAGTGAAGAACCTTGCGTATCGTCGAGAGCAAGGGGTAAGATGCGACCGTCTGAGAGTGAAAATATCGCGCTGAGAAGCGGTCCAGGGCATCCTCGGTTACAGGAATCGAGGAGCCGACGAGAGGAGGAGTAAGAGATGCATCGACGAGTCCAGGTATTGGCGTCGGGTTTACTCGTGCTCGCCGCGATGGTGGCGAGCACAGGGTGTTTCGGTCCGATCACGGCGACCTCGGAGTTGGCGAACGCGGAGGCCGCCATCGAGCGCGCCCGCATTGCAGACGCGCACGAGCGCGCTCCTCACGAGTATTACACCGCCGAGAATTATCTCCTCAAGGCAAAGGAAGAGTGGGGTTACTCCGACTTCCAGGCCGCCGATCGCTACGCCGCGCAGGCGCGAAAGGCCGCCGAGAGGGCGTTGACCAAGGCCAAGGAAGATCCCTGGGGTGGTTCGCCCGTTTCCGATGACAAGCTGAGTAAGGCTCGCATGGGAATCAAGGAGAAGAAGGTCGAGGAGAAAGCCTCTCCGACCGATATCCTCGAAGACGTCAACGGGATGGAGGAGTGATCTTGAACTCTCGAGTAATCCAAAAGATGGTGGCGCTCTTCGGCATGGCGGGCATGGTCTTGACCCTGTTCGCGATCTCGGGTTGTGCTACGGGTCCAAAGCTTCGCGCTCGCGCTGACGAGATCAACGCGCTCAATCAATCGATCGAGCAGCGCGCTTATCGTTGCGCGCCGCGCGAGCTGGCGCTGGCCGAGTCTAACCGCGAGTTCGGCGAGTACGAGCTCGATCAGGGCAACTTCGTGCGCGCCAAGAAGCACCTGATGATCGCCGAGGAGAATGCTCGTCTGGCCGATCAGATGTCGGACTTCGACGAGTGCCGCGACACCAGGGTCGCCATGAAGGTCGAGGCCACGCCCAAGGCGGAGGTGGTCGAGGCCAAGAAAACGCCCAAGGATCGCGACGGCGACAACATCCTCGACGAGAAGGACTCCTGCCCGGACGAGCCGGAGGATTTCGACTCCTACAAGGATGAGGACGGCTGCCCCGAGCCTGATAACGATGGCGACGGCGTCCTCGACGAGGCTGACGGCTGCCCCGATGTCGCAGAGGACCAGGATGGCTATCAGGATAACGATGGGTGCCCTGACTTCGACAACGACGCCGACGGCATCGCCGACCTGAATGATTCCTGTAAGGATCAGGCCGAGGACTTCGACAACTTCCAGGACGAGGATGGTTGCCCCGAGACGGACAACGACGGCGACGCGATCGCTGACATCCTGGATAACTGCGTCGACGAGCCCGAGGACTACGACGGCGATCAGGACGCGGATGGATGTCCCGAGGAGCGCAAGTTCCTCAAGATCGAGGATGACCAGATCAAGCTCGGTCAGAAGATCTTCTTCAAGTTCAACAAGGCGACCATCCTCCCCAAGAGCTACGACTTGCTCAACGAGGTGGCCGCGGTCCTCGTCGAGAACCCCTCGATCAATATCCGCATCGAAGGGCACACGGACTCGAAGGGGAGTGACAGTTACAACCTGAAGTTGAGTAAAGCGCGCGCCGCGTCTGTCGTCGATTACCTCGAGGGACAGGGCGTGGATCGCTCGCGCATGGAGTCGGTCGGGTTTGGCGAGAAGCGTCCTATCGAGGACAACGCCACCGAGACGGGTCGCGCAGCGAACCGCCGCGTCGAGATCCACATCACCTCCAAGTGAGGCGTGGTTCGAGAGAACAAATGAGTTGAGAGTGACAGCGACTCGACGCGAGGCTCCTTGCAAGGCAAGGGAGCCTCGCGTTGTGTCTGAGTAATGGATGTTTGCGATGAGATTACTGAGGCGACCCCATATCCTGACGGCGTGCATGATCCGCCTCGCGGCGCTCGGCGCGCTGGGGCTGGTCGGCGTGGCGTTGACCCCGACAAGCGCGATGGCGCAGGATGATCCTGTGCTCCAAGAGAAGCTCTCCGGAGCGATGGAGGACTATGACATCCTCGAGCTGGACTCGGCCGAGTCCAAGCTGATGGATGCCATCGAGCACGCGAACTCCAACGGGTTGAGTGGTCCTCAAGTCGCCAAGGTTTACGTCATGCTCGGCATCGTCCTCTTCGCCAATGGCGACGAGGACGGCACGAAGAACTCGTTCGTCAGCGCGCTCGAGACCTACCCTCAGGCGCAGATCCCGGCCGTCTACGAGACGCCCGAGCTGGCCGAGATCATGGAGAGGGCGCGCAAGGAGGCAAAGCCTGCCACGAACAACGGCGACACCACCAACAACGGTGGCAGCGGCGAGTTCGAGCACAAGCCGATCACGCGCGCAGACGGTGGCAAGCCGCTGACCTTCGAGGTCTTCGTCCCCGAGACGATGCCTGCTTTCCGCGTCACGCTCTATCACCGCCGCTTTGGCGAGGGTGGCTTCACCGAGACCGAGATGAAGCCCACCTCGGCGACGGTGTTCTCGACCACGCTCCCTGGCGATCAGGTCGCGACGAGCCAGATCGACTACTACATCGTGGTCTATGATCGCGCGGGCAAGGAGCTCAAGGCGGTCGGCACCGACAGCTACCCGCTGACCGCGGTCGTTATCGGCGGTGGCGCCCTCAATGGCGATGGCACGGGTGATGGCACAGGTGACGGTAAGGGCGACGGGAAAGGAGACGGCAAGGGTGACGGCAAAGGGGATGGCAAGGGCGATGGTCCTTCCCGTGAGGAGGACAAGAACGTCTACGTGATGCTCGCCATCGGCAGCGGCGGAGGCTTCCTTCCTGGCGGCTCGCCGACGGCGAACCCCTCCTACGACGTGATCCCCGGGATGACGCCGACGTTCGCGCACACGATGCTCGACGCCGGTTGGATCATCAACAACTCGATGCGCCTCGGGCTCTACTTCCGCTGGCAGTTCTCGCCGCCACAGGACTTCTCGGTGATTCCCGAGGAGTCGAAGTCTGGGACCTTCCCATCGACGCGCAAGGAGTGCCTGGGCATTGGCCTGAGCGGCGACTGCATGCTGGGCCTTCGCTACCGCTATTACCTGTCGGGTGATAACCCCGACAAGCTGCGCATTTACTCGAGCATCGGCGCGGGCGTCGGTCGTACACGCAACTGGCTCAGACTGCGCGAGAACGCGCTGCTGACCAACGGCGCGAACAACCCGAACTGCGAGAACAAGGAGATCCTCGACGCGCCGAACGGGCAGCGCTTCTGCTACATCCGCGATACGGTGCGTCCCGGCTGGGGTCACTTTGGCATCGGCGCCGGGATGAGCGTGCCGCTGGCGAAGATGGTCGAGTTCACCATCGACTCCTACCTGATGTTCATCGCGCTCGATCAAACCAGCATCAGCATCGACGGCAACGCAGGGTTTGTCTTCAAGTTCTGATCGCCATTTACGGCCATCACGCTGAGCGAAAAAAGAAGCCGCCGAACATTTATGCTGAACGGAATCAGACGACTCCGACCACGCAGCATAAATGTTCGGCGGCTTCTTTTTTCGCGCGCCGCTCTGGGGAAAATCAATCCCCTCCACGAATCAGTAGCGGCGAGAGGATGATGAGCGCAGGTTCCTCTCGCCGCTCTTTGCTCGGAGGATCGGTTGATCTCGGGGGCATGCGGGGATAGGATGAGTCATGGAAGCGAAGAGGAGGTCAAGGAAGAGCTCCTGTATTGAGAGAGCACATTCGCTCGAGAAGAAGCCGTATCAGGTGCGTCAAATTTTTTGACGTATGTCTTCAGGGCGATACCCTGAAGACGCGGCACTTTTCCTTCGGGCACAAAGAGATGCGCTCGAAGAACATATCACGCGCGTTCATGAGGAACGCGCGGGGACTCGCCAGCCACAAGATCTCGCAGGATGCGGGGTCGGCCAAAGACAAGGATGTCAAGGAGCGCAGTCATGAGAAAACCACAGCACCGATCAAAATCAGTTCGATCCTCGCGTGTTCACGCGTTCGAGGTGGCGGCATGTTGTCTGCTCGCGGGCTTGCTCTTTGCCCCCGCTACAGCTTTGGCAGGTCCGCCAGCTTTCCGAGGGATCGACGTCGGCACCGTCTTCTCGATCCGAGAGCAAACCCGAACTCTGGCCATCGACCAGAAGCTCGGGCAGGAATCCGAAGAGGTCGCCACCAAGGACTTCGAGTACATCCAGACGATCGTGATCGATCCTGGCCATGGCGGCGAGAATCAGGGCGCCATCGGCGTGGCCGAGGTGCACGAGAAGTTTCTGACGATGGAGTTGGCCTACCAGCTTCGCGACACGTTGCAGGAGCGCTACCCTGACGCGCGCATCGTGATGACGCGCTACTGGGATCGTTCGCTCGAGTTGAGCGAGCGGATTCATATGGCGAACCAGCTCCACGCGGATCTGTTTATCTCGTTGCATTACAACGCCGCGGTGCACGATCGCGCCGTCGGCGTCGAGACCTACTTCTTGACCACCGAGCAGGCGGTCCCCGGCGAGGCGCCAAAGAAGAGCGCAGAGCTCGCCTCGAGCACGCCCATCGCGGCGGGCATCGGTGACAAGGAAGTGCTCTCGGCCAAGGCCAAGGAGCAGGGCATCGCGAACGATGCGATGTTGAAGATGCAGCGTGATATGGAGCGCGCCAGGCAGCACCGCGACAGCGGGATGCTCGCCGAGCTGATCCAGCGCGAGCTTGTCGAGAAGACGGGGTCGCGCGATCGCGGCGTCAAGCAGGCAAACTTTGGCGTCTTGCGCGGCGCGTTGATGCCCGCGGTGGTCGTCGAGGCGGGCTTCGTGACGCACCCGAAAGAGGGCAAGCACCTGACGCGAGATCGCCACCAAACCAGGGTCGTCGAGGCGCTGATCACTGCGATCGAAGAGTTCGACGTGTCGATGGCCAAACAACGCGACGAGTGATGCAAGGCATACCGTGAGCACGACAGGTCGTGTCATTGACCCACGCTTTTACGAGCGTGGGTTTTTTTGTTGGATTTCGCTCTGGAAGGATGTTGAAGAGGTGGAGCTATGCAAGCGTCCACCTCTTCAACATCCTCACACTCGAGTTATTGGTCGCATCCCTGTTCGTTGGTCGCCAGGCCATTCGGTCCTTGAACAGCGCCCTTGCCACCCTCGCCGCCAGCGCCCGCGGTGAAGGTCACTTCACCGAAGGTGTCGATGACGCTCGCTTCGCAAAGCCCACCAAACGACGCGCCGCCAGCTCCTGAGCCGCCCTCGCCGCCGTGACCACCACCGCTGCCATCGCCGCCGCGACCAGCCTGGAGCGGATGCGCTGTGGTGGTTCCTGATGTCTTGGTGAATCTGTAAAAGAGGGAGCCGTCGCCGCCGCTTCCTCCAGCGCCGCCGTCAGCTCCTCGACCACCATTGCCGCCGTCTCCGCCAGCACCGGAGACGAAGGTCGAGTCCTGGATAGCCACGCCATCGCTGCTCACGATAATCAGCGCGATGCTCGAGCCGCCTCCGGTCCCGGCAGCGCCACCGCCGCCGCCACATCCGCCGGCGCCACCGCCACCGCCAGATGCTCCAGGGATCTCTCCAAAGCCTTGCTCCGAGGTGTCGTTGCTCGGCCAGTGGCTACCGCCACCGCCCGAACCACCCTTGCCATGTTCGCCATCTTCGCCATCTTCCCCATCACGAGCTTGTACCCAGAAGCCGAGCTCGAACTGTCCCTGCTCGCTGCCCGCTTGACCGTTTGCACCAGGCAACCCATCCGAGACACTGTTCCCGTCAAAACCGTCTGGAACAGCAGAGGATCCCGACGCGCCGCCCGGCACTCCAGCAGAAGATGGAAATCCTTCCTGGGCATCGTAAAGCATTTCGCCCTGCCCGTCGCTGTCACGGATAGAGGCTCTGGCTCCGCGACCCCCATCGCCTCCGTTGGCGACGGGGCAGTCCGGGTTAACGGTACCAGTTCCTTTCAATGCACCGTTAAATCTACGACCTCCGCTTTCTTCGTTGGCGAACTGAATCGCATCTCCGGCGTCACCTCCATCCAAACCTTCCGTTCCCTCGACACCATCGATTCCATTTTCTCCGGCGCCACCTGCCCCCGAGGTCACAGCGAGGTTGGAGAGCGTGAGCGCAGGAGACTGGTAGACGCGCACGCCGTAGTTGGTGCCACGGACAGGGACATCTTGCGTGGTGATGGAGAGGTAGCCGAGGTAGGTGGCCTCCTCGATCCCTTCGGCGTTGACGCCGATGAGCCTCTCCATGGTGTTCGTGCTCTCGATGGTGACGTTTGCCCTGGCGCCCGTGAACGCAAAATCCGAGTCCACGCCACCGAGGATGTTCACGCCAGCTTCGAGCGTGAGTGGAGGCTCGGTGTAGTCACCCTCTGCCACCAGAATGAGGGCAGGAGCATCCGTGTTTTCGAGCGCGGTGGCGATCGAGGCGTAGGGGTTATCTCTCGACCCATCAGCGCTCGCTGCGCTCGCCGACGCATCGACGTGGACGATGTTCGCGCACACCTCTTCGCCAAGGTTGCCATCTGCCAGGGCAAACGTGCCGCAGGTTCCTGCGCCAGTTTCTCCCTCAGCGCAGGTCACGACGCCGAGGCCGCAGGTGCCGCAGGTCGCGTTCTCGGCCACCACGCCATCGGTGCATGCACAGGCGCCACAATCAAGCATCCCACCGCATCCATCCTCGATCTGACCGCAGGTATCGATGGGGCACTCGGTGAGCGCGGTGCACATGTCGGGGGCGACCGTCATATCTGGGTCGTCGCCCATGTCTGGCGCTTTGGACATATCGGTTTCATCCGTCATGTCCGAGCTGTCACCCATGTCCCCCTGGGCGGTGTTGTTCGCCTCCATGTCTGAAGACGGGTTGTTGTTGGATGGCGTGTTGTTATCGTCCTTGCCACAGCTTGCGGCGAGCAAGATGCATGTGGTGAGCAGGATCATGTGTTTCTTGTGCGTCATCGTTTTTCTCTTTTTAAAGTGGTGCGTTCTTCCGTTCCGAAATCTGAAGGGTCCAGTTCGAGTAACCAACCTTCTCCCCCCAAAACCTGCGAGTGAGGTAGCCTACCCATCACCGCGAAGTTCTCCTGGCTCGTTCCCATATCCTCGTTGGTTTGGCTGGACGAGCGCCTCGTCCTCGCCGCAGGCGACAGCAGTTCTTTCTACAAAAGAGCGCTATCACACAGCTTTGGTTAATTTGCTTCATCGTTCATGCCGAATATGACGTGACACTATCTTAATACTAACGATGGCTCAACTTCGGATAGAACAAGAACTGGATACGGTGGCAAAAGACTCGCAGCCATCTCATTGGGGGAAGGTTATCGAAGGGTGGGAGGGCATCGAACAGTCTCGTTTTTCGGCGACCCCTCGTGAGGCGAGAGCGTGGTCGCGCACCAAACCCCTCGCCGCAACGACCGATGCTCGGGTGCGATCACTCGCTCTTCAACTCTCGAAGAGCTTTCCCGAAGTAATGCCGGTGAGCGGTCTGCTGGTCCAGCTTGCCATCGAGGACGCGCCATGCCAGCTCGAGCACGATGTTGATGTTGGCATCGACGAGCGCGCGAAGAGGATCCTCTCTGGCGCAATAAATACCGATGTTCTCCGGTGATACGCTGCGACCCATCTTCAGGGTGAGCGTGGCCCAAAGGTGTGTTTTGGCGTCAGCGCCCGAGTGGTCGTCTTCCCGCTCCCAGAACCAGCGCTCGCTATCCGTCACGCCCACGGTGATTTCATCCTCGCTGACATAGACGTAGTTCACGATCAGGTATCGCTCTTCGGCCATGAGAGTCCTCGCAAAGGTGTGTGAAGGGGGAGGAGGCTGGACATTCGCTCCGGCATCCGCACAATGTCCCTCGATGAGAATTCTACCACACTGAAGATGTCGCCAACGTCTTCGATCCAACAACACAGAGGGTGCGATGAGCAGAGCCGATGGCCGCGATGTAGACCAACTCCGTCCAATTTCGATCCAGACCGGATTTACCGATGTTCCCATGGGGAGTGTCCTGATCCGCGCAGGGCAGACCATGGTGTTGTGCACCGCCAGCGTCGAAAACGACGTGCCTCGCTGGATGAAGTACCAGGATGGTCCCGAGCGCGGCTGGGTCACTGGCGAATACTCGATGCTTCCTGGCTCGACCGCGCCACGCGCGCGTCGCGAGCGTCGCAGCGTCGGTGGGCGTACCCAGGAGATCCAGCGCCTGATCGGCCGAAGCCTGCGCGCTGTCGTCGATCTCGAGGCGCTCGGGCCGCGCACGATCACCATCGATTGCGATGTCCTCCAGGCCGATGGCGGCACACGCACCGCGAGCATCACTGGCGGCTTCGTGGCGCTCATGCTCGCGTGCAACAAGTTGATCCAGGATGGCGTGATCGAGAAGCTCCCCTTTAGCCAGAGCGTCGCTGCGATTTCCTGCGGTGTGGTCGATGGGCAACCTGTCCTCGATCTTCCCTACGTCGAAGATAGCGCCGCTGAGGTGGACATGAACGTCATCATGACCGGAGGTCTCGATCTTATCGAGGTTCAGGGCACCGGTGAGGGCGCGACCTTCTCTCGCAAGGAGCTCAACCAACTCCTCGACCTCGCCGAGAAGGGCATCAAGGAGCTCACCGATCTCCAGCGCAAGGCTGTGATCGACGCCGGGGGAACCTGGCTGTCCTGATTCTTACAGGCTGGGCTTCAGAGAAAAACGAGGCGAGGCGACGTGGGGTTCCACGTCGCCTCG
>Ga0208061_100139_pt1 | contig 25513 bp, 13 predicted proteins | sample DeeseametaMP0555_FD_184209 | JGI IMG/M metagenome (GOLD analysis project Ga0208061, IMG submission 184209) | Marine microbial communities from the Deep Atlantic Ocean - MP0555 (SPAdes) | ecosystem: Environmental > Aquatic > Marine > Oceanic | place: South Atlantic Ocean | collected 2011-01-23 | reverse complement strand
CCTCGCCATGCTCCATACTCCGCACCGCCTTGAGCAGGCTCTCGGGGAAGGTCCTGGCGATGCTCATCACCTCGCCGACGGACTTCATCTGCGTGGTCAGCCTGTCGGACGCGCCGGGGAACTTATCGAAGTTAAAGCGCGGGATTTTGGTGACCACGTAGTCGAGCACGGGCTCGAAGGCGGCCTTGGTCTTCCCGGTGATGTCATTGGTGATCTCGTCGAGGGTGAACCCCACGGCGAGCAGCGCGGCGATCTTTGCGATCGGGTAGCCGGTGGCCTTGCTCGCGAGCGCCGAGGAGCGGCTCACGCGTGGGTTCATCTCGATGACCACGCGCCTGCCCGAGTCAGGATCGACGGCGAACTGAATGTTACAGCCGCCCGATTCGACGCCGACGGCGCGGATGATGCGGATGGAGTCATCGCGCATCGATTGATACTCGCGATCGGTCAAGGTCTGTATAGGCGCGACCGTGATGGAGTCGCCGGTGTGAACCCCCATCGGGTCGATGTTCTCGATGCCGCAGATGATGACGACGTTATCCGCGCGATCGCGCATCAACTCGAGCTCGTACTCCTTCCACCCGAGCAGGGATTGGTCGATGAGCACCTGGCTCGTCGGACTCTGTTGCAAGGACCACTTGACGTACTCCTCGAACTCGGCGCGGTTGTAGGCGATGTTCCCGCCCGTGCCGCCCATGGTGAAGCTCGGGCGGAGGATCGCCGGGAAGCCAGTCTCTTCGAGGATCTCCCACGCCTCCTCGATCGAGGAGGCGACGCCGCTGGCGGCCTGATCCATTCCCAGATCTTCGATCATCGCGCGGAAGGTCTGGCGATCCTCTGCGCGTTCGATGATCTCGCGCGAGGTCCCGAGGAGCTCGATCCCGAGCTCCTGGAAGACGCCTTTCTCGTCGAGCTCCATGGCGAGGTTGAGCGCGGTTTGCCCTCCCATCGTGGGGAGGACAGCGTCAGGGCGCTCTTTCTCGAGGACTCGGCGCACGTACTCGGCGGTGAGAGGCTCGATGTAAGTCGCATCCGCGAGCTCCGGATCGGTCATGATCGTGGCCGGGTTGGAGTTGACCAGGATCACGCGATAGCCGTGCGCCTTGAGCGCGCGGATCGCCTGTGAGCCAGAGTAGTCGAACTCGCAAGCCTGTCCGATGACAATTGGACCAGAGCCGAGGATGCAAATGGAGGAGATATCGTCGCGGCGTGGCATGGGCGCTCCTCGAGATAGGGGAGGGGGCTTCTTTGGAAGAAGCGAACCTGCCAGCTCTCTCGAGACGCTGGCGGGCTCGAGACGAGGGCTTGCTACTACGGCTCCTGCTCGATGGCAATGGTCAAATCCCGAATCTCTCGGGAAATCCGTGCGGTTCCCCGAATCGCCTGATGGAGAAGATCGCGTCGAGCATAAATCGAGCGATTCCGTGTGCCGATAGGGTGAACAGCAGGTTCGATGGAACCTTCTTGCTGCTCCAAGGACTGGTGCAACAGTGCCGCTCACCCCTCGTTCAGTGCTGGCGGCGTAAACACAATGAACGAAGAGACTCGCGCTCTCACTCCGAAGAGGACCTCCACCATGACGCAAGCCATTCCAACCACCGACCCTGAAATCACTTCATCGGGCTCCGATGAAGCGCAGACCTGGTTCGAAATCGTGACCTGTGTAGTCCAGGAGAGCGTGACGCCTGCGCTCGTCATCGATCTCGATGGCTACGTTCAAAGCACAAATGATCGCTTCGTCACCATGTGGACCAGGCGCTTCCCCGATGTGAACCCTCACTCCTTCGTCAACCAGCCGATCGACGCGATCGGCGTGGATGTCGCGCCGATCTCGAGGGCGATTCAGGCCGCTTCCTGGCATCGCCCGGTCACCGCTTCGGTGGAGACCTCGAGTGGTGTGTTCGAGTGGACGATGCGCGCGTTTCACACGCCCGATGGGGATGCTCGCTACCTGATCGTGGAGGTCGAGGATCATACGCGTGAGGATGAGCTCGAGAACGAGCGCGCCAGGTTGTCCTCCATGCTCGAGCATGTCCCGAACTGCATCATGGTCGCCGATGACAACCTGATCATCCAGTACATGAACCCCGCCTCGAAGAAGGCGCTGCACAAACTTCAGGCGCACCTGCCCGTTCCTGTGGATTCCATCGTCGGGCAATCGATCGACATCTTCCACAAGCGCCCCTCACACCAACGCAACTTCTTGGCGAGCTCGTCGAACCTGCCTCACAACGCGCAGATTCAGCTCGCCGACGAGTTCCTCAACCTCGATATCTCGGCTATCCCCGATGCTCGTGGAGTCGCCACAGGGTTTATGGTGAGCTGGGACATCGTGACCGAGAAGGTGTTGCTCGAGCGCAAGGTCGACGCCCAAATCGCCGAGAGCGAGGCGCAAGCAGAGAATTTGCACCGGGACATCGAGCAGATCCTCGCGGTCGTCGAGCGCGCCGCCAACGGTGAGCTTCGCCACGACTTGCCAAGCTTCGAGCAACCGGTCATCGACCGCCTCGCCAGCGGCGTGAAGAACCTCCTCGATAACTTGCGAGGCAACGTCTCGGGGATGGCGGACAGGGCGCGCGAGTTGACCGAAGCCTCCGATGAGTTCGGCCAGTTGAGCCGCGAGCTTGGCGCGAGCGCCGAGTCCACATCTCAACAGGCGCTCACGGTCTCGGCCGCTTCGGAGCAGGTCTCCACGAGCGTCCAGACGCTCGCTGCTGCCGCCGAGGAGATGAGCATGTCGATCCAGGAGATCTCGGTCTCGACCAGCGAAGCTGCCAGGATCGCCGAGTCTGCAGTGGTCGCCGCGCGTGACACCAACACCACCATCAGTCAGCTCGGTGAGAGCTCGGCAGAGATCGGCAAGGTGATCAAGGTCATCACCTCGATCGCGCAGCAGACAAACCTGCTCGCGCTCAACGCCACCATCGAGGCTGCGCGCGCTGGTGAAGCGGGTAAGGGCTTCGCTGTCGTCGCCAACGAGGTCAAGGAGTTGGCCAAGGAGACGGCGAACGCCACCGAGGATATCTCGCGCAAGATCGAGGCGATCCAACAGGACACCAGGCGCTCCGTGGATGCCATCTCGAGCATCGGCGGCATCATCAACAAGATCAGTGATATCCAGACGACCATCGCGTCCGCCATCGGTCAGCAGAGCGAGACGACCAGCGAGATCGGGCGCTCGGTGAACGAGGCAGCCAAGGCGAGCGTCGATATCTCGGAGAACATCGCCGGCGTGGCCTCGACCGCGTCGCGAACCTCCGAGATCGCGCGCTCCACCCTGGCTGCCGCCGGGGAGCTCGCGACCTCGGCGACCGAGCTGCGCGAGAACGTCAGCCACTATACGGTCTGACCCTCACCCCTCGGCCGCGTCATCGGCGTGCCCGTAGACCTCGACGGGCACATCAGGATCGAGTCGGTAACCCTCTCCATGGGTCTGGAGGATGTCTTCGAGCCCGAGCTTTCGCAGCGTGTTGATGGTGACATAGAGTCGCATCAATCCCGCGCGGACCTCGAAGACCTCACCGGGCCAACCTCGCTCCACGAGCGTATGCGCGTCGAGAACCTCTCCGGGGTTCTCGACGCGCGCTTTGACGAGGATCGCCAGGACGCGCTTGACGGTGCGACGCCGCGAGAGGTCGATCTCATCGGTCGTGTCCGGGAGCTGGAACCCCGTGCCATCCACCGCGACGCGCAGCGGCGACGCCTCTCGAGTGGCGGCCTCGCCGAGCTCCTGCCGCGCGGCCTCGATAAAGCTCAACAGAATGGCCTGCCCCGGTCCGCTCTCCATCTCGTTGTCGAACTCGTGCGCGCGGATCGCCTCCTCGATCGTTTCGAGCTTCTCGAGGTCGTGCTCTATCCAGCCCGCTTCATAGACCGCAGGTGCATGATCGGCCATCGCCATCATATCGGTCACTTCCGGGTTGGGGCAGTCATCGAAGTATTCGTTGGCCTCCTGCAACAGGTTGCGCGCCTGCGTGACTTCGCCAAGGCCAGAGAGCGCGATCGCGAGCACGATGCGGTTCTGGTTCAGGTTCCAGTCCAGCTCGAACTCGATCTGGAACTTCTCGGCCTCGAGCAAGTGATCGCGCGCGTGCTCCCAGCGCATGTCGAGTAGGTTGGCGACACCGAGCAGGTAGTTGCAGTTCATCTCGCCAAAGAAGTAGCTGTTTGCCTGCGAGAGTTGGAGCGCGCGGTAGAAGTACTGCCTGCTCGACTCGGCTTTTCCTTCAAAGAGTTGCATGTAACCGATGCTCGCGAGCGCCATGATCGCGCCTGGCGCAGCGCCCGCTTTCTCCATCTCCTCGAGCGCGAGCTGCCCGTGTCTGCGCGCCTGCGCGCGCTCTCCCTTTAGCAGGTAGGCGCGGTGAAGCGAGAAGCTCGTCATCCCCAAAAAGACATGGCTGCCCGTGGCGATGGCGTACTCGCGCCCGCGCAGTGAATAGTCGAGCGCCGCGTCCACGTTCCCGCGCTGCAGCTCGATCCTCGCGAGCGCACAATAACACCCCGCGCGACGGCAGAGATCCTCTGCCTCTGTCTCCAGGATGTCCCTGCTGGTCTCGAGCAGCGAGATGCATCGCTCGAGATCCTCCGGGCTCTTGGTCATATCCTCCAGGTAGGTCGCGTAGAAGTAGTGGAGCTCGGCGCGAGAGCGAGGCTCGAACGCGTCGGCCTCTTCGAGCAGCGCGCTATAGAGCTCGTCCGCGTCCTTGGTCAGGTCAGGGTTGTAGTCGGCAAAGATCGCCTGACTCAGCGCGAGCTCTCTAAGGAATCGGTCATCGCCCCGAGACTCGGCGATCTTTTTGGCGCGCTCGAGCAGCGGCAGATAAAAGAAGGAGTTGTGCGCGATGGTGTAGAACATGCGCATCTTGGCGACGAGGCCAAGGGTTTGTTCGGTCCTGTGTTCGAGGCCCCAGTCGAGCATATCGAGCATGTCGACTTCGTGGTGGACGAGGGTCCCCAGCGCTTCGGGCTGTCGGCGAGTCCTGAGATCCTCGAGGGCTTCGCCAAGGTGCTCGAGCAGCGCGTCCGCGCGCATCGCGACGGCCGCCTCTACCTGCGCTTTGTCCACGTGCTCCTCGGTGAACTCCTTGAACAGACCGGGCACGGTCCAGCGAACCCTCGTAGTGCTCGGATCGCGTTGCACCCAGCCGATGCGCTCGAGTCTCCCGAGGGCGAGATCGACCTTGTTGCCGATGATCCGCTCGAGCATGTTCGCCGAGGTGCTCGTGAGCATCTTGCCGAGCACCAGCAGGACGGTCTGCTCGTCCTCGCCAAACAGTTGCCAGTCTCGTTCCAACCTGAGCGGTTGAGAGAACGCCTTGTCGAGTGATTCGCTCTCTTCGCCGATGGCGTGAATGTGTCGCCTCGCGTGCAAGAGCGCGGCGGGGTGACCAGAGCACGCGCGCCAGATCTGGCGCGCGCTGTCGAGATCTTCCACCGGCGCGCTCGCGCCACCGCTCGCCATGAGGAGCACGAGCGCGTCGACCTCGGACAGGCCCGTGAGTTCTCTCTCGGGGGTTCCCTCCAGCGAGAGTTCTCGCCGGGATGTGATCAGCCAGCGAGCCTCGTGAGTGCTCTGGATCAGGCGCGCGAGCCATGGCCTCGCGTCTTCCTGCAACGCGTCTGCGCCGTCGAGGACCAGGGTAGGGGGGAGCGGGCGGTTCGAGAGCATCGCGCTGATTCGCGTCGACCAGTGCTCCTCGCTGGCGCCCAGCCTGATCTGGAAGAGCTGCGCGAACTTCATGGCCAGATCTTGTGAGGTGGCGCACTCCTCGATGGAAATCCACCAGAGCTCGCGCCCAGGCTCGTGCGCGGCGACGCGCGCCGCGTAAGCGCGCGCGAGCGCTGATTTGCCGGTCCCCGCGCCTCCTCTGAGGAGGACGCTATGCTGCTCCTCGATCTCTCGTGTTAACTCATCCAGGTCGCGCTCGCGTCCCACCCAGGCTCCTTGCCCCAAAACCAGGTTGCTGCGGACGTAGGTCGGCGTCGGAGAGGTCGTCTGAAAGAGCGAGAGCCCGGCTTGCTCCTCGGCGGTGGTTGGAGAGAGCAGCGGCGCCAGGTCATTGGGATCTTCGATATGGGGGCGAATGGCGTTTTGAAACGAGGGGGTCATCACGATCGAGCGCGACGGTTGCCTTGGCGAGAACCTGGCGAGCCGCTCGACCGCGACTCCTCGCCAGTCACGCTCGTCGAGGCAGAGGCAATCGCCCATATCGAGGATGATCCTTCGCGAGTCGACCTCACGAGCGAGCTTGATCGCGCGCTCGAGCGCTTCGAGCGCGGCCTCGTGCAACTCCCATGTGCCCAGATCGTCGACGCGACCTGGCGAAGCATCTTTCGCATCGTCAGATTTCGCCGCTCCTGGAGCGAGTGATTCTCCAATGCAAAGCAGATGTGCATGCTGCGGATAAAGCGTGGGGCTCTGTTTAAAGTCCATCGCGAAGCTCGTCTTTTTCGGGGGAGAAGCTCCCCGCGAGGGAAGCCCCTTGATGTTGTTTGGGTCGCTATTTATACGGTCGTCAGCGGATTCTATTTAAGCTTAAAGGAAGCTTTAAGCTTCTTTTAGCAGAGATAAATCTGGCCGGACCTTAGCGTTTGAATTGCCGACACGTTCACGCCTTCCACATTGGAGGGAGGTCGGTGTTTTAGCAATACGCCAACCACTTCGGGAGAGGTCTCTCGAAGATGATATGGCGCGAGACGCAATTTGCGAAGGATGTGACTGATGCAACACCAAGAGATGAAATCTGGTTATTGGGCGGCGACCTCGCTCGCGATCACTGTGCTCATGAGTATCGCCTGTGGGGGTGGCGAGGGCAACAATGACAACGGCACCACCAACAACCAGATGACGGGCAACAATCAGACCACCGTTAACAACCAGACGACCGTCAACAACCAAACCACACCAACCAATAATCAGACGACGCCGACCAATAACCAGACCACGCCGGCAAACAACACGACGCCAGCAAACAACCAGACCACGCCGACGAACAACACGACGCCTGGGAACAATACGACGCCTTCGGGGGCGGCGTCGCTCGCGTTCAAGCCGACCTATGGCTCCAACTTTGGCAACCAGATCCCCGCATCCTGGCGTCCCGGTGTGGGGGCCGCGGGACGCACTCAGGATGCGCCCGTGGTTGTCATGCTCTGTGACACTGGTGACGCGACCTGCGAAGATCCAGTCAAGGTCGTCGAGGTCTCGGCCGAGGGCCGCGACCCCGTCCAGGGGAGCTTTGGCCCGGATGTCGTCGTCGGGGATCTGCCCGCGGGCGAATACAACGTGATGATCTTCCTCGACTCGCCAGACTCACGTGAGCGTGGTCTGGATTGGGAGTCGACGCCGTCGCAGAACGCAGAGACCGCATGGGGTGGTCACGTCAGCGAGTTCGATGTGATGATGAGCGACCCCGAGCAGTCTCCCTCTCAGGGCTTTAACCCTCCTCCAAAGCCTGTCACCGTGACGCTCGAGGATGGCGCGACCCTGGATCTTGGCACCTTGCGCATGGCGCACTTCCACGAGCGCCGCATCGATCCCGTGCCAGAGCCCGAGAACGGCGTCATCGCCGTCGTCACAGAGAACGGCTTGCGCATGATCGACCTCAACACCTTCGAGGTCGCTGACGCTGGCGGCGGATTCCGCGATTACTTCCTGACCGATGCTCAAGGCAATGACCTTGGTAACGTGGGCAGCGTCTGCGGCATGATCAAGGGACCTGAGTCGCTCATCTACGTCCTCTTCAAGGGGGGCAACGGTGGCGGCTTCGCGGTTCCGTTCGACGCCAAGACGCGCTTGCAGGTCGGTGGCGGGAACGTCATCAACTTCCCAGGCGGCGCCGAGACGCCGTGCAGCGGGATCTACCACGAGTACAACGGCAAGAAGTTCCTCTACGCGATCAACGCGTCGGCTTCCGGCCTCGACAAGGGCGACAAGACGATGTGGTATGCGGAGGTCTCCGGGCTCGATGAGGGGGATGTCGACGGCGTCCAGCTCGTGCGCGCCAATGATGACCTCCACGAGGTCGGCTTCAACGCCATCGCCGCGCACGAGGGCACGCTCTATGCGACGATGACGCCCGATAATACTGACTCGGCGTTCGTGCCCGCAGACACGGTCGGACAACACACGATCTTCAAGGCGACGATCGATGGTAACAGCGGCGCGCCTGACTTCCGCGCTGGCGGCGACTACGACTTCTGGACGCCGCTCCCCAGCCAGGATGGTGTGGTTCGTCCTGATGGGAACGTCGATTGCGTCACGAGCTCGAGCGATGGCGGAACCTTCGCGGGTCTGTTCAAAGCGGACTTCCATGATGGCAAGCCGCTGTTGTTCCTCGGCGGTTGCACCAACATCGCTGTCTTTGACCTCGAGGCCGACGCGCAACTCGACGCGCAGCCAAGTAACCCGCGCTCCAAGGCGATCGATGGCACGCTCTTTGGCCAGGGGTTCACGCGCTTCGCGCTCTCTCCTGACAAGAGCACGTTGTTTGTCCTCCCGCAGTTCAAGTCGCAGTTCCACTTCTACTTCGCCATGGGCGGCGACCCGAACTCGCGCCAGACCTTCAACCGCTACATGATCTTCCCGTTGGCGCTCGACCAGGGCACGGCTCCTGCGCTGCATCCTGACTTTGCAAGCACCAATGTCGATGGCCACGAGGGCTTGACCAACATCGGTGACAAGAGCACGCCCGCAGAAGATCCAGGTATCGACATCAACGTCGGTCACCTGACGCGCTACCAGGTCGACTGGGCGCCTTCGCTGGCCGGTTCGACCAACCAGTCCGGGAGCATCCCGACCGGTCCGAGCATCGCGGTCGCCAACAACACCATCTGGTTGCGCGGCTCGGGTATCCCCGGGGTCTCCGGGCTCGGCAAAGGGAGCAACCTGATGGCGTACTCCATCAGTGAGCGACGCGCGCACCTCTGGGCGCACAATCAAAATGATGAGGGGTGGGACTACTACCACGTCTGGCAGGGAGGCAACGAGGGCGACGCTCCCTTTGGCTACGACCTGACCCCCGAGAGTAATCAGTATCTGGCAACTTACGGCCTGCTCTATGTCGGCCTGTGACGTGAACATCATGGGGTAAGCCGTTAGACTGCCAGTGACCGCGAGGGTCGAGGAGCTCTTTCCCCAAGAGAGCTCCTCGGCCCTCGCCAATTTTCTTGGCCTGGCTTTTTGGTCCAAGGCGCGGCTCTAACCGAAGGCGCGGTCGAGCTCGTTCTGGAACTCTCGGATCATCAACGTCTCGGCGCGCGGTACGGTGACCTTGGACGAGGTCAGGAATCCCACCGAGAGCTCGCGTTGAGGATCTGCCCAGCCAAGGTTTCGCGTGAACCCGAGGTGCCCGAACGCCCGCGGCGTGTTCCTCCCAAAGAAGTTCAAGCCGCTGCTCTTTCGCCCGAGCATAAAGCCGAGGCTGTAGCGCTGCGGCGTCAAAAAGAGCGTGAAGTCATGTCTGGTGAAGACCTGCTCGACGGTCGCACGACGCACCTGCTCGGGAGACAGAATGCGCTTGCCATCGAGCTCTCCCTCCTGGAGCAACATCTGGAAGAAGCGCGAGACCTCCTCGGCTGTCCCCACGATGTTTCCTGCGGGGATGACCGCTTCGAAGATCGCCGGGCGGTTCATCACCGCGAGCGCCTGCTCCAAGTCGAGCTGGATGATCCAGTTGACCATCTGCATCAGCGGCCTTGGCGGGAGCGGATCGACGCGCTCGGAGCAGGCGGTGCGATCGTACCAGGCTGGCGAGATGCCGTAGTTGAACGTCTCGAACCCTAGCGGCTCGAGCAGCTCGCTCGAGAGAAACTCGCGCAGCGGCCTGCCAGTGATACGCTGGAGAACCTCTCCCAGGATATACCCGCCGCTGAGCAAGTGATAACCCGTCATCCTCCCTGGCACGTAAAGCGGCTTGCTCGCGCAGAGCTGCTGGATGATGCGCTCCCAATCCATGATCAGATCATCGGTGAGCTTCCAGGAGAGCATCGGGATCCCGGCGGTGTGCGTCAGGATATGGCGCAGCGTGATGTGCTCCTTTCCTCGCTGCGCGAACTCGGGGATGTACCAGTGCACAGGATCATCGACGTGCGCGGCTCCTCGCTCGAAGAGGATGTGCATGCAGATGGCGGTGATCGATTTGCTCAGAGAGAAGATCGGGTAGCGCGTCTCGGTGGTCGCTTCCTCCCACTGCTCCTGCGCACCGATCGGCCGGAAGCGCCCCAGCGCGCGGTGCAGGACCACCTCGCCGCGGTGTCGCACGCAGACCTGTAGGGAAGGGTAGAGCCCCGTGGCGTGGAGCTTGTCGAGGATGGCGTGGAGTTTTCGCATCGCCCACATTCCTTTGGTTCGCGGGTAAATCCTCCCTGGTTCGGGGCGCGCTCGAGGATCGATTTGCTGGCTGGACCCAGGCAGAGAGGTGAATTATCGTAAACCCACGCGAGGCGAATGTCGATGAGACGCGCTCTATCCCACTGTTCAGGTGCCAGAGTCCATGTCCACTATCCCGTTGGGACCATTTGAGTTGGAGACACCGATCGGTCGCGGTGGTATGGGAGAGGTTTGGCGTGCCGTCCACACCTCTCGTGAAGTCCCCGTCGCGATCAAGGTGCTCACCCGAGAAGGATCGCGGCGTTCGGAGTACGTCGACTCGTTCCGCAACGAGGTCCTCTCGATCGCGAGGATGCATCACCCCGGCATCATCGAGTTGATGGATCATGGGACCATCTCCGAGCGCGCCGCCCGCGCTTCACGCGGGCGCCTGGTCGAAGGCAGCCCCTACCTCGTGATGGAGCTCGCGCGCTACGGATCGCTCGGCGAGTATCGCATGTCACTGCGGTGGCCCGAGCTGCGCGCGGTCTTGTTGATGGTGTTGGATGCGCTCGCGCACGCGCACGCCAGAGGTGTGATTCACCGCGACCTCAAACCTCAAAATATCTTGCTCGGGTGCGGCCCCAGAAACGCCGTCAAGCTCACAGACTTTGGCCTCGCGCATCCCATCGGAGGCGATCACGAGCGCGATGATCTGATCGAGCCAGGGTGGGGCACACCCGCATATATGGCGCCCGAGCAATTTCGCGGCTTCTGGCGCGATTACGGCCCGTGGACCGACCTCTACGCGGTCGGTGTCATGGCCTACGAGCTCGCTTGTGGCAGGTTGCCCTATGGCGCAGAGAACAAGCTCGACCTCGGTCGCGCTCACATCATGGCTGATGTCCCGCGGGTGTTCACGAGCTTCCCCACGCCCAGTGGTTTCGAAAGCTGGGTGCTCCGTTTGCTCCAGAAAGAGCCGATGCATCGCTTCCGGCGCGCGGCCGATGCGGCCTTCGCGCTCTCGCACCTGAGCGCCGAGATCGAGGGAGAGAGTCGCCACGGCAAGCTCATGACCGACCGCTTCGGTAAGGTCGAGTCGACCATGGCTGCGGAGTTCTCCGAAGCGGAAAACTCGGGTGAGATCATCAACCCCACCGAGCTGATCTCTGGCGATGAGATCACGCGCATGATCGTCGAAGATCGCGCCATCAACCTCGAGCGGGAGGGCGTCTCGATTCCTGGCGATGACGAGCGCACCGAGCTCTTCGAGCACGCCGGCGCGAACTCTCTCGTCGAGGTGTCCGCGGCGAGGTTGCCCACCACCCCGGAAGAGCAATCCTTTAGCTTCGCGCCTGATTCTGATGTCTGGGATGCTGGCGAGTCGATCGAGATGGGCGTCGTCCCCGAACGCACGCTCGAGGAGCATATCGTCCCGGCATTGATTTCTGTGCCCCCGGTACCGCTCTCGTGGCGAAGGCGTCACCACCCGCTCGAGCTCGCGCCGTTGCCTGGCGCGGGGCTCGGGTTGTTCGGCGTCCGCGAGCCACCGCTGATCGGTCGCGATCCAGAGCGGGACCTGATGTGGGAGGCGATGAGACAGGTCGCCTACGAGCGCGCGCCTCGCGCCATCATCCTCCGCGGCGCCTCTGGCGTCGGTAAGTCGAGGCTCGCCGAGTGGTTCGCCAGCCGCGCCCACGAACTGGGTAGCGCCAAGGTCCTTTACGCGCGCCATAGCCCGATGCGCACGCCGTTCGATGGCGTCGTGCCGATGCTCGCGCGTTACTTTCGCTCCGCCGGGCTGCCAAGGGATGAACTCTTCGATCGCGTGCGACGCCACCTCGAGAGGATCTGGGTGAGAGACGAGCGCGACTGGGCGCTGCTCACCGACTTGCTCTCGCCAGACGAGGCGACCGCAAGAGGTCGCTTCTACACACACGCCGAGCGTCACGCGGTCATCTCCCGCTACCTCTTCTACGAGTCTGACGAGCGCCCCGTGCTGCTCTGGCTCGATGATGTGCAGTGGGGCGCGGAGGCGTTGATGTTGCGCCGCGCGATCTTCGAGTACGCCAGGACCAGGCCCTTCCCGATCCTGATGCTGATGACATTGCGCGAGGACGCGCTCGATCCGCGTTCGCTCGAAGCACACCTGCTCGAGGAGATCGAGCACGACCCGTTGATTTATCAATGCCAGGTCTCGCCGCTCTCCAAGGGGGAGTCGCGCGCGCTGGTCAAGGAGCTGCTCGCGCTCGATGACGCGCTCGTCGAACGCATCGAGCGGCGCGCGCGTGGGGTGCCCCTGTTCGCCATCCAGCTCATCGGCGAGCTCGTCGAGGGGGACAAGCTCGAGGTCGGCGACGAGGGCTTCGCGCTCAAGCCTGGCGAGTCGATCGAGCTGCCCGATGATATCCACGTGCTCTGGCAAAACAGGCTCGATCGCTTGCTCTCGAACTATGGCGCGGAGCAGCTCCAGTGTCTCGAGATCGCCGCCGCGCTCGGCGTCGAGGTCTCGCTCGTCGAGTGGCTCGGCGCGTGCAAACATCACTCGCTCCAGTTCGATCACCTGCTGCTCGAGAAGCTCTTCGAGCAGGCGCTCATCTCGAACACCGAGGAAGGTTGGGTCTTCGCGCATGGCTTGCTGCGCGAGAGCCTCGAGCGCCGAGCACGCGAGGAGGGCCGCTGGCAGAGCTTGAACCGCGCCTGCGCCGAAATGATCGTGGGCCTGTATAACCCCACGAGGCGCGATTACCACGCGCGCTATGCGAGGCACCTGATCGAGGCCGGAGAGCTCGAACGCGCGCTCGAGCCAATGCTCGAGGCGGCGCGCTCGATGATGAAGCGCAGCGAGCTGCACGGCGCGCTCGAGCTGTTGGATGAGCGCGACGCGATCCTCAACCAGCTCGATCTGCCGCTCGGTGATTCTCGTCAGGGCCAGGGGATGGTGCTCCGCTCCAAGATCCTCGACGAACAGGGACATTACCTCGAGGCGCGACGTTGGGCGGCTTCCGTGGTGGCGGACGCGGTCAAGTATGGCTGGCGCCAGCTCTATATCGAGGCAAACATCCAGTGCGCCTGGGCGACCTTCCATCGCGGCGCCACGGGCGAGGCCGAGGGGATGTTCGCGGACGCCCGCCGCGCTCTGAATGATCTCCCCGAGGCGCTCCACGGCGCTTACCTGCTCCGCATCGAGATGGGGATGGCGCGTCTGGCGCAGCGCCGCGGCGAGCTCGAGAAGTCGCGCGAGCTGTTCCTCTCGGCAAGGGAGCGCGCGGTGATTCTCGATGATCAGCTCGCGCTCGCGACCTGCCTCAATGGCCTCGGGGACGTGGCGCGGCAGGACGAGGACTTCGATGATGCGCGGCGCTACGCCGAGCGCGCGCTCGCATTGACCGAGGAGATCGGCAACTTCGTCCTCATCGCCGATTGCACCAACGACTTGGCCGAGATCGAGCGCCACGAAGGCGCGCTCAACCTCGCCAGAGCCCACGCCGAACGCGCCATCGCGCTCTACGAGTCGGTGGGATCGGACCAGAGCCTCCGGGTGCAGCGCAACCTCGGCTTTATCGCCCTCGGACAACGCCAGTACACCGAGGCGCGCGGCATCTTCGAATCACTCGCCGAGCAGTTCAATCAGACCCACGACTACGGCCAACTCGCGCTCGTGCTCACTGGCCTGATCCCTTGCTTCGCGCACGCCGGAGAGTGGGAGAACGCCAGCGAGTTTCTCGATCGCGCCAGACACCTGCTCGAGAAAACCCAACGCTTCGATCAGGATGTCGCCTTTGCCTGTCATATGGTCGTCGAGTTGGCGGCGCGCGCTTCTCAGGATGGCATCGCGCTCCGAGCCGCCGCGCTCGCGGGTGCCCACGCCCCGACGTCCACATGAGCGAGGACGCGAACGCTTATTATAAAGACCTCTACGCCAGCGAGGATGATGCTCGCAGGGCAGGGTGGCGCCATCGTCTGGAGCAGGCGCTTCGCTACGAAGTGGCGATCCATCTGCTCGGAGCATCGTGGCTCTCCACATCGCGTTTGCTCGATGTCGGATGCGGTCCTGGTGGCTTGCATTGCTACCTCGAGGACACCGGGCGAACACCTGGGACATATCTTGGCATCGATCCTCTCGAGGACGCTGTATCGCGAGCGCGCGAGCGCTCGCCATCAGGTCACTTCGAGCGTCGCGCGCTCGAGGATTTCGACGCGCACAGTGGGTTCGACGCTGTGGTCGCCATCGGCGCGCTGGTCGATGGCGTCGGGGTCGCTTCTCACAGGATGCGACGCCAACGCATCGCCGCGTTCTTCGAGCGCTTGCTCGCCACCGGAGCATCGCGCGGCGTGTTGATCGTGCTGGAGCAGGGCGCGCTCGATATGCGCACCTCACTCGCTGCCGAGGACGCGCTCTTTGGCCTCTACACACACGAGGTCGATGTTTTTCTCTCCTCGTTTTCGGCGCGCTACCCATCGCGCTCTTTCGCGGCACACGCAGGGTTTCTGCAAACCGATCTCGCCATCTGTTGGCATCCCGCGACAGAGGGAGCATCCGCAGGTGGTGAACTCGGTACGATAAGCTTGAATGCAGTGATCGAGGGGCCTTGGGCCGAGGATGTCGAGCCATCCTGGCTCGCCTGGCTCTGTCTCGAGGCGGGTGAGATCGAGCGCGCCAGCGGTTTTCTGGTTGGCGCAAGAGAATCTCCCAGGGTGGCGCTTCTGCGAGAGCGCATCGCGTTGCTCTCCAAATCTTGAGAAAGAGGGTTGGTGGCCGAGCAACCTGACGCCGCCGAAACATCGCCCGACCTGGTGCACGAAGCCACCCGCGCCGGGCGATGTTTCGGCGGCGTCAGGTTGCGGGCGAGCGGTTGGCGCGGTGCGAGATGTCAGGTCTTGGGGGTGCGAGGGAGGTAGACGGTGAAGGTCGAGCCGCGTCCTTCTTCGCTGACGCATTCGATGCGTCCGCCGTGCATTTCGGTGAAGTGCTTGGCGATCGAGAGCCCGAGCCCCATCCCGCGTTTGCCAAACTCGAAGTCACCGGAGGAGTGATGCTCGGTGCGGAAGGAGGAGAAGAAGAGGTCGAAGATCTGTCCTCGGTCTTCTTCGGAGATGCCGATGCCATTGTCTCGAATCGAGAGCGCGACTTCGTCTGGATTTTCGGGGGAGGGTCTCGCCATGAAGTAGATCGTCTCGCCGTTGCGGGAGAACTTGATGGCGTTCATCGTCAGGTGCGTGAAGATATCGAGCAGCTTGCTCGGGTCGGCGTAGAGTTCGTCACCGGCGAGCTCGATGCTCGAGGCGAGCTTTTGCTCGCGACGCTGGAGGAAGGGGTCGACCTGGTTGTGTAGCTCGATGGCGAAGTCGCGGATGCTGATCAGCTCGGGCTGTAGCGCGTTGCTCGGATCGTCGAGCGACATCATCTGGAAGATGCGCTCCGAGATTTGCTTGAGCCTTCTGCTCGACGCCTCGACCCGGTCGAGCGCCTTGTACGAGACGGTCGAGAGATCCTCGCCCAGTTCGCGTTTGAGCAGGAACACGTAACCGATGATGATGGCGATCGGCGTGTTGAGCTCGTGGCTGATGACCTCCATGAACACTTGCCGCACGCGGTTGACGGTCTCGAGTTGTTCGTTGGCCTTGGTGAGCTGCTCGTTCTTGGCGGCCAGCTCGAGGTTGGCGGCCTGCAAGTCATTCAGGAGCTTCTCGCGCTCCTTCATGTGCGCGTAGTGCTCGAACGCCTGGTCGATCAGCAGGCGCAGCTCGGCGGGTTGCCACGGCTTGCTGATGTAGCGGTAGACGTGGCCCTGGTTGATGGCGTCGACGATGTCATCGAGGTTGGTGTAGCCGGTGAAGAGCACCCGGACGATGTCCGGGTGCGTCTCGCGGATGTCGGTGAGAAAATCGATGCCTGAGGAACGAGGCAGGCGTTGGTCGCACAACACCACCTCGATATGCTCGCTGGTGAGCATCGCTCTGGCCTCACTGGTCGTTTGGGCGACCAGCACGCGATAGCGCTTGCGAAACAAGCGCCGAATCGCGTCCAGGATGTCCGGCTCGTCGTCGATGACGAGCAGGGTTCTTGGCTCGATTTGCTCTTCGATCATGAAGCATCCGTGTCAGCCCTCGCAAAACCCAGTGGGGGTGATGTGAGCGGTGAGCACGCCGGGTAGATTAACGGACCGCAATGCGCGTCAATCTAGCAAAGGTCGAACCGGTTGGGAAGACCGTCTCCCCCGCGAGTCACTCTTCGAGTAATTCGAGGAAGCGAGACTCGTTGATGATCTCGATAGATGCGCCGTCTCCGTTGTAACTCTCAGCTTTTTTGAGTTTCGAGGATCTCCAGCCACCTTCGTAGCGTTCGTAGTCCTCATCTCCGATCACGAGGTAGTCGAGATCCTTGCTCACCGAGCCGGGCGCTTCGCCGCCAAGGGCGACGACTTTCTTCTGCGCTTCCGAGCGCTTCATCGACTCGAGCGTCCCGGTAAACAGCACGCGCTTCCCAGAGAGCGCGCGGTCTGTGGGGATCTCTGATTCATCCACAGGTTCGGGGAAGATCGGCGTCACGTATTCGAGCAACGCCTCGATCTCTTCCCTGCGATCTGCGAGCCCCTCGACGACGCGCTTGGCGATGATCTCACCGATGGTGTGGATGGCTGCGAGCTCTTCCTCGGTCATCTCGAAGATCTCGTCCATCGTCTCGTATTCGCGGCCAAGAATCTTGGAGACGTGCTTGCCGAGTTCGTCGATGCCGAAGGCGCGAAGGAAGACCTCGACAGGCACCTCCTTGCGCTGCTCGATCTGGTCGATGAGCTTGTCGGCGAGCTTTTGCCCCATGCGATCGAGGGGGAGCAGATCGGACGCTTCCAGCTTGTAGAAGTCTTCGAGCTCCAGCACGATCTCGCGATCGACCAGCTGCTCGAGCACCTTCTGGCCAAACCCCTTGATCTCCATGACCTTGGTGAAGTGCTCGAGCTTGCGCACGATGAACACGCCGCAGTCATTGGTGTGATCGGCGAACAGGAAGTCCCCGTCGCGATAGGTCTCCGCGCCACAGATCGGGCACTCCTCAGGGACCAGCACCGGATCGGTGCCATCCTCGAGCACGGCCTCGATGTTCGGGATCACACCACCGCGACGCATCATCATCACGGTCGCGCCGATGGTCAGCGGTCCATCGGGGTTCAATCCCTCCATGATCGCCAGGTTGTGCAAGGAGGCGCGCGTGACGGTCGCGCCGCTCAGGTTCACCGGATCGACGATCCCCACGGGGTTGATCGCGCCCGTACGCGAGACGCTCCACTCGACCTCGCGCAGGGTGCTCTTGCCTGATTCGCCCTGGAACTTGTAGGCGAGCGCGAAGCGAGGGTGGTGCGATGTGCGGCCCATCGAGTCCTGGGTGGCGGTGTTGTTGACCTTGTAGACGATGCCGTCGGTCTCGTAGTCCCAGTCGGCGCGCTCTGCGGCCATGCGATCGTAGGTCGATTGCAAGTCGGCGTGCTCGACGAGCTCGGTGGGGACGGGCGTGAAGCCCTGGCTGCGCGTGAAATCGAGCTTGTCGAGCTCCGAGTCAAAGTCAGCGCCGACGAGGTCGTAGGCGAAGAAGTGCACGTAGTAGTTGGCGGTCTCCTTGCCATCCTTGCGCTTGAGGCCGCCAGCGGTCAGGTTACGTGGGCTCTTGTAATCGACGGCGAACTTTTCATCGAAGATCGAGCGCGGGATATACGCCTCGCCGCGGACCTCGAGCGGTCCCTGCTCGATCTTTGTGGGGACATCCACGATCTCTCGCACGTTGTCCGTGATGAGCTCGCCCTCGGTGCCATCACCGCGTGTGGCGCCGAGTACCAGGTCGCCGTTCTCGTCGTATTTGATGCAGACGGCCACGCCGTCGATCTTGGGGCTGACGACGCACTCGCCCTCGAACTTGTCGAACCATTTCAGGAGCGTGTCCTCGTCGTAGCACTTGTCCAGCGAGAGCATGGGCGGATCGTGATGGATCTTTGGGAGCTCTTCCTCTCCCTCGCCGGCGGCGCCAGCAGGTCCGATCGCGTCGAGCACGGGCGAGTCGGGCGCGGCCTCGCGCAGCGCCTCGACCAGCTTGTCAAAGTCTGGGTCGCTGATCTCGGGGTCGTTATCGATCCAGTACTTGGCGTTGTGATAGCGGACGGCCTCTTCGAGCTCCTCGACGCTCATCTTGGTGACATCGGGGAGGAGACTGTATTGCGTGCTGGACATGGGGCTACCTCATCTGCAGTTTGGAATCATGCGCCGACACACTAGCCCAGCATCTGTTTGCGGGAAAGAGGCGAGGTGCCATCGATGGCGCCATGGCTGATCGTTTCGCGATGAAATAGTGATTCGCGGCGGCGGGGTTGTGGTCCACGCTTGTCATCTGTACGCAACGACAGAATCGAAGGATGTGCGAATGAACACCATCGTCGTGGTGAATGGCGCTTACGATTGGGCGCCGATGTTTCCGGGACATCGCGTGGTGCAGACTTATCTGGATCGCAGCCGATGGTTGCTCGAGCGCGGGCGTCTCTGGATCGTGGATCGCGACGGCACACATCGCCCCGACGCGATCCTCTGGAGGCTCGGCGCGGTGGCGCCAAACCCGATGCACAGAGCATGTCTGGAGATGATCAGGTTATCAGGTGTGCCATGCGTGAACTCCGCGCAGGCGCTGCTCCGGGGGTATGATCGCCTGGGGATGCTCTGGGAGCTAAAAGAGGCCGGGTTGCCCGTCATCGAGTTCGATTGCTTCCTCGGTGATGGCGCGCTCGGGCTTATGGAGCCTGAGTTTCCTGCCGTTCTAAAGTTTGGCAACCTCCACGGTGGCGATGGAAAGGCGCGTGTGCCGGATGCCTCTCACTGGGAGGCGCTCGCCACGATCACCTTCACCCGCTACGACTACGCCACCACCGAGCCGTTTATCGACTATGTGCGCGATATCCGCTGTCTGGCGGTCGGGGACAAGATGTGGGCGATGGAGCGGCGCGGCGCGGGGTGGCGCGCGAACGTCGACACGATCTCGTTCGAGGTGATCGAGCCTCCCGAGCAGCTCGCGGCGTGGACTCGCGCGGCGATGGAGCGCTTTCAGGCCGATGTGTTGGGCCTCGACTTCCTCGAGACCGAAGAGGGCGACTGGATGCTCCTCGAGAGCAATGACATTCCGGGAGTCCTCGGGTTTCCCGACGCGGTTCCTCGCGCGATCGCGCGGCGCGTGCTCGACGCGCTTTCGTTCTGAGTTTTCGATCTCCTGCAGGCACCACACGTGGTGCCGAGGACCGAAGGGGCCGCGCCATTTGCCACGGGTTTGCGCGAAGATGCCGCGCGGTGGCAAATGGCGCGGCCCCTTCGGTCCGGGCCACCGTCGGTGGTTCACGCTTTAACGAAGGAGCTGGATATCACTTCTTTTGCTCTTCTTTCTTCTCCTTCTCTTTGTTGGCAAGCTCTTCGCCATGGCGTTTGTAAAATTGGCGTTTGCGTCGGGGGATGTGTGGAGACTCACTCAACATAAGGTAACCCCTGGAATCGATGTTGCGGCTGTACACGTCCAGGGCGTAATGAGCCATGTCAGGGTCGTTCAAGAGCGCTTCGAGCCCTCGCGTTGTGAACTCGTTGTCTCTCAACGCGAGTGTCCTCATTCGAGGGAGGGTTTGTTTGGCGATGAGCATGGCTGCCTGATCGTCCAGGTGAGCTTTCAGGGAGAAGGTCGTGAGCTGTGATAGCAACGGTGAGCGCAACAATGGAGCGAGCTCGTCATAAGGTATTCCGTACGGCGATATCCTGAGCTCCGATAGCCGCGTAAGGCTCTTCGCGTTGGACAACTCCTCCAGCGCACCTTTGTCGAACATCGCGTCCAGGTGCAGGCTGCGTATGTTGTTGCTCCCTGGCGAGTTCGCGATGGCTTTCGCCGCGCTCGGTGCGAGGCGGTCGACGTGGAGGTGGACCTCTTCGAGAGAACGCCACATCGAACCGCTGGTCATCAGGAGAAGCTCTTTGGTCGAGACGTTATCCAGTGAGAGCTCGAGCTGCTTTAACCCCGAGAAATTCCCAGACAGGACAAACTCGTGGAACGCGTCGTCCTCGAGTTGGTTGTGCCTGATTTCGAGCTTTTCGAGCTTGTTGACGTGGGGAGATCGCGCGAGCGCGACCAGAGAGCGATCGGTGATCTGGAGGAGCTCGCCGCTGAACGTGAGCTTCTCCAGGTTGGCCATGTAGGGAGACCTGGCGAGTGATTCGATCCCGACATCCGTGATCTTTGTGAATTTGATATTCAGGACTCGGAGGTTCGCGAAGTTCGGGCTGTTGGCGATCGCCTCGAGCCCTTTGTCACCGAGCTTGGTGAAGCTCAGGTCAAGCTCCTCAATATTCTTTAGAAAGGGTGAAGTGGCGAGTAACGCAGCGGCTGCGTCATTGAAGGCTCGGCCTCCTTTCAATTCTAGCTTCTTCACGTTTCTTAGAGCTGGGCTGTTCGCGAGCACCTTTACATGGGACGGTGGCCAAAGCGCGGCGCTACGAAAGCTCTCCACATTTTCGAGCAAATCGGAGGTGAGGAGCGTTTCGATGTCAGCCTGCGCGACGCTGCCCATCGGGCTGTAATCATAGAGCTCTACACTCTTCAGTCTGTGGAGATCGTTGGCACGCGCCAACACCGCGAAGCTGCTGCTATTCGAGAAGTGAAGATCCGAGAACGCGATATGAGTCAGCTTGCCGGACTTGGGAGATCTGAGCAGACCATCGAGGAAAGAAGGATCCTTGTTCCATCCTCTGAGCTTGTCGATGTGTTCGAGGTTTGTGAGGTGGGGAGAGTCTGCGAAAGCGCGAAGCGCGGGAGCTTGGCAATCGCATATGGCCTCGAGGCGCTTCAGTTTGCTCAAATACTTTGACTGTACGAGCAACGTGAACTCTCGGCCTCTCAGTCTGTTACCCGTAAGCTCCAACTCCTTCAACCCTGCAATATGCGATGTCGATGTGAGGGCTTGAATATGGTCGAACTCCAGTTCATTCCAACCCAGGCCAAGGCGTTTCCAATCGCGTTTGAACCGTGCGTTGAAGTTTGGGGCGGGGAGCGTTCTGCCCACGCGGTTGCGTGAGAGCTCGAGCGTGTGAATGTTCGAGAGGTTCTTGCTTTGTAGGATCGCCTCCGCGCCGCGGGCGCCGATGATGTTGTGAGAAAGATCGAGGTGTTCGAGCTTCTTCAGGCCTGGCGCCTTCGCGAGCGCTTTTGCCGCCGCATCAGTCAGCACACCTTGTGTCAGCCCGAGGTGCTTTATCCCCCGGATGTTCTTTGCTTTGACGAGCTTTTCGGCCTGCGCATCCTGGATGCCGGAGTTGGTCAGCGACAACTTCACGATCTTTGGAAAGCAAGCCCTATCACTCAAAGTCGCCAGGGCTTCGTCCGTGATCGGTCCATCCAAGGTGACCTCGGCGCAGCTCGTGCCCTTGCACGTCTCGAGGTGCTCCTCCAACACATCGAAGGCCCAGTTACGAGGCTTCGCTGGCATCTTGCACGCCTTTGGCTTCGCGCCGGTGTTTACTACCGACGGTGTTGTTTCGGGTGCTCGCGAGGTCGCCTCCCGCATCATGTTTGCGGGTTCACAACCCGAAGAGGGCAGTTGGGTGATGAGTAGAGCGATGAAAAAAGATGTTCTGAACGAGTGGTTTAACATGTCGAGTGAACTCAGGTTTTGAATTTGTGGCACTCTGTTTATGATAGGTTTTGTTGCTGCTCTTTGTCACCTTTGGATGAGGACAGCCATTTACTTTTGCGATTTATGAGGTTCTTCATGCGCGACGTTTGTGTTGTTCTTGCCGTCTTGCTCGCTTCTTTCACACTAACCCCCGAGGTCGCCAGCGCCTGTTCCTTCGGCGCTTCCAACGCGTACATGATCTGGCCGTTCCCCGAAGAGAGCGATGTTCAAAACACCGCGCCTCCCGCGACAGACACGCAGATCTGGTTCATCGTGCCGCACGGTCAGTACTCGTGGGATGCCAAATTACTCGATCCTCAAGGGCAGGAGGTTTCGCACACGCTCGAGACCTTCACCGTCGCTGGCACGGCTTTTAGTGAATACACCACCCACGTCATGCTCTCGCCAGACGCCCCGCTCGAGCCCGAGACGACCTACACGTTCACGAGCGAGTTGGGAGAGGGGGAGTTCTCGGAACCGAGCGTCGCAGAATACACGTTCACGACCGGAGCATCTGCTGATGTTGGCCAGGAGGAAGGGCTTGGGGAGCTGGATCTGTTCGTGCTCGATGGAGAGCAGCTCCCCGATGATTGTGGTTTTCCCGGCGCACAACGACAGTTCACCGTGCGCGTGGACGAGCAAATCACCGAGCGTCCTTATCATTACAAACTCGAGCTCACGTTCCCAAACGGGCAGACAATCGAGAACGAATACTTCTCGTCAGCGCGTGGTGAGAACGAGTCCCCTTACCGGTTTCTCTCCAATTACGTCCCCACAAACACCGCGTTGCCGTGCATGAAGCTCGTGCGACAAGATGTCTACGGCAATGAGGTCAGCTCCCAGGAAATGTGCGAGTGGACCTGTAAGGCTCATCAGTCTGACTGGTACTCGATCCTCGCTGAAGATCGTGACGATGAACTCGCCGCCTGCGCTGACTCCTCGGGCACTGATGATATGGGGCACACGCCTGGCCAGGATATGGATATGGCATCCCCCGGCGATGATATGGAGCCTTCGGACATGAACGGTCAGGGCGAGGATGAGGCGACCTGCTCGAGCGCACCTGGCGCGAGGCCCGCGAGCGCATGGCTCGTGTTTATCGGGTTGCTGCTTGTTTCATTGAAGCGAAAAGGAGGTCGGCATGGAGATGATGCCTGACGCACTGCTCGGGGCGCTTCGAGCGTGAAGCTCGGCGTTTTGCAAGGCACGTCCTTCTCCCTTCGGTCGGTCGGGCCCCCGCGGCTCGCTTGTTTCAAGAGTCATCCAGTCGGCAGGCCGACTGAATGACTGGCGTCCCCCAGTGGGGGACTTTTCTTTAGCTCTCGATTTGGCTTTTAGTTTTGCAAGAACTGCCTTCTTGTAACTCTCTGTTCGAACCGAAGCTCCAAAACGCGAAACTCCAACCTCGTCTCGGAGCGCGAGAATAGACCCCCACGAATGTGGGGGTCGCGGCGTCGAGCCGCGGGGGCCCGGCCGAACGCGAAGCGTGAGAAGGGGGGCGCATGCAAAACGCCGAGCTTCACGTTCAAAGCGATGGCAAAAACATCACTCCGTGTCGCGACGAAGCCAGAAGGCTCGCGATGCAGCCTCGATATGAAAGGCGATGTAACCTGAGGTGACGTGCTCCGGCTCCATCTGCGCGCGCGCTTCGGGGACGGCGTGGAAGGGGATGGCGGGGTGCTCGTGGTGCGCGGTGTGGTAGGGCATGTTCCACATCAACCAGCGCACGAGCGCGTTGGTCTCGATCGTGCGCGTGCGATGCGTTTGCGTGCCATCATTCGGGAGCCCGGTGTGTTCTGGCATCAGGTAGAACCCGAGGAAGATGTGCCCGATGACGATCGAGAGCAGCAGGTAGAGAAAGCCCGGGACAAAGAGGTATCCCAGGGCGCCGATGCCGCCAAGAAGCGCCAGCACGACGAAGCTCTCGATGCGCACACGCCGCCGCTTCTTCTCCGGGATGAATGGAAAGACCTTTTGCCAAAGGCTCGCCGAGGGCATCAGCGCCCCCCCGATGGTAAACATCAGCTTCCCTGACATGAGCATCTGACCACTTACGAGCGCGAGGTACACCAGCGGGTTATTTGGCCAGCCATCCAGCAGCGCCGGGGCGCCAGCGATTTCGGGATCGAGGTCTCTATCTTGCGTTTCGCGGTGGTGCTCCCAGTGGAACTCGCGAAAGAAGGTGGGGCCCTCGAGCATCATCAGGCAACACCACCATAACACGAGCTCGTTTAGCCAGGGGGTGGCAAACGCCGTCTTGTGGCCAGCCTCGTGCATCGGCGGGAAGAAGGTCACGTGCGCCATGCCCGCCGAGAGGATCGCGAGCCCCATCGCCCAGTAGAACTCCTGCTGGAAGAAGTAGGAGCCCAGCGCGAGCGAACCCAGAAACCAGATGATCTGGACGCTGATGCGTATCAGACCTGGGGCGTCGCGCTTGACCATAAGTTCGCGCAAGACGCTCTTGTCGAGCCTGGTATTCTCACCCACGAGACGCACCTCCTGTTTGCCTGCTGCCTTGTCCTATATGGTTTATCCTGCAGGCTCACAGAGTCTCATATGATGCGCTCCCTGGTAAGTCAGCTGGCTGCGGCGATTTGACGCGATGTCTCGCGGTTCGCGCCGCCATGAGCCAGCGCGGACTTCGATTTGCAACTCACGATCGCTGGCGCCTGCTGGATCAGCGCATCATCAGTGAGCGCCTCGACCATAAAGAGCGCGAAGTCCACGCGCCGCGTGATGTTGCTCTCGAGGATCGGGTCTCCGACGTGCTCGCTCCACACCGGGAGTCCCTCGCTCTCTCCCTCCTCGAGGTCGCTGCCACGCACGACCGTCCAGGCGCGGTCGCTGTTAAAGATGCGGTCGCACGCCTCGACCTGGTCGTCGAGTTCGGCGAAGCGAATCAACTTGGCGAACCACGAGAAGAACCCGACAAACATCCTCAATCCGAGCGAGTATTTGTCCTTCCCATCCAGCGTGATGTGCCAGCCGCACGAGAAGATCAATCGTGCGTGCGGCTCGGCGAAGTCGAGCACGGCCTGCGCCGTCCCCGAGGAGTACTTCTGCACACCCCATGGCGCGAGCACCGTCAAGACCCCATCGCACCCCTTGACCGCGCGCTCGATGACGCCTCGATCGTTGGTCATGCCTGGGATGATCTCGATCCTGTCCGAGAGGTAGGCGATCTTGTGCACGCTCTCCTCGCGGCACACGCCGACGACCTCGTAGCCCCGCTTCAAGGCGTGCGTGATCATGTATTGGCCGAGTTTTCCAGATGCTCCGATGATGCAAACTTTCATGATGACCTCCGATCGTGTCGAGCGCCTCGTTTTGGAGCGCCTTCGATTTGGTTTGTGATGCTGTGTGCGTCTTCATGGAGATCACTGTGGCTGAACTTTTTTGTTTGCCGAAGAGGCGATATCGGGCTTTGGTTGTGCGTTTTTGCACATAAGGGTGGCGCCGAGCGAACCGATGCCGCCGAAAAATGGCCCGGCCTGGTGCAAGAAGACACCCAGGTCGGGCC
>Ga0208061_100138_pt1 | contig 25518 bp, 14 predicted proteins | sample DeeseametaMP0555_FD_184209 | JGI IMG/M metagenome (GOLD analysis project Ga0208061, IMG submission 184209) | Marine microbial communities from the Deep Atlantic Ocean - MP0555 (SPAdes) | ecosystem: Environmental > Aquatic > Marine > Oceanic | place: South Atlantic Ocean | collected 2011-01-23 | reverse complement strand
GCGGGCTCAAGCCTGTGGTCGAGATCCAGTTCTTCGACTACATCTGGCCCGCGTACATGCAGCTCAAGAACGAGCTCTCGAACATGCGCTGGCGCAGCAACGGCGCGTTCAAGGCGCCCGTGGTCGTGCGCGTGCCGATCGGAGGCTACCTCAAGGGTGGCGCGCCGTATCACTCGCAGTCAGGCGCCACGCTCTTCACGCACATCCCTGGCCTTCGCGTCGTGATGCCCTCGAACGCCGCAGACGCCAACGGCCTGCTGCGCACCGCCATCCGCTGCGATGACCCGGTGATGTTCCTGGAGCACAAGCACCTCTATCGCCAGACCTACAACAAGGGCCTTAACCCTGGCCCCGATTACATGATCCCGTTTGGCAAGGCCAACGTCGTGCAAGAGGGCACGGACCTGACGATCGTGACCTACGGCGCGCTCGTCGAGCGTTCGCGCCGCGCCGCGAAGATGGTCCCCGATGTTTCGGTCGAGATCCTCGACTTGCGCACGCTCTCGCCATACGACTGGGACGCCATCTCCGAGAGCGTCAAGAAGACCAACAAGGTCATCCTCGCTTACGAAGACAACATGTCCTGGGGTTACGGCACCGAGATCGCCACGAGGATCGCCGACGAGCTGTTCGAGTGGCTCGACGGTCCGATCAAGCGCGTCGCCGCGCTCGACAGCTTCGTGGCCTATCACCCCGATCTCGAGGATCGCATCCTCCCACAGATCGAGGACATCGCCGCCCAGATCGAGAACCTCGCCAAGTACTGAAAAATCACTCGGCGCAGAACCCAAAAGAGCCCGAAGTCTTCTCTTATAAGAGAAGACTTCGGGCTCTTTTGTATCCGCACCGGAAAGTCAGAAAATCACTCGAGCCCCGAGAGCAAGCGCCCGAGCTGTTCGAGCGTGACGCAATCCTTTGGCACCCAGTCGCGCTCGAAGGTGTAGGGGATGTGAAAGAAGCGGTGGAGTAAGATCCACTGCATCATCACCCTGGCGCTGACGCCGTGATTTGGTCCGAGCGTGTGATGGAAGAGGATCTCGGTGAGCTCCGGGTTGCCGCGCGTGAGCGAGAGCAACGGGGTGCTCAGATCATAGATCCTCGGCGCGACCAAGCTGTCGGCGAAATCGAGCACGCCAGAAATCTCCCAGCGCCCGCTCTCGTCCGAGAACAGCATGTTGCCAAGATGCAGGTCGGCGTGAATGGTCACCGCATCATCTATCGGCTCCCAATCACTCATCAACACTTCGAGCTCTGCCAGGTGCGCTGACTTCGCCTTTCGCTTGAGATGCTTGGCGTGAAGCTCGACGCGAAACTTCTCCTGCGCGGCCTGCCAATCGGCGCGCACCTCGGGCAAACGCACGGACTGGATCTCATCAGATTCCCAGCTCGCGGCCATCCAGTCACCGACCTGGGCGACGAGCCTGGCGCGATCCTCGTGAGGAACATCGTCCCACACCTCGCGCCCCACCGTGCCATCGAGCCTCGTCATCACCCCCCATCCCCATCCATCGTAGACGCCGCGCTCCAGCAACGACGAGACGGGTAAGCCGAGGTCTGCCTGCCCGAACGCTTCGAGCAAATCGAACTCGACCTCGTACTCCTCGATGGTGATCTCGGGGAAGACCTTGAGGATGCGCTCGTCATCGAGCGTGTAGATCAGGTTCGATCCTCCGCTGACGCGCTCCAACGTCTCGAGGTCATGCTCGATACGTTCCTCCTCGAGGAGTTCTTCGATGGCGGGGCGCCAGAGCTCCTCGTCTCGAAAGATTTTATAGAAGGTCTCTTCGTCAGGGACATGTGGGAATGGCATCTGTAGGGCTCACTTGCGGCGAGGATAGGCAGTCTCGTGGTATGCAGCGGGCAGTATAGCCAGGGATGTGCCGAGGTTATTCCGAACAGCCAGCAAAAGAGGGAGGAGCGCGCATGCTGGTGGGCCGGTGCATGGCACGATTCTTCCTGCGCGAGGTTTTCACTGCGCGAAGGCTTCTCAGGAAGAATCGTGCCATGCACCGGCGGTGGAGGTCGGCGCCGCGCGGTCTCGAACGCGCCTGCCTGCTTCGTATGATCACCGGATGACGATCATATCGAGGATGCCCGTGGCACTTCGTGCATGTTAAGAGATAAGTGTGTAGTACAAAGTGACACGAGAGAGGCAAAGCATGGCGATCAGTTGGCGCGATAAGATCGAGTTTTCGCACGAGTTTACCGAGGAGATGCTCGACTTCTCGACGAGGTCTTTCGAGAACCTCGCGATAGACAGAGAGCCACGAGCGTTCGACCTCGAGTATGCCGCCAGGATGTGGAACGCCCAGGCCGAGGTTCCGGGGGTCGACAAGCCCGAAGTGTTCATCAACGCCGTGCTCACGTACCGCTACGGCGTGGGCACCACCCCATTGAGTTCGCTGCTCTGGAACTTCTGGATCGATACGTTGGCCAATGTGGTCGCGCGCGGCACACCGAAGATCGCGTTCGAGGAAGCGGTGAGCGAGCGCTGGCTCAGTGACCCCACGTTCGACGACGAGGAGAAGCTGCGCGAGCTCGCCGAGGTTGTCCTCGACCAGATCATCGACGCTGCGGGAAACATCAACAACTTCGCCTACTACTTCCACCACGTCCTCAAGGGGATGATCACGCTCCTGCCCCCGGGCGCGTTCATGGAAATGCTCGTCGCGCGCAAGCCAGGCGTGGCAGATCTGGCCAGAGTGATTCCTCGCCTCTACGACCTCCCCTGGGAGCATCGCGTCGCCATCGGCGAGGTCATCGACCAGTTCGGTGATCCCTTCTACGACCAGCTCACGCCCGATAAGTTAACCTGGGTGCTCAAGAATGCCCCTCACGCGCGCGCGGTGAGAAAACACATGGAGCGTGCGGATGGTTGCCTCGGCCCGAAATACCTGCTGACGTTTTTCGAGGATGATGACGAGCTCGTGCGATACGTGGACATCGACACGCAGAAGAGCAAGGAGTCCGCGCGCACCTACAGCGCCGCGCGCGCATACCTGCACAGGTTCGGATTTACCGAGGAAGGACTCGCCAGGTTCGCCGACGCCTTCTCCTCGAGCAAGGGCGCACGCACCGCGGCGATGACGCACATCCACTCCCCCTTCGTCGTGCCCTACATGTACGAGGCGTTCTCGCTAAAGAGCCTCTCCTCGCAACATCCCAAGCTCGAGCACTGGCTCAAGAACGAGGGCGCCAACGCCATCGAGGGGCTCGTCGCGCTCGCGAAGAGCCGCGGCAAGAAGCGCGACTTCGCGCTCGAATACCTGCGCAGCTCCCTCGAAGGGGGCCACGAAGACCTCATCCGCGAGAGCATGTCGCGAGCGCCAAAGAAGGTCGTCTCTCTGCTCGAGGAGCAACTGCTCGCAGCCGTCGAGGAAGAGGAGCCCGAGACCTTGCCGGAGCTGCTCGAAAACAACATCCTCTCCGAGGATGACCTCCTCTCGCTCGAGGATGCCCCAGCGCCCATCAAACAGATCTGCGCCTTCCCCGAAAAATACCACGCAGGCCCTGACTTCTCCGTGGATGCGGACTGGCCCGTCGTCAGGCTGGCAAACAATGGCAAGGCGCTCTCTCCAAAAATGCTCGAGCGCATCTGCGCCGCGCTCTGCTCGCGCGCTGCCCTGGTGGGCTCGTTCACCTACACGCTCGGCGAAGCAGAGAAGCGCCTCGAGGGCAAGGAAGAGGAGGTCAAAACCCCGGTGCTCGCCACGCTGAAGCTGCGCGAGCTGCTCGATCCCGAAGACGCCGAGGAGCTCTGGTTCTACCTGCACTCTCGCACCACATCATCGTGGGTCAGCCAGGCGCTCGCGGACCTCGGCGGATCGCGCGCTATCCCCCACGCGGCCGCCGTGTTGCGAAGGGATCGCGACCTGACCAACCGATACACAGACAAGCAGAGCACGTTCTTTGACCAGTACGCGCTGTTTCAGGGGATCGTGCTGACCGATCGCGTCGAGGCGTGGCGCGAGCTCGCGAGGCTCCCTGACACGATCACGCAGACAGGCCGCTGGGGCTCCTTCGACGACAGCATCGCGAGGATCCACAAACAACTCCTCGCGCACGCGGATTACGACCGGGTAGACCTCGACCTCGGCCTCGCCCCACTATTGGGCCTCGACGAGAAGGCATCCAGGACATTTGACTACGGCGGTCAGGGGAAGAAGCAGCGCACGATCACCTTTCACGTGGACGCGACGCTCCAGTGTGTCTTCGAGGACAACAAGGGGAAGCGCTACAGCTCGATTCCATCCGCCAGAAAGGGCGAGGATCGAGAAGCGGTCGAGCAACACAAGAACACGATGAAGTGGATGCGCTCTGTGCTCGAGCGCGCCTTCGAGGGCACGCGCACACGCCTCGAAACAATGCTCAAGACATACACCAAAATCCCGCTCGGGAAGCTTCGCCACGAGCTGATCCGGCATCCATGGCAGCGCCACTTCCTGCGCTCGCTGATCTGGGGTTCCTACGAGGATGGTGCGCTCGCGAAGTCATTCCTGTGCGACCTCGACGGCGCGCTCACCGACGCAGCCTTCGACTCCGTCGATCTGCCAGACGATGCCATCGTCGGCCTCGTTCACCCGCTCGAGCTCGACGCACCAAACAAGCTCGCCTGGGAGCAAACGCTCGCAGAGAGTGAACTCATTCAACCTTTCCGACAGCTCGAGCGCGAGGTGCTCTCTCGAGAGGATTGGCCAGCAGAAAAAGACTGGCTCGCGAACACCTCGGAGTATCGCCTCAGCTCGAACGCGAACCGGTTGCTCAAGCTCCCTGGTTGGGAGAGCAGCAATACAAAGAGAAGAGGAGGTCACAGGGGCGGGAAGATCTGGTTCGCGTCCTTTCCGATGCCAGATGACGACATCTTCGGGGCCGCGATGGTCATCGACAAGCAATGGAACGACCCGAGCGCACCGGGCGATCCCGGGATCTACTTCTTTAAAGAAGACGCCGAGCGCGAACCAGACAACGCGATCGCCTGGGAGGATCTCCCCGAGAGGATCATCTCCGAGCTGTTGCTCGACTTCCGCGCGGTCTTCGATCGCTCGTGAGCTCTCACTCAACCGTCCACTTCTGCGTCGAGGCGTGCAGCGAGCGCGAAGTCGTAATCGGTCAATCCGTCGGCATCATGTGTGGTGAGGGTGATGTCGACGCGGTTGTAGACGTTGAACAGCTCGGGGTGGTGATCGAGCTCCTCGGCGTGTGGGGCGATGCGGTTGATGAACGCGATGGCGGCGAGGAAATCATCGAACTGGTAGGAGCGCTTGATGGCGTCACCGTCCTGCTCCCAGCCGTCGAGGCCAGCGAGCTTTTCGGTGATGGCTTCTTGAGCGAGCTTCTCTTTGGTGAGGTCTGACATGATGTATCCTCTTGGTTTTCGGGTCGTGTGGATGGGGTGATAAGAAAAAAAGCGCGCCGTTTCGGCGCGCTTTTTTGATGTAAGTCACTGCGGTGACAACCTCAAGCGTCGAGGCTACCGAGCAATTTGGTCTCGCGCACCTTAAAGCCAAGGTCACCCCACATCTGCGCGACGATTTCCATCAGGCGCTTGCTCTGGCGCGAGTGCTCCTGCGCGTGCGTGTGGCGCGCCATACGCTCGAGGAGTTCGAGCCAGGTCTGTCGCGCGAGCGTGTAGAACATGTCGTACTTGGACATGTCATCGACGAGCTTCTTGTAGACGCTGGGCGTGTTGGTGAGCGCGGCGTAAAACGCAGCGTTCCCCTGACAGAATGCGATCAGCGCGGGCTCCTCCATCTCCTCGGCGTCCGCCCTGGAGCGGCCGAGTTCCAGCGCCGCCTGCTGCAACCTGCTCTGGAAGCAGTAGAGCAACCCGAGCAAGCTCCTGGCGCTCGCCTTGTCCTCATCAGCCACGGCCTCGGAGAGCTCCTCGAGCGTGCGTTGCAAGAGCCGCTCGGCGTCCTCGAGGTTGCCTTCCCACATCGAGACGATGGCGAGGTGATTGTAGAGGTCGTAGAGGCCCCAGGTGGAGTCGAGTGATTCCTTGAGCTCGCGGGTTTCTTCGAGCAGCGCGCGAGCGGTGGAGATCTCGAGCATATTGATCGCCAGCGTGCCCTTATTGAGCATCGCGTGTGATACCGCGAGCTCGTCACCGACGCGGTCGAAGTACTTGATCGCCTCGTCGAAGTAGCGGTCGGCGCCAGGGAAGTCCTGGGCGAACATGCGACAGATGGCGAGCGCGTTGTTGCTCGTGCCGATAAAGAAGAGCGCGCCGAGCGTCTCGTGCATGCGCAAGGCCTGGCGCAGGTAATGCTCGGCGGCTTCCAGATCGCCCTGCGCTCTGGCGAGGTTCCCCAGGTGATAGAACACGTTGGCGACGCCGTGACGGTCGCCGATGGAGCGCTTGTACTCGAGCGCGTCCTTGAGCAACTTCTCGGCGCGCGCGGTGCGTGCGCGGCTGTTCTCGCCAGGCAACGTGAGCGCGCTGGCGAGTTGCATCATCGTGTCCGAGAGCCACTGCCTGTCGCCTGATTCCTGGAACTTGACGAGCGCGCGCTCGAGGTAGTCGAGCTGCATACGCATCTTGCCCTGACGTTTCAAGGCTTCGGACAGGTGGAGCAACACGCGGCCAGCGATCACGGGAGACTTGAGCGTCTCGAGCATCGCCTCGAGGCGCTCGCGGACCTTCTCGCCAGCGGATGGATCTGCCTGACGCAGATGCACGTTCGAGAGCCCGATGAGCGCCTTGGCGATCCCGTGCGAATCGTTCATCGCCTTGCTCGTCGAGAGCGCGCCTCGATAAAAGCGAACGGCCTCGGGGTAGCGCCCCAGGACGACGAGCAAGTGAGCCATGCCGCGTTGAGCGCGGCCGAGCTGCTCGCCCTCGAGGATGCTCGCCTCAAGTACGGTGCGGTAGTTGTCCTCGCTCAGACCGAGCTCGCCAAAGCGCCAGCTCAGGTCCGCGAGCGCGAGCAGCGTCTCGCCCCACATCTTGCCGCGGTTGTTGTTCTCTTCGAGCAAGCGGAGCAATTCGCGGAACTGCTCTCTGGCGCCGCGAGGATCGGAGCGTCGCTGAGAGGCGCGCGCGGCCTCGAACAACGCGTCACGGTAGCGCGCCGATTCTCCGGCGCGTCGCCAGTGCTCGGCGATTTCTAACAGCGGGACGGCCTGTCCGTGGCGCTGGTAGTAGTGAATCTTTGCCTCGGCGGCGCGGTGGTGCATCTTGCGCGCGAGCGCATCATCCAACGAGACCTCGCGCAGCAAGGACTCGCGCAGTAGGCTGTTGTCGAACTCCACGCACTCGACGTTCTGGTGATCGCGCGTGTGGAGGATGCCGTAGCGACGCAGCACCTCGACGTTCTTGTGCAGCTCGCGCTCGCTCATGTTGTACTCGGCGCCCATGACGTGCGCGAGCAGCTCGATCGGGACGCGGATGCCGAGCGTGGCGACCCAGCGCACGGTCTCGCGAAGGTAGCGTCGCTTGGGGCTTCGCTCGATGGCCTGCTGCACGCGCAGATCCATTAGATCCATCAGGTCCGGCGGAAGATCGATATCGCGCGGCGTGCCCGACTTGAGCTTCCAGCGACCTTGCTCACCCTTTTGGAGGTTGCCGGTGCCTTGCAGATAACTCGCGATCTGCATGGCGTGCATCGGGTTGCCCTGACTGAGCCAGGCGACGCGCTCCTTGAGCCTGGACTCCATCGGCAAGAGCTCGTCGAGCAAGACCGAGAGCTCGCGACCGCGCAAGCGCTTGAGGCGCACGCGGCTAAGGCCGACGCCGATGTTCGTGGCCATCGCGCGCAGGCTGCGCTCGAGGTCCGGGTTGACCGTGCGCGCGCCGCTCCGCAGCGTGAGCACCACCACGATTTGCGTGGCCTGGGTGCGCAGCGTGACCGAGAAGTACTCGAGGAACGAGAGCGTCGCGCTGTCTGCGTGCTGGATATCCTCGAGCACGAGCGTCAGCGGACGCAGCGACGCGAGCTCCAGGAAAAGGCGCTCGAGCCTGGCGAACATCGAGCTCGCCTCCTCGCTGTTCTCGAATCCCTCGCCATTGCCCTCCCCTTCAGGAGGACGCATGAAGTCTATCAGGAAGTCGAGGTCATCCTTTGGAAACCCGAGGCTCCCAAGATCTGCTCTGACCGCGGGCTCGAGCGTGGCGCGTGGCGCGTTCGCCATCCACCAGAAGTCGGCGAGCGCCTCGCGTAGCGTCTCGAGCGGCGCGTTGTCGCGTCGGAAGCTGCCGACGCACATCCCCACGTTCGCCTGGAAGAGCTCCTGGCGAAGCGCGTGCACGACGCGCGATTTGCCGACGCCGCTCTCGCCCTCGAGCAGGATGATGTGCCCGGAGTTTGCCTGAATGCTCTGACCGACGAGCTTGTAGAGCTGGCCGAGCTCGTTCTCGCGACCGATGAACGAGACCTCGCGGTTTGGCAACTGAATGCCAGGGTTGCTCGGCTCGCTGCGCGCGACATCAGCCGCGGGCACATCCTCGAAGGTCGTGATGATCGTGCGATCCTCGCTCGCGTCGTCAGATGGCGACGTCACGCCGGGCGGCGCGACGGGGATCTCTGGCGGATTTCGAGGGGCCGACGATGACCGTGACGGCGCAGGATTCTTGCGCGCTGGCGCGACGGGAAGATCGGGCGGCTCCGGCTTATTAAAGGGAGGCGGCACCGTCTTTGGAGGCAAAGACGCCGAAGGCCCAGAAGAGACAGAGATCGCGGTAGCAGAAGAAACAAGCGGCACGTTGGCTTGCTTGCCGCGCTTTGGAATCGGCGGCGGGAACGAGAACTCGATCCCATCCCTGGCGGTCTCGTCAGGGTTTGGCAGCTCGACCTCGTGCGCGGGTGTTGGCTGCGGCGTGGCGCGAGGATCGACCCCGACAGAGACGAGCGAGATATCGGGCCTCGAAGCCCCTCGCGGCGCCGGGATGATCTTCATCTGGCGCATCGCGTCGTAGAATCCCTCCCACATCTGAGAGGCATCCGCGTAGCGCTCCTCGGGCTTCTTGCGCGTGGCGCGGCGGATCACATCGCCCAGTGGCGTGCCGCGAAGCTCCTTGGTCAGCTTTGGCACCTCGTCGCGGATCTGCTTGTGGATGACGTCCATGCGGTTGCGGCCCGTGACGGGAGGCAACCCGGTGAGCATCTCGAACAGGAGCAGCCCGAGCGCGTAGATGTCGGTGGCCTGCGTGATCGGCTCGGCGCACGCTTGCTCGGGCGCCATATACATCGGCGTCCCGAAGATCCTGCCCGCCTTGGTGAGCTGATCCTCTCCGTCGTCCTCGTCCTCCATCATCGTCATCTTGGCGACGCCGAAGTCGAGGACCTTCACGTAGTCGAGCTCGCCGAACATCTCGCAAAGGTAGATGTTCTCCGGCTTCAAGTCGCGGTGCACCAGACCTCGCTGGTGCGCCTCGCTCAAGCTCTTTAGCACCTGGAGGAAGATATGCGCGGCGCGCCCCTTCTCGATGGCGCCTTCTTTTTGGATCGTGTCCGAGAGGGCGATCCCCTCGAGCAGCTCCATGACCATATAGAAGAGGCCATCCTCGGTCTGGCCATAATCATACAGCGTGATCGTGTTGGGGTGGCGGAGCTGGCTGACATGGAACGCCTCTCGTCTGAAGCGCTCGATGTTCACCGGATCCTTGGCCACGCTCGGCGCGAGGAACTTGAGCGCGACATCGCGCCCGACGTTCTCCTGCACCGCGCCATACACGGTCCCGAAACCACCGCTCCCGATGAGCGCGGTGATGCGGAAACGTCCGCCAATCAAATCCCCTGCTTTGGGGAGCTGTGGGAGCTGTTCATCACTCATAGATGCTCGACTCGATCCACGAGAGCCAATCAATGCGATCTGGGCAGATCACGTTGACCATGTGTGGTCGTGGGAACAAACAAGGGGTCGCGCTTTCTACAACCCCTGCTTTGACCCGCATACTCGCCACGCGGGCAACTTCACCCAAGTCCTCATTGACTATCATGGAGCACACGACAGGCGCAACCTGAGCATCGTATCACTTGCCAAAACCAAAGCCGCCCGATCTTCCCGAGCGCCGCGTGCCGCCTACCGAACCTCCGCGATAAGATCCGCTCGAGCCGCTTCGATAAGATCCGCCGTTGGTGTAAATCACGCCGCCCCCTGATCCGTGACCGTCGTAATCATCCCCGTCATCGTTCAGACTGATGACGAAAAAAAGCACCAGCAAGCCGACGCCGAGTAAGATCAGGAGTTGATACTGCCCGCTCTTGCGCGCCTCCTCCATCTCCGCCCCGCACTCGGAACACTGCGACGCCTCGGCTGGAACCTGCGCCGCACACTGCGGACAATACACCATATTTCCAGAAGTCGACTCCACTCCTCACCTCGCTCGAACAGTCCCCCTGATTCACTCACTTTCCTCCCTATCTTAGGGGTTATGGCGCTTTTTCGCAGCAACCGAAATCGGCGCGCCTTTTCAGACAAAGCGCGCCGCGCGCCAAACACCTGTCTGGCACCAACCCCGAATCATTGCTACATCATCGATATCCGAGCACACTAAAGCTCGGATCACGGGCGCTCGACTCGGACATCGATCTCAGGCGCCCTCTTATTCTCTCAATGAAAAGCTCTTTTTAGACGCGCGATACCCTCATGACACTGAAATTCAAGCTCGAGACCACCGATGGCCGCGCCAGGCGCGGCCGCGTGACCACACCTCACGGCTCCTTCGAAACCCCAGCGTTCATGCCCGTCGGGACGCGCGCCACGGTCAAGGGGCTGATGCCCCGCGACCTCGACGCCACCGGCGCAGAGATCTGCCTGGCGAACACCTACCACCTGCACATCGCGCCCGGCGATGATGTCGTCAAACGCCTCGGCGGCCTGCACGAGATGATGGCCTGGGATCGCCCGATCCTCACAGACTCCGGCGGCTTCCAGGTCTTTAGCCTCCCAAAACTCCAGATGGACGAGGAGGGCGTCTCCTTCCGCTATCAAAAGTCCGGGAAGCCGATCAAGCTCACGCCCGAGCGATCGATGAAGATCCAGAACAACCTCGGCGCCGACATCATCATGGCGTTCGATGTCTGCGTCCCCTTCCCCTCCGAGTACAAACCGGCGCAGGAGGCAGTCTATCGCACCGAGCGCTGGCTCAAGCGCTGCAAGGAGGCGCACAAGCGCGAGGATCAGGCCCTCTTTGGCATCGTCCAGGGCTCGACCTACGATGACCTGCGCGCGCTCTCAGCTCAGCTCACCTGCGCCATCGACCTCCCAGGTTATGCCATCGGCGGCGTCTCCGTCGGCGAGGGCCACCACCTGATGATGCAGGTCATCGACGCCACCGAACCGCATATGCCAAAGCACAAGCCGCGCTATCTGATGGGTGTGGGATACCCCGAGGATATCATCGAGGCGATCTCGCGCGGGATCGACATGTTCGATTGCGTGCTCCCCAGCAGGTATGGCCGCAGCGGCGTCATGTTCACGCGCCGCGGTCGCATCCGCATCACCAAGGGGAAATACAAGAAGGATCGCTACCCGATCGACACGCAGTGCTCCTGCTACGCCTGCCAGAACTTTAGCCGCGGTTACATCAACCACCTGCTCAACTCGCGCGAGATCCTCGGCTCCACGCTCGGCACGCTGCACAACATCACGTTCTATCAGGATCTCACCCGCGCGGCCCGAAAGGCGATCGAGGATGGCACCTTCGAGTCCTTCCGCAGAGCCTTCCTCGACGAGTACCTCTCCGAGGATCGCAAGGACGAGCTCGACCTCCAGTTCGGCGGCGCCGACCTCACCCGCGACGAGCTCGCCTGGGACACCGAACACTCCGTCATCCCCACAGAGGACGAGCTCGACAAGCTCGAGGAAGAGGATGAATCCCCCGCCGCGAACAACGTCGGGAAATCATCCGAGAAATCGAAGGGGAAAGGGAGAGGAAAAGGGCACGGAAAAAGCGGATCGCACCACAAAAAGCAGAAGGGCAAGCCTCAGAGCTCGAATAAATCTCGGCGCAACAACAACCGCAAGAAGTGAGCGGTGATTTCTGAGGACGCCAGCGTCCCGCCACGCGAAAGCAAGGGGCCGCGACATTTGCCACCGGCGGTGAACCCGCCAGAACCCGTGGCAAATGTCGCGGCCCCTTGCTTTCGCTGGCCACCGTCGTGGTCTCAATCGTCGAGCGGCAGCAGCGGCGCGGAGTGCCCATCCTCGTCGACGGCGACAAACACCGCCTCGGCGTGCGTGACCTTGTGCAGACGATCCCTGCGCGGTCCGCGATGCGCCACGACGAGCACCTCTACCGTCACGCTCGTGCGCCCCGTGTCCTTGATCCTCGTGTAAAAGCTCACCCAGTCACCCACCTTGACCGGCGCCACGAAGTCGACCTCGCGGATCACCTTGGTGACGACGCGGCGTCCCGCTCTGGCGATCGCCTCCTCGGAGGCCGCCAGGTCGAGCTGCGAGAGGATCACGCCGCCAAAGATGAACCCCAACGCGTTGGTATCCTTGGGTAGCATCACCACGCGGATCATGGGATCTTGAGAGTATCGCTCGAGTTCTTCCTCGAGCCCGGACGGGAAGTATTTCTTGTTCACACAGATTCCTGTTAAAAGCGTGGCGAGCTTCGTCCCAATCGGTCCAAAGCAATCAGGCGTTCATGATGTCCGCTTCCTATCACAAAATCACCACCTCTTACCATCTCTTGCTCGGGCTTGTTCTGTCAGCGAGCGTGCTGTTCACGACCACGCACGCCGACGCCCAGCTAAAACCGACAGACAAGGCCGCAAAGGACTACCGCCAGGCGCGCCGACTGATCGAGAAGGACGCGGACAGAGCCTTCGAGCTCGCCAAGGGTCTCCCCAAGTTTCGCTACGCCGACGAGCAGCGCATCGAGCTCGTCGGGCAGGCCGCTCTTTCGGCTGGTAAGGCGCCTGAAGGGGTGGAGTTTTTGCTCGACTTCGCCGATCGCACCGACAGCTTTCGCTCCGCCTACGCCGCCAGGCTCGACGCCGCAGAGCTCTTGATCCTGCTCGGGGAGCGCTCCAGAGCAGAATCACTGCTCGAGAAGCTCGACAGGGATCACAAGAAGCTTCGCGGGCGCTACTCCACGCGACGCCACCTCTCGGCAAGAGCAATCAGGCTTCGCCACGACCTGGCGCAAACCGCCAACAACGACCGCCTCGCCAAATCACTGGCGACCGAGCTGCTCGTGGCCTTCCCCAACGAGGACGCCACGCGCAGGCCAGGGCTCGCGATTACCCCCGATGACCTGAGCGAGTCGCGACGCTTCTCTCGCGCCAGAGCCTTCTACAGAGCGTGGGCCTACAAGGACGCACGCGCCGAGTTCGAGCGCTTCCTCGACGACTCCTCCAGGAAAGAGACCGCCAAGTGGCACCTCGCACAAATCGCGCTCAACAAACTACGCGATGACTTCCCCAAGGCCGAGGAGTACTTCGAGGAGCTGGCCAAGGGAGGTCGCTACGCGCAGGAGTCGCTCTACCAACTGGCGCGCGCCAAGATGCGCCAGGAGCGCTACGACGAGTGCCTCTCGGACTTGAACGACTACGTCGAGCGCTACCCGCGCGGCTCACGCGTCGAGCTCGTCTACTACTACCGAGGTTGGCTCCCCTACGATCACCGCGAGAACGACAAGGCGATCCGAGAGCTCAAAAAATACATCGATCGCTACGGTCGCAGAGGCCGACGTTCGACCTACATCTACGGCTTCCTCGCCTGGACTTACATGCGCGAGAGCCGCTGGGAAGACGCCATCGACGCCTGGGATGACATGCTCCCGTTTGGCAACCCGCTCGTCGCTGGCAAAGCCTACTACTGGAAAGCCTACGCCCAGATTCAGCTCGACAAGAAAGAGCGCGCCATCGACACCCTCGATACGCTGCGCAAGCGTTACCCGCTGTCTTACTATGGGATGCTCGGCGAGCAACTGCGCGCCAAGATCGAGGGCAAGGACGAGCGCGCATCCAAGGTGTGGTGGCCCGAGGGAGCCGGGAGTTATGACGACAAACCGCGCGTCGAGATCGAGGATCTCAACACCGGCAGACTGACCGCAGGTGAGCGCGAGCAGTTCAAGCGCGTCAAGGAGCTGGCCGCGCTCGACGAGAAGCGACTCGCCAGGCAAGAGCTCTCGCCGATCTACAACTCCGTGCTCCGCACCGCCCCCTCATCCGAGCGCGACGAGTGGATTCACGCGCTCGGTTTCCTGGTCGATGATTACAACAAGATGTGGGTCTCGGGCGCGCGAGGCTCGATCTCGTACCTGACGCCTGTGCCTGATGATAACAAGCTGCGAAGCGTCATGGCCTATCCTCGCGCCTACCGCGAGGATGTCGATCGCGTGGCAAAAGAGTTCGGCCTGCCGCCCTATCTGATCTGGGCGATCATGCGCCAGGAGAGCCGCTACAAGCCGAGCGCCATCTCTCACACGGACGCCGTCGGCGCGCTGCAAATGATCCCCAAGACCGCCAGAAAGGTCGCCAAGGATCTCGGCATCGAATACAACCCGCGCACCTTCCATTACCCCGAGGTCGGCTTTCGCTTCTCCGGGTTCTACATGCGCAAGCTGCTCGACACCTTCGGCGGGATGTTCACGCCGATGGCGGGCTCCTATAACTCAGGTCCGCAGGTCATCGCGCGCTGGTTTCGCCGTAACCCCGAAGCCTCCTTCCCCTGGCTCATCGAGGAGTTCGAGTACAATGAGGGGCGCGCCTACTCGCGCAAGGTCACCGAACACATGACGCGCTACATCTACCTCTACGAAAAAGATCCCGAGGTTCGCGCCAAACTCCTCGACAAGATGTACCCGCTCTCGCGCGATATCGATCTGCCCGAGGATGTCGGCTACTAATTTCCCCACACACTCGAACGGGCTCTCCAAATGTTCATCCAACGAACGATCACGTGCGCGCTCCTGCTTCTCATGCTCGCAGCTTGCGACAACAAGCAGGAGGAGCCACCCACACCCGCCCCGACGCCACAACAACCGACGACGACGACAGCAGCAAAACCGAAGCAGACATCCGCGACGCCCACCACATCATCCGAGGCAACCTCGCAACAAAACTTTCACGAGGGGCGCTTCTCCATCGATGTACCAGGTAAACAAGCAAAGCCCGCCACCAATCGCACCGATACCAAGCTCACGACGAATCACATGTGGTCGGACACCAGCGCCGCTTACTCGGTGATGGTGAACGAGAGCCTTATCGAGAGCCCCGATGCCATCGTGGATGACGGGATGCTCGCCTTTGTCGAGATGCGCATGCTGAAAAAGGCCAAGAAGATCATCGAGCAGCGAAAGTTCGAGGCGTTCGGGCGCGAGGGGCGCTACGCGCTGTACATGAGCGAGAAAGGAAAGCGCGAGCATCAAGCGGTCTTTGCCGCCGATGACTTCACGATCATCAACCTGCTGATCATGGAGCGCCAACCCATATCGAGTGACCTCGCCCTGGAAATCATCACCTCGGTAAAGCAAGAGAAAGCTCCTGCTCCCAGACCCAAAGCTCAGCCAAAGAAGCTTACTCGAGAGGACATCCAAAAAATCCTGGCGCAGGAAACGGCGCGTGGTGAAGTCTCGAAAGAGGATCTGGCCAACATTCCTCGTTCGACAAAGCCGGGCGAACCGAGCGTCGCCAACAGCTGCAACATCAGGAATCGCCAGTGCTATGAAACTGCCCACTCCGAGGTCGGAAAAGGCTACTACAGCAATGAAAAGCAGTGCGGTGGGAGCTTCGATACAGGTCCCTGCCCGGCACAGGATCGCATGGGGTTTTGCCTCCTGAACGAGCAGCAGCTTATCTCGATGTACACCGCGTCCGGCCAGACGCTCGAGGATCGCAAAAAGCTCTGCGAGGTCTCCTACAAGGGGAAATGGCTCGGCACGCCAAAAGAGCGCCCCTGGCCAAGGAACGCGAAGTGATCAGGAGTGGCGGCTCCCCACATCGTCGTTGGCGGCCAGCGAGAGGATGTGACCCTCGAACTGTGAGAGCCGCTCGTGCTCCTTTTGCCAGAAGCGGTGGTGGTTGCGATGCTCGACGAGCTTATGTTGCCCGAGCAACACCAGCGCGCTGGCGTAATCCTCCTGCTCTCCGGCTGCCTCCTGGAGCACCAGGCTTCGAAACGCCTCGGCGTGCTCGAGCGTGAGCGCGCCAGATGTGTCCTCATCCCTGGCGCGCTCCACGAACGCCCTCGCCGCGTGGCGCATCTTCTCGAGCAGCGTCCCCTCGGCGCCTCCAAGATGTGCTCCATGCTCGAAGCGGGTCGCCTGTCGCAAATGCCTGGCTCCGAGCAACAAACCTGCGTGCACATCCACCGCGAGCGGGTCTGTGATCGCCAGCACGAACGCGCGCCGCACGATGTTATCGAGCTGCCTCAGGTTACCTGGCCAACGTCGCTGTTTTAACAACCTCAACGCCTCATCACTCCACCCCACCTGTTGACGCATCCCCCGCTCGGCGGACACGCGATCGAGCATGAACCTCGCCCACGGGATGATCTCCTCGCGGCGCTGATCGAGCGGGAGCATCGCGATCGGCAAGACGTTGATCCTCCAATAAAGATCCTCTCGAAAGCGCCCCTCGCGCACGGCCTCCTCGAGATCGACGTTGGTGCCAATGATAAAGCGAACATCGGCCTTCTTGGCGCCACCGCGCTCGCCGAGCTTTCGAAACGTTCCCTCCTCCAGCAAGCGCAGCAAGCCAGCCTGCGTCTTCAGCGAGAGCTTGTCGATCTCATCGAGAAACAGCGTTCCACCGCGAGCGCGCTCGATGGCGCCATCCATGTCGTGCACCGCGCTGGTAAACGCGCCCTGACGCCACCCGACAAGTTCGGCCATCTGCATCTCTTCGGGGACGGTCAACAGATCGAGCACCTCGAAGGGCCCCTCCCGCTCGCGCGAGATGCGATGGCACCATTGCGCGAGCCTGCTCTTGCCAGAGCCACTCGGGCCGGAGAGCAATAGCGTCTCGCGCTGCGCGGCAAACCGCCTGGCCAGATCGATGCGAGGACGCATCGATGGCCCGACGACAGGGAGCAAGGGGTCGACCTCCTCGATGTCATCCTGGATTGCTGCCACCATATTCTGCTCGCTGCCAAGATGTGGCGAGAGGATCGTCGCGAGTAACTCGGCTGGCCTGGAGAGCTCGCCCCACAACGTGCGGCGTCCGATCGCTCCTGGCATGACGAATTCCAGCGTAAACATGCCGATCAAGCCGCCCGTGGTGAGCCGCAACGGCACCGCGAAGATGTGCGTCGCCTCTCTTCCGAGCAACACCTTCAAGCTGGCAGAGGTATCGACGGGGTAGATTTGCAGATCCTGCTCGCGCAGCTCTCCCGCATGCGCGTCAGGGATGAAGACGCGCATCAACCCGACATCGAGCCATATCGTACCCTGAGACTCCGAGACCCAACGCCACAGCGACGCGGAGTTGATCTCGGCCTCCGCGTGGTTTGCCCCGACCGCGTCGTGGCGATCACTGGAGACGAGCAAATGGTAGCTGTCGGCGGAGCGCTGGTGGAGCGCGGCTCGAAGCAGGCGCGCATCACAGTTGCTTACCTCCAGGCGCTTCTCGACCAGACGCTCCATGGCAGCGAGCGCGCCCGCGGCACGCTCCTCGGCGCGGCAGGCACCCTCGACGGATCGTTCGAAGAACTCCTCAAGAATGGTCTCCAAGGCTCCCTCCTGACCACACAAGCAAGCTTGTTAGAATTCACATCTTCGGCATGAATCACATCTTGTTACTAGCTGTGGAAAAAATCAATACCAATTGCTATTCACACCCACCTCCGCCATGTCCGGAGCGCCCGCGTCATGCCTCACGCACCCCGCGTATGACTCGACGCGCACAGACCAACCCACTGAAAAACAACACCAAGCCCCAAACCAACCTGCTCGCAAAAACAGCGAAGGGCGCGTCGTGTTTGACGCGCCCTTCGCTGTCCTCCCCCACCACCCCAAGCAGGTGCTTCACCGCATGAGAAGAGAGGATAACGCAAAAACGCTTACTTCACGATAGGGTTGGCACACTACTTGTAGAAAGAGATGGCAGTGCGCGGGGAACGCCAATCCGATGTCCCCGTGGCAACAGGTCTAACGAGAGCCTTATGCAGTCGCCTGGCGAAGAGGTGCCGAGCAGCTGCGTTCATCCAAACTCCTGAGAATCAAAAGGAGCCGTTCATGTCCAACACGACCGTCAAGCTCAACTACATCAACCAATCCAACGACGCCAACAACTCCGAGATCGTCATCTTCCAGAAGAACGTCGTCGCCACCTACGACGAGATCGCGATCGCGTGGAAGGTGATCAAGAACTGCGGGTTTGGCTCGAATCACCCGTTCGACTTCCCGCTCGCGCTGCAGGTCGCCGCGAGCGATAGCTGGGGCAACTACACCCCCAAACTCGACGCCTACCCCGGCGATCAGTTCGCCATGGTGCGCAACACCTCGGGCGACGTGCTCCAGTTCAACGGCCCCGCCAACTCGAGCGAGGAGGTCGAGGTCCTGAACATGCTCCCACGCGGCGCCATCGACGCCTGCATCTACCGCAACGGCAAGCTGCTCGCGCAAAAGACCAACGTCGCCCCCCAGCAGATGGCGGCCTTCAAGTTCAAGCCGAGCATCTGGGTCGGCGTCGTCTCACAGATCGAGGAGGGTCAGGTCATGGACTCGGCCATCCTCTCGGCGGTCAACACCGAGTTCTCACTGCTCGGCGTCGCGTCGGCTGACATCGTCCTCACCGGCGGCGGCCCTGGCCCGGACTCCACGGCGTTCACCTTCGAGATGAAGAACGTCAAGACGCTCTGAGGTTCCGCTTTTCCTCGCTGACGAGGAGGTCGCGCGCGACCTCCTCGTCAGCCCTTTTCCTTGACCTCGTCACGCTCCGGAGAAGCTCGATGTCGAACACGATCGCTCGTAAACGCTGGACCCTGCTGTACCAACAGGGGGATAGCTCACAGGTACTATGCGCCACGTTCGTCGCCGAGTTCACCGAAGTCGCTGGCGAGCTCGAGCCCGCGCACACAGAGATCCTGCTCCACCCCAGAGGACACGCTGACGACACGCTCGTGCTCGTGCTCGAGAACCCCGTGGGGACCGTCGCCGTCCCTGATGACTACATCTTTACCTCGACGAACACTGCCCTCTCTGGAACGTTCCGCGGCCTCATCATCGAGCGCAAATACACCATCTGGGTCGACCTGCGATACGGCATCGTCGATCGCCCCCCGCTCCACTTCGAGGGCAACGTCGTCGAGTTCGATCAAACCGTCTCGCCGCCAAGGCCCCCGATACCGCCGTTTCCTCCAACACCACCAAAACCTCCGACGCCCTGGCCCCCTTGCCCCACGCCTGATCCTTCGCCAGAGGACGAGGACATCGCGCCGGGAGAATCGCTCTTCTCCTTCATGCACCTGGGTATTGTCGAGAAGCGCCTGCTCTCGATTCAAGAGTCGCCCTGTCTGGTGACCTACCAAAAGGGCACCTCTCCGCCGTCGTTCTACAACAAGCTCGAGAGCGCCAAGCAAGAGGGTGATCGCGATAAGATGATCCTCGAGAGCAAGACCTACCTCGAGACACCAGCGGCGAAAGCACTGCGCTCGGGCTCGAAACATCGACCCGAGGATAGCGCCCGCGTCATGACGCTCGCCACGACCGGCAAACGCATCAAGACGGGCACCTTCGACTCGCCCGAAGAGGCCATCCAGCTCATCGAAGAGACCTTCGGAGCGCTCGATAGCGGCGATGTCGATGCCCCCTCGGATGTATTCATCGAGCGCATCTGGATGACGACCTTTGCCCTGGCGTGCCTTCCACACGAAGCGCCCGAATACCAAACACTGCTCATCCAGGCGCTCGTCATGGTCCATATGCTCGAGGTGCTCCTCGAACATATCGCCAACGATGAAGAGGTCACCGCCGAGCTGCTCGATACGCTCGCGAACGCGACCGTGATCCTCCCCGCCGCGCTCTTCCCGATGCCGCTGCCGACGCCCGCGCAAACAACCTCCGAAGTCAGGAGCGCGAACGATGACCCTCCACCGACGCCACCGCTCACGCTCTCTGGAGATATCATCGGCGACGAAGCGCTCGGAGGTTGGATCGCGCCGAGCGCGATCGGGACGCTTCGGCTCGTGCGAAAGTCGCCGCGCGGTTATCGGCCCGGTGAGATCGCGCTTATCGACAACCTCGCGCCCGGCGAGCGACGCGAACTGCGGCGCACGACCCGCGAGACCACCGAGCAGACGACCACCACGCGAGAGGAGCAGCGAGACGCCGAGGACAGGCTCACGACTTCGACCCAGGAGGCGGTCTCGCGCGCGATCGTCTCGGCGCTCGATCAGGTGACCTATGATTATGGCAACGGCTCTCAGTTCCAGGTCCAGTACGGTCAACTCCCGACCAACGTGACGCTGACCGGGAGTTGGACAAAAACGCTCGCGCCAGATAGCGGCCAGACCACACAGGAGATGGCTCGCACAGTGACAGGGCTCGCGAGCAAATCACTCTCGCATCAGGTCCAGACCGACAAGCGCCTGCGACTTATCCTCGAGCAAGAACAGGAGCGCTCGAGCATCATCGAGAACGCCTCACAGGATGCCTGCCGACATACGGTGCATCGCTGGCTCGACAGGATCTACTACGCCTACCTTGTGCGCGTAGGGAACCGCCTCGTCTTGCAGTTTCTCTTGCTTCACCCGGCACGCGAGTTCATCGCGCGGACGCTCTCTCGTGCGGGCGTCGATATGAAGTCGCCGCCAAAACCGAGGCACGTGCTCGGCGCGCTCGTCGGAAAGCCCCCAGAACAAGTCGGCGCCAGCGACCTCGACGAGAGCAACTACCGCCAACTCGGTGAGGTGTATCACCTGTACGACCTCGACGCTCCACCCGCAGCGACGCTGCAACGCGCCGTGCTCCTGACCACCGGAGAGCTCCAGCAGATCCCGGTCGAGCCGGGATACGAGGCACAATCTGCCACCGTTCAAATCGCACTCGATGCGGGCATCGCGAGCATCACGCTCCTCATCGGAGACAAGAGCACCGGGGCGATCTCGACCGCGCCGACGACAGCCATCGAGCTCGCGCCTCTGATCGATCAAGTCCCTGTGGCATTCCGCGTCACACTGGATGCCTCAGATCAGGCCCAGGCACCGCAAGGGCTCGACCCCACGCCGCCGGGAGCGAGCGTCTCGATCACGCTCACCACGCAACGCACAACCGCGATCGAGAAGCAATGGCAAGACCGCACCTGGGCGCTGATACAGGAGGCGTATCACAGCGAACACGAGGCGTTCTTCTCGCGCGCTGGCGCTGGTCCTGCGAGCAATCCCTGGATGCGATCCTCCGGCGCGCGCGTGACCATCGAGCGCGAAGCGATCGAGCGAGGCTGCCTGACGTTGCTCGCGGGCCTGAGCGCCTCGCGCGACGAGACGATCAAGAGCACGCAGAGTTCCGGGGACGAGTTCTCGGCGTTCGCCTTCGAAGAGCCCGAACTCATCTTCCGACTACGCGCGCTGATGCGCTTCGACGAGATGGCATACGGATTCCTGAACGCGGGCAGCGACGCGATTCACGGTCAGGGGGACGAGTCATGGCGCGCGCTACTCGGCACCTTCGACGAGGATCCTCGCTTCACAGATTTCTTACTCGCAAAGTCGGCGAGGGTGCTGCTGCCGGTCGATCTCGAGGACGCGCTCGCGACCCTCTTTTACCTCGCACAACGCGACCTCTGGTATGGCGACGACGCCTGGGCGCCCGCCTTCGAGCAAGACGTCGACGTGGCGCTCGCGCTTCACGCGCTGCGGCACGAACCCCGACGGCATCAGCTCGAAAACTGTTGGGAGATCCGCATCCCCACACACCACACCATCGTCAGCGCTCACGAAACCATGGCGAGCATCGACCTCGCCACCACCCTCGGAGATCAGGAAGCATGATCCCTTTTCCACACATACCGCCAGACACGCCGATGCCATGGCTTTCGTTTGTCATGCCAGTGGGGAGCATCATCGCCTTTGCGGGGAAGGTGTCGAACGACGCATCGCTCGATCCAGGCGCCAACCTGCAACCAGGTGATCCGGTGAACCCGAAACTTTGGGGGTGGTTGCTGTGTGATGGCTCGAGCTTTTCCAAGGAGGACTTCCCCTACCTTTACAAAATCCTGAACAGCGAAACGCTGCCTGATCTTCGAGGTTACTTCCTCCGCGGAGCTGGTGAAATCCCGCCAGCGACGGCCCCCACAGTGACCACGGACACAGAAAAGCTCGAGGTCGGACAATCACAGTCATTCGCCATCCACGAGCACGAGCACGATCTCGAGGTCGAGTCCAACACCAACGGCTCCGGTGGGAGCTCTCCGACCCCCATCACCACGACGAGCATCACCCCGGCAGACAACGTCTCACAGATCGAAAACAGGCCGTTCAACTACGCGGTGAACTACCTGATCCGCGCCACATACCAGGTCCCCCTGGCAGGCAACCCATTCTGGTAAGCCCTTGACCCCAAACCCGAACCCCCAAAAGGAGCACACATGCAATACAACACCGCCAAACAAATCGTTAAAGACCACAGCTTCGACTTGCTCGATGATCCTGCGCTTGCCCTGAAGGGCCTGGGCGTCTCGGCCAGGCCTGACGAGCATGGAGAGCACCACATCGAGGCGCACATCCACAGCCTCAGCGATACCGGCTGCGACTCGATCGACGAGTACCGCGACAAGCTCGCCGCCGCGATCGAAGCCAAACACTCCGGCGTCTGTGACCTCGACATCGTGGTCAAGATCATCGAACCACTGCGTCCTCAAAAGGAAGAGGATCTCGTGCCGACGCTCGACACCAGGCGCTGGTTCTCCAAACCTCGCATCGGGCTCAGCATCACCAACGTCGCATCGCCATCCTACAATGGAGGCTACCTCACATCGGGGACCCTCGGCCTGTTCGCCAAGCAAGGAGAGAAGTACTTCCTCATCTCCAACAACCACGTGATCGGGGGACAGAACAACGCGCAGCCAGGACAAGCGATCACGCAACCGGGGACGCTCGATCTGAGCGCGCTCGAGCGGAGGTTGATGCCAGACGAGGCAACCGCTGCCGCTGAGATCGGCATCGCCAAGCTCACCAAGTTCATCCCGATCACTTACGGCGCGGACAACCCCAACAGCGTCGATCTGGCATGGGCCGAGTTGACCGCAGCGCAACAGGAAACCGATCTCTCCCTGCTCGCCTACTCGGGCCACTGCGTCGGCATCTCACCCGGTTACCAGGCGGGTGAGGGCAACAACGTCCAGGGAGACACCCACGTCTACAAGGTGGGACGCACCACTGGTTACACCGAAGGGACCGTGGCTGTGATTCACTACACAGCGACCATTCCCTACAGCGGCGGAGACGCGATCTTCGAAGATCAGATCGTCATCGTGCCGACCACCCAAAACAACGGCCCGTTCAGCCTGCCCGGTGACTCTGGGAGCGGGATCATGGACAGCCACCACCGCGTCGCCGCGCTCCTGTTCGCAGGCAACAAGCAAATGACAATCGCGTCACCGATCCAGGCCGTGATCCAGAACCTCGACGAGGGGATGGAGATCGTCACCAACGGCGCCGGTGAGCAGGAAGACGTCATCACGAGCCCCACCGCGAGCATCGACCTCGCGCTCGGTGAACCCAGCGGTGAGATCCCCGAGGGCGCGATGCTCGCGCTCTACCAGGGGAACCCGCAGCAGTCCGGCGATTTGCTGCTCCATTCGACATTCGAACTCGACGACCTCGAGAGCGGCTCCGCGAAGACCATCTCCATTCCGCTCGAGCTGGCGCTCTACGCGAAGTCGAGCAACGGCGAAGCGACGCTGGAGAACCCCAAACCGGGGAGCTTCTATCGTTACGATGAGAGCAATGGCACAGGCCAGATCTCGCTCTACACACACACCTCCATCGACAACGAGAACTGCCTGGTGAACGGCCTCTCCAAGGGCGCGATCGAGGTCGAGTTGCTTCGAGGTGGCGAGCCGGTGTGCAAGAAAACCGACGTCGTCCCACAGCAAATGGCGAGCTTCGTGGACACGAACAAGATCGCGATCGCTGTCTTCGCTGGCGTGGAGGCAGGAGACTCGCTCGGCAAGCAAGAACCCGAATCGAATCAGCTCATCCTCACACCGCAGGAGAACGAGCGCTACACGATCGAGGTCCAGTACAGCGCCGAGCGCGCCGGTAAGGGAGAGCCTCCATTTATCCTGACCTTGCGCGGTGACAGCAAGTAAAGCACACGCTCATGCCGATAAAATAAGGGCCACCTCGAACATCGAGGTGGCCCTTATTTTATCGAGGATCTGATCTGATGCTTCGCGTCGACCGAAGGTAGGGGGGCGCCCGGCGCGCGAGACCGACGAGCAAGATCCACAGAAAGCCGAGCGCGCCGGGCGCCCCCCTACCTTCGGCCACCAGCGTCGCGCATCCTCCCCCATCACCCGCGCCCCGCCCTCCCGAGAGCTCGCGCGCAGGCTCTCGCTGCGGGGGAAGCCAGGGCTCGAGCCCTGGCTGCACATCACCCGAGGATATGACCTCGAGCGGCGTGATACGCACCCCGTCGAACGCGAGCACCACTGGCGCATCCTCGTCATAAGGTTCCCCGGTCGCGTCTCCGAGGATCACCTGGCAGCGCTGGCTCGCAGCAAACTCCAACCCATCACTGGACTCGAACAGCGGGACCCAACCACCGACCGTCTGGTCGATATCATCCTGAACTGGCGCACGCTTCGCGCAACGAAGCTCGTACCTGGCGCGCCGAGACATCGCGCCTTCTGGCAAGAACACCTCGATCCTGTAGCGACCCTGAGCGCGAACCTCGAAAGACCACTCGCCAATGGCTTGCGACGTGCTCGCGTCGCTGGTGTAGGTGTAGCTCCACCCCTTGTTATCGTGACCCCCCTCCTCTTCTCGCCACCACCACTCGGTGCTCTTCTCGAAGCAGCGGCTCTGCTCGCCGAGGACGCGAGGACCATCCGGCGAGATCGCGCACCGAGGCGCCGCGCCGCAATTGCTCGACGCGAGCTGCTCGCCGACAAAGGGGTCTCCTAACATGTCAAAGCGGGCCGGGATCGAGGTGCAATACCAATGGTCGCAAGGCTCTTGCACCTGGAAGTGGAGGTGAACCCCTTCATCTCGAAAGCCGCAGATCCTGCCAGACTTCCCCACGCGCCCCAGGAACTGCCCTCTGGCCACGCGATCTCCGGGAGCAACCGCGAGGCTCCCCTGCTGCAAGTGCAGGTAGAGCGCCTCGGTGCCGTCCTCGAAGTCGAGGATCACGTAGTTGGCGTCCTCGGCAAACTCCTGATCACAACCGTAGCGCTCGGAGTCATCCCTGGTGGCGCGAATCATCCCAGGAGCGACCGCAAAGACAGGATCGCCATCCTGCAAGTCCGCGTCCCAGGCCCAGGCGCCCTTGCCGCGATGAGAGCCGATGTGATGCGACTGCGTGATGGTGTGCACGGCGCCGCAGCGCCACGGGAGGTCGAGCGGTGGCGTGGCGAAGCCATCCGACGCGGTGCCAAAGCACACCCCAAAGCAAAGGAG
>Ga0208061_100137_pt1 | contig 25665 bp, 16 predicted proteins | sample DeeseametaMP0555_FD_184209 | JGI IMG/M metagenome (GOLD analysis project Ga0208061, IMG submission 184209) | Marine microbial communities from the Deep Atlantic Ocean - MP0555 (SPAdes) | ecosystem: Environmental > Aquatic > Marine > Oceanic | place: South Atlantic Ocean | collected 2011-01-23 | reverse complement strand
TCGCGTTCGCGCTCGGCTGGAGCGTCCTGTTGGCGATCTGGCTCGGCTTCGACCTCCCGCTCGGACCAGGTGTCTCGAGCTTCTACGAAGCGGTCGTCGCCAAATAAGCCAGGCAGAGACAAATCGCTGATCCGCGATGAAGTCTATGCTAAGGTGACAAAGAGCCCTTTCTCCACATCCCCTGTCGCACAGGGACTTCTCCGGTTCGAGCAAACTCGAGCCGAGAGCCACGAGGTCGCGTTCCATGCACATCCTGTCACACTCCTCCCACAGAAGCGCGCTGGCGATCACATCGCTGATGTTGCTCACCCTGCTCCTCTCGCAGGGCTGCGTCTCGCAGCCCTCGGGCTCCTCGTCGAACACTGACGAGGATATGGGTCCAGCGGACATGCAAAGCTCGGCGGGGGATATGACCCCGTCGACAGATGATGGCGGTGATACGCCGGACATGCCTGCGCCAGAAGACATGCCTGCTCCGCAGGATATGACAGCCGAGGACATGGGCGAGGAGTGCGTCCCGGCGACCGAGGCCGAGCTCTGTGAAGACATCATCTCGCAGGGTCAATGCTTGCCAGAAGCGACCAGACCTGATGGCTGCGGCAACACGATCACGATCTCGTGCATGTGCGCTGACAGCAACGACGATTGCATCTCGACTGGGGGTGGAGAGTACGTCTGCGAGTGCGCCGGTGAAGATGACAGCACGCTTTGCGATCTCGCTGGCGCGACGTGTGGAAACATCACGGTCGAGGATCGCTGCGGTCTCGGGCGCACGATCAATTGCGACACGTGCGGCCCGAATGAAAACTGCGCCGAAAACGTCTGCGAGTGCATCCCCGAATCAGATCAATCACTGTGCGCGCGTGGCGCGAACGGCGCTCCAGCGCAGTGCGGCGATGTCACCGTCACGGACAACTGCGGCGATGATCGCACGGTCAACTGCGGCATGTGCGCTCCCGAGAACGGGACATGCACAGCGGAAAACACGTGCAGCCTGGGGTGCCAGACCGAGTCGAAAGAAGCGTTCTGCGATCGGCTCGCAGGCCCCAACGGCAAGGACGCGATCCTGTGCGGCGAGCACACCGCGCCGAGCACGAATTGCCCGGACATCATGCTCACGTTCACGTGCGGTGACGCGAGCGCATGCGACCAGGACGGAGGCGCGCTGTGCTGTGATGGCGGCGGATGCAGCAACGATGAATTCAACACCTGCGTATGCGAAGACGTGACCCCATCGCCAGCCTGCACCGATGGCGCAGACCGCAAGTGTGGAGATGTCACCAACGCTTGCGGCGACGCGGTCACTTGCACATGCGCGAGCGATGAAGTCTGCGATAACACCACGAGCCTGTGTTGCTTGCCCGAGTCGGATCAAGCCCTCTGCGATGCGTTCCACGGAGCAAACGCTCCATCTGCTTGTGGCGGCATCACAGTCGTCGACAGCTGCAACCAAACCAGAACGATCAACTGCGGCGGCTGTGGCGCAGACGAGTCCTGCAATAACAACCTGTGCGAATGTGACCCTGTAGCTTGCGGAGGAGCCGAGTGCGGCACCATCTCGAACGCGTGCGGCAACGTGACACCATCGTGTGGTACCTGCTCCGCGGCGGAGATGTGCATGACCAACACATGCGTCTGCACGCCCGAGTCTGACGCCGACCTCTGCATGCAAGCGGGTCATTCCTGCGGGGACGCGACGGTCACGGACAAGTGCGGCTCGATGCGAACGATCAACTGCGGGCAATGCGCAGGGTATGACTCGTGCGTGACGGGCGCTCCGAACAGATGCGAGGTTATCGAGGTCCAGCAACCGACCCCGCTTTCAGATCAATCCTTTGGCTTCTCGGTCGACATTCAGGGAGACCTCGCGATCGTCGGCGCGACGCCGCGAGGACGAACCGCGAATACACCCCAGGCACGCGCGTATCGCCTGAACAACGACGCGAGCAACGCGTGGAGCTCGGCGACGCAGCTCAACCGCCCCTCCACAGGAGGTCAAAACCACGACTTCTTCGGCTACAGCGTCGGTGTCAGCGAGACGGGGATCATCGTGGGCTCGCCAAACCTCACGGCTCCAGGAGTGACCACGAGTGATTTCGGGTTCACGGTCTATTACCCGACCAACGCCTCCTCGCCACGGGCGACCCTGCAAAGCGTCAACCTCGCAGGTGAAGGCACGAGCGTGGGGATCGTCGCGGGACCGAGCGGCACGATCTCGAGCAGCGTCTCGGGCGCGCCCCTATCTCCCATGCTGTCCTCGATCGATGGCTACGCGATCACCAGATTGCAAGACGCCGCAGGGAACTGGGCAGATCACACCAACGGTAGGCTCACGACGAACTCCTCATCATCGCGCATGGGGACGAGCGTGGCGATCACACCGACGGTGCTCGCTGTGGGATTACCTCGCGCCGATCAGGTCATCGTGTACACGCGCAGCGTGTTCACGAACAGCTGGCAAACCAACAACGCGATCACCATCACAAACACACAGGCCAACCTCGAGTTTGGCGCGCAGGTCGCGCTCTCCAAGGATGGCAAGTATGTGGCGATCGCCGCGCTCCCTGGCACGGCATCCAACCAGGATATGACGACGCCCAGCTCGGTGTTCATCTACGAGATCAACACCACGACACGCCAGCAGGTGCTCTTGCAAACGCTCACAAACAACACGAGCAGATCGTTTGGCACCAGCCTCGCGTTCAGTCGGGGAGGTTCGGGTTCGATCCTCTTCGTGGGAGATCCTGGCAGGAACATCTCGAGCACAGGTGAGGTCCAGGTCTACGAGTTCCAGACCGCCGGGAATGTTTGGCCATCGACGCCCCAGGCCACGATCGCCCCGGCGTCAATCTCCCCTGGAGATTTCTTTGGCTACGCGCTCGGCGCCGACGACAACAGGTTGATCGTCGGCGCACCTGGCGCCACGGCGAATGGCCTCGCGCGCGCTGGAAAGGCTTACATCTTCACGATCCGATAGAGCACAGCTTCAGGTTCGCGCTCATGCGCTCGCGGGGACGAGGAGCACCTTGCCGCTGCGGCCTGACGCCGCAGCGCGAGCCACGGCCTCGTGAATCCGCTCGAGCGGAAAGCGCGAGTCGATCTCGACCTCGATCTCGCCGCGCATGATGAGCGAGATCACATCACCGATGGCGCGCTGCATCTCGGATTCGGTGACCGTCTGGAACCACTTCGCAAGCCAGAAGCCCCGAATCTCGAGATCCTTGCCGATCAACGAGCCCGGGTTGATGGTCGATGGCTGCATGGAGAGCACACCATAGCTCACCAACGTGCCGCCGTTGCCAAGAACCTCGAGCAACTTGGGGAAGGTCGCCCCACCCACCGCATCGATCGCGAGCTTGATCGGAGCATCCCCCACAGCAGCGAGGACGCGCGATGAGAGATCCTCTCCGTCGACCAAAACGACATCTGCGCCTTTCGCCTCGAGCTCTTCGATCAAGCTGCTGCGCCGGACCACATTGATTGTCTTGATCCCCCTCCTCGCCGCCATCTGAATCACGAGCATCCCCACCGCAGAGTTGGCGGCGCTCTGCACGATCCAGTCACCAGGTTCGAGCTCGGCAAACTGCTCGAGCAAGAGATGCGCCGTGAGCGGATTCACAGCGATCATCGAGAGCTGCTCGAGGTCTCCTCCTTCAGGAAGCGGCGTGAGTCTGCTCGCTGGTAACACGATCTCCTCTCGCCAGGTCCCCCCTACACCGAGCAACATCACATGCTGTCCCACGCTCAAACGCGTGACGCCTTCTCCGACCTCGACTACCTCTCCAACGCCCTCACCACCGGGAATCGCGGGTGGTTTCGAAGAGGAGACGTACTCGCCAGAGACTTGTAGCAGATCTGAAGGATGAATCGGCGCCGCGCGCACCTTGACTCGAACCTCCCCGGGCTCCAACGGTCGCGATTCTTGCTCCACAACCTGGAGTACATCTTCAGGGCGACCGGTCGACTCGTAGCGAATAACTTTCATAACACTTCCTCTCAGTGGTCAAATCTGGTGTCCCTTCTACCATAAGCACGGTCATCTGCTGCGAGTACCGCACGAGAACCCGTTTTACCTTCGTCTTTTTGGCGACAGTGCTCGCGCTCGCCAGCCCGACACAGCGAAGATGCACACCACAAGGAGTGAACGATCGCGAGTTTGGTGACAGAGCAAACGCGCCCGCGTGAAGCGCGGGCGCGTTTGTCGTGTCATCCAACTCGTGGCGTGAAGACCTGTCGATCAGTTCAAATCACTGGCGTCACGCACACAGATGATGTTGCCAGAGAAGTCGCGGAACGCCATCGGACCGATGACCGAGTTGTAAGTCATGCCGACGACAGGCTGCGCGAAGTCAAAGAGGATATCGTCGATATAGAGGCCGCCGTTGACGATCTCGACCTCGTGGAATTGCGCGAAGCCTGCGGTCGAGGACACCGTGACGTTGTTGACCTGAACGAGCACGCCTTCAAACGGTGACACCGGGCCACCCGAGTACACCGCGTCCTGGAGCGTCAGCAGCACAGGTGCAGGCGATGCTCCCCCCATCAGAGTCGTGACAACAGGGTTCGAGATCTGCGTGCTGCCGCGGAACTGACTGACGGTGCCATCCACGCGCACCAGATCACCGCGCATCGGCAACGGCGTGAGCGTTCGCGTGAACACGAACACGCCCGATTCGTTGACCCCCTGGTATTCAGGTTGTCCGCTCAGGACCTGGATGAAGAACCCATCGTCTCCTGCGCCAGTGACAGTCCCCTCCACGGTGACTTGCTGGCCGAGCGGGATCATCCCACGGCGCACATCATAAATCGTCACAGGACAGGCGGAGTTGTTGGGGTTGGGCGCGTTCGGGCACTGATCGCAAACATCTCCGGTGCCATCATTATCAGCGTCGGCCTGGTTCACGTTCGCGTCGAATGGGCAGTTATCCTGAGCGTTCGGAACGCCATCGCTGTCACGGTCATTCGGATCGAACATCGGACAGGTTGTGCTGGGCCCGCTCAGCGGGCAGATATCACAGATATCGCCAGTGTTATCCGCGTCCGCATCGGTCTGCATCCCGTTGTCCACCGGGCGAGCGGCGTTGAAACGAGCCGGGCAGTTATCCTGTGCGTCCGAGATGCCATCACCGTCTGCGTCAGACATGGTGGCGAGCCCCGTGTACTCGTTGGGCCGCGCGGGCAGACAACTCGGCTCGGAGGTTGGCGCGCCACAGGCAAACAGCGGATAGGTCGAGCTAAAGAACTGGTCGATCTGCGAGAGCGTCAGTCCCGTATCACGCGCTGCACAGAGCGAGCGCTGCGCACCACACACCACCAACGCCTCACATTGCGTCTGACTCGTCGGAACCAGCGCGCCGATCAGCGCAGGCTCGCCAAAGACAGCCTCGCCGCCACGAAGCACCAGCGCGACATCGCTCACGTTTGCCTCGAGCACCGCGCGCCAATCAGAGGCGCCCTGCGGCGCGAAAATCGCGATATCCGCGATGTACCCAGGGGTCAACTGACCGAGACGATCGCCCACACCCAGCGCCTCGGCAGATCCTCGCGTGGCCATCTCCCAGAGCTCTCGATCGGTGAATGCGCTGGCGAGGTTATCCCTGTTGTATTGATCGGCGCAGGCGAGCTCGCGCAGCATGTTCATCGAACCAGAAACGATCCAGTCCGTCCCCATGCCGATGGTCACCCCGAAGCGCTTGTAATTGAGCACGTCTGCGGTGTGACCGTAGAGATCGATGTTGGAGCGAGGCGACCAGACGAGCTTGCCCTGCTCTGCTCCGAGCTGCGCGATATCCGAGGTGGTCAACCCGATGCCGTGAATGATCGAGGTGTTCGTGGTGATCAGGTCTTGCCCACCCGGAGCGCCATTGAGGCAGCCAAACTCGTTGCGCGCCTCGGCGTCCACGCCTTCAGCGACGTGTGGGAGGTAGATGGTGTTGTTGAGAACCGAGGTCGGAGCATAACTCGGATAGTTGCACCCGGAGGAAATCAACGTCCCGGAGGCATCCCCCAGCGGGAAGGTGTCATAATCGACGGTGACGCCAGTCAAACCACCATTGGCGCTCGTGAGGTCGAGGTTGCGCACAAACCCTGCGGCGCCACCAGAACCAGCCATCGAGGTCGTCCCGGCGAGCAGATGACGCAGCTCGGAGAACAACACCGCTTCTGTCGAGTTGTTCGAACCACCGTGGTTGATCTCGGTTTTCCCGCGCGACCCCAGGCGCCAGTCATGCCTGTGATTATAACGCTCGGTGCCATGACCCACCGGTGTGCTCTGAGCGTTGAAGGTGAGGTGGTCGTGGGCGTTGATAAGTCCTGGTGAGATCGCCGCGCCAGGGCACGTGATCACGGTCGCGGTCGAAGCCCCGACGACCCCTGAAGGATCGCACCCGACATACCTGATCGTGCCATTGGCCTGGCTTCCATCGACCAGGACGGAGCCAGCTTCGTACACGAAACCATCCCCCGCCAACACATCTCCGCGGATGATGATCCCTGCCCCGGTACCAGGAGTCACAGAGCAACGCGCGTTGCCTGATACTGGAGGCAACGTCACAGCACATGACACCACGGGAGTTGTTCCTCCCATGTCCATCGCCATATCCGCGCCCATGTCCGACCCCATATCCATGCCGAGGTCTGCGGGCATATCCTGCCCCATATCCGCAGGTCCCATATCCTCAGAGGCCATGTCCTCGGGGCCAAGGTCTGGCTCCACGAACATGTCGGCCATGTCCATGGCGTCCATATCCGACTGCGCCATATCCACCGACGAGGGCATATCCTCGACGCCCATATCATCTGCGGACATGTCCTCGGCAGGCTGCATATCGACGCCCGGCCCCATATCTTCAGATGAAGTCATATCCTCGGGTTGTGCCATATCCTCGGCGGAGTTCATATCGACAGGAGGTCGCATATCCTCTGAAGAGGTCATGTCCGTGGACGGCGCCATATCCGCTGACGAGGTCATATCCTCGGAAGAAGTCATATCCGGCGTGCCGGTCCCTTCCATATCCTGCGAACCACCGCTCATATCCTCGACAGGAGTGGTCGCGGTGGAGTTATTCTCTGTAGGGGGATCATCACCACAAGCTGTGATGGTGATGAGAGAGGCGCACAGCAACAATCGAATCATCGTTTTCATCGAAGATCTCCAGACAGGTCGAGATGACACATACTCGCCAAGAATTAGGTGCTCGTCGCGTGCGGAGCAATGATCACTTCGATCGTCATGGCAGTAAAAACACCATGGCGACATGCGCGTCGGCTGGCAAGAAGATCACGACGAGTACCACGACAGCGAAGGGGCCGGAGAGTGATGCTTATTCGAACCTCTTCGATGAGGTTCAGTCTTCTGCGGCCTTCAACTCCACAGACCACTCGTCGACGCGCTCGGGCGCGACCTCGACGAGCGTCTGCGCGAGCGCGGCGGAGGCCATGGCGGCGAGGTTCGTGCAGAAGGCGTGGCGAGCAGGACCTCTGAAGTCATCGAACTGACCTGTGAGATCGTTGCAGACGATGCTCGCATCGGGGGCATCGCCACGATCGATCTGCTGCCAGAGCTCTCGATAGCGGAGCGCTGCGCGACGCAGCTCGGGCGTGACCGACCCCGTGGGATCGGGATCGCCGAGGATCTCACCGAGGATCAGCTCGCCGGCCTTGATCGCGCCGCACTCGCCGCATCCGGTGATGCCGCCCTTGCGCAAGGATTGATAGGGGGGTGTGGCGCGACCGAAGGTCTCGGCCAGCGAGATGCCGCACGATCGGTGCGGCGTCTCGACGCCATCATAAAGGTAACGCGTGTGTTCACGCGCTCGCTCGACGAGCGCGTCGAGCGTCAAGGTCTCGTCCTCTTTGCTCATGACACCCTCGCGCGAGCGCAACTCACAGATCGTGGACCGATCCGAGGAGCTCCTTGTTGGAATGCGTCTTCTTGATCCGCTTGAGCAACCAGTTGATCGACTCCTCCTTGCCCATGTCGGCGAGTTGGCGTCGAAGCGCGGGCACCTTGAGCGTCTCGAGCTCGTTGAGAAGATCGAGCTCGCGGCGCGTGCCGCTCGGGTTGACGTTGACGGCCGGGAAGAGGCGACGCTGTGAGAGCTGTCGATCGAGGATCAGCTCGAGGTTACCTGTCCCCTTGAACTCCTGGAAGATGACCTCGTCCATCAGACTGCCGGTCTCGACGAGCGCGGTGGCGACGATGGTCAGGCTCCCGCCCTCTTCGAGCTTGCGCGCGGCGCCAAACAATTGCCTGGGGCGATCGAGCGCGCCAGCGGTCACGCCGCCAGAGAGGATCTTGCCGGAGCCAGACATGACGTTATAAGCGCGCGCCAGGCGAGTGATCGAGTCGAGCAAGATGAGGACATCCTTGCCTTCGAGCAGCTTGGTGAGCGCCTCGCCAAAGACCTCCTCCGCGATGCGGATGTGGTTCTTGGGGCTGTGGTCAGCGGTCGAAGCGATGACGTTGACGGGCACATTGCGCTTGAAGTCAGTGGCTTCTTCGGGGCGCTCGTCGACGAGCAAGGCGACCTGCTCGATCTCGGGGTGGTTCTTGTGCACGGCCTTGGCGATGGCGTGCAAGATGGTCGTCTTGCCAGCCTTGGGAGGGCTCGTGATCAAGCAACGCTGTCCCTTGCCGATCGGCGTGATCATATCGATGACGCGACCGATGCGCTCGTCGCGGTCGGTCTCGAGGCGGATACGCTCCACCGGTTGGATGGCGGTATAATCGCTCATCCTTCCGATCAGGTCATCGAGGTTATACTTCGACTTCCTCGAGTTCTGGTTATTGTTACGGTTGTTCCGATTGCGATTGCGCGAACCTCGCCCGCGCCCACCTCGCCTGTTGTTGCGGCCCATAAACTCTTGATCTGTCCGGTTAGAGAGGCAAACCTCACGTCACACCGCCACAACATCTCACGAGCACGCCAGGGAGCCGGAAAGGGACATCCCGTGCGTTCGAAGAGACTGGAGTGCGAGATATGAAAAAGTCGCGGGGTTCACGTTCATCGTGAATGTTGTCCTGGTTCGACGCGAGCATCGCGAGAGAAAGGGGTCGCCTCTCTCGTTGTGATTTCGCGAGGAAACTCCAGGACGACTTTTGTGGTTTAGAAGGGTCCGACGGCTCGTCTTATTCTGGATCGAACTGTCTTCGATCCGAGAGCCATTCACTGGTTTTATCCAGCGCGCGAACACATTTGGCGCCAGGGTTCATGTTCGGAAGGGAGAACCTACCCAGGCGTCGTTACACATACATTTACCGACTTTGCTTGATTTTGCAAGCCAGCATCGGCCTCGCCAGGAATCCCTCGATGCGTTTGGCCAAAAGTTGTACTATCATCGAGCGATGTGTGATAGCCCATCCTGAGAGACCTCACCGCTGAAATTCCAGGGCGGCGAGGTTCCAGAATGTTTGCAATGATTCATGGACGCGGGTAGCCAGCCCACGTCCCAAAAGACACCGAATGATTCGAGAGGGGAACGCATGTTTAAACAGCCAACAGCCCTGAGCGGTTTCGTTTTTGCGGGGCTCGCGCTTGCCTTTGCCGCGACGGGTTGCACCGAGAAGCCGTCGCTCTACTGCCCTGAGGAAGTGATCACGGACACGAGCCATGAAGACTACGGCTCGTGCTGCAACAGCGAGCAAGGACTCGAGGGAGCAGCATGCTCGGAGGGCGCACCCTGCTGCGGTGGATTGACGTGCTTGCCGTCCGGTGTCTGTGGGACCGGAGATGTCACTGAAGACATGGGCTCCGATATGGAGGACATGACCTCCGACATGACGCCAGATATGACGCCAGCGGATATGGGCGAAGACATGGTGGCATTGCCATGCGATGGCGCATGCGAGGGCGACACACCTGTTTGTGACGAGGCCAACAACACATGCGTGGGCTGCCTAGATGTGTCTCACTGCGACGGTGACACGCCAGCCTGTGATACCAGCACCAACACGTGCGTGGCTTGCACCGACGAAACCTTCTGCGATGGCGACACGCCAGTCTGCGACACGAGCAGCACGACCTGTGTGGGCTGCCTCGGCGATGAGAATTGCAGCGGCGATACGCCTGTTTGCGACACGAGCAGCACGACCTGTGTGGGCTGCCTCGACAACACGAGTTGTGAATCACCCGATGCATCACTGTGTGGTGCCGACCAAACCTGTGGCGCGTGCATGGCCGATGCGGACTGCTCACACCTCGGCTTGAATCGCTGCGTCCAGGGCGTTTGCACCGAATGCACCGTCGCCACAGAGCAAGATGACTGCGGCAACAACGCCTGCCTTCCCGACGGCACCTGCGGGGATACGCCTCTCGAATCACTCACCGCCTGCCAACCCTGTCAGGCTGATAACGAGTGCTTCGCTGACCACCGCTGCGTTCCCATGAACTTTGGCGACCCCGCCATGCCTCATGGCAACTACTGTCTCAAGATTGCTTCCACTATGTGTGAACGACCTTACACAGTCAGCATCTCCCAGGAGAGTGTGTCTGGGGCTGCGAGCGAAGAATACTGCGGCATCAATCAAGTCAACACTACTTGTGAGGCCATAATTGACCTTCGCAACAGTAAGGATTGCGTCGAGGACAGCGATTGTGGCGCGCAAGGGCTCGATGACGCTGTTTGTGGCACCACGCTCGCTGGCGATGTTTGTACCATTACTTGTGAACTCAACAGCCAATGCTCATCAGTCCAAACATGCGACATGGCCGAGAACTACTGCAAGTAAGGGGAGCAGATGAAGTCACGCACGACACTCGCATTCGCATTGTTGCTGGCAGGTTGTTCGCAACCTCCAGTCGAATTCTCACCAGAAGACATGAACGCTGGCGAGGATATGGCAGTTGCTGACATGCAACTTGCTGAGGAGAACATGACGCCAGATATGACGCCAGCGGACATGGGCGAAGATATGGTGGTGTTGCCATGTGATGGCGCATGCGAAGGCGACACGCCAGTGTGTGACGAGGCCAACAACACATGCGTGGGTTGCCTTGATGTGTCTCACTGCGACGGCGATACGCCAGCCTGTGACACTGGCACCAACACATGCGTGGCTTGCACCGACGAAACCTTCTGCGATGGCGACACGCCAGTCTGCGACACCGCGAACACGACCTGCGTGGGCTGCCTTGGCGACGAGAATTGCAGCGGTGATACGCCGGTCTGCGACACGAGCAGCACGACCTGTGTCGCCTGCCTCGACAACACGAGCTGCGAATCGCCCGATGCATCACTGTGTGGCGTCGACCAAACCTGCGGCGCGTGCATGGCCGATGCGGACTGCTCGCACCTCGGCTTGAATCGCTGCGTCCAGGGCGTTTGCAGCGAATGCACCGTCGCCACAGAGCAAGATGACTGCGGCAACAACGCCTGTCTTCCTGACGGCACCTGCGGGGATACGCCTCTCGAATCACTCACCGCATGCCAACCTTGTCAGGCTGATAACGAGTGCTTCGCTGAACACCGCTGCGTTCCCATGAACTTTGGCGACCCCGCCATGCCTCATGGCAACTACTGTCTCAAGACTGCCTCTTCTGTATGTGAGCAACCATATCGTGTTGCGATCAACGCACAGAGTGTGTCAGGCGCAGCGAGCGAGGACTACTGTGGCATCAACGAGACCAACACCACATGCGAAGCCATAATTGACCTTCGCGGTAGCAAGCCATGCACCAACGATGATGAGTGTGGTGCACAGGGGCTCGGCGATGGACTCTGCAAAACAATCCTTGGCGCTGATGTTTGCACCATCGCTTGTGGAGACAACGCTCAATGCACCAATGGTCGCACGTGCGATGCAGCCGAGAACTACTGCAAGTAAGGGGAGCAGATGAAGTCACGCACGACACTCGCATTCGCATTGTTGCTGGCAGGTTGTTCGCAACCTCCAGTCGATGTCTCGGCGTAGGATGTGAGCGCTGGCGAGGATACGACGGCTTCGGTGGATAGGTCGTCGTTGGCTCGAGGTTTATCGCGGGTCGTACAGAACGTGTGGCATGGCCCCCCGCAAACGCGCCTGCCTTTGCGATGTTATGAGGTTGTATTCGTCGCCGTGCATTCGTGAGGGTGTGACGGCGCGTTTGCTGCCCCCCGGCGTTCGCCAGGGGGCAAACCTGCGCTTCGAGACGAGGTTTGGTGTTTTGCGGGGAGGTGGGCCCTCAGGGCTTGACGAGCTCGTAGAGCGGTGAGTGTTGTGCGCGCTCTCGGGGAGGACTCGCGAGGATAAAATCGGTGACGTCCATCGGGTCATCGAACAGGGCGACGAGGTCGCCATACTCCTCGGTCTTCCCCTTCTCTTCGATAAAATCACAGATCAAACGGTGCACCGGCTCGAAGCGCTCGCGGCCAAGGAACACCATGGGACTGCGCATCTTGAACGTGGCGTAGTGATTCTGCGCCAGATCCATAAACACCTCCTGCATCGTCCCCGCGCTCCCTGGCGCGAACACCACGCCGCCGAGCGATATGGCGAGCAAGCCATCCTCTCGGATGCTGTTGGCGAAATACTTGGCGATATGTGTGCTGAACAGGTTGCTCGGCTCGTGACCATAGAACCACGTCGGCACCGCCAGTGATTCTCCTGGCACGTCACTGTCCGGGGCAAACTTCGCGAGCGCCTCCAGATCACGCCCCTCGCCAAAGAACACCTCGACCACATCCCTCGCCCTCGCGATGAACGCATCGATGGCGGCCAGATACTCCGGCGTCCCCTCCTTTTCACCGCCATCAAACTTTGGGGCGTCCGAGAGGATCTCGATCGCGGCATCCAAAACACGCGGGTTCCCATAGCTCGAGAGGTAGGCGCCAAGGTTTGCCGCCTCCATGATGCCAGGCCCTCCCCCGCTGGCGATGAAATAACCACGACGCGTCAAATCCCAGGTCAGGTAAGCGACCTTGCGATAATAAGGATCGGTGCGTTTGGTGCCGTGCCCGCCCATGATGCCGACGACACCCTCGCCAGACTTCTCCTCGAGCAACGCCATCAAGGCATCGTCGATGGCGTGATCGTGAATGCGTTGCGCGAGCGTCTCGCGGATCGAGACCCCGAAGCCAAGCCTCCTGGCGCGATCGAAGTGCTCGTAGATCCGAAAATCACAGGTCCCGACGTACCCGCCCTCCCTGTAGCCATGGAACAGCTCCTCGACGCTATAAAGGCTTGGCCGGTAAGGATCGTAGGGGAGGTTTTCAAAGCGCGGGAAGACATAGGCGCCGCGCGATTCGAACAGGTGGCGCTGCTCCGCATCCTCGAACGTACAACCGAGCATCAACAGCCCGCTCAAATCACAACCATCCGGGAGCACCAGCTCGCGCACATCCACGCCGTGGACCACGTACTCCTCGAGGACACAGCCCTCGTCGACGAGCGCTTGCAGTGGATGCAGCTCACAGATTTCGTGACGATTCGCGTGGCGTTGGCGCAATGAGACTGTGGGGGTATCAGGGGTAGGCATGGGCGCACCTCATCGACATTGGCGAGTTTTTCAGGTTCAAATTCGGAGCCCTCATCGTGCAAGGCATGCACACCGGTGTCAATTGAGGTAAGTTCTCAGGACGCCTGGCGCTCGTGATTGGAACTGGACTGTCTCAGCAGAGAGACAAGGAGATTGTTGGATGCAGAGTTATCAAGGAAAGAAGATCCTCTTGCTCGGAGCTGGCGCGGTCGGTCAGGTGTACGCCTACCACCTCGCCCTCGCTGGCGCTGAGATCGGCTTCAAGGTCCGCCCCAAATACGTCGAGGAGACGATCGCAGGCTTTGATCTCTACGAGCTCGGCATCACGCACGCGCCAAAAGGACCTGCCAAACTCATCCCCACGCACGTGATGACCACGGACGAAGAGGTCGCCGCGATCGAGTGGGATCAGGTCTGGCTCTGCATCCCATCGACGAGCTTGCAAGGGGACTGGTTCGAGAGCTTCGCGAAAGCGATCGGGGACGCGTCGCTCGTCGTGTTCGGCCACGGCCCCTCCGATCACGCATTCGTCGAGGCGCACATCCCCAAGAAGCAGATCGTCAGCGGCATGATCGGCTACATCGCCTACCATGGACCGCTGGAGGATGAGAAAGTTGGCGGCGAGGGGATGCTTTATTGGCTGCCGCCCGGGTCGCCGAGCCTCTTCGATGGTGGTCACGAGGATCGCGTCTCGCAAGTCCTGGGGATGCTCGAAGCGGGCGGCTGCAACGTCAAACGCGCCGCGGGCATAAAGCACAAGTCCGCCTTCCCCACCGCCGTGTTGATGCCATTCCTCGTCGCGCTCGAGCTCAATGACTGGAACTTCGCCAAGGTGAAAAAGAGCGACGCATTGAGGCAGGCAAGCGATGCCACAAGAGAAGCCGCCGAGGCGATCGCGCGCGACATCGACGCCTCGCCACCGGCGCCGATCAAGCTCCAGCGCCCATGGATGCTCAAGATGCTCCTGGGGGTCGGCCCATGCATCACGCCGCTGCCGCTCGAAACCTACCTGGCCTATCACTTCACCAAGGTCGGCGCGCAGACGCGTCGAAACATCGATCTCTACATCGAGCTGTGCGAGCGCCACGAGCTCCCACACGACTCGCTGGATGCGTTGGCGAACGCGCTCAGAGAGCGCGACAAACAGGATGCGACTTGATCTTTTTGGTGCACGACGCGCAACATTTACTCTGGTGTGCCCGATAACCTGTCGAGATCGCACTCGAAACGTGCGCACGACCAAAAACTGATTTGCGAGTCAGTTCTTGTTCTGTTAGATTCCGCGTGTCGGACGATGTGGGACAGGGACGCACATTCACCCTGGATATGGGGTGACCGGAGAGAGGTTCATGAAACAAGTGATGTGGACAAAATTTGGCACCGAGGCAGCCGCGTTGTCGTTGCTCTTTACACTGGCGCTCGGCGCCTGCGGCGGAGAGGCGACCGTCGAGGATCACCCCGAAGGCACAGACTCCAACAACATGGAGATGCCCGATGGGAACAGCGACGCGAACAACACCACGACGACCCCGGTGATCACGCCGCCCATGACGACGCCGCCGTCGGAGAATAACACCACTCCGCAACCGACCAACAACTCCACCAACGGCAACAACAGCTCCACCACGCCGATCCCTTCGAACAACACCACGCCAGATCCGGTCACGGGCGTCCCCAACGAGGGATGGATCGGCGGCGCGTGCTCGAGCGCCTCGCAGTGTGACTATGACAACAGCATCTGCCTGAGCGATGGGGACGGCTACCCCGGCGGCCAGTGCTCGCAGGTGTGTGATCGCACCTGCCCGGACAGGGACGGCGAGAACTCCGTGACCTTCTGCGTGGGGACGGCGGATGGCAGCGGGCAGTGCATGTCGCGTTGCGATTACGAGCTGTTCCCCGGACAGGGCTGCCGCGATGGATACGTCTGCCGCATCAAGTCGCGCCACACCCAACCCGACGTCCAGGTCGCGACGTGTGTTCCGCCGACGGATATGGACACGGTGATGGTGTCGCAATGCTTGCAGAACCTGACGGATACGGGCGTGGGCTGGACGTCGTGGAGTTACACTCCACAGCATCCTGACGGGGACATGTCGCTGACCTGCCTCGTCGAGGACCCGATCCAGGTCGATCCGGTCATCAACGGCGTGACCTACAAGTATTACAGCCAATCCACAGGTCGCCCGATGTACGTCGGCTGCGGACTTGCAGAGGCGTTGATCGAGCTTGGCGACGTGCTCGCCGAGTACAACATCACCGAGGTGCTCCACATCGGGACGTTCAACTGCCGCAAGATCTCCGGGACAAGCCGACTCTCGGAGCACGCCTCAGCGAACGCGATCGACATCTGGGGTTTTGTCGACGCCAATGGCGAGCGTTATGTGCTCGAAGAGCACTGGGAGCATGACACGACGACCTTTAGCAATAACAAGGCGCAGGTGCTCTACGAGATCGGGCAGAAGATGCACGAGCGTAAGATCTTCCACAACGTGCTCACGCCAAACTACAACGCCGGTCACGACAACCACTTCCACGTCGACCTCAAGCCAGGCGCGGACTTCATCGGCGTCTCGCATGGCCCGGCCTATTACTTTGGCTCGGACGAGGATCGCTGGTCAGAAGCATGCGACGGTCACGAGCACTGAGCGCACCGCGACGCATCGTATGACGTGAAGCAATACGCGGCGGCCCCTCTCTTTTGCTCGGCGACAACCTTTGGCGTTGGCGCCGAAAAGAATCTTTAGAGCCCCATCGGCTCCCAGTCGAGCTGGCGCATCGCCTCGTAGACTGCGACGGCGGCGGCGTTCGAGAGGTTGAGGCTGCGCACCTTGTCCGTCTTGGGGATGAGGACGAAGCGATCCTTGTAGTTGTCGTGGATCTCCTGATCCAGACCGCTCGTCTCGCGCCCAAAAATCAGCACAGAGCCAGGCTCGTAGTTCACATCCGAGTAACGCTGCGTGGCGTGCGTCGAGAAGAAGTAGAGGCGCTCTTTGGGGAAGGTCGCCTCGATATCCTCGAAGGACTCGTGCACGCAGAGTTTGACGTGCGGCCAGTAGTCGAGCCCGGCGCGACGCAGCTTCTTGTTATCGAGGTCAAAGCCGAGCGGCTTGACCAGATGGAGCCAGATGCTCGTGCCCGCGCACAGGCGACCGATGTTGCCGGTGTTGCCGGGGATCTCGGGTTGAACGAGGACGATATGGAGGTTCCTGTCCTCGGCGGTTCCCCACTCGGGCTGGGGAGGTTGGATGACAAAGCCTTCTCGGGGCATCTGGCACGCTCTCGGTCAAAAGAAAAAGGAGCGCTCCTTGGCAGAGCACTCCTTTCTTACTCCCCGCACAGTGGGGTTGCAACCTGCAGATGGGCAGCGAGGGAGTGAGGAATGTGTCCTCGCTGCTCATCCGACAAGGCTGTTATGTCGGTTGGCCTGAGGGCCCTAAATCACTGCCCGTTGTAGGCAGGTCGCACGCCATCATCGTTGGGGTCTGGCACCTGGCGCTCGAGGTTCACCGAGAGGCTGTAGGACGAATCCTTCTGCCTGGTGAGCGTGCCAGTCATGGTGTTGGCATCCGCCTTGGTCGAGGTCGCCACGGTCCAGACGTCCGCGCTGTCGGGCGTGGGCGCGAACTTGGCGACGAGTTGGTCGTTCTCCCAGGTGGCGCTGATGCAGCGACCGACTCTTCCGTCGAGTTGGAAGAGCGGCGCGCCGTTCGCCTCGGGATCAGGATCGGTTGGCCCGATGCTCATCTCGTAGTCGCAGGTCGCCGTGGCGGCGCCCTCGTCGTGAACCACCGAGAGGTAGACGACGGGGACATCATTGATGTCCGAGGTGGCCACGCGCCAGATGCCGTTGAGGTATCCGACGGGGATAAGGTCCTGCCCGGGCTCCTCGCCGAGGTTGGGGTTATCGGGCGCGGGGATATCCTCGGTGTTGTCCTCGACCTCGCCCACGCTGTTGTTCATGAGCGTGGTGGAGTTCGGGGTCTCCGCGTTGGGGTTTTGGTTGTTTGTCGTGGGCGTCGTTCCGTTGCTGTCATTGTTGAGCGTGGAACTTGTAGCCGACCCGTCGCACCCCATCGACACGAGCAGCGTGGCGGTGGCGAGTGAGATGAGCCATGTCGTCTTTGAGCTAAGCATCGCTTGGTTCCTCCAGCGAGGTGAATCTCGAGCGTTTTAACTTTTCGCGTAGTATCCGCCAAGGGCTGCGCGCTGGCAGCCTTTGGCGGTCAGGCGCATCCTCAGTTGACCGGTACGAAGACATAGGAGCAGGAGTTTCCGCCGCGGCGAACCGTGCCGCAGTAATCGGAGCATGCGCGGCCCCCGTCGATCTTGATCTCGACGTGTCCGTGGACGTTGTGGAAACCGTTGCAGCCCTTGTCCCAGAAGATGAGCGATCCGGGAGGTGCGTCCGCAGGGTGCTGGTTGATGCGCTTCATGTTCATGTGGCGCATCAACTCGCTCGGGTTATCGCGGAAGTTGCGACCGCCGCAGTAAGCCGAGAGCTGGAAGTTGTAGGAGCTGCATGGGCCGTAGTTGCCCATCGGGTCGAGGTTGCTGCTGCGGCTGTAGCCAGCGTTGACGAGCGCCGTCTTGACGCCGCGCCAGCAGTAACCGCCCGAGGATTGACCGTCGACGCGCTTCGCTGCGCGGACGAGCGCGTCTGCTCTGGACTGGTCGAAGTCACCAGGGACGCCGCCGCCACCGGAGGTGTTGTTGCCACCCGAGGTGTTGTTGCCGCCAGAGCCGTTGTTGGTGCCCGAGCCGTTGTTTCCACCAGGAGTGCCGCCGCCTGGCTCGCCAGGAGCGACCTCGGTGAAGTTACCGTCGGTGCTCTCCTTGAGCTGGACCCAGTTCTGTCCATCGCGAGAGATCTCGACGAGGAAGGTGCCCTTCTTCTCGCAGTCGGTGAGGACGGCGTTCTCGCTCTTGGTGAAGGACTTGATGGTGCTGCCTGAGAGGAAGGCCACCGCGAACTTCATGGTGAGCTTGCCGCCCGGTTGGAAGAGCGCCGTGTTCGCCTCGTAATCAGCGCAGCTCGTCGCGTTCGGCGCGCCTCTGGCGCCCTCGCCGTTCTCGACGTTCTGCGCGTCCTCGACAAAGAGCGCGTAGGTGTACTTGTCGTCGTTATCTTCCTGCCCTGCGGGGACGTGCGCCATGGCGTCGAGGGCGACCTCATCCGAGCCGGTGTTGGTGTAACGGATGTACTGGTAGGTGATGGTGCTCGTGGTGTCGCCACCGCCCGAGCACTCGGTCGCGCCACCGAGGATCTGGTTGATGATGTCTGCCGCGCCACCGAGGTAGCCGCCGAGCAAGGTCGAAGCGTCGAGCTCGAAGCCAAACTGCTTGGCGAGGCCGAGGGCGAGCTGCATGGCCGCCTGGAGCTGCGCGAGCTGCGGCTGCTCCTTGGTGAAGTCAGCGATCATGGCGATGCCGATCGAGCCGATGTTATTGCCGCGCATGTGTGCGCCGATGCGATCGACAGGCGTACCACTGTAGATGGTGCCGTCGCGGTCGATGATGAAGTGGTAGGCGATGTCAGCCATGCCATTGGCGCGCTGGTGCCAGTTCTGGATCTGGCGCACGGCGTCAGGACCCGAAGCGCTCTGAGGCTGGACGGTGTGGTGGAACAGGATGCGGTCAGGCGTGTGCGGTTGGCGGTTCGCCGTCGCAGGCGCCGCGCCCCAGGACGAGCGAGGAAGGATCGTCGAGAGGAAGTCGCTGTTCACGCAGGAGCTGCCGTCGGTGTTGTTCGAGACGCCAGGGTTCTGCCCACCCGGGTCGGTGCCGTCGGTGCCGCCGTTGGTGCCGGAGCCGTCGCCACCCGGGTTGGTCGGGCCGCTGTCCGGGCCAGGGGTCGAGCCGCCGCAGCTGCCGCCAAGTTGAGTGAGGCGGACATCATCGCCGTAGTAGAAGCGCAGGATGCTCTGGTGACCCATCCCGTTATCCGAGAGGCAGTCCGAGCCATTTTGCGACATGCAGCCGCGGTTGCGCGGGTTGCCGGGGTGACCGAGCGAGGATGGGCGAACGTTGTTGCCCGTCTTGCCGCGGTTGTAGGTGACGTAGCGCTCGACGCGGCGGTCGGTGGAGGATGCGCGGTTGGCATCGCTCGCGCTCGGGACGCAGGTGTTCGAGGATGGACGCACGCCCGAGACGTAGAACGCGGCCAGGACCGTGCCATTGTGCGTGAGCACCTGACCGGCGGTTTCCCGGGCGGCGCGGATCGCCTCTTGCGAGGGCTCGCGGCCGCAGGAGTACACCTGATCTCCCTGCCCGTCGACGAGCGAGCCGCTCGTCTCCATCTTGAACTTGGCGTAGGTACGCGCGGCGATCGCCTGCGCCTTGAGCGCCTCGAAGGAGGCGTTGCCGTTCTCACAGGTGATCACGCGAGGGATGTAGTCATCCTCGACCGAGACCGATCCCTTGCCCTGGACATTGACAGTACACATGGGGGTCAGCGCCGAGCGAATCACGGTGGTCGTGGAATCGCTCTCCTCTTCGGTCGGCTGTGGCCCCAGGAGGTCACCGCAACCCGACACCATCAATAGAGATGCTGCCAGCGCGAGGGGTAACGCCAATGTCTGGCGTGCGCTCCGGTTTTGAATCGACGAAAACATGGTCTGGCTCCTCACTCATGGTTCGGCGGGCCCTGTGCGGCCCTTGCGTTGCGAGATATGCGAATCAGCGCTGCTCTTATACGTTCTTCTGGGACTTCAACCTTGCGGCGTACCCACGCCCAGGCTCTCCACGAAGATGGCGGTGAGGCCCTGTGGATCCTGGACGTAGATATCGAAGGCGAGGACACTCTGGTTAAACTCTGCGCGAGCGCGGACGTTGCCGGGGTCGTTGATCTCGACAATGATCGGCTCCCACGTCCCCATGCTCCCATCACCGAAGTGCGCTCGGTAGAAGACATTCTCGGGGACGGGTTCTCCCTCGAGATGAATCAAAGCCGAGTCCATGGGGTCGCTCCCTGAAATGGTGATGGCCCCCATCGCGATCCCAGAAGAAATCCCCGTCTGGTCGAGGAAGACCGAGCCTTCCTCGTTGAGGGGGTAGTTCTGGTTCGAGTGAGGGAAGCCGCCGCCATCGATCGGCGTATCCGACTCGTCGGGGGTCGTGTTGTTGAGAGGTGCGTTGCTGTTGTTGCTCTCAGCGGGCGCGTCATACGGGGGCTCGATGGTCTCGTCTCCGGGCTGCATCTGATCGGTGCCAGGGATCATATCCTGTGGCTCGACGGCAGGCTGGGGACGATCGGCCTCGTCGTTGTAGGCCGTGTACGCCAGGGAATCACCGCAAGCCGAACAGACAAGGCAGAGCAACACGAGCAGCAACATGCTCATCGTCTCGTTTGCCCTGTCTCGCGCTTGCTTCTTCATGGCTTCGCATCCCGTCTTCATAAGACTTGTCCTCTCGGCAACCTATAAACAGCAACTTTCATACCAACATCAAAAACCTGACATCGGCGTCGTGCTCGGTTGTCCATTTCTTGCGGTTTGGCGCGCGTTTCCCTGTATGAAAAGGTATCAAAGACCGCTTTCAAAAACACACCCTTTCTCTCGAATCGACATCGCGCGCCTCCAGATCGATGCATTTATACCACGGACAAGATCCCTCAACGTGACAAGAATGCCACAAACTGTACAACACTCCGTGATTCCTCGCTTGCCATGAGCGCTTCGAGGATCTCCTTATGCGCGGTTGCTGCTCTCGCCCGTCTTGATCGCGGCGCCGATGATGTGCGCCAACCTGAGCGCTTCTGGAACATGTCCCTGATCGGTCAGGCGCTCGAGCGCCTGACCGACCACCTCGGGGTTGGCGCCAGCGACCTGGAAGTAGAAGGGCTCGTGGTGATGGATCTCGCCAGCGCGCGCGATGAGCTCGCGGCGGCGCTCGGCGTCCTCGAAGTTCTCGAGCGCGCGATCGATCGCGTCCATGTCAGGGAGCTTGCGCATCACCGCGACGCAGGGGCGCCCGAGCGCCTCGGCGAGCCTGGGCAAGTCGATCAGGTTAAAGCCTCCGAAGGCGAGCCCGTCGGTGAGGATGATGTGCACCTGGTCGGCGAACTTGCTGTTGCCGAGCAGCTCGATGATGGCGTCGGTCGCGCCATCTCCATCCCGCTTGATCTCTCCCCAGAGCATCCCCTCGAACCGAACCTGCGCGCAGACGATCCCCGCCAGATTCACCGGCGCGCCTCGCCGCTTCTCGAAGGGAGCGTCATCGAACCCGATGACGCGAATTGTCTTGTCCAAACGGAGCAGCTCCTCGAGCGTTTTCATATAGCCTCCTCTCCACTGTCTCTTTCTTGTGCAAAAAGAAAGAACTCGTTGATACAATTTCGAGCACTCCACAACTCACCGTCGAGGCTCATCCCTCCGCGCCTGCAAACGCCAAGGTAGCACATGGCCACCCACGATCCCCTCCGTTCCTTGCTCGACCTGGTCTCCAGTATCGGAGATGGCTCGGGCAAAGAGCTCCAAGAGATGTTGATGCTCGCGAACCGCACGCTGGGCACCGAGATCGGCATCATCAGCCACATCGAGGGCCAGACCTATACCGTCGAGTATGTCTCCGCGCCCCCTGATACCCTGGAAGCAGGCGCGACCTTCGAGCTCGGCAAGACCTATTGCGCGGTGACGCTTAACGCCGAACAGCTCGTCTCCATCGAACACATGGGGCGCTCGGACTACAAGGGCCACCCCTGCTACGAGAACTTTGGCCTCGAGACCTACATCGGGACGCCGATCTCGGTCTCGGGCAAGCCCTACGGGACCGTCAACTTCTCGGCCAATGGCGCACGCGCCGAGCCATGGACATCCTCTGATCGCGCGATCGTGAACCTGTTGGCCAAGTTCGTCGAGCAGGAGCTCGCGCGCCAGAACATGCACTCGGAGCTCGAAGAGATCGCCTCGGAGCTCGAGCGCGTGAACTCCGAACAGCGCAGATTCATCTCTCGCCTCTCGCACGACTTCCGCGCGCCCTTGCGCAACATGCGCCAGTTGAGCGAGTGGCTGCTCGAGGACGAGACGGACAACCTGAGCGAAGATGGACAGGAATCACTCGAGATGATGCACCGCCGCGCGCTGCTCGCCGAGGAGCTGATGCAAGGGCTCGTCTCCTACGCACGCGCTGGAAACAGGCTCGAAAATCAACGATTCTCTCTCTCCGAGGCGCTCGACCACACCTTGCGACTCCAGGGAGAATCACTCGCCACGGCGATCTCGCTCGAACACGACGAGATCGTGACCTCGCGCATCGCGCTGGTCGATGCGCTCTCCAGGCTCTTCGAGTTCGCAGACCTCCACGGCAAGTCGAGCAAGGCGGTCGCGATCCGCGGCGATGCCCAGGAGCTCTTCGTCCAGATCACCACCGATGGCGATCCGATCCCCGAGCGCAGGCGCCCGAAGTATTTCGAGTGTGTGGTCGAGAGCGAGAACGCCGCGGCGGTCTGCCTCGCGATGGCGAGACAGCGCGCGCGAGCGCACAGCGGCGAGGTCACACTGGAGGAGAGCAACGAGGAAGGCACGACCGTAAAGATGCACTGGCCCATCAGGCTGCCGAGCGGAGGCGAACATGCCCGCTGACTTCGGCGAGCTCCGAAGCCTGATGAATGACGAGGCCCTCGACAGACATCGACGCGAGAGGCTCTGGACGCTGCTGAAGACATCCTTTGCCGAGGACGAGGAACGCTACACATCTGAATGGCGCCCTTACCTCGAAGGATTCCCGCGCCACTTCAAGACACCGCTCGCCACGCTCGAGCAACCTCGATGAGCTCGACCTGAGCGGCACGAGTGTTTCGAGGAGAGGAATCGAAGCGCTCGCGAACTCCCCACACCTGAAGCCCGAGATTCGAAGTATGTTCGAGGGGCACACCTATATTTAGAGCGAGATCTCGAGGGCGCGGCGCAGGCTGGCGACGCTCGGGTCGAAGACAAACGTCCATGGCCGATGCTCCGGGCCGTTTTCGACGCCAAAGCGCACGGTGTGATTCAGGTACTGAGCAGGATCGGGGAGGATCACGCAGGCGAGTCGCTCCATGGCCAGCTCCAGTGATAGGAACTGCGATGGCAAGGCGCGTGGCCCCATCCTGCTGGCGAGCTCCAACGCGTAGGGTGCCACCCGATCGCTTCCTGTGCGTTGCATCCAGCGCTTCCACTTCTCTCGCGAGAACCACGATGGGAACTTTGGCCTCGGGGGAGGCGACCAACTCGGTGACACGGACGCGACCGTCTCGGCAAAGAGCGACACCTGCGCCTCGCGACCGAGCGCGCTCCAGTAACCGATGCCCATCGACCAGGCCGCCATCTGGATCCCCAATCTGACGAGCAGCTTGTAGGCATCCTCTTGCTTATCCCAGGATCGATCGAGCAGGAGCCTGACGCCATCATCCCAGACGATCGCGCTGCCCATGGGGAGTTGACTGACGCTGTAGACATCGCGCAGCTCCAGCCCGAAGAGCTTTGGCCAGCGCCACGCGAGCTCCTGAGCCGGAGAGGTCGGTTGTTGGAGCCTCGAGCGACGCTTGATGAACTGCGAGTACGGGATCGGCTCGCACGCTTCGAGCAATCCTTCCTGGGTGCGCCGAATGATCTCGAAGAACGCCACCGAGAGGGTTTGAGGCAAGACCCCTGTGGTGAGCTCGAGGGGGATCGGTTCTCGCGGCCACCTGTAGGTCTGGCGAGCGGAGTCGTGGAACGAGAGCATATCCCTGCTCGCCATCCTCAACCACCTGCCGCTGGCGGCGATCATATACGAGAGGTCATCCAATCCGAGACGCCTCGCGAGCGCGAAGTAAGCCCCCAACGGGGGCGTCGTGTGCTCTCGAAGGCTGGCGTCGAGCAGTTGGCGAAAGCGAAGGTCGAGCTCCTCGGCGCGGTTCGCGCTCATGAGGCGCTCGCGGAAGATATCCGCCGCCTGGAGCTGCGTGGGGTGATAAACCATCAGATCACAAGCCGCCGAGAGGATCACATCCGTGGGGAGGTTCCCTTGCTCGGCGACCTCGAGGCGCAACGTGCGCACCTTGCGCAGCTCTTCGGGTGACCTGGCAAGGCGCTCCATGCGCGCCAGACCCTCCATCGCGCCGCGAAAATCACCGCGATTGCGACGCACGCGCACCAGCGCCTGGAGCGCCTGCGCGTTATCAGGATCGAGCTCGACAACGCGCGCGTAGGCGCGAGCTGCGGGCTCGAACTCTCCGAGCTTGAGCTCGAGGATATGCCCCATCTGGAGCAACATGCGCGCGTTGAGTCGCTCGTCGCGCGAGATGCGCGTGGCAGCATCATAGCAGGCGAGCGCCTGTTGATACTGGCTTTGCGCGTCGTAGAGTTCGGCGAGAATGCGCAGGCGGCGAAGCTGCCTGGGCTCGATCGAGATCGACGCGGCGAGGTAGCGGATCGCGGCCTCGGGCATCTGGCCATGGCTGAGCGCGAGGTCTGCCATTTCGTTGAGCTGGGCGAGGCGAACGTTCCTGTCCTTGATCTGCGTCAGGCGTTGCTCGCACATCTCGAGCGCCTCGGGGATGCGATGCGCCTGGATGAGCAAGGTCTTCAGGTTCTCGAACGCCTCGCTGTGATGAGGTTCGTTGGCGACCACGATCTCGAGCTGGTCGATGGCCGCGTCGAGGTCACCGATGTGACGACGTTGCACCTCGCTCGCTTCGACGCGAGCGCGGAGCGCGATCGAGGACACGCGCGTCAAGTCCGCCTCGCGAGCGCACCACCTGGCCACCGCTGGCCAGTTCGGGATCTCACTGGCGAGCAGACGGGCGAGCTTGACGGCGGGCAAAAAGTCGTGCGAGCGCTCGAGCGCTCGCTCGCACAAATCGAGCGAATCCTCGATGGTCCCGAGCCATCGGATCATCATCGCCGCGCGCGTCATCTCGGTGCCCACCTCGAGCGATCCTCTGGCGCGCCTTGCCTGGAGGTAAGCGAGCTGTGCGAGTGACTCCATGTCGCGCTCGCGCCATGCGCGCGCGATCGTGCTCACGAGCATTCCTTCCGAGGTCGGCCTCGTGCCGATGTCACGCGCGAGATCATCGCGAGCCAGCATCGGTTGGCGCGATGATGTGTGCGCCCGCTCGATGGCGATAAAGATCTCCTTGAGCTGTGGCTCCATCACGGCGCCAACGGTCACGAGCAACGCCTCCTCGTGAACCTCACCGCGTTCGATGCCATCGACAAACTGAACCAATCGCCAGACAAGGTGTTCGCCAAAC
>Ga0208061_100135_pt1 | contig 25747 bp, 17 predicted proteins | sample DeeseametaMP0555_FD_184209 | JGI IMG/M metagenome (GOLD analysis project Ga0208061, IMG submission 184209) | Marine microbial communities from the Deep Atlantic Ocean - MP0555 (SPAdes) | ecosystem: Environmental > Aquatic > Marine > Oceanic | place: South Atlantic Ocean | collected 2011-01-23 | reverse complement strand
AGTACCTCGAGGAACATGGCACGCCACAGCACCCACGGGATCTCAAGAACCACGAGTGCCTGCGCTACGCCTACCTCTCTACTGGGACCATCTGGCACTTTAACAACAACGGCGAGGAGGTCTCGGTCAAGGTCGATGGCCGCATGACCGCGAATAATGGGCACGCGCTGCTCGAGGCAGCGCGTCAGGGTGTGGGGCTCGTGCTGCTGCCTGACTTCTTTTTGCCCGATGCGTTGGCGTGCAAGGATCTGGTCCATGTGCTCTCTGAGTGGGACTGCGACACGGGCGCCATCTGGGCGCTCTATCCTCATAACCGACACCTTTCGGCGAAGGTGCGATTGTTCGTCGATTACCTGATCGAGCAGTTCGAGACGCCTCCCTGGTAGGTCGGCGTTACTGGCTCGACTATACGTCTCGCCAGCAAAAAGAAGCCGCCGCCACATGATGCTGACAGGTTGGAGTCGTCTGACTCCTTCCAGCATCATGTGGCGGCGGCTTCTTTTTGCGCGCGGAGCGCACTGCATCGAGGAGTCAATCTCGTGCCGGAGGCGCCATCATGGCGAGCAGGCGTTGTGCGTCCTCGTCCTCGGGGTCCTGGCCGATGTGAAAGCGGAGTAGCTCGGAGGATTGCCGCTCCATCCCGGAGAAGGTCATCACGTAGGCGCGAAGAAACAACGCGCGCCGGTTGTCTGGATCGTTTTCTGGTGTGGTCGCGAGGCGCTCGAGTTGGTGGAGGAATGGCTTGTAGTGATCGCCCAGATCGCGCAGATCGAACTCGAGCTTTGTCAGATGCGGTACCGCGCGCACGCCGAGCCGGAGCCACTCGTAGGCGGTCGCGTCATCTTCGAGCAACAGCATCGCGTGGCCGTAGTAGAGCACGGCCAGGTGGAAGGTCTGGATGCCGCCTTCGCCTTCCTCTCTGGCGAACAGCTCGTGCGCGATGTTCGCCGCGGTGCGTAGCGTATCGGCGCTCCCGCCATAGTCACCGCGCAAGAAGGCGTCCTCGCCAAGGCGTACGAGCCATTGCACGCGCTCGCTCTCGACCTGTTGCGTGACGACGGTCTTGTCGAACGCGTGGCGTAGCATCCACGCGGACATGCGAGGATCATCACATGCCTCGGCGCGATGCAGTGCCCTGAGCAGGTCATCGATCAACTTGTCGGTTTGTTCGCCGATCGGGTATTTGCGCGAAGCTTCGATGATCTGGCGAGTGGTCAGGTCGTAGAGCTCGTAGCAACCCTCTTCGTCACCGTCGTTGTAGATCCCTGCGCCAAAGGAGATGGCGGTCTCGATCAATTGGGCGACGGTGGTGATGGTGACATGAGGGGGCTGGTCAAAACGACCTGCCTGGCGGCGAACTTCCGCGCGTCCAGCTTCGAGCGGGGAGTGTTCCAGAGTATCGGCGTCGCTCATCTCAGTCTCTGTATCAGTCCACGGGTGGTGCAACTTGGAGCATACTCGTTTTGTGGCATTCTGTCGCGCAGGCATTGAGTTCACAGGAGAAGTTCGCCTTCGGGCTGTTCGCGCAGAGGTTCTACGGGGCTTCTCGTCGCGAAGCGTGCGCGCGGCGAGAGTTTTCATGTCGGTTTGACGACCTCGATGCAATACGTTAGCAAGAGGTCGCGTTGCACTATCGCGCATTTGCGCCCCCTGGCTTTCCCCAAGCGATCCAAAGAACATTCAGGAGGAAGTTCGTGTCAGTCCGTACTCGTATTGCACCATCGCCGACCGGCGACCCACACGTGGGCACAGCCTACATCGCGCTCTTTAACTACTGCTTCGCCAAACAGCACGGCGGAGAATTCTTGCTGCGTATCGAGGACACCGATCAGGTGCGCAGCACGCGCGAGAGCGAGGAGGCGATCCTCGAAGCGCTCAAGTGGTGCGGGTTGCAATGGGATGAAGGCCCCGATGTCGGCGGCCCGTGCGGACCATACCGTCAGTCCGAGCGCAGCGATCTCTACGCCGAGCACGCCAAGATCTTGCTCGACAAGGGGCACGCGTTCCATTGCTTCTGCACCTCGGATGATCTGGACGCCTCGCGTCAGCGCCGAAAAGAGGCTGGCGAGAACCCCTACGGCTACGATGGCAAGTGCCTCTCGCTCGACGCTGACGAGGTACAAAAGCGCCTCGACGCTGGCGAGGAGCACGTCATTCGCATGAAGGTCCCGCGCCACATCGACTCGATCAAGTTCAACGACCGCCTTCGCGGCGAGATCGATTGGAAGACCGATGAGATCGACATGCAGGTCCTGCTCAAGTCCGATGGGCTCCCTACGTACCACCTCGCCAACGTGGTCGATGATCACCACATGAAGATCACGCACGTGATTCGCGGGGAGGAGTGGATCTCGTCAGGGCCAAAGCACAAGCTGCTCTACGATTACTTCGGCTGGGAGATGCCCGAGCTTATCCATATGCCGCTGCTGCGTAACCCCGACGGAACCAAGCTCTCCAAGCGCAAGAACCCCACCGGCATCCTCTACTTCAAGAGGATGGGGTACTTGCCAGGGTCGCTGCTCAACTACCTCGGGTTGATGGGGTGGAGCTTGCCGCGTGTGGATGATCAGGAGCCCGAGGAGATCTTTAACCTCGAGACGATGGTCGAGAACTTCAGCATCGATCGCGTCTCGCTCGGCGGGCCGATCTTCGATGTCGTCAAGCTCGACCACGTGAACCATCAGTGGCTCATGGGCCTCTCCGAGGACGAGTACGCTGCCGCTGTGTGCGATTGGGCGCTCAACGAGGAGTACCTCAAGCCGATGATCTCGATGGTGCAGCAACGCGCCAAGAAGTTCACGGAGTTGGTGGATTGGGTCACGCCGATGTTCTCCACTTCTCCAGGAGAGGACTTCGAGATCGACATCAGCAAGGCCAAGGGCATCGACGACAACGATCAGTTGCTCGAGGTCCTTCAGTTTACGGTCTGGCACCTGGAGCGCTTGCGTACCTGGGACTCTCAGGTGATTGGCGATCAACTTCGCGAAGCCTCTGAGCTTTGTGAGATCAAGTTTGGCAGCCTGATGAAGGTCGTCTACCAGATCGTGACGGGCTCGACCTCGGGACCTCCTATGTTCGATACGCTCGCACACATCGGCCCTGATATGAGCCGCGCGCGCTTCCGTGATGCGATCAACAGCAAGCAACTCGGCGGCGTCGGCAAGAAGAAGGAGAAGAAGCTCTCCAAGAAGTACGACGCCGCGCTCGCTGCGTTGGAGGCAAAGCGCGCGGCCGAGGAGGAGGGTGATTCCTGAAACGGCGCACCCTCAAAGAGCACACCTATCGGTTCTTCGAGCTGATATGGGATGCGATCCTCGAGTACGTCGAGCACAAGGGGTCGCGGCTCGCCGCCGCGCTCGCTTTCTACTCGGTGTTCTCGCTCGCCCCCTTGCTGGTGGTCGCCGTCGCCGTCGTCGGATTTGTCTACGGTGATGAGGCCGCCAGCGGGGAGGTCTTTAACGAACTCAGCGTTCTGGTGGGCCCCGAGGTCGCGTCCATCGCCGAGGGGCTCGTCTCGCAGGCGAGCTACGGGGGTGGTGGTTGGTGGGCGACCATCTTCGGGTTGGGGACCTTGCTCTATGGGTCCTCCAAGGTCTTTGGCGCGCTCCAGGACACGCTGAATATGATCTGGCGCGTCGAGAGCAAGAAGACCGCTGGTATCAAGGACGCGATCAAGGGCTACGCGCTCTCGTTCGCGTTGGTGCCTGGGTTTGGCATCCTCTTTTTGATCATGGTCATCAGCTCTGCGATGGTCGCCGCGTTCGGCGAGGCGATCGATCAGGTGATGGCCATCCCCAAGATCGCGACGCGATTGACCGACGCTGGATTCTCCTTCGTGTTCATCACCGCGATGTTCGCCTCGCTCTTCAAGATCCTCCCCAACAAGAAGATGAGCTGGCGCCATGTCCTCGGTGGCGCGGCGGTCACGGCTGCCTTGTTCGTGATCGGCAAATCACTCATCGGGTTTTACCTGGGGGTGACGACCACTGGGTCTGTGTTTGGCGCCGCGGGTACACTCGCTGTGCTGCTGATGTGGTTTTACCTCTCCGCCCAGATTTTTATCTTTGGCGCCTCCCTGACGCATGTCTGGTCCAGAAAGATCGATGAAGAGGACTTCCGAGCTTCGCAGGAGGCAGCCGAAGAAGAGTAGGTAGAGAGCGCTTACTTTTCGAGCTGACGAAACATCCCGGGGCTTTCTGCCGAAAACCCTCTCGAGCGCCAATGCAGGCGTGTCGTGAGGGTTTTTATATGTCCAAGAGCGCAGATTATGATGGAGCGTACCGGCGGTTGTTCTCCAACCCCGAATTGTTGGAAGACCTGGTCCGTTCGTTTATCGGTGAGGAGGTCGCGGCCAAGCTCGATTTTGGCGAGGTCGACGCGATGGAGACGACCTCTCGCACACCGGACCTGGAGAAGCGGGAGGGAGACCAGATCTGGCGCATCCGAAGAATGGATGGCGCTGACTTTTATCTGTTTCTCTTCCTGGAGTTTCAATCCAGCAATGATTTTACGATGCCCGTGCGTCTTTTTTCTTACACTTCGAGGTTTTATGATGTGTTGATGAAGCAGCAGGGCGATGTCGAGTCACTGCGCTTCTCTCCCATGTTCGCGGTGGTGATTTACAATGGCGTCTCGAAGTGGAGCGCGAAGGAGTCCTTTGAAGGACTCCTCGATGTCGACGAGTCCTCCGAGCTCTGGGAGTATCAACCGAAGTTAAGGTATCGCCTGGTCGATGCGGCCAGAGCGTTGCCGGACAAGGAGAGCATGACGTCGCTGATCTTTCAGCTCGAGCATGCATCGAGCAAGGAGGCTGTCGGCAAGCGCCTCGATGAGTTTCGAGAGAAGCTGGTCGCTTCGGGAAACGCGAGTCTTATCGAGGATGTCGCGATATGGATCGAGGCTGTGTTGGAGCGTAAGCCTCACGGGCATAGCCCGACAAAAGAACAGATCGAACACTTTTTGGAAGGAAGTACGATGGGGACACACAAACTCGGTATCGACCTGCTCTTTGACAGGTTGGAAGAAGAGGCGAACGAGAGGGGGCTCGCGAAGGGGATGGAGCAAGGTCTCGAGCAGGGCCAGAAGTCTGGGATGCGTCAGGTGCTCGGGACGCTCCTCGAGCAGAAGTTCGGGGAGGATAAGGAGCGCGCCGCCCGGCTCGCGCTCCTCGATGAAGATGCGCTTCGGGCGGCGTCCACGTTGATCCTCGGCGCTGAGACTGAAGATGTCTTCTGGTCCGAGCTCGATGATGCCCTGAAGTAGACAGGTTTAGCGGCCGAGCGCGACGACCTCGTGCTCGGCGAACAGGGTGCTCCACATGATCAGCGCGTCCCCAGGTAGCTCGCTCCAGCGCGCCGGTTTGATCGTGCAGTTTGCGGGCAAGCGCGCCACATCATCTCGGATGTCCGCGAGCGAGCCATCCTCGCAGACACGAACAAACTTCACGTGGTCGCCACGGTCGTCTTCGACCTGCCAGAGCACACGTTGGCGACGTGATCGAATCACCGGATGGTTTAACCCCTGAACCCATTCGAAGCGTTTCCACTCGGTGTTTTCTGCCATCGCTTCGAGCAATAACTCGGTGTACACCTTCGACAGGCGCTCGACCTCTTTCTTGGCTCGTCTGCGCGCATGAGAATGCGCCGAGTTAGGGTGATAGATCGACACTTCGCGCCACGCTCCTTCGCGGTATTGGCTAAGGAGCACATCATCGTCGCCGTCGAGTTCGTAGCAAAACGAGAGCCCCTCTTCCTCGAAGTGGCACTTGCCGTTTCGCGCGATGCCCAACTCGGGGAGCATGTTCTCGATCATGCCGAAGTAACTCTGGCCGCGCTCGCGCGCGGCGCGCTCGAGCGCGCTGTCCCTCCACACCGCAGGCCGACGCTGCTTGCGCCGCCACATCCAGTCATCGAACAGCAGCCGCAGCCCCTCCGAGTCAGGATGACAGGAGAGGGCGCGTTGGACCCACCTGGGTTGCTCGGCGTAGTAATAATAACTTCCTGGCGAAGCGCCGCGTTGGTGCATCTCTGAGCGCAGCATATCGATCGTCGTCTCTTGCCCGAGCAACGCCCCTGCGGTCACCATCCATTGATATTGGCTCGGCGAGTCCTGGCATGCCCAGATGCCTTGCAGGATGAGCGCCAACAGGTCACGGGAGTCCTCGGTGAAGTAGGCGCGCATCATCTCGACTTCAGGGCGGTTGCGCTTTGACGCCTCCTGCAAGAGGCGCATGACGCCCAGCATCGCTTGCTTGCCAAGGTATGCGCCTTCCTCGGTTTCGAGTGGTTCGATGGCGGTCTTTGGCAAAGACGGCGGGTAGGGCGCAGCGAGCCCTCGTTTGCTCCAGTACTGGAGCCAGTCAGGCATTTCCTCGTATGTCAGCTCTCGATGAAGTTTCAACGCGCGCCTCTGTGGTCTCTCGATCCGTTCGAATATCTCGTGATCTCCTTTCAGGTGCTCTCTCAACAGGTCTTCGTGACCTCGTTCTGCGTAGGATACGAGGATCTCGGCAGCGAGGTCCTGGTGTGCTGAGGAGTCATCGAGCAAGTGCTCGACGAGCGTGCTCATCGCGTTTGCCCCCTCGCGTCGGAGCCAACGCAATGCTCTCCCGTGCATGCGGTCTTGTGGGGCGACGCTCGAGGCGATGACCTCGAGCACGAGCGGTGTCACCTCTGGCATATGCAGATGGAAGATCAGGTTCCAGTGCTCCTTGCCCCACCTGAACGCGAGTCGTTTTTCGATCTGCGCGAACAAGGTGCCGCAGTCCTCCAAGCCCCACCTGGCGATCTGAGTGAGCGCCGTCAATGGTTGAAAGTGAGCGATCGCGAGGCTCTCGTAGACGAAGTGATCGAAGAGCGCGCGATCTTCGATGATGCGCATCAAACGAATGTAGAGCTCTCCCAGTTGGGGCATTCGCGGGTGCTCGCAGAATTTCTCCAGCACGATGGCGAGCCCTTCCTTGCTTGGCAGGCTTTCGACGACCCGAGTGAGGAGCGCGACCGAGAGATCCTCGACATCGCTGTGTTCTCGCATGGCATCTGCCACGATCGAGCTGATGCGTGCTTTGGCCCTGGCATCCAGAGGTCGCAGCTTACAATTCTCGAAGTCGACCTGTCGCAAGAGCAGCTCAGAGAACGGGCCTCTGAGCGCGAATTCGAGCACATCGTCCAGAGGATAGAGCCTCGAGAGCACGAGCACCGGGAAGATAACCAGCGCGTGGATCTGCGTGTGCTGGTGTTTGCTCGGATCAAAACACTGCGCGCGTCGATAGTGCGAAGCTGTGAGCTCGAAGGCATCTTCTGCTGTGAGCGTAGCGTCTTCATCGAGTTTCTCGATCCAGGCGGAGTCCTGCCGGTCACCTTCGAAGATGCGAGGATGTGTCAAGAACCGGAGCAGCAGTCGCAGCTCCTGTGGGGAGACCACCGCGGCGCGGGTGTAGAGGTGATGAGCGTGCCCGTGAATGCTCATGTAGTGGCCCGAGTGAGTTTCGGGGGGGCGTTCGTAGGTCTGCCTGAGCTGGTCGATCACCGCTTCGCGATCAAAGGGCACCGTCACGATCGAAGACGGGAACTCCTGTGATGGGAGGCGTAGCCTGGCTGCCGAGAGTGTGTGGAAGCGAGTGATCTGCGTGGTGAGCAGTGTGCTCGTGATCGGTGTGTTGTCTGTCTTTTTTCCTGTCATCATGCCTCCCCTCGGTCGGGGTGGGGCGGTTGTGAAAGAGCGCCGCCGCGGTTCATTTTGAACAAGGGGGAAGTGCGGGCGTCAAAAAGAATGGCGCATAGGCTTGGTTTTGTTCCCTCGAGATCTCGAGGGAACAAGCGCGAGGGCGTCGCGGGTATTCTTGACAGCCCTCGGGCATAGGTTCACTCTGCGACCCCACACGAATCGACAACCTTTCTTTGGAGTGTGAAGATCATGAGGCTTAGAGACCTCCTGGCAGGCGCCGCGATGGCGTTGACCTTGACCGCAGTGATTCCCACCGTCGCCGTCGCCGAAGAAGGCGCAGAGGCGCTCGGTGCCATCGATACGAGCACGATCCCTGCGACAAAGCATGGGAAGATGTCCTCGGAGCAACGCGCCATTTTCTATGGCGCCAAGGGGGACCCGCCCGCCAAGGAGCTTCTCGGTGTCAACGAGGACTACGCTGGCAGGAGTTACCTCGCTGGTGATGAGTGGAATTTGCACCTCACCCACGAGCACATCAAGGACGTGGGCGGGATCTACGTCGGCGTCGGCGCTGACCAGGGATACCTGCTCGCGAGCTGGGCGCAGGCCGAATACGCCTACCTCATCGACTACGATGCTCGCGTTGTCCTGACGCACAAGATCTATCGCTCCTTCTTCTTGCGCTCCAAAACACCCAAGGAGTTCGTCAACCTCTGGAAGAAGTCCAACTCGGACAAGGCCCTCGCGATCATTCGTAAGGATTACGCCGATGACAAGGATCTCGGCGAGCTCGAGAAGGTCTACAAGGAGTGGCGACGACGCATCTACAGCCGCCACACGCGGTTGAACAAAAAGAGCAAAGAGACCGGCATCAAGGTCTACACCAATGACCAGAAGCTCTACGATTACGTGCGTGGCATGATCGCCACCGATCGTATTCGCCCGATGAGCGGCAACCTGCTCGATGACGAGGGCTTGATCGCTATCGGCGAAGCCTCGCGCAAGCTCGGGACGCCCGTGCGTTTGTTCTACGTTTCGAACGCGCAAGAGTACTGGGCTTACCCAGATCAGTACCGCAAGAATATCGCGGGGCTCAATTTCGACGAGCAGTCGCGGGTCATCCACACGCTCTCGACATGGAGCACGAACAAGGATTACCGCTACGTGGTTCAGCCCGGCCTCAACTACCAGGAGTGGATGACGGCGGATTGGGTGCGTAAGGTGTATTACATGGTGCCGCGTCGTAAGCTCGAAGGGCCCGAGGATATCGACTTCATTTACTTCGATCGCGAACTCAAAGAGGTCGAGGCGCGTCGCGCGAAGAAGAAAAAGAAGAAGAAAAAGTAAGCCGGGGAGACATGGTCTCGTTCGCAGGGAAAGAGAGGTTGCTCGGGGTCGGGATCGCCACGTTTGTCGCGTTGGCGTCTTGCACGCAGCACACATCGAAACAAAAAGCCTCGGGCTCGCTCGAGTCCGAGGCTGCTGCCTCTCTCGGCGCTTCCCCTTCGCGCAGCGGCGCACCTCCTGCGGCGCCTCCAGCGCCTCCTGAAGCAGCGCCCGATACAGCACAAACCTCCCCGGAGACCCCCGTCGAAACCGCGCCGCAGGCCGTTCGCGAGCCTGTGCGGTTCGCGGATGCTCCCGCGTCATCGACCACCTGCCCGATGCCATACAAGGCGTCGGAGAAAGCGGGTGAGCCCGACCAACTCCGTCCAAAGTTCGAACGCTCACAAGAGACGCTCTGGGTAGGTAAGGGTGCCAAACCAGGCGCCGCCTTTTCTCGAGGTGTGTGGACGCGAGACGCGGATGCGTTGCGTCCTCCTCCTTCTACCGCAGAACCAAAGCCAGAGTCCGAGGAGGAGCCAGCGCCAGGGGATGTCCCCATCGCGCCTCCTTCGGTGTTCTGGGCGCCCGCTTCGAAGAAGGCAAAGCTCGGCGATGGTTTTGTTCGCGCGCGCTTCTCGATCATGGGCGGGCTCGATTACGACCTCGTGTTGCGTGGCCAGCTCGACCCCGATGGGAAAAAGATCATCGATGGCTGGGGAGTGATTCTTCGCGATGGGGTGACCTGGGTGGTTCGCTATGGCGGAGACCGCCCTGGTGAGCAGCGCACGATGCTCGAGCGCCTCTACAAACTCGAGAAGCGCGAGGAGATCGAGATCCTGGCGTATGCGTTCGGAAATCGACTGCATGTTCAGGTCCACGATGCACGCAGCGGCGTCGAGCTGATCTCTTCTCAAATCGAGGATTCGACGATCCCTTCCTCCGGGATGGTCGGTGTCGCGGTACCACCCGAGCACGAGAACGGTCCTGGGGCGCTCCTGACGCACCTCTCGCAGCGCGAGCTGTGCAAGGCAAAGATCCCGGAGATGCCCGAGCAGCGCCCACCGCGCGTGTTTCTCACGCTATCCCCCTCTCAATGGGAGGCCACGCCAGCGCCCGTGCGCGCGATGTTGCTCGACCTCGAGCCAGCGGAGAGGCCGGAAGGGGCGAGGCGCTATCAGACGGACAGCGTGGGGATGGAGGCGCTCTTTTGTGCTGGGGTTCGGCCCATCGAGAGCACCGCCGAGATCCCCTGGAAGTACGTCGACGAGGAGTATCTGGCGAACAAGCACAGCCTCCCGGTCAAGGATGAGACCGGGATTCGCGTGGACCTGAGCTACAAGAATCCCGCGATGGTCGAGACCTTGATGCGGGCCTTTCACGAGGCCTACCCCGAGGTCACGAGGCTCGAGGTGATCGGGACCTCGCATCAGGGGCGTCCGATCCTCGCGATGGCGATCGCGGACAACCTCGTCTCCGATGATCCGAGGCCATCGGTGTTGCTGAACGGCGCGCATCATGGAGACGAGCCGATCTCGACCGAGATCGTGTTCGACGCCATCGAATATCTGCTCGACGAGCGCATCGAAGATCCTCGCAAGGCATTGTGGCGAGAATCATTCGTGACCTGGGTGGTGCCGCAGGTGAACCCGGATGGCGCGCACGCTTTCCTCGAGCAGTCGTTTCGCATGGGGCGAAAGAATGGACGGGAGGTCGACGGCGTCAGCGGACATCGACGCGATGAGGGCGTGGACCTGAATCGCAATTATCCGTTTCGCTGGCACTCGCTGGGAGAGGAAGGTTCGAGCTCGGAGGGTGAGTCCTCTTACTACCGCGGCGCGAAGCCCGGCTCCGAGCCAGAGACCAGGGCGATGATGGCACTCGCCGAGCGAGAACGCTTCATCGCCTCGATCTCGTATCACACGGGCACGGTGTGCATTCTGGCGCCTTACACCATCGACGAGGTCGAGAATCCCTCGCCCAACGAGGCGTGGGAGATCGGCGGTGAGATATCGCGCGCGATGCCGAGGCACCCCGAGGGGAGGTCCTTTCGGTTGCGCAAGAACCTCTATCCTGTCGATGGGACGGATCAGGATTGGTTTCGCGCGGAGCATGGGACGGTCGCGTTGCTCGTCGAGGCGGTGCGGCGCACGCCTCGTAACTTCTGCGCCCGTCGACCTGTGGTCGAGGCGAACCGCCCATCCTGGATCTTGCTCTTTGATCGCATCCTCGAAGGCCCGACGCTTCTGGGGCGTGTGGTGGATCGCGAGGGCAAGCCGCTCGAGGCCCACGTCGAGATCCTCGAGCAAGAGGTTCGCGCTGGTGAGGTCTGGACGAGTCGCCCGCGAGATGGCAGGTTCGCGCGGATGTTTGTTTCGCCCGGAACGTATACGGTGCGCGCCAGCGCGGATGGTTACGTTCCTGTGACCCGAAAGGTGCGCGTTGGCGCGAAGAAGAGCCCTGACAAGGGCGCCATGACGCGGGTCGAGCTCGTGCTCGAGCCCGCGGATTCCCCGAAGAGCGAGTGATTGGTTATGCGTGAGTCAATCGTGTTGTTGTCTGTGTGCGCGTTGTTGCTTGGCTCGCTCTCGGTGGCCAGCGCCCAGGATGCTGGGAAGAAGTCAGCCGATGATGTCAGCAAGAAGGACGTCGTGGAGGACGCTGCTCCCGAGGGTTACAGTGAGATCCCTTGTGGTGATGCTCCCGAAGGGATGAGCTGTGTTCCTGGAGGGGCGTTTCTGCGTGGGCATGACTCGAAGGACAAGAACGCTAGGCCGCAGCAAAAGATCTGGCTGACGACGTTTTATATCGACCAGCGCGAGGTCACCAACGCCGCCTACAAGGCGTGCGTCAAGGCGGGCAAATGCGATGAGGCGGGGCCTCGATACCGAGGTTACAGTGATGACGAGCAGCCGATCACGGGCGTCAGTTGGTTTGACGCCAGGAAGTTCTGCGAGGCGCAAGGGAAGCAGCTCCCGACCGAGTCTCAATGGGAGAAGGCTGCGCGAGGCACAGAGGGCGAACTCAATCCCTGGGGGAACGAGGCGGCGACGTGCGAGCGCGCCGTGATCAAGAACGAGAAGGGGAGGGCGTGCGGCGTCAAGAAACCAGGAAGTAAGCCCGAGGCGGGGCGTATCTGGAAGGTTGGAGAGAAGCCCGCAGGCCGCTACAACCTCTACGACATGTCCGGCAACGCCGAGGAGTGGACGCTCGACTGGTACTCGCCGAGCTGGGAAGCCTGCGGCGAGGCGTGCCAGGGGCTCGATCCGAAGGGCCCCTGTGATGGTGCAAAGAGTTGTAAGGGGTATAACAAGCGCGTGCTGCGCGGAGGATCGTGGTACTGGCCTGCGGCCAATGCGACGGGGATTCATCGCCGCGCGAACGTCCCGAGTAATCGGCCCTACCATCATTTCGGGTTTCGATGCGCGGCGACCGTGGAGCAGGCCAAGGCGTTGACCGCGAGCGGCGAGAAAAAGTGACCTCGTGAACCACCAGCGCGGCGCGCGAAAGAAGGGGCCGCCCCATTTTGGTGAACGTCATCGTTCGGATGAACCGGGTATCAAAATGGGGCGGCCCCTTCTTTCGCTCAGCACGAGCGCGGCGTGCCAGAGAGCAAAGGAGGGGCGCGGCTAAAGCCGCGCCCCTCTTCGCGTCGTTAGGATCGGTGGGCCGAAGAAGCGGCCCGTGGATCATGCTCCCTGGAGCGCGTTGAGCGCCGACTCATAGTCTGGCTCCTGCGCGATCTCGGGGACATGCTCGGTGTAGACGACCTTGTGGTCTGCGTCGAGCACGACGACGGCGCGGGTGTAGAGGCCCTGGAAAGGCCCCTGATCTGCGCCGACGCCGTAGGCGTGTCCGAACTCACTGTCGCGGAAGCCAGACAGCATGACGACATCTTCGATGCCCTCTGCGGCGCAGAAGCGGCCCATGGCGAAGGGGAGATCCTTGCTGATGGTGAGGATCTTGGTGTTCTCGAGCGACGCAGCTTCTTCATTGAACTTGCGCGCGCTCGTGGCGCAGACGCCAGTGTCCACGCTGGGCACGATGTTGAGGACGAGCTTGTGTCCTTTGAAGTCATCGAGCGTGGCGGGCTTGAGATCTTGCTTGGCGAGGTTGAACGCGGGGGCCTGGGTGCCCACTGCAGGAAGATCGCCGACGGTCTCGAATGGGGTGCCTTGAAGGGTAATGGTCGCCATGAAGGTAGCCTCGTTGGGAAGAATACGTGGGGGCAAGTGATAGATTCTCCCCCAAGTTGCGCGCGTCGCGCGCAAAGTCAACCGACCTCGGGAAAAACGTGCTCGCCGATCGATTTGGCTAAATGATCCTCTCCCGCTTGTCGATACCTCCTCTGGATGTGGTGCTATCAAACCAGGGATATAGAGGTAGACATGCAAAGCATCGAGATTAAAAAAAGGTCTGTCTTGATGGTTATTGCCACGGCGGCGATTTCCATCAGCGGTTGTGTAGATTCGGGTGACGAGGCGGGGACACAGATCGAGCCTCCGCGCACCATTGTCAACGCGCTCGAGGCAGGCCAGGGCGTCGATGTGATCGTGGAGTTTTCCATGGCGCCAGAGCTGACGCTCTCGCAGAACCTGGAGCGCCCATCGCTCTCGCTGCAGCAGGTGCAGTTGCCGGTCAGGAGGACCTTCGAGAGGTTGCCCGTGGCCACATCAAGGTTGAGCACGACCGAGGATCTCACGCGCTTGCTGAGTGCTCCCGGCGTGGTCGCCGTGCACGTGGACGAGCGGCTCCCGAAGCACGCCATCGACGCGGCGACCTTCATTCACCAACCCGAAGCGATCAACCGAGGGTTCGATGGCTCTGGGACGGCCATCGCGGTGCTCGACACAGGGGTCGATCTCACGCGCGCTGCGTTCGGGGCGTGTTCGAGCGCGGGTGGTCAGGGATGCAAGGTGGTCTTCGAGAAGGACTTCGCGCCCGAGGATAACGACCACGACATCGACGGCCACGGGACCAACGTGGCTGGCGCCGTGCTCCAGGTCGCGCCCGGAGCTGACATCATCGCGCTGGATGTCTTCGACGGTGACACCGCGAGGAGCAGTGATGTGTTGGCGGCCATCGACTGGGTGATCCTGAACCGACAGACCTACAATATCTCGGCGATTAACCTGAGCATGGGGAGCGGCAAGTTCGCCACGGCGTGCTCGAACAGTGTCTTCTCGACCGCTATCACGACCGCGAGGCAGCAGGGCGTGTTGACGATCTCTTCCTCTGGCAATGATGGCTACACCGACGGGATCGGCCAGCCTGCCTGCGCGCCCGACGCGGTAAGCGTCGGCGCCGTGTATGACCGCGACATGGGGCCGCGCGTCTTCTCGTCGTGCGCGGATACCTCGACAGGACCTGACAAGGTCGCCTGCTTCTCGAATACGGCGGACTACATCTCGATCATGGCGCCGGGCGTCTCGATCCAGGCGGCTGGGATCTCGATGAGCGGGACGAGTCAGGCGGCGCCGCTTGTCGCGGGTGCTGTCGCCGTGTTGCGCTCGGCTTACCCGAACGAGACGATCGAGCAGATCGCGGATCGCCTGATCGATCGCGCGCCGGATATCAATGAGGCACGCGTCGGGCGACAGTTGCCTCGCGTCGACCTCGAGGCTTCCCTCGACCCGCTGTCCGTCGAGTGCGAGGTGAGCTTCTCGGCTGAACGCATCGTCGCCTCACCTCAGGGAGGAACGTACACGGTCGATGTGCAGACGGGCGCGGCGTGCGACTGGATCTTTGGCAAAAACGTGGGGTGGATCGACCTGAAGGATAACAGCGGCACAGGTCCCGGGACGATCACGGTGGTGATCGAGCCGAACGCGGGCTCGACGCGCGGCGCGATGATTTCGAGTAATGCGGGCGCCTCTATCCCGGTGGTCCAGCAGAAGTCTGAGGACAACGCGCCAGAAGGGTTCATCTCGATCGACTTCGGGAGCGCCGTCACGCGCAGCTCTTGGTTGACGCTCGAGACCACGATCACGTCCGATCACAACGTCACCGAGATGTGCGTCGGCGTTGGCGCGCGATGTGAGAATTGGCAGCCCTTTGCTCCCGTCACGTTGGTCGAGGTCCCCGATTCGGATGGCTGGAAGTTCCTGCGTGTCTGGGTGCGAGATGACCAGGGTTACCTCTCGGACGCGATGGAGGAGCATATCATCCTCGACCGCACGCGCCCCATCGATGGGAGCGCGAGGATCTCGCCTGGCGTAGGAGCGGTCACGATTCAGTGGTCGCAGGCGCTCGAGTTCGGCAGCGGCGTGATGTTCTACCGCGTGGTCGCTCGAGATGGGAGCATGCCAAGGGATTGCGAGGTCGAGGAGCACGGTCGCCACGATGATCGCGAGGGTGAGGAGGTCCGTCACCGCGAGCGCAATCAGTTGGTGTATCAGGGGCTCTCCCGAAGCTTCGTGGATGTGCGCCCGGACAAGAAGATGCGCTACTACCGAGTTTGCGCGATGGACTACGCCTTCAACATGTCCTCAGGCAAGACGGTCGCGGGCGGAGCGCGCTGATTCTCGCAGGTAGCTTTGCTCCCCGATTCGCCGGTTGATATAAACGCCCCTGATGTTTCGTCAGGGGCGTTTCTTTTTGCCGATGAGGGAGGTTTGCGATGGGTTATGTGAGGATTATCTGGCTCGTGTCGATGCTCGGGTTGTTGTCAGGGTGTGAGCCCAAGAAGGAGCAGAAGCCAGACGCCTCGGGCCAGACGGCGGCCACGACAAAGGACGGTGGCAACAAGGCGGGGCCAGAGAGCGCGCAGAAGGAGGATGTCGGCGAGGAGGATGTCGATGTTCACCTGCGCATCTTGCGAGATTTGCAGGGGTGTGACGCCAAGGCTGAGGAGTTCTGGTGTGGCGTGGCGAGCGCGATGGCAAAGCGGCAGGCTGGGGCGTTGCCCGATGCCTCGATGGTGCAGCTCGGGTGGACGGTGTTCATCCCCACTCAGGCCAAGCCAGAGGCTGCCAGGCTCGCTGGCGAGCCGATCGCGTTGGGGCTAAACCTCAGCAAGGATCAGGAGCCGCGCGCGCAGGTCACGCATGTCATCGCGCGAAATCCCGAGAACGCCAACAAGATCAAGGGCCTCGGGAAGCAGGTCGGAGACATCCTGAAGGGGAATCAACCCCCCAGCGAGCCGGTCATTGTTCACGATCCACAATTGCTCGCCTACCTCCAGGATCAAGCAGCGCGCGCCACGAACGCGATCTCCAAGGAAGGCAAGGGGTGGTCTATCGCGGACGAGAAGCACACGAGGCTCTACCAACTCGCGGGCGGGAAGTGGGCGAGCGTCCACAGGGTGAGGCCGAGGCCCGAACGCCCGGACGGGATCTGGCTTTCGGTGTATACTCCAGTGGAGTTATCTGGCGAGGTCGCGCCGAAGAAGGAGATCGATCTGGCGGCGGTGACGGCCAAGTTCGACTGCACGCATAATGCCGTGCAAGTCAAGCTGTGTAAGGGGTTCTCACGCTTTGAAGACGCAAAGAAGCCCGAGGCGATGACGGGCAAGGTCGAAGGATTGCGCGTATACTTTGGAGAGATCCAGGATTCCGAATCGCTGCCATCTCCAGAGACGATGTATGGCGCGTTGTTGATTCGCGGCGGCGAGGATGGCGCCGAGATCGCGTTCAGCGTGGTGATTCCCAGCAGCGACGAGGAGCGCGAGGCGCTCGAGGCGTTGCAGAAAGGGGTCGAGAAGGGAGAGGCGATCCAGAAGAACGCGGCGCTCGACTACCTGATGGGGATCACCAAGCACCCCTCGGCGTTCGGGAGCGTGACTCAGAGCGAGGGGACGAGCGCGTTGGTGCTGCGTCGAGGGTTGTTCCAGGGGGGACCTGACGAGCGAACGATCTCCTATTTTCGAGCCGAGGGCGATCGATATCTCGCGGTGACGCACGAACATATCGGCGGAAAGGTGTGGTTCTGGGATCTTGGCCCGGTCAAGCTGCCGGGCAAGTGACCCGATTTTGAATTTGTCTGTACTTTTGTTCAGTCTTTTGTTTAAAGTCGAGGGATGAGACATGCCTCGTGACAGGGACGTTTGGGGTGTAGGAGGAGGTCGCGACTCACGAGAGGAAGGAACGGTGATAGAGATCAAGAGCACGAAGCAGGTGGTGGATGATTTTGGGCTCAAAATCCTGGTGCATGGCCCTCCCGGTGTGGGGAAGACGCGCTTGTGCGTGACCACGGGGGACATCGACAATACGCTTATCATCAGCGCCGAGGGCGGGTTGCTCTCGATCAAGGACTGGGATGTGGATGTGGCGCAGGTGCGCAACGTCAATGACGTCTATCAGGTCTACGAGTTTTTAAAGCAGGGCGAGCACGATTACACGTGGGTGTGTCTGGATTCGATCTCCGAGATCGCCGAGGTGATCTTGCAGGGGGAGAAGCTTCGCAACCGTGATGGTCGGCGCGCGTATGGCGAGATGGCGGACACGGTGTTCGATCTGCTGCGAGGGTTTCGCAACTTGCCATACCACGTGGTGATGACGGCCAAGCAGGGGCGCGAGGAGATCGATGGTCGCGTGCTGCACGCGCCGATGTTGCCTGGTCGTCAGCTCACGCTGAACATCGCCTATTTGTTCGACGAGGTCTTCGCGTTGCGCGTGGAGACGAACCAGGAGGGCGAGCTTATCCGCGTGTTGCAGACGGGGAAGAGCCGCTCGTTCGAGGCCAAGGATCGCTCCGGCAAGCTCGGGATGTACGAGCAGGCAAACCTCGAATCGATCCACCGCAAGATCGCCGGGTTGCCCGAACTCGTGGTCGAGGAGGACGAGGAAGAGGAGATCGTCCAGACGAACAAGGAGGGGGACGTCAAGCGGATCGCGGTGCCTCCGGCGACGGATAGAAAGCGCGTCACCTCGAGCGGGGATGGCGAGACCAAACGCATCGGCGGTGGCGCAGCGAGCGAGCTGCGTCGCACGAACCTTCGCCGCAAGCTGTTCATGTTGCTCAAGGAGGCGGGCATCAAGAACGCGATGATCACCGAATACATCACCGCGCGTTGCGAGCGCGAGGTTGGCGTCGAGGGGGTCAATGATGTGCCGATCGAGATCCTCGAGCTGTGGGCGCAGGAGCTCGATATCCCCTCGAAACCTGCCGATGGCGCCAAGTTCTCACCGCGCAGGATGCATATCAACGCCACCATCAAGCTCTGGAAGGAGTGGAAGGGGAATCAGCAGCAACCCGCCTCGGCCTGAGACCGACACTGATTTTTGCTTATGACTGATTTTACCGCGCATACGCTCGCAGATGGCGAGCACGAGGTGTTGACCGCCCGCTTGCCCGAAGATTTGCTCGCGCGAACCTCGTTCGACTTCTGGTGGTCGCTTCACCCCGAAGAGTTCTCACAGATCATGATTCATGGTCGCATGGTCGAGATCCCGCGTTGGCAGCAGGCGTATGGCAAGGATTATCGGTTCTCCGGTACAGTCAACGAGGCGCTCGACCTCACCCCCGAGATGGAAGAGGTGCTCTCCTGGTGCCAGGAGGCGATCGATGGCCGCCTCAATGGGTTATTGTTCAACTGGTATGATGGCGCGCAGGATCACTACATCGGCGCGCACCGGGACTCTCGCCAGGGGCTTGTTCAGGACACGCCGATCGTCACGATTTCGCTCGGCGAGGAGCGCCCCTTTCGCATGAGACCTTACAGGCAGAAGGGCTTCGAGGATTTTATCGTCGGTGATGGGGATGTGTTGGTGATACCGTGGGAGACCAACCTGACGCATACGCACGAGGTCCCGAACGCGGCGCGATACACCGAGCGTCGCATCTCGATCACGGCGCGTGCGTTCGAAGATGATTGAGTTTTCGCGATGCCCACCGAATCAGATCCGCTCCTCGGTTTTCTAAGAACACTGGCGCGCGAGCGCGATGATTTCTTCGCGCACCTCCAGTTCCAACGTGTCTTCGATGTAAGCGCCGCCCCGAATGTTCTCGTCTTGCATCTCTGTGCGCCGGGGCTCTCACCGATCTCGATCGGGCGCACCGATGACCTCTACGGTGATGTGTGTGGCTCCATCCCCGTTCCGTTTGGAGATGGTCGATCGAGCATCATTTTTGGCGACGCGGACATTTTCGAGAACTGGCAGAACGCCAGCGTGCAGAATGGCGCCTCACAGGAGGCGACCGCGGTGCTGTTTTGGAGCGAGGAAGGGGCGGATGCGGTCACTGATATGTGGGCATCTTTCGGGATCTCTGGCAACACCGTTCATTCCTTCGAACATGCGTTATACCCGCATTATTTGGGGTCGCGGCGAGTCTTTCGAGCAAGCTCGAAGAGCCCCTGGGGAGATGTGCTCGATGGATTGGGGGCGTTGGTTGCCATGTGGCGCGATGCTCCATTCGAGCAGCGCTGGAGGCAGGATCATGGCGAGCAGGGGAACGGGTTCTCCGTGCTCCGAGTCGGTGACCGGGGCGTGTTGTTGGCGCTGCGACTCGGGGGATGATCGGGGGCGTACTTACACTCTAAAAACGCCAAACCACGCCCAACTGTCCGCTCGTGCTGACACCCCGGCGGTCGATGCCCAGGTCCTCACGCCTCGGCCTATTGTAGAAATAGGAAGCGTTCAGCCAGGCTCCCAGGTGAACTCCTCTCCACACTCTGTAGGCGATGCTCGGGGAGGTCCCGGCGTTGCCGATCGAGATGACATATCCGCTCCTCAGGTGAGCGTTGCTGGATGAATCATCGAAGAGGTTGTGGCTCAAGGTGAGCTTTCCAGCCCAACTCACCGAGAGGCGGTTCCAGGAGTGCAAACTTCCTGCCTGGATGAACTCGACACCATTGTATCCAGGGGGGGGAGCGAAGGGGCGGATGGAGGGAAGGATCTCTATCGACAGGTAGGGGGTGGCGTGTTCGAGGCGCGTGCTCGCGAGGACCAACCTCGCGTATGGTTGTATGAACACGCCACTGGCATCGAACGAGCTAAGCCCGAATCCTGAGAGTCCCACAACCGGTATCACGGCGAGTCCATCGATCAGGTCTCGAGTGGCAAAATGAAAGAGGAGCGGGAAGCGGTAGGTGACGCGATCATTGATACCCCACCGAAAATCAAGGCCTTCGCTATACCTGTCGAACTGCTCCTCTCCATTCGTGCTGTTTACCGAGGGGCCTGCAAAATAGGTCAACTGTCGTACTCGATCCGGGAGCAAGAATTGGTTCTCGTGCGAGAGCGTGCGGTCTTCGATGGGGCGGTTGTTGCTGCATCCGGCGAATAAGAACGTGGTGCAGGAAGCGAGCAGGAGATGACGGGTGATGTTAGAAAACATGAGTGCCTCTATTTAAGATGACTTGCTCGGTGTGTTAATGTTTTGTCTCGTAGATGTCAATCTTTATAGGTGCATTTGCCTGCGTCGTGCCGAGCAAAACAAGCCGCGCAGAAGTTTTTGTGGACGTTCCAGTCATCTCGACCGTTCACAAAAACTTCTGCGCGGCTTGTTTTGCGGGCCGAGGTTGTCGGCAAATTTGTTCAGACTCTCGGTGTTCATCGAGGTGGATTAATCGAAAGAGGTAGAATGAAGGTTATTCGAGGAGATTTGCTGGCGTTGGCGATGGATGGGACCTTCGATGTGATCGTACACGGCGCGAATTGCCAGTGCACGATGGGCGCTGGGATCGCCAGAGCGATCAAGGAGCTGTTCCCGGCAGCCTATGAGGCGGACTCGAAAACCACCGCTGGCGATGGCGACAAGCTCGGGACGCTCTCGTGGGCCAAGGTCATCCTTGAGGGCGGTGACGCACTCGTCGTTGTGAATGCCTACACGCAGCTTCACTGGCGAGGCCGAGGGGTCAAGGTCGACTACGAGGCGGTACGTTCTGCGATGCGCGAAGTGAAGGCGAAGTTTTCAGGTTCGCGCATCGGGTATCCGCGCATCGGCGCGGGTTTGGCTGGCGGTGATTGGGACGTGATCGCTGCGATCATCGACGAGGAGCTCGCTGGCGAGGATCATACGCTCGTCGAGTATGCGCCTTGAGCGTCAATGCGCGTGGACATGGCCGTGGTGATGATGGTGCCCGTGATTCCCCTGGTTTTTGCCAGGTTCGAGCGCGGCGCATTCGCACTGCTCGCACTTCTCGCCCTCGCGCTCGACCTGGATGGTGATATGGTCGAGATCGAAAGCATCCTCGAGCGTCGAGATAGCGAGGCGCCGCATCTCGGGCTCATCGCATCGATCCTCGATGGTCATATGAAAGGTCAGGATGGCGCGGTGACCGTCGAGCGTCCACGCGTGCAGGTGGTGGATATCGCTGACGCCATCGAGTGAGAGCAGCGCCTCCTCGATCTTTTCGACCTCCAGCCTGGCTGGTGCAAACTGCAAGAGCACGCGTGATGAATCGCGCAGCAGCGCGATCGTCCCCCACAGGATCAGCACCACGGTGAGGAGCGAGATGATCGGGTCCGCGAGCGGGAAGCCGAGGTAGAGGAACAGGGCCGCAAAGATCGCGCCGACGGAGCCGAGCGCATCCGCGAGCATATGAGCCAGCGCGCCGCGCACGTTCATGTTCTCGCGATCGCCTCTGGCGAGGTTGAACGCGCTGCCAAGGTTGATGAGCAGCCCGATGATACCCACTACGAGGATGGGCATCGAGGCGACCTCCGGGGTTTCGCCGACCATGCGGTGGATCGCCTCGTGGACGATGAATCCGCAGATGACGAGGAGGGCGACGGCGTTGAGAAACGCGCCGAGGATCTCGGCCCTCACCCATCCGAAGCTCTTCTGCATGCTGGCGGCCTTGCCCGCGGCGATGCTCGCCGCGAGCGCCACGCCCAGCGCCGCGACATCGCCGACCATGTGGCCTGCATCCGAGAGCAGCGCGAGCGAGTTGGTGATAAAGCCCACGGTCGCCTCGATGATGAGGAAGCCACCGTTGAGGGCCAGCGCCCAGATGAGGGCACGCCGCGTCGCTTTGCCTATATCGTTGTCGTGCGAGTGATCATGATGGTCGTGATCCTCGGTGTGATCGTGTTCGTCATGATCATGCTCGTGCGTGTGATCGTGCGAGTGCGAGTGTTCAGACATGGGCACCTCGGCGTCTTGGCTAGCGCCTGTGCTGAGGATGGGGCCAGCAAGGGGCGTCTTTATCGCGACCTGCCGCCTGTTGTTCTTGCTCGCTGTAAGGGCAGTGTCTGCAACCCGAGCCACAGCACTCGCCGACCTCTCGCAGGTAGTGCGAGGTGAGGACAAAGAGGCCGCTGTGAGGATCGATATAACCCGCTTCGGCGCGCTCGCATGCCGCGAGGTGAAGCGCCAGGGCCTTGGGATCGAGTCGGGCTTTCGTGGCCATCAGGTCACCATCAAAGGGAGGGGGGCGTCAGGCTCTCGTTATCGAAGATAAACACGCCGCGCCGATGAAACAGCCTCCTGTTGTAGCAACTTCGCGTCAAGCCAAGATGCATGACCATCAAAGAGGAGAGGATTTTATGCAGTCCTTCCAATTGATGGACGGTTTGGGATAAGATGCCCACCCGCGTGAACCTACCGTCGTGAGTGCAGGATTTTTACGAAGCCCAGCATGTCCCCCACACGTAGTGTCTATGCGTTTAGATTGTTATCTCATTGTCTCGTAAACGCGTCGTTATCTCGCCGCGTTCGCGCGAGCGAACGCGCGGAGCCATCATGTTGGCGTCCTCCTTCAGGAAATGAGAGGGAGTGAGATCAACCGCACAAGGTCGAATTTGTGAAGACAAGCTTCGGGAAATATACGCTCATCGAACGGATCGGTACTGGGGGCATGGCCGAGGTTTTCCTTGCCAAGAGCCAGGGCGCCGAGGGGCTCGAGAAGCTGCTCGTTATCAAGCGCATCCTGCCCGAGCTGGCCGAGAACAATCGCTTCGTCGAGATGTTTATCGGCGAGGCGAGGATCGCCGTGGCGCTCAACCACCCGAACATCGTGCAGATCTATGACTTCGGGAAGGTCGATGGCGACTTTTTTTTGGCGATGGAGTTCGTCGACGGTTGGGATCTGGGTGACCTGCTCAACGTGAGCTTGCGAGAGGATCGTCTGGCGTTGGGGGACGCGGTCTTTATCGCGCTCGAGGTCGCGCGAGGGCTCGACTATGCGCACCGTCGCCGCGACGAGTACGGCAACCCGCTGGAGCTCGTGCACCGCGACATCAGCCCACAAAACCTGCTCGTCTCGCGAGATGGCAGCATCAAGATCGTGGACTTCGGGATCGCCAAGGCGGCAAACCTCGAGGAAGAGAACCCGCACGTCGTCAAGGGCAAGTTTTGTTACATGAGCCCCGAGCAGGCGAGCGGCGAGCCTGTGGATCACCGCAGTGATTTGTTCAGCCTCGGCGTGGTCTTCTTCGAGCTCGTGTGCAATCGCCCGCTGTTCAAGCAGGGCACCAAGGAACAGACGTTGAGCCTGGTGCGCTCGGCGGTGGTTCCTGACATCGCGAACCTCGTCGAGGATATCCCCGAGCAGCTCGAAGGGGTCCTCTACAAGCTGCTCGCGCGCGATCCAGACGAGCGATTCCAGACGGCGCGCGAGCTCCAGAGCGAGCTGACGCGTGTGCTCTATGGGATGGAGGAGATCCACGACTCTTATACGCTCTCGGAGTATCTGGCGCGCAACGAGTCTTGGCTCGATGGGGACTCCTCATCACTCGAGCCGAGGCGGTCCGGGCAAACCGACACCATCCGCACGAGCATCATCCGCACCGCGGCGCGCACGGCCACGACCGCCGAGCGCGGCAACACCATCGAGATGGCGATGTCGCGCACGCCGCTGACGCCGGTCATCGAGACGACCGATCCTGGCAACGAAGTGGTCGCGACCCCCGAGATCCAGGCGCGCTCGCGCAAGGAGGCTGTGATTATCGCCGGCGAGCTCGATGGCTTGTTGCAGCTTCGCTCGGATATCGGGCAGGAGCGTTGGCTGCAGGTCTTCCAGGAGTACACGCGGATGGTCGACTCCATCGCGTTCAAGTGCGATGGGGTCGTGCACAGGGTCAACGAGTCGGGCTTCGTGATCCTGCTCGGCGTTCCAGTCTCGAGTGAGAATGACGCCGAGAGAGCCGCGCGCGTGGCCATGGATCTGCAGGATGCCATGGCGGGGATTAACCTTAGCCTCGACACGCCGCTGCAGCTTGCCATCGGCGTCGCTATCACGGACGTGGTCCTCGATCAGGAGCAGGATCGCTCCGGGCGTCGCTTTAACTGGAGCTTCTTCGGGGATTCACACGAGTTCGCCGAGGAGCTCGCGCGCATCGGGATGGCAAAGGAGATCTTGCTCGGAGGTCAGGTCTGGCGTCGCATCAAACGCGATTATGACTGCGAGCGCATCGATCAAGTCACGACCTCGAACCTGCCGCCGGACACGCAGGCGTGGAGGCTCGTCAAGCTCAAGACCCCGCGCGAGCGCATCAAGGAGGTGCGTCGCGGGTATCATGTTTTCCATGGACGAGAGCTCGAGCTGCGCACGATCCGCCAGGAGTATCGCCGCGCCCTGATGGAGGGTAGCGCGACGTGCATGTTGCTCGTCGGCGAGCAGGGGGTCGGGAAGTCGACCCTGCTCGAGGAGTTTCTGGGAGGTTTGGATCCTCGCAACGTGCGCGTGGTGCGCGGCGCGGCGAATCCATTCGAGCTGGATGTTCCGCTCGGAGGGTTGGGGGCGTTGCTCGCGGAGCTGCTGCGGCTTGGCTCGCACGAGGATCTCCGTCAGGTGCGCTCGACGCTCGAGACGCGTATCTCGGCGCTGTTTCCAGACGAGCGTCGCGAGGAGCGCGAGATCCTGTTGCACTCGATCGGCGCCGTCTTCGGGATCAGGTTCCCTGGCGGTGTGTTCGATGACCTCGGCGGCGAGGAGCGCCGAAAGCGCATCTCGATGTCTCTGCGAAAGCTGTTCACGAGGTTTGCCGCCAAGAAGCCGTTCGTGCTCTCGATCGATGACGCGCAGTATATCGATCCGATGACGCTCGAGATCGCGGCGCAGATCTTCGATTCGCGCCAGGACTCTCCGATGTTCCTGCTGCTCGTGTTGACCGAGTCGGGCATGGAGGCTAACGCCGAGAAGTGGAAGCGCCTCGAGGACGCGCGCTACGTGCAGGTCGAGCGGTTGGGAGAGCTCGGCATGGCGCCAGCGCGTCAGATCGTTCGCGATCTGTTGCGCGTCCACCGTATCGATGATGACGATCTGGTCGAAGAGATCCTGCGCCGGAGCGGCGGGAACCCGTTTTATATCAAGGAAGTCTTCGAGGTCTTGCGCGACAGAGGGTTGCTCAAGGACGCCGGAGAGCGACGCCAACTCAAGCTCGATCTGGAGCACGCCACCTGGCTCCCGAGCACGGTCGAGGGCGCCATCACTGCGCGTATCGATCGCCTCGACCTGGCGTCTCGCTCACTGCTCCAGAAGATCTCCTTCCTATGGAACCCCTTTAAAGGAGAGGAGATCTCGATCGTCACCGACGAGGAGCCCTGGGAGTTGATGGATACGCTCATCACTCACCGCTTCCTGGAGGTTGTCGACGAGCATCGCGGTCTGCACGAGGACACCTTCGAGCCCGCGGCGATTCCCTACAAGGAGCGCGCCTATAGGTTCCTAAACGCGCTCACCAAGGAGATCGTGAGCAGGACGTTGCTCGAGGAAGAGGCCACCGTCGTTCACGATCGCATCGCCGAGCGCTTGCTCCGGGACTTCCCCGAACAAGCCAGCGTCACCGAGCACGCGCAGATCGCGCGGCATCTGGATGGAGCAGGGCGCCTGGAAGAGGCGGTCCAGCATTACCACCGCGCCGCCGAGGGCGCA